>Ga0182030_10028254_pt1 | contig 10033 bp, 10 predicted proteins | sample 812S3MmetaG_FD_121299 | JGI IMG/M metagenome (GOLD analysis project Ga0182030, IMG submission 121299) | Permafrost microbial communities from Stordalen Mire, Sweden - 812S3M metaG (Illumina Assembly) | ecosystem: Environmental > Terrestrial > Soil > Wetlands > Permafrost | place: Sweden... | reverse complement strand
TGAATCAAAGTAATTTGCCGTCAACACGATCGTAGACGGCGGGTTTGCGATCGTGAAGATGTGAGGGAGTCGTCGCATGCGAAGCCACGAGGGCCGTCTTATTAGCCTCACGCAGACGACACGCCGCGATATCATCATCGGGGGCGCACTGGCGACGGCCGTGCTGGCGGGGTTCCACGATAAGTCGCCTGCAGCCCAGCCCGATACCAGCCGCGACCAACCTACCGCCGCAAGCGAAGGAGCGCGCGATATGAGCATGGTCACAACGAAGGACGGAACTCAGATCTTCTACAAAGACTGGGGCTCCGGCCAGCCGATCGTGTTCAGCCACGGCTGGCCGCTGTCGGCGGACGACTGGGACGCGCAGATGATTTTCTTCCTCAATCACGGATATCGCGTCATCGCGCACGATCGGCGTGGCCATGGGCGCTCCACTCAGACGAGCGGCGGCCACGACATGAACCACTATGCCGACGACCTCGCGGACCTGACGGCCCATCTCGATCTCAAGGACGCGATCCACATCGGACATTCGACCGGCGGCGGCGAGGTGGTGCGCTATCTCGCCCGGAACGGCGAGAGCCGGGTCGCAAAAGCGGCCATCATCAGCGCGGTGCCCCCGCTGATGATCAGGACGCCCGCCAATCCCGGGGGTATTCCCAGGGAAGAGTTTGACGGCGTTCGGGCGCAGCTTGCGGCCAATCGCGCGCAACTCTACCGCGACATCCCGTCGGGGCCATTCTTCGGCTTCAACCGGCCGGGGGTTCAACCCTCCGAGGCGGTGATCCAGAATTGGTGGCGCCAGGGCATGATGGGCGGCGCAAAGGCGCATTACGACGGCGTCGCCGCCCAAACCGAGACCGACTTCACCGACGACCTTAGGAAAATCGGCGCGCCGGTCTTGGTGATGCACAGCGAGGACGATCAGCTCGTTCCCTATTCTGACCATGGACCCCTGACGGCGAAGCTGCTCAGGAACGGGACGCTGAAGACCTACAAGGACTTTCCGCATGGCATGACGACCACCCAGGCCGACACGGTCAACACAGACTTGCTAGCCTTCATAAAGGCCTGAGAGGTCAGCCCTTCATACAGTCCAGGGAGTTCTTGAGATGAGCATCGTGAAGACAAAGGACGGCGTCGAGATCTTCTACAAGGACTGGGGCTCCGGGCAGCCGATCGTGTTCAGCCACGGCTGGCCGCTCTCGGCCGACGATTGGGACGCGCAGATGTTGTTCTTCCTCAATCATGGCTATCGCGTCATCGCGCACGACCGCCGCGGCCATGGGCGTTCGACACAGACGAGCGGCGGCCACGATATGGACCACTACGCCGCCGACCTCGCGGCGTTGACCGAGCATCTAGACTTGAGGGACGCGATCCATGTCGGTCATTCCACCGGCGGAGGCGAGGTGACCGCCTATTTGGGGCGGCACGGCGAACGCCGGGCAGCGAAAGCGGCGCTGATCAGCGCGGTGCCGCCGCTGATGCTGAAGACCGAGGCCAATCCGAAAGGTCTTCCTAAGCAAGTATTCGACGACCTGCAGGCGCAGCTCGCCGCCAACCGCTCGAAATTCTATGTCGACATCGCGTCCGGGCCTTTCTACGGTTTCAACCGCCCGGGCGTGAAGACCATCGAGCCTGCGGTCTGGAACTGGTGGCGGCAGGGGATGATGGGCGGGGCCAAAGCGCACTACGACGGCATCGTCGCTTTCTCGCAGACCGACTTCACCGAGGACCTGAAGAAGATTAACATACCGGTTCTCGTCATGCACAGCGAGGACGATCAGATCGTCCCTTACGTCGCTGCCGGCCCGCTCTCGGCCAAGCTCCTAAAGCACGGCACGCTCAAAACCTACAAGGATTTCCCGCACGGCATGATCACGACGCAGGCCGAGACGATCAACGCCGATCTGCTGGCGTTCTTCAAAGCCTGAACAGCCGAGCAATTCGCGGAAGATCGCTTCACTGAAAGTCAACCATCGGAGAGATCGATGACATCCTCTTCAAATTGCCGTCGCGCCGCGGTCGCGCTCGTCGCCGCACTCCTTGCGTCGGTCGCGGCGTCCCCCCTGGCCCAAGCCGAGACGGCGGCCTGCGTATCGGAGCAGGCCGCGATCCCGGTCGTCCACTATCGCACTGTCAAGGTCGATGGGGTCGATATCTTCTACCGCGAAGCCGGCCCAGCCGGCGCGCCCAGCGTGCTTCTGCTGCACGGCTTTCCGACCTCATCGCACATGTTCCGCAATCTGATCCCGGCGCTCGCGGATCGCTACCATGTGATCGCGCCGGACTATCCCGGCTTCGGCGAGAGCGGCGCGCCCGATCACAAGACTTTTGCCTACACGTTCGGCCACTACGCCGACATCGTCGACGGGCTGCTGACACAGCTCGGCGTCAAGGACTATGCGATCTATCTCATGGATTACGGCGCGCCGGTCGGCTACCGGCTCGCGCTCAAGCATCCCGAGCGCGTCACCGCCCTCATCGTGCAGAACGGCAACGCCTACGAGGAAGGGCTCAAAGCATTCTGGGATCCGATCAAGGCCTATTGGGCAGACGGGTCCGAGGCGCATCGTGCGGCGATCGACGTGCTTGTGGCTCCGGAGACGACAAAGTTCCAGTACACGGATGGCGTCGCCGACGTCTCGCGGATTGACCCGGACAACTGGGGCCACGACCAGCCGCTGCTCGATCGCCCGGGCAACAAAGACATTCAGCTCGACCTGTTCCTCGACTACGGTACGAACGTTCCGCTCTACCCAAAGTTTCAGGCGTTCTTCCGCGAGCGGAAGCCGCCGACCCTGATCGTGTGGGGCAAGAACGACAAGATCTTTCCTGCTGACGGCGCGACGCCATACTTACGTGACCTGCCGGACGCTGAGTTCCATCTCCTCGATACCGGCCATTTCGCGCTCGAAGACAAGCTCGACGAAATGGCGCCCCTGATCCGCGACTTCCTGTGCCGCAAGTTGGCGTCGAAATGAGCCGGGCGATAGCAATTCAGGAGGACGCGTCATGACACCCTCGGGATCCGGTCGCCCCCCGCAAACCGCCAGGGAAGTTCGAGGGCCTGCCGGCGTCGTCCCGCTCGTAAAAGAGCCCCCGGCGAAGATCGTCGTGGACCCCCCTTTGCCGGATGCGCTCGCCCGCGGGCTGGTCGTCATTCAATACCGGACCGAAAATCTGCGCATCGTGCCGGTGTTCGGATCCGGCGCGGTCGAAGTATCGCCGCGGATCGGACATCTCCACCTCACCGTGGATGACGGGCCCTGGCATTGGGTGGATGCGAGCGGCGAGCCGTTGATCATCCAAGGCCTGACGCCGGGACCGCATCGCGTCCTCATCGAACTTGCTGATCCAACGCACCGGGTGATCGACCAGGCGATCGTCAACTTGGTGATCCCGGAGAAGCGATAGTCTAAGTTACGCAAGCGCGCCGCGGACCTTGGGCGAACGGAGATTCCATGCATGGTACGAGAAATTGACCGAGAGTCCGCCACTCCGCTGCCGGCATCGTGACGCCGCCTGATCAAACGCCGCTGTTTGCTGCCGGGGACCAAATCAGGATCTCCATGCGCTTCCCGGTCGGTCATTTTCGCGTACCGAACTACATCCGGGGAAAGTTGGGCGTTGTCGAGCAGGTGATCGCGCCTCGCGCGGTCAATAACGAAGCGGTCAACAACGAAGAGGAAGGTTTCGGGCGCTCGCTGAGGAGCCTGGACGGAGGACGCCATGAGTTCGACGCGCAATCAAAGAATGTCGCGGCGGGGCTTCTGTCTCTGCTGCGCCGGCGGGGCGGCTTTCACGGCCACCGGAGCCTGGCTGAGCCCTCGCGCGGCCTTCGCGGAGGCGCGCGGACTTGTCAGCCTCATCAAGGATAGCGCCGCAATCTCGTCGATCGTCACCCACAAGCTGCGCGACAATATCAGCGTGCTCGAAGGTTCCGGCGGAAACGTCGCCGTCCTCACGGGCACCGACGGAAAGGTGCTGGTCGACGCGGGCATCGGCGTCTCGCGTCCTCAAATGACCGAGGCGCTTGCCGCTCTCGGCGCCGATCCGGTCACCCACTTGATCAACACCCACTGGCACTTCGACCATACCGACGGCAATGCATGGCTGAATTCGGTCGGCGCCAAAATTATTGCGCAAGAAAATACCCTGGCGTTTCTCTCACATGTCCAGCGCGTCGAGGACTGGGACTACAATTTTGTTTCCCCGCCAGCGAACGGACTTCCGAGCGAAGTGTTTGCAAGCGAGCGCGCTCTCAGTCTCAATGGCCAGTCGATCAACCTGAGGCACTATAGCCCCGCGCACACCGACGGCGACATTTCCGTCACATTCGCAGAGGCCGACGTCGTGCACGTCGCCGACACATTTTGGAACGGCGTCTATCCGTTCATCGACTATTCGACTGGCGGCAGCATCGACGGAATGATCGCCGCGTCCGACGCCAACCTTGCGGCGACGACCGATAAGACGATCATCATTCCTGGACATGGGAAGCCCGTCAGCAACAAAGCCGAGCTCAAGGAATTCCGCGACATGCTGGTCGGCGTTCGGGAGAATGTCGGGGTCCTCAAAAGGCAAGGCCGATCGCGAGACGAGACTGTCGCAGCCAAACCAACCGCCGCCTTCGACGCCAAATTCGGCAATTGGGTCATTGATCCTGCCTTTTTCACCAGGCTAGTCTATGAAGGTGTGTGATCGTCGGGGATGTCTACCGCGGGCAAAAACGTGACTCGATCGGCGCTATTGCCGGTCTGAGCGGACACCCATTTCCGCGTAACACAAGCTCACCGGAGGCTAAATGGACTCGCTAGCTCGGCAATCGAGCGTGCTACCCGCGGTCGCTCTTGCAGCCGGACTCGCAGGCGGAGCCTTGTTGCTAGCCATGGCTCAAGGCGAGTTCCGGTGGGCGTTCCAGATCTGCCACGCTATCGGGTCCGACACCAACAATGAATCCCCGTTCCTGGCGGAGAACCGCGCGGCCATGACAAAGATGATGAACGACATGGCGGCGGAGCCTACAGGCGATGTCGACGCCGACTTCGTAGCCATGATGACCCCGCACCATCAGGGCGCGATCGACATGGCGAAAGCGGTGCTTCGCTTCGGCCGAAACCCGCAGATCAAACGGCTCGCTCAGGAAATCATCGTTACGCAACAACAGGAGATCGCAGCGATGCGGTTGGCCGTCGGGGAAGCTCTGCCGCCTTCTGTTGCGTCACCTACACAACTTTCCGCGTGGCGTGCACCCGACAGTCGATAAGCGAGCTCACGCCGCGCCGCAGTCCGCCGCCTTGGATTTGAGATGGGAGCCGAACATGAAATGCACTTGTCTGTATAAGACGTTGCTTGCGAGCGCGCTTCTTGCTTTTTCCGACCCGGCCTGGGCCGGGCAGGCCCCAGGCAAGTCCTCCGACGCGGACGTTCCAGTGAGCCACCGCGACCGTGTTTACGCCGCCGAACAGTTCTCCAACACGGTCTCTGTGAGCGATCCCGTCGACAATAAGCTGCTTGGAGTGATCCGCTTAGGCGATCCGCAGCCGGCCAACTTAAGTCCGCTTTATCACGGCCAGGTGCTGGTGCATGGCATGGGATTTTCCCCCGATCATAAGACCATCGCGGTCGTCTCCATCGGCACCAACTCGGTCACATTTATCGATACAACAACGAACGCCACGAAGCACGTGACCTATCTGGGGCGGGCGCCGCACGAAGCCTTCTTCACTCCTGACGGCGCCGAGGTGTGGGTCACCGTGCGAGGCGAGGACTATGTTGCAGTGCTCGACGGGCACACCTTCGAGGAAAAGACGCGGATCAAAGTTCCAGCCGGCCCCGGCATGACGATCTTCTCGCCCGACGGGATGTACGGATACGTTTGCTCGTCATTCAATCCTGAGACGGTGGTGATCTCGATTACCGACCACCAGATCGTCGGCCACGTAAAGCAGGACAGCCCGTTCTGTCCGAACATCGCGGCGACGCCGGACGGCGCGCAGGTGTGGATGACCCTGAAGGACGTTGGTCGGACCGAGGTGTTCGACGCTCGACCGCCCTTCTCGGTGTTGAAGACGCTCGACACTGGCCCAATCACTAACCACGTCAACTTTGTACGCAATGCGAACGGGATGTTCGCCTATGTCACAGTCGGCGCGCTCAATGAGGTGCAGGTCTTCCGCACAGACGACTTCAGCAAGGTCGCGACCATACCGGTCGGCAAGCTCCCGCACGGAATTTGGCCTTCGGCCGATGGGACGCGCGTCTACGTCGGGCTCGAGAATGGGGACGGACTCGTAGCCATCGATACTCTGACCAACACGATAATCGCGACCATCGCCATCGGGCAGGCGCCGCAGGCGCTGGCCTACGTTTCCAACGCGGTGCCGGACGGCGATGGCATGCAGAACCTCCAGCCGCTCGGAGTCTCCGGTCAAGTGGCGCATTTCGCCCTTGCACCGGCCACTGGCGCCAACAAGGGCGAGTTGCCGACGAGCGTGTCGCTGTTCGATCAAGGCCTCACTCAGATGCTTGAGGCGTCGGTGTCCGGGCTGCGTCCAACGCAGCAATACGTGCTGGCCCTCGCCGCACAGCCGGACGGCGGCGGATCGGTCGAACCGCTTGCGGCGTTCACAACCAATCCGGCGGGCTCGGCGATCGTCAACGCGGTCGGACCAATTCGTCAGATCGTAGGGAGCGCCCAGATCGCGCAACGCCGCTACCTGGTCATCGTCGAAGGAGCCCCGGAGAAGCTTGGCGCCCCGGTGCAACTGCAGGCGGAGTAGGCAGCGCAGTTCGGGCATGACCGATGAGGAGGTTCTCCGAGAAGGTCGCAGTGATCGGCGGCAACAGCGGGCCCAACCCCTACGGATTAAGGGCGATGTCACGAGGGGCGCGGCGCTGACCTTGGACGACAGCTGCTTGATCGGCGAAATCGAGCTTCTCATCGACCGGGGGCCTCGCCCCAGTCGCAAACAACGCGGCAGGAATCCATTTTCTTTTAGGAGCAGAATCGTGAGACCCACAGAAACTTGCGGACTCGTCAGGCCTCCCTTGGCGTTCGACGCGACGCCTAAAGGCTTAACAGAGACGATCACGAAAGCTGGCGTGTCTCTGTCCAACCTGGGCGACCCCCGAGCCGGGGCTCGAGAGGCAGACGTTGACTCGCCGCGCAGCGAGCTTCTGCGCCTGCTCCCGCCCGGGAAGCCCATGCTCAATTACCTGCCTGTAGGCCTCTTTGGATCGACGATGGGGCTCACGGGTCTGTCAGTGGCTTGGCGGCTCGCTCACCTGCGTTATGGCGCGCCGGAGTGGATCGCGCTCGCCCTGGCCGCTTTGGCCGTGCTCGCCTTTGTTGCGGTGCTGGCAGGCTATGCGATCAAGGTCGTGACGGCCTTTCCTGCCGTCAAAAGCGAGTTCAATCACCCGATCGCCGGCAATCTGTTTGGCACCGTGCTGATAAGCCTGTTGTTGCTGCCGATTGTGCTGGAGCCGTTCGCTCATCGCTTGGCGCAGATCCTGTGGGTGATCGGATCCGCCGGTATGCTTTACTTCGCCTGGTTTGTTGTCAACCGCTGGATGAGCGACCGGCAGCAAGTTGCTCATGCCACGCCCGCCTGGTTTATTCCCGTCGTGGGGTTGCTGGACGTGCCGCTCGCGCTGCCGTCGATCGGGCTGCCGCCCACGCACGGGCTCATGGTTTTGGCGCTCGCGGTCGGCTTATTTTTTGCCGTGCCGATTTTTACCCTTATTTTCTCGCGCCTGCTTTTTGAGCCGCCGCTGCCGGACGCGCTGAAACCTTCATTGCTGATTCTTGTGGCGCCTTTCGCGGTGGGCTATTCGGCCTACACGATCACGGCCGCGCAGACGGACCTATTCGCCGAAGCGCTCTACATGCTCACCCTCTTCGTGCTTGCCGTGCTGCTCGGGCAACTGCGTAACCTGCCGCTCTGCTGTCCGTTCCGCGTATCCTGGTGGGCCGTGAGCTTTCCCCTCGCGGCGTGCAGCGTCGCCGCTCTTCGCTTTGCTTCCGTCCGGTCCAACATCGTCGCGGATGCGATTGCGATCGCCTTGCTTGCCTTAGCGACGCTGGTCATAGCGGCGCTGCTCGGCCGCACGCTGTGGGGTCTTGGCAAGGGAGAGCTGCGGACCCTGAGCACTTAAGGGCGTGGGCATCAGAACTGGCTAACCTCCCTCAACATTTTTGAATCTCATGTCCTTGGCGCCGATCGTTCCAACCGGTCTTGGCTAGTTCCGGTTGGAAGACTCTCAATAAGCGAAACAGTAAGCTTAGGCTCATAACTGACCAATCCAAGCCAGGAGAACGTTTCATGGGACGACTCGAAGGAAAGGTCGCGGTGATCACAGGCGCGAACAGCGGTATCGGTCTTGCGACGGCAAAACGTTTTGCAACCGAGGGCGCCCGGCTCTTCCTGACGGGGCGGCGCAAGGCGCAGCTTGACGAGGCGGTCGCCGAGGTCGGGCATGGATCACGTGGCGTACCGTGTGACGTGACAACTCTCGCGGACCTTGATCGTCTTTTCGGGGTCGTGAAAGACGAAGCTGGAGCGATCGACGTTCTCTTTGCTAATGCGGGTGGCGGCGAATTCGTGCCTTTGGGGGGAATCACGGAAGCGCATTTTGACACGACGTTTGACGTCAACGTGAAAGGTGTTTTGTTCACCGTGCAAAAGGCGCTCCCACTTCTTAGGGACGGCGCCTCGATCATCCTGACGGGCTCAACCGCTGGTTCCACCGGCATACCTGCCTTCAGCGTGTACTGCGCGAGCAAGGCGGCCATTCGTAGCTTCGCCCGCAGCTGGATCCTCGATCTTGCCCATCGCAAAATACGGGTCAACGTACTCGCGCCTGGAGCGACCGGTACTGCTGGATGGTATGCCCTCGCGACATCGGATGAGGCCCGCCGCGATATGATCAAGCTCGTCGAGACGACAACGCCGTTGGGTCGCCTGGGCGATCCCGCCGAAACTGCGAACGCGGCCCTGTTTCTTGCCTCGGATGAATCGAGCTACGTCACGGGCATCGAGCTTTTTGTCGACGGCGGCTCCGCGCAGATCTAACCCCCAACGCTGAAGGATGGGGCACCCGACATCCCAGTTGTCCTTCGATCCTTTGACCGTGCCGGAGTGCGCGCTTTCGCCGGTAGGTCCGGGTGCCCGCCTAATTGAGGCGTTCAGGGCCGCGATTTACTACGGCATCTAGACGTCGACCCTCGACGTTCGATCGCATTGTGAAAGTCCGCTTCTAAATTTCGATCGTCTGAAACCCGACATCGTTCTCGGCCAAATTCAGCCATCGAAAGGGCACGTCCTCAACCCCAAGGGGGTCCATCGTGGCCGTGAACGGAATGGCGCGCTAGGGACAAACGGTGCTCCGAAGCCGACATTCGGAGGGATAGACGCTCCGCCGGTCCTAGCTGAGACGCGTACGCCTGACCTCGCGACCGAACGATCAACATTGGCGCGGCTAGACGGCGGATTCCGAGACTGGTCGAGGAGGGGAACAACCATGAGCGCGACTGACGATCACTACAGAGGCAAGGTTGCCGTGGTCACCGGCGTAGCATCGGGTATCGGCCTCGCACTGGCGGAGACGATGCTCTCCTACGGAGCGAGCCGGGTCGTTCTCGCTGACGTCAACCGAGAGGCTTTCGACCGCGAAACGATGCGGCTAGAGAAGGCTTATTCGGGAAAGACGGTCGGCTTGCTTGCGATGTCACCAGCGAAGCCGACGTTGAGGCGATGATTGCCAGGGCCGCCGCGTACGGCGGCGAACGCATCGACTTTCTTTTCAACAACGCCGGAGCCGGCTTTGCGGGCAATTTCGACAAGCCGACCCTGCGCTGCGCCATCTACACCCGCGTCTCCACGGACAGCGGCCTGGAGCAGGAGTTCAACTCCCTCGATAATCAGCGCGAGGCGTCGGAGGCCTATATCAAGAGCCAGTCCCACGAAGGCTGGCGATTGATCCACGATCGTTTTGACGACGGCGGCTATTCCGGGGGGTCCAT
>Ga0182030_10028253_pt1 | contig 10034 bp, 5 predicted proteins | sample 812S3MmetaG_FD_121299 | JGI IMG/M metagenome (GOLD analysis project Ga0182030, IMG submission 121299) | Permafrost microbial communities from Stordalen Mire, Sweden - 812S3M metaG (Illumina Assembly) | ecosystem: Environmental > Terrestrial > Soil > Wetlands > Permafrost | place: Sweden... | reverse complement strand
GATTTACTCACAGCCAATTTCGCTTCGCCCAGGTTCTTTTGAGCAAAGGCAAGTGGCTCGCCTCCAACCTTCAATACTTCTTGGATTTGTAGGTACTGCTCTGCCAACGGCAACGCTTTAGTGGGTTCTCCGATACTAAGGTAGTACGAGGAAAACTGGCGCAACCGAGATTGAAGGCTGGAGGAATTTTCATCCCTCCCTCCATGCATCCAGGAAAGATCAATGGTCTGGCTGATGAAGTCGTCAATCGATGAATCGTCTTTTTTTTGTCCATAACCACTGGGGAAGTTTACCGCCATAGTTGCAGGACTTTCTGTGGAGTCTTCGCTAAAATCGCCGTTCTTAGAAATATGAACAATCAATCCATCGGAATATTTTTCGATAGTCTCTCCATTTTTTGTTTCGACGCTCACGAGCGTGCCTGGATCCAGGCTACTGGATTTGCTATCGGCGCCGGGACATATGCCGAGCGACGCAACGACAAGAGGAATAAAAATACTTAGGCATCTAAAATTAATCTTGTGTCGGGCGATGAGTGCTTTCATAGCCATATTGTACCGATTTGATGCGCGATGGATAACTATCAGTGAGCTTCAGTTTGAGAAAGCTGATTCTCTCATTCAATCACGTCGCCGCTTCCTTTTCTGCAAGCGCCTTCACATGATTCATCACTCTCAAGTGAATGCGATGAATAATCCAGTCAGACCAAATACGCCAGTAAGGGCTTGGTCCCATGTAGTTCTGATACCAGGTGGCACCTTCGAGTTTTGTCTTTCCGCTCGGCGTATCCGTTAGTAAAAATTGCCCCTGTCGCGCGACAAGATAATTATCCAGATGCGGCGGATGCAAATTCGGATAGAGAGACAACTCGTGCATTGGTGGTGCTTGAGCTAACACGCCAAAACGCAGCTGGTGCGGAGCATCCCAGACATTGATTGGCTCGACAAATTCACCGGTAGTGAAAATACAATGCCGGATCGCTCCAACACCATGCCCTTCTATTCTGGCTCGCATAGGATAAGCAATGCCAGTTTTGAAAACCCAATCTGTCGGCGGTCCAATAGGAGGAAAATCGATTAAATACTTCCAGACTACTGCAGGTGGTGCAGCAATTTCGATGGTGTCAACATTCTTATACTCAGGAACTTCCGTAGGCGTAAGGTACTCACCGGCGATCAAGAGCGGCAGGATTATGGCAAAGCAGCCCATCAACCTCGGCATGCTTTCGCTGCGAGGAAGATTTACCTGAATGATGTATCCGACGGCACCACCAACGACACCAATGCCGATTGCTAGAGGTGCTGCCATTAGCAGGCAGATTACACCTTCGAATGGAATGAGAAGCAGTACGGAAGCCATTATCAGGAGGGATACAACAGACACTTGCATACATTCTAAAATGTCTCGCTTCTTGCGCCAGCCAAAGAGAATCGCAGCTGCGATCGATGCGATGAAAGGGATTGCAGTGAATACAGTCCAGCCATAAGTTCCGAGTATCGACACGCTGAAAAGTGCAGCAATGACAGCAATCGGCACTGGCAACGCTGCTGCTGCCAGGAGGGCTTTCCACCCGTCTTCTGGGAGCTTATCCATGAGAGCGAGGAATTTTTCCTGGCCTGTGCCCACCGGTTTTAGCGGATATGTCTCACTGGGAGACCGACAAACCTTCAAGTTAACTTGAAGGTTTGCTGCGGACGATTGCCGCGGTTTCCATTCGCCCAGGGAAACAACCTTTCCCTCACCCCCTTGTACCGCAGAAGTTCCCGGAGATGGTGTCTGTGATATTGCTGGAGGCGATGATGGAGACGGTGTTTCTGATATCGCTGGAGACGGTGCCGGAGATATTGCTGGAGCTATTGCCGGAGATATCGTCGGAGCTATCGTCAGAGGTGTTTCGTGTCCTTCGATGGCCGGAAGATCCGGCTGCTCGTTCAGTAAGTTCGCCCCTGAAGATGGACTGGACTCGACTACAGTGAGAATAGTAAAAAAGACCATGTTTATGAATGGTACATAAAACAGAATCACCAGCCACGGTGGCAGACCGATTACTCTCAGCCTTCTCAGAGTCAAGACCGAGCCTACGTAAGCGAACGGAAGCGCGGCTAAAAGCATCGAGCCGTAAAATATCGTGGTTTCGCCGGCAATGCCTGCGGGACCCGCCGCAAATAAGCCGGGATCACTCAGGGCACCCGGTACAAAATACTCTGATACGCTCCACGTGTGGTGAAAGACGTAGGTGCAAAGCAGCGTATCTACAATGTATTTGAATACCATTAGCGAGGAGCCGTATAGCAAATACCGCTTCCCGCTCAAACGAGGCAAGTCGGCTAATGCAATTTCGTTCTTCTTTATTAGAGCTGGCTCGTTTTCCAATTGCTCCCGTCTCCAACGTCTGTGGCTATCTCATACGATGCGGCTGTTTCATACGGCAGGTTCCTCCGACCGGATGGAGGGAGGAACCTTGGATTGTTTTGCGTCTCTGAACTCAGTCCGAGGACTAGATCATTTCTTCGACGATTTTATTTACAACTTCTTTGGACAAGCCGAGAGGTTGTTTTACGAGAGCACCGTTCTTGAATGCTGGTTCGGTGTCTTCATATGTTGGCTGTTCTGTTTTGTAGAGCAAGCCGAGAGGAATCTTATCGCCCCATTCAAATGCACGAGTCATTGATTTGTGGAAATCTGAGGGATCCCAGTTTTCGTCTTCCAATTTGTAGACTCTTTCCTTGAACCATGGATAGGTGTTTACCTTGTTGTAGGTAACGCAAGGGCTGAAGATATCGATTAGTGAGAAGCCTTTGTGTGCAATGCCGTTTTTGATCAATTCAGCAAGCTGTGCAGGCTCTCCTGAGAAACCACGGGCTACGTAGGTAGCACCAGCGGTGATGGCCATTGCCAGTGGGTTCAAAGGCGATTCCATATTGCCGGCTGGGGTAGATTTGGTCTTCTGTCCTTTACTGGTTGTTGGTGATGCCTGACCTGTAGTCAAACCATAAATTTGGTTATCCATAACCAGGTAAGTGATATCGAGGTTACGACGCATTGCGTGGATCAAGTGTCCTACGCCGATTCCGTAACCGTCTCCATCTCCACCGGTGATGACCACTTTCAAATCTGTGTTTGCCAGGTGGATACCAGTCGCTACAGGTACGGCACGACCGTGAAGGCTGTGCGTTCCGTAGGAGTGGATAAATCCTGGAAGATTTGATGAGCAACCGATGCCAGAAACAATCATTAGATTGTGTGGCTCGATGCCCAATCTGCCAGCGGCCGTCTGCACCGCTTTCAGTACGCCGAAATCGCCACAACCCGGACACCAGTCTGGATCAACTGGTCCTTTGTATGTTTCGACAGGTAGTTCAATTACTGTTGCCATTTTTACTTAAAACCTCGCTTCTAAAATTGATGTGCTTGTCGTCACAAACTAGTCGTTCTTCTCGAATGAGAAAGTTGAACCGGTGACAGCACCGACTTTCATAGTTGCACCCTTGGTTCCGGATACCCGTTCGGCGAACTCGATGTTCCAAACTGGTTCTCCGTGCCCGTTCGCAGCTTCTCTTACAAGCTTCACTGGGCGAAGCTTTTCCTGGTAGTGCGTTCGCAGGTAGTGATAGGCAATTTCTTTGGCCTCGGCTTCAGAGACATCAAGATTTTTCTTCTTGCTGGCTATTATTTCCTTGACCTCTTCCACAATGTGCAACGGCTCTAATGGCTCTCCATCATATTTATTGATGTGAGCATCCATTCCGATGCCGGTGTAGCTGCGGAGGAATTGTGCAAACTGACTGGTGAAGTTGACTTCAACAGAAATTTTCTTTTTGCACTTGTTGAGAATTTCAGTGAACTCTTTGGTGTGGAAAGGATAGAGGTATTTACCAACGATGTAGTTGGTCTTGATTCCCTGGGCATTGAGCAATTCAACTGCTTCACGAACTACGCCGTAGGTAGAGCCCCAGCATACGAGGGTGACATCAGCATTTGCTGGACCTTCTAACTTAGGAGCTGGAAGCTCTTTGAGAAGATTGTCGAGCTTTCTCATGCGCTTCTGCATGCCCACGCGGCGTATTGGTGCCGCGGTGAACATGTCGGAGATCAAGATGCTTTCTTCATCATGCTCGTCTGAAGCAGATACGTATGTGGTGTTCTTAGTTCCAGGCAAAGCGCGTGGCGAAACACCAGATTCGGTGAAGCGGAAACGCTTGTACTTGCCCTGGCTCTCGCTCCACTCGGTGACGATTTCACCGCGGTCGATGGTGACCGGTGCTGTGAATACTGCTGCATCAACAGTTTCAGGATGTTCTGAAAGCAGAAGGTCAGACATGATTACAACAGGCATCTGGAATCTATCTGCCCAGTTGAAGGCATCGACAGCTGTGTTGTAGCAGTCAGCGGTGTCACGTGGTGCAACGATCAAGCGTGGGAATTCACCTTGCGAAGCGCCAAAGACCTGGAACAAGTCGGCTTGTTCTGTCTTGGTAGGCAGACCGGTTGAAGGACCGCCTCTCTGTACTTCCACACACACCATAGGAACTTCCATGATGCCAGCCATACCGAGTGCTTCGGTCATCAGAGCGAAGCCACCACCAGCAGTAGCACACATCGAGCGAGCTCCGGCAATACCGGCTCCCACAGTCATGTTCATAACAGCCAGTTCGTCTTCGCCTTGCTTGACGCAGATGCCGGTTTCTTCAACGTGATTTGCCATCCAGTGCAGAATTGTCGAAGCTGGTGTCATTGGATAAGCCGAGTAGAATTTGCATCCTGCTGCAGCTGCGCCGATTGCCAGAGCTTCGTTGCCCGTCAAGAACGGACGACGTATCTTGCTGAACTTCCATTCTTTAGTGAATGCCTTTGCATTTTGCTCGGCGTATTCGAATCCGGCTTTCAATAGAGAGATGTTCAGGTCGACAACCTTCTGTCCTTTGTGACCGAAGGTTTCTTGCATCAAACCATGAGCTTCTTCGATTCCGAGATTAGCCAGCTTGAGCACTGCACCTACAGCAACCGTGTTTTGCATGATTGCTTGCAGAGGTCCGTGTTGCTTAACGACTTCTGCTGTCACTTGCGACATCGGAAGAGGAAGGGTCTGTACGCCCTTACGCACTAAAGAAGGATCGAGTTTGAATTTGTCGGAATTGAAAACGATTACTCCGCCTTCGCCAACTTCAGAGGCGTGGCGCTCTAAGGAGTCTTGATTGAGAGCGATCAAAGCATCGAGCTTGTCGCCATGTGAATAAACTTTATCTTCGCCGATGCGCACCTTGAGCCAGATGTGACCGCCACGAATAATTGATTGATAGCAGTTGTAGGCATAGACATGCAGGCCCAATCTTCCGCATGATTTTGCCAGGGTATCTCCTGACTTATCTAAACCGTCTCCGGCTGCCCCCGCAATACCGATTGTGACTTCCTGCATTTGTTCTCCTTACCAAACTTGACAGGTCCGTTCCGAGCTCGAGTTGCTTTGAGTTTTACTCAAATAGCAACTCGAATACGCTCCATCTGAAAAACAATCACACAGCTGGTCAGCAATAAATGCTGAGTTCAGCAGATGAGCAACCTCATCATTTATCTGAAGCCCTAAAGCCTCAGAGTGCGACTGCCACTAGACCGATAAGATATCACATGCTTGCCAATAGGTAACCTATCCAAGCACGAATAGCTTGAGCCATCGTTTCAGACCTGGTTATTATAATCGGCTTGCCTAGCCGGTTTTCAACATGGGGCGAAAAGGCGATATCGTCAGATACAATCCAAATGGCGGTAAAAGTAGATTGACAGCTTCGGAAACCAAGCTTGTGTCAGCCTTTTCGGAATTGTTATGCAAATACTAAATCTCACGTCGCTTTACATAAGTAGTAGCTAATACTACTCTTAGTTAAGGATTGGCTTTGCAACGGTCTTTGAGTGATGATTAAAGCGAGGGCTTACTATTTTTACCCTGTTGAGGAATAGCAGGCTGAGCGGGATTAGTAGGCTGAACTGGATTCTCGTACTCGTTAGCTGGTATTGCCTTGTATTTCGGATTTACCGAAGGAGCGGGTAACGCCGGCGTTTCAACAGAAGAATGTGGCGGTGTGGCAACTTCCTCGTGCTCAGGCGGAGGTGTCACCTGACTCCAGGTGTAACCAATGAATAAAAAGCCGCAAAGAACAAGCGCTGCAATACCAGCGAGAAGAGAATCTTGCCAGTTCTTTTCTGGAATTACCTCTCCAAAGTCGGCTCCAGAGGCTGAATGGGCATGGTCGTCGTGACCATGACTGTCGGTAGCGTGACCGGGAGCGTGATCCTGATCGTGCGCAAGAGGCGGAACATCTGCGCCGCTATGAACTATAGCCGGTTCGGAGTCTGATACCGTCGAGGAAGCCTCGGGCTTTGCAGCATCGGCTTTGGCGGTCGCGTCATCCAGTTTTTTTTCTTCGTCAGCCATATCTCAAACTCCTACGGTCGCAAAAAGTAAGCAGCGATCGTCAAAACCGCGACCCAACCGAAAATCATTAAAGCGTAATACTGTCCGCTTCCATTTTGAGTGTATCGGAGCACACCCCCGGTTTTCTGCGTAACAGAGGCGGTGCCATTGACGATGCGGTCGACGAAAAGCGTATCTACAGCAGTCCATACTGCATTGAACGCTGCGAGCAACCCTTTGAGAAAGGCCATATAAAGTTCGTCGAAATACCACTTGTTCAAAGAGAAGCGATAAAGAGCAGGCATGTTCTTTGAGATTACGGTGTTTATATTCCAGCTATGCGAAAGGTAGACCGCAACGGCACAGAAGAATCCTGTAAAAGCAAACCCCACTGAAAGTAGCAAAACGAGACCGTTGATCGATTCAGCTTCAGGATGACCAAAGTAAACGAATGAAGAGAAAGCATTATGGAAAGGACTTCCGACCTGTCCACTGAGAATCTTGCCGCCTTCAGTCAACCATGCAGCCGGGTTCACACCCAGGTAGCCGGACAAAACCGACGGTACAGCTAGCACCACCAATGGTGCCCACATCGAAGGCGGAGCCTCATGCGGATGAGCAGTACCACGATACGTTCCGTGGAAAGTCATGAAATAAGCTCTGAACATATAGAACGCAGTCATACCAGCAGTCAGTATCATCAACCAGGCCAGACCTCGGTCGAAATTCCAGGCGCCGGAAATGATCGTATCTTTCGAGAAGAAACCACTGAAACCAGGGAAACCTGAAATCGAAATTGTTCCAATCAAGAAGCAGGCGGCCGTGATAGGCATCGATTTGCGCAGCCCACCCATGTTACGCATATCCTGCTCACCATGCACACCGTGGATAACGGCACCACTGCAAAGGAACAGCATCGCTTTAAAGAAGGCGTGGTTAAAGAGGTGGAACAGACCACCTGTAAAAGCACCAGCTCCAAGACCTACGAACATGTATCCCAGCTGCGAACACGTGGACCAGGCAAGAGCCCGTTTGATGTCATTCTGGCTCATAGCGATGGTGGCTGCCATGAAAGCTGTAATGCCGCCAATCCAGGCGATTACGTGAAGTGCGACGGCAGGCTCACCCGGTGGTGGTTGCCACAAAGGATAAGCTCGGGCAACAAGATATATTCCAGCAGCCACCATTGTCGCCGCATGGATCAATGCGGAAATTGGTGTCGGACCCTCCATCGCATCTGGCAACCAGACATGCAATGGAACTTGAGCCGACTTTGCTATTGGACCGCAAAATACCAGCAATGAAAGTACGACCAGTCCGGGCGTTCCCCAGTAGGTGAGTGTGTTTCCTGCCAGTGCTTTCTGCAGAATACCAGCCAGGTCAAAGCCATGAGGACCTGTGAACGCGAGCACTGTATGACCAGCATAGTAGTCCTTGGTGCAAACAAACAACATCAAAATGCCGACTAGAAAAAGCGCGTCACCGATTCTGTTTATAACAAAGGCTTTAAGTGCGGCGGCAGCAGCGGAGTTTTTGTACCACCAGAAACCAATCAAGAAATAACTGCAGACGCCGACCAACTCCCAAAATACATACATTTGAAACAGGTTGGTCGCAACAACCAGCCCGAGCATTGAGCCGGTAAAAAGTGAGAGATAAGCATAGAACCTGGAATAACCTGGATCTTCACGCATGTATCCATGAGTGTATATCTGCACCAGCAAACTTACTGATGTGACAACAAGCAGCATCATCACCGCGAGGTTGTCGACTAAAACACCCATATTAAGATTGAAACTCGCCGAGACGAAGAAAGGAACTTCGAATGGAGGAATGTTTGCAAGAGCCGGATTTTCAGCGAATTTATAAAATATAGCCAGTGAGTGTGCAAGCCCATATACGACGGCTGCTATCGAGGTCAGCATGGACAGAGTCTTCGACTTGCGGAAGAACAAGATAATTAGTATTCCTGCAAGGAATGGAGCTGCAACGATTCCCCAGGCTGTGGAGACGATCTGTTCCGGTGACAATTTGGTTCTCCAGTTGTTTCAATAGAAGGCTCACTCAGACTACACAATATACATGGCGGCCGAGACCTTGATAACGGCAGTAACTGATGGTGTGAAAAACTATTAGTGTTGGAGTGAGCAAAAATATTTTCCCGAAAAAGCGGTGGAATTTAAAAACGTAAGCCAGTTGTGGCTTTCAGGTCATCAACGTAAAAGATTGGCCCAACTGCTTAACATCTGCAAATTGAAACATTTGAGTGGAAGATGTCCGCACGACATCGTTATACTGATGACGCATTTTAAAAGTGCATTCGATAAAGAGTTTATCTCTTGAAGACTGGCAGCTGATTTAGCGAACTCGGAGATCATTGTGCAATTGAACCCAGAATTGTTCACCCTCGTGAACTTCATCTTGTTTCTGCCCCTGGTGGCAGCGGTTTTGATAGGTATATCGAAACCAAACATGGCCCGGAACTGGGCGCTGGGCATAAGCGGATTGATGGTGGTGCTCTCTGGATGGCTTGTCAAAGAGTTCGACCCGGTAAAAGTTGGCTTTTCGTTTGAAAGCAGAGCCACATGGATTCAGTCACCGTTCCCAGTTCAATTTCACACCGGCATTGATGGCTTCAGCCTGAGCCTGGTCGTGATGACCGCGCTAGTCGGGTTGTTCGCAATCTATGCCAGCGACAAAGTTGGCGAAAACCGCTCCAAGCTCTACTACAGCTTCGTGATGCTTTTGCTGTGCTCGATATTGGGCGTGTTCGTGTCACTCGACTTGCTCATGTTCTTCGTCTTATATGAATTCGAACTCGTGCCGATGTACTTCTTGATTGCCATCTGGGGCGGTCCAAGACGCGAATATGCGGCAATGAAGTTCCTGCTTTATACATTTTTCGGTGGCGTGCTCATGCTCGCCGGTCTTCTCTACGCTTACTTCCAGCTCTTCGCCGAGTCACCCGCGCTTGCGACATTCGATATGGTAACTCTCTCTGAGCGTTGTCCATTGTTACCGCTGGAAGTTCAAGGATTGGCGTTCCTGGGATTCTTCCTGGCGTTCATCATCAAACTTCCGTCATTCCCCTTCCATACATGGTTGCCAGACGCGCACGTAGAAGCACCGACTCCTATATCTATGATTCTTGCCGGTCTTTTACTCAAAATGGGCTCATATGGTCTCATTCGTATATGCGTCGGACTGTTCCCTCAGATCGTCGCTGAATTTGGATATTTGATCCTTGCGCTTGGCTGCTTCAATATCGTCTGGGGTGCTGTCGCCTGCCTGGTGCAGCAAGACATGAAGCGCATCATCGCTTTCTCGAGCGTAAGCCACATGGGGTTCGTTCTCGTTGGTATGGGCGCGTTGTCAGCCGCAGCCATCAATGGTGCTATCTTCCAAATGGTGAGCCATGGATTCATCGCGGCTGCTTTGTTCTTCCTGGTAGGAACTGTTTATGAGCGAACCCACACCAGGCAGCTGCCAGAGATTGGGGGTGGTCTGGCAAAACAAATGCCCACACTCTTTTACTTCTGGATGTTTGCAGCTCTGGCTAATCTCGGTCTGCCGCTATTGTCCGGTTTTGTGGCAGAGACAGCTGTTTTCTATGGCGCTTTCACAG
>Ga0182030_10028251_pt1 | contig 10034 bp, 6 predicted proteins | sample 812S3MmetaG_FD_121299 | JGI IMG/M metagenome (GOLD analysis project Ga0182030, IMG submission 121299) | Permafrost microbial communities from Stordalen Mire, Sweden - 812S3M metaG (Illumina Assembly) | ecosystem: Environmental > Terrestrial > Soil > Wetlands > Permafrost | place: Sweden... | reverse complement strand
GAGCCGTTGTGCACCAGGCAGAAATCGCGGCCGGCGGTGAACGGGTGTGCGTGCGCCGGCGTGACGGCGGATTCGGTGGCCATGCGGGTGTGCGCGACCAGGTGGGTGCCCTTGAGGTCGGCGAATCGATAGCGCCGCGCAATGTCGGCCGGCGCCCCCACATCCTTGTACAAGTCGATCGACTGCCCCACCGAGAGCACGGCGACCTTAGGGAAGGTGCGCGAGAGCCACGCGCTCACCACATCCGAATCCGACCCCGTGGTCAGGACCGCATGGTTGCCGTGCGCGGCGATCTCCTGGTCGGGGCCGAATTCCTGGCGCAGTTCCTGGAGCAGATCGTTCCAATCGAGGAAGTGCTCGCCGACATACAAGCTGAGCTTGCGGCGCTCCTCCGCGACCGGAGTCGTGTATACCGCAAGCCCTGCGGAGTCGGGACCGCGCTCGGTCATGCCCGTCAGCATGGGCACCATGAGCTCACCGAGGCGCTCGCGCAGCGGCGCATTCTTGATCAACAATCCGACGATTCCACACATTGCGGCGGTTCCGATCGCCCTCGCGGGCGCTAAAAGAATTCCAGGTAGCGCTTCGACTCCCACTCCGAGACATGCCGCGAGTATTCGGTCCACTCCATCCGCTTCAACCGGATGAATTCGCGCGCCAGATCCTGGCCGAGGCCGCCGCAGATGACCGGGTCCGCCTCAAGCGCGTCGATCGCCTCGTTTAGCGACTGCGGCAACAGCTTGATGCCCTTTTCTTTCAATTGCTCGGGAGTGAGCTCGTACATATTGATGTTCTGCGCCGGGCCCGGGTCGAGCTTGCGGTCGATGCCGTCGAGTCCGGCAGCGATCAATGCGGCGGACACCAGGTATGGATTGCAGCCGGAGTCGGGAAGCCTGACCTCCAGCCGGCCGAACGGCACCCGTACGCAGGCGGTGCGATTGTTGTCGCCGTAGGCGATGTACGCGGGCGCCCAGGTCGATCCCGACAGCGATCGGCCCACGACCAGCCGCTTGTAGGAATTCACCGTGGGTGCCGCCACCGCGGCGAGCGCGCGCGCATGCGCAAGCACGCCGGCGAGGAATTGATAGGCCAACGTGGACAGTCCCATGCCGGATTTGTCGCTTGCGTCGTGAAAGGCGTTCTTCTGCGACTTCGAGCCCATCGACACGTGAAAATGCGCACCGCTGCCGGTGCGATTGGAAAACGGCTTCGGCATGAACGTCGCGATCATGCCGTGTTTGTGCGCGATTTCGCTTGCCGCCATTTTAACGAAGGTGAAGTTGTCGGCCGATTTGAGCGCATCGGCGTAGGTGAAATTGATCTCGAACTGGCCGTTGCCGTCCTCGTGATCGATTTGATACACGTCGATGCCGACGGCGCGCAGCCCCGCCACCATCTCATCCAGGGCCTCGCGCGTACGGTAAAGCCCCTTGTAGTCGTAGCAGGGTTTGTCCAAATCGTCGGTCGGATCCGCGGGTCCCAAGCTTCCGTCGGCGCGCCGCGAGAGCAGCATGAACTCGGGTTCGATGCCGGTGAACAGGGTGTATCCACGTTCCGCGAGGCGCGCGGTCTGCGCCTTGAGCGCGACCCGGGAGCAGAACGGATACGATTTGCGATTGACTACGCCATTGCAGATCAGCCGGGCATAGCCCGGCATCCAGGGAATCAAGGATAGCGTCGACAGCTCGCCCACCGCCATGTAATCCGGCCCCTCCGGTCCCATCCCGAGGCCCCAAACCGCGAAACCCGCGAAACCCGCCCCGTCGGTGAGTACCATGTCGAGGTGTTCGACCGGGACCGCCTTGGCCTTTGCCGAGCCATGGATATCGACGAACTGCGCCAGCACATAGCGAATCCCATTGTCGCGGCAAAACTTCTGCGCCTCTTCCCGATTCATGCTGGATACTCCTCGTTATTGTGTTCCGGCGCGGATGGATGGCAGCCATGGCATGATCGTTTTCGGAGCCGGCATGTGCGAATATAAGCACGAAGCTTAACTGTGGAGCAACTTAATTTGCGTAACGCGCAAAGACCTCGATGACCCGCAAGCCGCCCCGCGCAAATCTCCGGCGAACCCCCGGCCCGAAGGTCAAGGCCTCCGCCTTGGGTCCTGACCGCGCCGACAGTCCGGCAATCGATCTCGGCCGCACCGCGAGACGCTTGCGCGAGAGCCAGAATCTTACGCTCGCCGACGTGGCCAAGCGGGCGGATATCTCGAGCGCGATGCTGAGCCGCCTCGAGACCGGACGGGTCTCACCCAGCCTGGAGACGATCGTCGCCTTGGCGCAGTCGCTCGGTGTGACCGCCTCGGTGCTGATGCAGCGCGTAGGGGCCGACGACGGCGGCGCGCAACTGATCCGGGCGGGCGAGGGCCTGGAGACGGTGCGCAGCGGAACCCGGCGCGGACATACGTACCATCTGCTCGCCGCCCAACGCGGGCCCCGCAAGATTTTCGAGCCCTTCCTGGTGACGTTGAACGATCGCAGCGAGGTGTTCCCGGGATTCCAGCACCCCGGCGTGGAGTTCATCCACCTGCTCAGCGGCATCCTGCACTATCGCCACGGCCGGCACACCTACGTCATGCGCCCGGGCGATACGCTCACTTTCACCGGCGATGTGGCGCATGGACCCGAGCGGCTGGAGAAGGTGCCGATCCGCATGCTCTCCATCATCATCTACGGCCCCGGGGAAGAGTCCGGCTAGCGCGGCTGCGGGCGGCCCTGCCGAGGCCCTGCCGGAGATACCGCTCGCTGCGGATGTCCGCTAAGCTTTGTTCGAGACCTCGATTTCGAAGGGAGAACTGAGTTGCCAAGAATCGACCGGTCCTGCGGCGCCTTGATGCGCGCGGGCTTCTTGTTCTGCTGTGTGGGTTTGACGACCTCGACGCAACTCGCCGCCGCCGCGCCACCCGCGCCGGGCTCTTCCACCGCAACCGGATCGGTCGACGAGGCGCGACTCGCTGCCGCCGATCGGGAGCCGCAGAACTGGTTTACCGGTGGACGCGATCAAGGCGGCACGTACTACTCGCCGCTGTCGAGCATCAGCGCCGCGAACGTGGGCAAGCTGGGATTCGCCTGGGCCTACGACTTGGGTGCTCCGCAGCGCGGTCAGGAGTCGACGCCGACGGTCGTCGACGGCGTGATGTTTACCTCCGGCACGTGGGGCTACGTCTATGCGCTCGACGCGGCCACGGGGAAGGAACTGTGGCGCTACGACCCGCAGGCTGCCCCGTTCGCCGGACGCCAGCCGTGTTGCGACCTCGTCAACCGCGGCGTCGCGGTGTGGAAGGGCAAGGTCTATGTCGCTTCCACCGATGGACGGCTGCATGCGCTCGACGCTTCCACCGGCAGGAAGATCTGGGAAGCCGATACCATCGTCGACCATAAACTCCCGTACTCGAGCACCGGCGCACCGCAAATCGCCGGCAACGTGGTGGCGATCGGCAACGGCGGCGGCGATATGAGTGTCGGCGGCGTGCGGGGCTATGTCTCTGCCTACGATCTGGAGACGGGAGCGCTCAAGTGGCGCTTCTTCACCGTGCCTCCCGCCCCGGATCAGCCGCTCGAGAGTCCGGATCTCGCCGCGGCTGCGAAGACCTGGGACCCGCATCGCGACCCGAAATTCAAGGGCGGTGGCACCGTGTGGGACGGCTTCGCCTATGATCCAGCCCTGAAACTGATTTATTTCGGCACCGGCAATGCGGCGCCCTATGACCTGCGGCAGTTGGGCAACCCAAAACTCGACGGGCTCTACACGGCGTCGATCATCGCCCTGCACGCGGACACGGGACGTCTCGCCTGGCATTACCAGACGACTCCCAACGATCATTGGGATTACGACGCCACGCAGAAATTGATCCTCGCGGACCTCGACCTCCCCGGCGCGCACCGGCAGGTGCTCATGCAGGCGAACAAGAACGGCTTCTTCTACGTGCTCGATCGCGGCACGGGAGAGCTGCTTTCGGCGAAGAATTTTACCTACGTCAACTGGGCATCCGGCGTCGACATGAAAACCGGCCGTCCGATCCAGACGCCGCAATCCGACTGGCTGTCCTCGCCGAAAAACATTTATCCCTCCTGGTCAGGCGCACATACCTGGAATCCCATGTCGTACGATGCCGCAACCCACCTCGTCTACATCCCGGTGGTCGATACACCGGCGGTGTGGGTGGACATGGTGGCCAACGGGGGGGCGTTGAAATTCCTCGACGGCTTTTTCACCACGAATGGCATCTTTCCCGACGACAGCTACGACGCTGCGGATCTCAAGCGGTTGTACGGTCCCCTGCCCGATCTGGCGCAGCTCAAATCCGAGCGCAAAGTGAAGCTGGTGCGGGAGCTGATTCGCGCTTGGGACCCGATCGCCGGGAAGATCGTGTGGGAGCACGAGACCTCCAGCGGCATGCGCAGCTATGACGGCGGTGTGATGTCCACGGCCGGCAATCTGGTGTTCCAGGGCCGCGGCAGCGGCGGCCTATGGATCTATGCGGGCGACACCGGAAAGGTGCTCAGAATCATCGAAACCGGCAGCCACATCATGGCGGCGCCCACCACTTACTCTGTCAACGGCGAGCAATACGTCGCCGTGCAGGTGGGCTACGGCGGCACCGGCATCGCCGAAGGCCCGGTCCCGCCGCAGAGCGCCACCAACAAGTACCAGAACGTGAGCCGCGTCATCGCCTTGAAGCTCGGGGGCAGTGCGGTACCCCCGCCCCCAGCCCGCGTCGACGAGCCGTTCGAGAAGCCGCCGGAGCAGAAGGCCTCGAAGGCCGCGATCGATGCCGGCGAGGTCACGTTCGCGACGGAATGCTCGCGCTGCCACGCGCTCGGCATCAATGTCACGCCCGACCTACGCCGCCTCAATGCGGGCCTGCACGCCGAGTTCAAGGACATCGTGCTGCATGGATTACTCGCGCCGGCAGGCATGGAACGCTTCGACGACATTCTGAGCGAGAAGGACGTCGAGAACATCCACGCCTACCTCATCGACCAGAGCTGGGTCGCCTACCGGGCACAGGAGGCCGGGCACAAGTAGCCACGTCGTCTCATTCGAAACGAATCCGGACTCCCGCCCACAGCGCGCGCGGCGGCGCCGGCGAGACCGCATTTTCGTTGCTCCAGTCGTCGGGATTCGGGCGAAACGAGCCGTTTGGATTGAACGAATTGGAGGTCAGGAAACCGGCGCTGGAGTAGCGCTTGTCGAACAGATTCGAGATGCGCGCGAACACGTCGAGCTGTTTGGTCGCATGATAAGTGCTGCGCAGATTCACGACCGTGTAGCCGGGAATCCAGCCGCTGCCCGAGATGTAGGCGCCCTCTCCATTCACGCCGCCCGCCTGGTTGGCATTGTTTTCATTGCCGTGCAGAAAAGAGCCGGACGCCGCGACGATATTGCCGCCGATGCCCCAGCGCTTGTTGAGATCGTAGTCGAGTATCAGACGGCCGGTATGGCGCGGGATGAGCGGGATCCTATCGCCAGGCTTCACCCGGATATTGCCGTCGACATCGGCCGTGCTATTGGACTCGGCGCTGACCGCGAAATTCGACTGAAACGTCGCGTCGACGAAGCTGTAGGTTGCGCGCCACGTCAATCCGCCCTGCTTGCCGCCCACCGCGAAATCCAGTCCCTGGCGCCGCGTGGCGCCGACGTTGTCGAAATAGCCCTGGTTCGCGGCGGTCGCGACGAACTGAATGTCGTTGCTGTTCACGGTGTGAAAAACGTCCGCGCTCCACACCAGCCGCTGATCCGGCAGATTTCCGCGGAATCCAAGCTCTACCGTGCGCGCAACGACCTGCTTCAGATCCGGATCGCTCGCGAAATCGTTGGGCAGGCCGCAGGGCGCGGCCGGATTCGCGCAGCCGAGCTCGATCACCGTCGGTGCGCGGCTCGCCTCGTTGTAGTCGGCATAAAAAGTGAGCGAATCGCTCGGCGTCACCGTGAAGCCGAAAGCCGGATTGACCCGGCTGAAGGTGTGATCGCCGCTCAATGCGCTGGCTTGATCGAAGCCCGCACCGACATCGCTCACTGCGGTGTCCACGCTGTAGCCGTCGAGCGTCTCGGTGTTCCGGTTGTATCGGAGCGATGCCGTGAAGTGCAGGCGCTTGGTCGGCGAGAGCGTGTCGGTGAAATAGACGCCGAGGATCTTGTTGATGCCGGATAGGGAGATCACGGTCTCGTCATTGAATGGGCTGGGTTCGTAGATCAACGTGCGGTTCGACGCCAGCTCGCCGTATTGATAGGACTGGGCAAAGGTGTCGCTCGAGTCGTCGTAATCCGCGCCGAGAATGCCCTGATTGCTCCAGCCGGAGAGATCCTGCGAGTCAGTGAGTTGCAGACCGAAGCCCGCGCTCCGCTGATTGAGCCGCGAGGTCGCGTTTTGGCCGGGCGCGCAATAGCTCAGATCGGCCCGATTGGAGGGCGCAGCCGTGCAATCGATCGGCGGCCCGTCATACCCATTGTCCAGGTAGCTGTCGTTGATGTTCCCGTTGATGGCATCGGTCACAAGGCGGCGATAATAGACGTTTGCCGACAGGAGAAGCTTTTCCGTCAGGAACTGCGTACCGGTCAGATTCAGGAAGTTCAACAGGTTCTGCGTATAATCCGGTGTGTAGCTCGCCTCCCGGTCGTAATCCAGCATGGAGAGCGGCGTTGCGCCGTTGCCGTAGAGGCTGGTGTCCGCATAGGTGTAGCTCAGATCGATGTCGGTCTTGTCGCTCTGCCAGCCCACCTTGCCGAAGCCCTGATAGACGCGCGTGGGCGACAGATTGCGCCATCCGGTCTCGTCGAAATAGTTGCCGGCGAGGAAATAATCGAAGGCGCCGAATTCTCCGCCGGTCTCGCCCTGAAACACGCGTCGCCCGAACGAGCCGCCATACGCCTCGAGCTCGGTTCCCGGATTGTCGTGGCCGCTCTTGGTGTGAACCGACAGGGCCCCTCCCAGCGTATTCAAGCCGAATACCGGATTCGAACCCGACATCAACGTCACCGTGGAAATGGCGGACTCCGGAATCAAATCCCAGTTCACGGTGTCGCCGAAGGACTCGTTGACCCGCACACCGTCCACGTAGACCGACAACCCCTCCGGGGTTCCGAGGAGCGGCGAGGCGGTGAAGCCGTGGTAATTGATGTCCAGCTGGAAGGGATTGTCTGCGCTCTCGCTCACGTTGACGCCGCTGAAATTGGCGTTGAGGTAGTCCGCGAGCCCGAGAGTCTGCTGGCGTTGCATGTCCGCGCTGTCGCCGGTCTGCACGTTCGAGGGGATCTGGTTCATGGGCAATCCGAGACCCGACAGCGGCGTGTTCGCGATCACCGTGACCTGGGGAAGCTCCTGAGCCGTGGCCGGATTGGTGGATGCTGCGGCGGAAGGACTGGACTGGGCCCGTGCGAGGACGGGCACGACCATTGCGGACAGCGCCATCGCCGCCAGGTACGCGCAGTACGCCGCCACGGCGTACCGCGCGTGCGCGCGGCGTCCGAATTGTCCCTGCCCACGCGCCATCAAAAACTTCTGCTCCCCAGTCGACGCGACTGCCCGCGGTAATTCGCGAGCGCGAAGTTTAGGGATAGCATCCGGGGAGAGTCCATGAATTTCCCCCATACAGCGAGATTATCCATGTGCGCTCGGGAAATATTCCCGAGCAAGGCCGGGATCTTCTCGCGGCGCACGGCCTGCAGTTCGGCGCGCAGCGGGCTTTGACGATGGATGGCATCCACGGGCATAGTAGGGCCGCATGGAACTCGACAGGGAGGTTTTCTCGAGGCAAACGCACCCACGCCTTCAGCGTCGGTTGCTCGTCGCCGGCGGCATGCTGATGTCGATGATCATCGCCGCGATTCCCTCGCTCGCCGGCGCGTGCCAGCTCGGCAAGATGGCCGACTTTCCGGTTTCCATGGACAACCTACAGCCCGAGGTGACCGCAAAAGTCAACGGCAGCGAGGTGCGTTTCGTGCTGGACAGCGGTGCGTTTTACAGCATGATCGACGGCGCCAGCGCGGCGCGGCTGCATTTGCGCACCTATCCCGCACCCGCAGGGTTTTACGTTACGGGTATCGGTGGGTCGATTCGCGTGGCGCTGACCCGCATCGATGAATTGAGTCTGAACGGCGTCCCGCTTCGCAACGTGGAGTTCATCGTTGGCGGCAACGAGTTGGGCGGAGGCAGGATAGGCGTGCTCGGCCGCAACTTTCTTCAGCTCGCCGACACGGAATACGACTTCGCGCGGGGCGTGGCAAGACTATTGGTCCCGAAGGACTGCGGAGATGCGCAGGTCGCTTATTGGCTGCATGCGGGGGATGGCTATTCGGTGATTGGCATTGCCCGACCGGACGACTCTTTGCTTTTGGGCACGCGTCTCTCCAAAGCGGCCTCGTTCAGGCAACCGATCATGAGCTACGCCTACGTCAACGGCGTGGAGATGCGTGTCATGTTCGATACCGGCGCGGGCACATCGATCCTGTCCCTCAAAGCCGCGGCGAGAGCCGGCATCAAGCTCGATTCGCCGGGAGTGACTCCCGCGGGCTTTGGCTGGGGCATCGGGCGAAGCACCGTTGCGAATTACCTCGCCCCGGTGTCGAGCTTCAAGATCGGCGATGAGGAGATTCGCAACACCAAGCTGCGCCTCGGCGATGAGGAGATCAAGGGCGTGGACATGCTGATCGGAGCGGATTTCTTCCTGTCCCATCATTTCTACGTGGCGAACAGCCAGAAAAAGATTTATTTCTCCTACAACGGGGGTCCGGTCTTCAACCTCAAGCCGGTACTGGCCGGGGCGCAGACACCTGCAGGCGCCGTGGCGTCCGCGGCGCCGCCTGCCGGGCAATCCAACCAGGGTCCGGCCGTGCCTGCTGCGCAACCCGACCAGAATCCGGCCACGCCTGCCGAGCCCGGCGGCCCGCCGGTCGACATGGCTTCGGCGCAACCGTCATCCACCAATGAACCGCCCGCGAATGCAGCTGACGCGGCCGACGCCGCGCGCCGCGGGCAGGCGCTTGCCTCCCGACGGCAGTTCGATCAAGCGCTGGCCGCATTGACTCTCGCTTGCCGGCTGGCGCCGGGGGAGCCGGAATATTTCTACCAGCGCGGCATGATCTACTGGCAATCGAAGCAGCCGAAACTCGCGCTGATGGACTTCGATCGCACGTTGCAGCTACAGTCGAATCACGTTTCCGCTCTGCTCGCGCGGGCGTCGATGCGCATCCAGAACGATGATCCGGCAGGCGCCGCCGCCGATCTCGGCACCATCAGCACGACCGTTGCCAAGGAAGACGCCGTGCGTGAGTCCCTGGCCGCCTACTTTTTGCACCTCCGCCTCCTCCCTCAGGCCATCGAGCAGGACGATCTGTGGATTGCCTCTCACCCCACGGATGTGCGGCTGCCGAGCGCGCTCAACGATCGCTGCTACGCTCGCGCCCTGCAGGGTAGCGAATTGCCGCTCGCTCTTGCGGATTGCGACCAGGCGTTGAAGCACGCCGCGAAATCGAGCCCGTTCTTCGCGGCGGCCTCCAACAGCCGGGCTCTCGTCTTGTTGCGGCTCGGGCTCTACGACAAGGCGATCGCCGACTTCGATGCGTCGCTCAAGATCGACGCCAAGAAAGCCTCGTCGCTCTACGGCCGCGGGATCGCCGAGATTCGCGCAAACGATGCCCCGGCAGGTCAGGCCGATATTGCGAAAGCTCAAGCCCTGTGGCCGAAAATCGCGGACGAGTTTGCAAAATCCGGCCTGTCGCCATGAGCGCAAGCTCCACCCGCTCCTAGCCGCGAACGGCGCCGGCCGGTACGCTGCACCTCCGGCAGCGCCTGCCCTCCCATCGGAGGATGCCGCTCGGCGCGGCCAATAAGTAAGCTTCGGAGGATCTCTCTATGTCCACCCGCCCAAATATCCTGATCCTCATGGCCGACCAACTGACCGCGCGCGCGCTTCCCGCCTACGGCAACCGGTTTGCGAAAACGCCGAACATCGATGCACTGGCCGAGTCGGGCGTGGTGTTCGACTCGTTTTATTGCAACAGCCCGCTCTGTGCCCCCTCGCGCTTTT
>Ga0182030_10028250_pt1 | contig 10034 bp, 4 predicted proteins | sample 812S3MmetaG_FD_121299 | JGI IMG/M metagenome (GOLD analysis project Ga0182030, IMG submission 121299) | Permafrost microbial communities from Stordalen Mire, Sweden - 812S3M metaG (Illumina Assembly) | ecosystem: Environmental > Terrestrial > Soil > Wetlands > Permafrost | place: Sweden... | reverse complement strand
GTGTTCCCGCCGGCCGCGGCCCGTTTTGTGCGCTGGACTTGCGACAATCCGGAACCGGAGCGGGGACAGGAGATTGTCCAAATTAATCTTTACGGTCCCACCGACGCAGCGGCAGTGCTGGAGGAAGGTCGCGTTGCGGCGCTCGGCCATGCTCCGATCAAGCTCGGCACCGGTGAGAGCATAACGGTCGATTTAGGCCACGTACGATTTCCCCTTGGGGCATTTATCGAATGGGGGGAGGCTTACGGAACCGTGTTCTCGGTGCATCTCTCCGACGACGGCGAAAGCTTCCGCGAAGTGGGCCGCATTACCACCGGCGACGGCGGCACTGACAGCTTCTGGTGGCGTTCCACCCGCAGCCGCTATTTTCGTTTCACAGTACATGAGGCGCGCTCACCTGAAGGCGCTATCGTCAACGAACTCAAGCTCCGCATCCTGAATAAGGATCGAATGCCAATCGGCCAGTTGGAGCGAGCGGCCCTGAACGGGCGCGGCGACCTCTACCCCCAGGCTCTCCTGGGCCGCCAAGTCTATTGGACCGCTGTGGGGGAGTTCGATCAAACCGAGGAGGCACTGTTCGACGAATACGGCAATCTCGAGCCGCAACGCGGATCCGGCCAGATGTCGCCCTTGCTCCGGCTGGGGCGAGCCCTTCACGGAGCGCCCGCGAGCGCGGCCGTCAGTCAATCCCTCGTCGACGGCTCGCTGCCCATTCCGAGCGTCATCTGGTCTGCGCTGGGCGTCGAACTCCGGGCAACGGCCCTCGCTCATGCTGGGGAAGCGCTGGTTGAGTACCACATCACAAACCGGAGCGGCACGCCGCAGAGAGGAGCACTCGTCCTAGCGGTGCGCCCGGTCCAAATCAATCCTTACTGGCAACACGGAGGCCACGCTGCCATCAACGCTATCGCCGTCGACGGCAGGCAGCTGCGCGTCAACGATCGGAGCTACGCCGCGTTTTCGAACGAACCCGAGGCCGTGGCCATTGCCGACTTCGACGACGGAGATGTGATAAAGCTCATTGAGAACGGGCCCCAACAGACCGCCCGGAGCCTTCGCTCCGGCTCAGGTCTTCTCAGCGCCGCCTGCGAATTCGCTTTTTCCCTAGCGCCCGGTGGCAGCGTTGCCTTCGTTATGTCGTCACCCATGCGGGAAGAAATCACCCCACAAGCGGACGTGGCTTTTTGCGCCGTTCGTGAGAGCGTCGCCCGGATTTGGCGCGAGAAGATTGGCCCGCGCAAGATCACGGTGGGCGACCGGGAAGTCAGCGACACCGTCGAGGCACAGACGGCGCTTATTCTTGTGAACGCTACCCAATTTGCCTTCAAGCCGGGTCCCCGCAATTACGACCGCACCTGGATTCGCGATGGTTCCTCGCAGGCCCTCACGCTGCTCTGGGCCGGTTTGATCGAAGAGGCTAAGACCTATGTCGTGTGGTATTCCAAACGCATCTACGAGAACGGAATGGTCCCGCCGATCCTCAATCTGGGCGGCACGATCAACCGGGGTTATGGAAGCGATATCGAATTCGATGCTCAGGGCGAATTTATCGGCATTGCAGCCGACATTTATCGCATCAGCCGTGATCGCGCCTTTTTAAACACCATTTTCGGACCCGTGGTCCGGGCGGCCAAGTTTATCGAGGAGCTTTGCGCGCGAACCAATGCGCTGTACGGTTCCGAGACACGGTTCAATGGTCTCTTGGCTCCATCCATCAGTCACGAGGGCTACAGCAAGCCGTCCTACAGTTATTGGGACAATTTTCTTGCGTTAAGTGCCTGGCGCAACTGCGAATATCTGGCCTCAGAGATCGGCGACATGGATATTGCGGCCTATGCGAAGGGCAAGGGCCAGGAGTTCGCCGCAAATTTGACCCGCTCAATCCGCATGACCAGCGAAGAGCTGGGGTCACGCCTCATCCATGGCTCGGCCGATCGTGAAGACGTCGATCCAACTTCGACCTCCATCGCCTTCGAGCCCTGCCGGGTAGAAGAGGTCCTTCCGGCTGAGTTCATCCCGGCGACCTACGACCTCTGTGCTGACCATATCAAGCTGATCAGCTCACCCGATTTCGAAGGATCCTCCACCCCCTACACCATCCGTAACCTCAACGCCTTCGTATCTTTGGGCCGGTTCCAGGACGCCTTCCGGCTGCTCTCGTTTGCACTCGGGTGCCGAAGACCAAAAGGTTGGAGGCATTGGGCCGAGGTCGTCTGGGGCGCGCCGCGGGCGCCGGATTACATCGGTGACATGCCCCACACCTGGATTGGAGCGGAGTTCGCCACCGCGATTAGGCGGATGCTGCTGCGGGAAAACGGCTGCACCCTCGAACTGTTCCGCGCCGTCCCCGATGCTTGGTGGGAGGGTGAAGGCATCACTCTGCATGAGCTACCAACCACCTTCGGCACCGCCAATCTCAGGGCTCAACGCGATCAAACCCGCGCGAGTGTCGAACTCGCCTTGACGGGGCCTGTGCCGGAACGAATCACCTTCCGATATCCGGGGGCTAAGCAAGCTGAAGCTGATGGCGTTCAATGCGAGATCCACGGCGATGTAATTTCGGCGCCGAATCTGAGCCGGCTGGTGATCGAGTTCTAATCGAGCTCGTCACCTTGAGTGAGCAACAATACATTGGTGGGGAACCCTCCCAAACCGGGTGACGCAACTTTTTCTGAAGAGGGACGACCAGGGTCGCCACGCATCATGATACTCAATCCTCACCTTCGTATCGGCCCCTGCCATCTAGAAAGTCCCTCTGGAATGACAGTGCAGGTGAATGCTAACGGCTCAATCCGGCGCATGAAGCACCGCGATATTCTCCTCAACTTATTCCTAGGCAATGAGGCAGAGGGCGGACCCGCTAACATTTACCTGCGCCGCCTTGGCGGTGAGGTCTCGGCCATTGGATTGCTCGGACCGCGCAGTCAATCCGCCGTGCGATGCGATAAGCGAAGTCTGACGCTTAGCGGTGATTGGTGGGGCATCCATTTCATGGCGTCGATGGTTCTCGCCGAATCGGCGTGCGCTTGGTTCTGGCATGTGGCGCTGGAGAATAAAGGCGACAAAGCCGAAACCCTGGACCTGATTTATGTCCAAGACCTGGCCCTGGCTGAATACGGCGCGGTACGGCTCAACGAATACTATGTCAGCCAGTATGTGGACCACGCTCCTTTGTCTCATCCCGTACGGCGCTTGGTTCTGGCCTCTCGCCAGAATCAGTCCATGGGCGGGCGTAATCCTTGGTGCGTGATCGGTTCCCTGGGGCGGGGCGTCAGCTTCGCCACCGATGCCCTGCAAGTCCACGGTTTCGCAACCCGAGCAGGCCAAGCACCGGCGGCGGTGATCCATGGGCTATCTGGCACGCGCTGCCAGCACGAGCATTCAATGGCTGCCATCCAAGACGCCCAACTCCGCCTGCAACCAGGAGAGCGGGCTGAGCGCGGTTTCTTCGGCTGGTTTGAAGTAGACCATCCAGCGGCGACTTCTTCTGACGATCTGGATTTCGTTGATCTCGCCTTCGCCCTGCCGGAAGCCTTGCCTCAATCGTCAGGTCAAGTGGACGAAGCAATAATACCAGCCCCTAGCCTGTTCAGCACCGCGCCTTTCCTAGATGCCTTGGACCTGACCGAAACCGACATCGTCGATCTCTTTGGCAAAAATTTGCGGCAAGTGGAGCGTGAAAACGGCCGCTTCCTGTCCTTTTTTGCTGGCGATCGCGCTCACGTGGTGCTCAAAGCGAAGGAACTCGAAGTCCTGCGGCCCCATGGCCACATCCTGCGCAGCGGTGGCGGTTTAATACCCGACGAGTCGATGCTGACCTCGACCGCCTGGATGTCAGGCGTATTCCATTCGATGGTGACGCAGGGTCATGTCAGCATCAACCGGTTTCTGTCCACGACGCACAGCTATTTGGGCCTGTTCCGCTCACACGGCCAGCGGCTGTTCATCGAGATTAGGGACCGCTGGCAACTGCTCGATGTGCCATCTGCATTCGAAATGACCCCGGAAGCTTGCCGTTGGTTTTACAAGCATGACGCTGGGCTGATCCGCATCGAGAGCCGGGCGTTCACCGCCCGCCACGAACTCAGGCTGTCGATCGAGGTGCTTTCTGGGCCGCCGGTACGCTGCCTCTTATCAAATCACGTAGCAATCAATGGCGACGATGGCGCCGATGAGGTTGCGGTGTGCTATGCCCAACATGGGCCAGGGGTGTTCGTACGGCCGATTCCCAACTGCGATGTCGGGCGGCGTTTTCCCGATGGCGGATTTCGCATCGATCCAATGCCCGGTACCGTCATCGAGCGGCAGGCCGGGGACGAGGTGCTATTCCTGGACGGCCTTTCCCGAAATCAGCCGTTCCTCTGCCTGATTACCAAGCCCGAAACGTCGATCGGGTTCCGTATCACCGGCTGCTTGGTCCCTGCAGATGAAAGAGCGGAGATCGACACGGATCAATTTTGGACGCAGATGAAGGCGGGCTTGCGCGTTTTTGCTCCCCAGGGCAGCCCTTTGGCGGGGGACGCGGCGCGGCTCGGAGAAATTCTGCCCTGGCTCGCGCACAACGCGCTTGTTCATTACTTAGCCCCGCGCGGGCTTGAGCAATATTCCGGTGGCGGCTGGGGTACCCGCGACGTGTGCCAAGGCCCAGTGGAATTGCTGCTCGCCCTCGGCCGTTTCGAGCCCGTGCGCGATCTTCTCATTCGCGTGTTCAAGCAACAGAACCCCGATGGCGACTGGCCGCAATGGTTTATGTTCTTCGAGCGGGAGCGAAACATTCGCCCTGGCGATTCCCACGGCGACATCGTGTTCTGGCCAGTGCTGGCTCTGGCTCAATACCTTGCGGCGTCGGAAGATGCGTCGATCCTCGATGAAGTCGTGCCGTTCTTTGCCGAGAGAGACGAACTGGCGGAGCGAGACACGATCGGGAAACATGTCGAACGGGCGCTGGCGGTCATCCGAAATAGGCTTATTCCCGGCACCCATCTGGCGGCCTATGGCAACGGCGACTGGAATGACTCGCTGCAACCCGCCGACCCGGCCATGCGCGAAAGATTGTGCAGCGCTTGGACCGTGACCCTCCAGTACCAGACACTCACCGCTCTGGCCGGTGCCTTTCATCATTTGGGCTTGCTCGAGCCAGTGGCTGATATCGAGGCTCTGGCAAAGCAGGTGCTGGAGGATTTTCAGCGGCTTTTGATCGTTGACGGCATCCTCACAGGGCTCGCCCATTTCCGTGGAGATGGACGCGTCGACTATTTGCTGCATCCGCGCGATGCAGCAACCGGTCTTTCTTACAGCCTACTTGCGATGGTTCATGCAATCATCAACGGTCTTTTCACACCTGAGCAAGCGGGCAAACATCTCGGCGTGATCGAGCAGCATCTGCTCGGCCCCGATGGGGCGAGGCTATTCAACTGGCCGATGGAATATAACGGTGGCCCGCAAAAATACTTCCAGCGAGCGGAGAGCAGCACCTTCTTCGGTCGTGAAATCGGTCTCATGTACACCCATGCCCACCTCCGCTATGCGGAAGCATGTTGGCATTACGGCGATGTCGAGAGCTTCTTCCGCGCACTCTGCCTTGCAAACCCCATCGGCATCCGCAGTTTGGTGCCTCCTGCGACCTTGCGCCAGGCAAATTGCTATTATTCCAGTTCCGACGCGGCCTTTGCCGACCGTTACGATGCTTATGACCGATACGATCAAGCCGTGCGCGGCATGGTTCCCCTCGATGGCGGCTGGCGGATCTATTCCAGCGGGGCGGGCATTGGCATCCGCCTAATCCTGTGCTGTTTCCTAGGGTTGCGCCAGGAAAAGTCGGCGCTCGTGCTCGATCCGGCAATCCCCCCGAGTCTGGATGGATTACGCGTCGAGCTGGAGATGGCTGGCCGTTCCTTCGAGGTCACCTATCACGTTGGGAGCGCTGGCTGCGGTCCCATCAAGGTGAAGCTGAATGGTGCCGAGCTCTGTTTCACGCGCGGCGAAAATCCCTACCGCACCGGTGCCGCCGAAGTCCCAATGGCAATGGTCCTCAACAGGCTTACGGATGGCATGAACCGGTTGTCGATCGAGCTCGGCTAGCCTTTCAAGCAAAGCGTCTACAACATTGGAGGCCAATGGATGAACCAAGAACAGGTCCCCTTTGATAAACTAACCGTCGTTCGTTTTATTGGAGCTGTGAGGCTCTTCGCGAAGTCGGAGTACGGCCGGCAAGCCAAGCTTATGTTTGTGGGGCTCATCGCGCTATTGCTTGGCATCAACGGCACGAATGTCCTCAACAGCTATGTCGGCCGCGACTTCATGACTGCGATCGAGCATCGCAACAAGGCGGAATTCATCCAGGAGGCTGTGTTCTACATCGGCGTTTTTGCGGCTTCCACAATCGTCGCGGTCGTTTCGCGGTTCACGGAGGAGCGTCTGGGACTGCTGTGGCGTGAATTCCTGACCCGGAAGGTCATCAACATTTATCTCGCCCAAGGAACCTACTACCGTCTGCAAACAGTCGAGGGATTGGCGAACCCGGACCAGCGCATCGCCGAGGACGTTCGTGCATTCACTGTTACCACGCTGTCCTTCGTTCTCATGCTGCTCAACAGCGCTTTTACCGTGGTGGCCTTTTCCGGCGTGCTCTGGTTGATCAACCCCTTGCTTTTCGGCGTGGCGGTCCTGTATGCGGCATGTGGTACGTATGTGACGCTTGTTCTGGGGCGTCCTCTCATCAAACTCAACTACGATCAGCTCGATAAGGAAGCAAACTTCCGCTCAGCACTCATTCACGTTCGGGAAAACGCCGAATCAATCTTGCTGGCGCGCCGCGAGGATCGGCTCAAGGCGCGCTTACTAAGCCAGCTTGAGACTTTTGTAGCCAATTTTCGCAAGATCACCTCCGTCAATCGCAACGTTGGCTTCTTCACCACTGGCTATAATTGGCTGATCCAGATCATTCCAGCCTTGATCGTGGCGCCGTCCTTCATCGCTGGACAAATCGAATTCGGCGTGATCACCCAGGCGGCCATGGCCTTCACACTGATCGTGAATGCATTCTCACTGATCATTACCCAAGTCCAGTCGCTCTCCAACTTCGCCGCGGTGGTTGACCGGCTCAATTCACTGGTCGAGGCTCTCGAGCGAACGCCGCCGGCCGAAGGGGCAGGCATCCAAATGAGCGAGGAAGACCGGCGTGTGGCTTACGAAGAGGTGACTTTGCTGTCGCCGGTGGAAGGCCAGCCTGTGCTCAAAGATCTGTCGATATCAATCCCGTTCGGGAGCCGGGTTCTGATCTCTGGAAGCAACGAGACTGGGAAGTTGACCTTGTTCAGGGCAACCGCCGGCCTTTGGCCTTCCGGCAAGGGACGGATCATACGTCCGGCCGCAACCGACATATATTTCCTGGCCGAGCGGCCGTATTTGCCGCCGGGCACCCTGCGCGAAGTTCTCGTGGACCAAAAGCTTGAGCATTCCATTGCGGACGGCCAGATTCGTGACCTGTTGCACGAATTGGATCTCGATCCGGTCTTGGTCCGCGCGGGCGGACTGAATATCGAGAAGGATTGGGGAACGCTGCTTTCGCTGGGAGAGCAGCAACTTCTCGCCTTTGTCCATATCCTCTTGGCGGCGCCCAATTTTGTCTTCCTTGATCGGGCCGGCACGGCTTTGAATCCTGGCCAACTTCAAAAAATCCTGAAGATGCTGTCCAAGAACTCGATTACCTACATCAATATTGGCGAAAGCGATGACCTACGCGATTTGTACGATGCGGTTCTGGAAATCGATGAGTTGGGGACGTGGCGCTGGCGGCAGATCAGCGCTGAGCCGGCGAATTAAAGCGTATTCTCCCATCATGGGGGTTCCCAGTCGCAGCTGACGAAAGATCACGTTGCGAGGGGAATGCGGAGTGGTGGTGCTCTCGGAATGGCTCTACGCAGAAGTGTCGCTCGCCGCGGGCGCGCGAGCGCGCCGCTTGATCCCGAGGCGGAGGAGTGGTCGATCTATGTGGTTGACGGCGAGGTCAATATCGCGGCGAGACATTCGATGGGCGCGGCTTCTCATCTTTCGTCCGGGCGACCGGATTACCGTGCGGGCAACGCGCCGCGTGCGAGCGATATTTCTTGGCGTCGCGGCATTGGAGGCCACGCTACATTTGGTGGAATTTTGTCTCCTCGCGCAGGAGCGGATCGAGCAAGCGAAAGAGGATTGGAAGACAGGAAAATTTGCACCAGTGCGGGGCGAAACAGAATTCCTCTGATATTGGCGACGGCTGGCAACACACGATAAAGATCGAGCGCTCCATCCATCCTTTGCGCGGCGTGGGTTATCCGCGCCCGATCTAAGCCGCCGGAAGACGATCCGCGGTGCTCACCGAAGAGGCGCCGACGCTGCGGCTGGCGCAACGGTGATCGGCGGCCCTTGCCATTTGGCGAGCTCACCCGCCGGGCCCGTCTGCCGGTTCAAGTTAAGCGCAGTTGATCAAACCGACGTGACTATCGGCCTGCGGAAAATTGCCCAGCATCCGGCCAGTCAGCGGATCAAACTCTTCGGCGAGCAATCCCACGTCATTGCAGCGTGAGAGCAAACGGTCGAACAACTTCCGGGCTTCCGCATAGCGGGCCCTGCAATATGTAATTGTCGACGAGCAAAAGCTGCACGCCAGAAAAGCCCCCTCACCTGCGGGCAGGCCATCGCTGGCGTTTTCGGTTTCGTACCGCAGAACGAATTCACCGTCGGTCAGCAGCCTCTCCTCGATCGCCCGAAGCGTTCCTCGGATCCGCGGATCGGCTGCGGGAAGAAAGCCGACGAGGGGAATCATCAGCAGACTTGCGTCGAGCCGCTTGGAGCCGTAGGCCTGCACAAAGCTCTTGAGGTCGCGGTCGAAACCGCGCTCACAGATTTCCGCATGGATTTCGTCAGCGATCTCGCGCCACCGCCGTGCCGAATCGTTCAGTCCTTCAGCTTTCATTTCATTCGCCGCGCGATCGAACGCGACCCAAGCCATGACCTTCGAATGAACGAAGTGCTGCCGCCCTCCGCGCGTTTCCCAAACGCCTTCGTCCGGCTACCGCCAAGCCGTTGCCAGATATTCCAATACGACCGGCCGCAAGGCTTGGCCGCGTTCGGACGGCTCCATGCCTGCCTTGAGCGCCTGAAACGTCGCGTCGGCAATCTCGCCGAAGACGTCGATCTGCAGCTGCTGGACGCCGCGCTTCCAATCCGCACAGGAGAAGAATTCTCATAGCCGGGCAGCCAAGGGATGATCAGTTCCGGCAACCACCGTTCCCCGCCCACTCCATACACGATCTGGACTTGGCGCGGGCTCCCGGCGACAGCCCGAACAAGCCAATCCCGCCATGCCCGTGCTTCATCGTAGTATCCGAGGTGCATTAACGCCAAGAGGGTGAATGTGGCGTCCCGCAGCCAGCAGTAGCGGTAGTCCCAATTCCTCATGCCGCCCAGGCGCTCGGGAAGCGAGGTCGTGGCAGCGGCGACGATTCCGCCCGTCGGAGCGTAGGTCAAAGCCTTCAATGTGATAAGTGACCGTTTCACTGCTTCCGTCCGTGGCCCAACGTCGGGACACCGGTCGCTCCATTGGCGCCGGAACGCTTCCGTGCGCTCCAGCGCGTCAAAAGGATCGATTGCCGGCGGCGGACTTTGAAATGAGGGTCCGTGGGAGAGGACGAAGGGAACCGACTGGCCGGCCTCGACCGTCAACTCACCGAGTATTTTAGCCTCGTCACCGTGAAGTGCGGCCGGCGTTCGCAGGACCAGACGCTCCGGACCGGCAATCGCGTCGACCGTGCCAGCATCGAGTCGATTGACCCATGGCACGGTCGCCCCGTAGTTAAAACGCACCACAAGCTCACTACGAAAAACCACTCGCCCCGACCGGCCAATCACAATCCCCACAAGATCGGCGCCGTCTGCCGGAGACATGAAATCGATAACCACCGCGCAGCCGGTCTCAGTTTGAAATTCGGTTTCGAGGACGAGGGTGCCGGGATGATATCGCCGTCTCACGCCCAGCGGCGGATGCTTTGGAG
>Ga0182030_10028249_pt1 | contig 10035 bp, 5 predicted proteins | sample 812S3MmetaG_FD_121299 | JGI IMG/M metagenome (GOLD analysis project Ga0182030, IMG submission 121299) | Permafrost microbial communities from Stordalen Mire, Sweden - 812S3M metaG (Illumina Assembly) | ecosystem: Environmental > Terrestrial > Soil > Wetlands > Permafrost | place: Sweden... | reverse complement strand
GCCGGTTCGCCGGCCGCCGGTTCGCCGGCCCCCGGTTTGCCGAAGCCCTCCCAGTTGCCCTTGCCGTCCGCGTCCTTCGCGAGCTTGACGTCAAGGCCGTCGATTTCCAGCCGGCCCACCTCCAGCCGCCTCGAGAGCAGCGGCAGGAGTTTCACCCGCACCGCCGCATGTTGAAACGACAGGAACGGCTCCGCCGGGAAGCCCGGCGGGTTGCCGAGCGACGCCGGCCCGAGTTGCAGCGCCACCCAGGGGAACACCGACAAGCGTATGTCCCCCGCCAGCGTGAGGTCTCGCCCCGTGGCTTGTTTCACCGCGGCCTCGATTTTCGGCTTGTAGTCGTTGGGGTGCACGAACAGCCAGATGCTCAGCAGCACGACCGCAAACAGCCCGATCACGCCTCCCACCACCACTGTCAGGATTTTGGCTGCTTTCATTGGCGTCCTTTGAAAAAATTGAACTTAATCATAGCTCAAGCAGACCCCGGACCGGCCGATAACCCGAAAGTCCCGGGCGCACGCCCACTCAATGGCTAGATGCCTCATGCGTAGCTGGTCCAACCGCCGCAATTTGCTCGCGATCCCGTCGGTAGGGGTGCCGCTGCTTGCGTTGAGCCTCGTGTGGGTGACCACCGCCAACGAGACCCTGTTGGTGTCCAGCCTCGCGGTGATTCTCATCGGGTTGGCCGCTGCCGGGTGGGGACGTGCCCACATCCTCGCGCGCCGCCTGCACCACACCTCGCGGCGCCTCGAGCGCGCGGTCCACCGCGTGCGGCGGCGCGCCCAAGGTGCCGCCCTGCTACGCCGCTCCACCGAATTCCTGGAATTCGCCCAGGCGGCCGGCGGATTCGGCGTCTTCGACATGGACCTCGTCACCGGTCAGGTCAGCGGCACGCCGCTGTTCTTCGAACTGCTCGGGCTCGCCAACCCGAGCGCACTTTTCACGCGCGACGAATGGCTCGCCACCATCCATCCCGAGGACCTCGAGAGCGTGGTGCAAAGTCTGAACGACGCCATCGTCACGCAGGGCCACTTCCAGACCAAGTACCGCCGCCTCGCCCTCCAGGGCGAATCCCGCTGGCTCGCCGCCCGCGGCCAGATGATCGTCGATGAGCACCACTTCCCAACCCGCATCGTGGGCACCGTCAGCGACGTCACCGAGCGCAAGCAGCTCGAGGATACGCTGCGCTACGCCACCGAATCCCTGAACATCGCCCAGGCCGTGGCCGGAGTCGCCACCATGGACTTGGACTTCGGGCGCAAGAACTGGATCGCCTCCGACAACTTCCGCGACATCCTCGGGATTCCGCCCGACACCGCGCTCGACGACCTCGAGGGCCATCTCACCGCCGTGCATCCCGACGATCTCGCCCTCATCCGCGACGCACCGTTCCAGACCACCGCCAATCATCCGAACTACCGCTGCGAATACCGCGTCGTGCTTCCCGACGGCACCGAACGCTGGATCGCCGAGACCGCCACCGTGGCCCACGGCCGCAAGGGCGAGCTCGTGCGCATCACCGGTGCGCTCGTCGATGTCACCCATATCAAGCACACCGAAGCCGCCTTGGACTCCACCGAGAAGCGCCTCGCCCGCACCGTCCGCGGCACCCGCGACGGCGTCTGGGAGCGCAACATTCCCGGACAAACCGCGTGGTTCAGCCCCCGCTTCGAGGAAATCCTCGGATACTCCACCGGCGAACTCCATCTCTTCCGCGAAGGTTTCGACGAGCTCCTGCACCCCGATGACCAGGTCGCCGTCGCCGCCGCCATCGCAGAGCACCTCGAGCGCGACACGACCCTCGACATCGAGGCCCGCATCCGGCATCGCACCGGCCACTACGAATGGGTGCGGCTGCGCGCACAGGCCGAGCGCGATCCCGCCTTCCGGCCCATTTGGCTCGCCGGCTCGATGCAACTCATCACCGATCGAAAAAAGGCCGAGCAGGCCGCGGTCGACGCCCTGCTGGCCGCGGAAGCCGCCAACCGGGCCAAGAGCAATTTCCTCGCGAACGTCAGTCACGAGATCCGCACGCCCATGAATGGCGTGATCGGCATGTCACAGATGCTCGCCGAGACCACTCTCGACGCCGACCAACGCGAAAGTGTCGACATCATCCGCTCGAGCGCCCAGGCGCTCCTGTCCCTCATCAACGATGTGCTCGACCTGTCCAAAATTGAGGCCGGCCGCCTCGAGCTCGAAACCGTCGCCTTCGACCTGCGCGACGTCATGTACGAATCCACCGCCGCCATGGCCTTGCAGGCGGCGGTGAAGGGCGTCGAGCTCGTGGTCGACATCGGCTGGATTCCCGTGCACCTGCACGGCGATCCGGGGCGGCTGCGCCAGATCATCATGAATCTGGTCGGCAACGCCATCAAATTCACGCACGAAGGCTACGTCGTGCTGCGCGCGACCAGCTGCTCGGACATCGACTACCCTCGCACGACGCCCGCGGCTGCGGTTGCGGCCAAATACCGGCTGCGCCTCGAGGTGACCGACACCGGCATCGGCATCCCACAGGATCGCCAGGACCGCCTGTTCCAGACATTCTCGCAGGTCGACTCGTCGACCACCCGCCACTACGGCGGCAGCGGCCTCGGGCTATCCATCGTCAAGCGTCTCGCCGAACTCATGGGGGGCGAGGTCGGCGTGCAGAGCAGCGAGGGCAACGGTTCCACCTTCTGGGCCAACCTCGAGTTCACTCCCGACGCCGATCAAGCCGGCTATGGCCCCATCGGCCGGCACCGCAAAATTCTCGTCGTCGACGACATCGAGGCCAGCCGCGACAGCATCGCGCAAAAGCTCCGGTTCTTCAGCTTCGATCCCGTCACCGCCGCCGGCGTCGACGAGGCCCTCGCGCTGCTCGAGAGCGGCACCGCCGTCGACCTCGTGCTCGCGGATGAAATCATGCCCGGAAAAGGCGGTCTCGAACTGCTGCAGGCCCTGCGTGGATCCGTCGGCGCCGCACACCCGCAGCTCGCGCGACTGCCCCTCGTGCTGCTCACCCTGTTCGGTTCCGAACATGACGCCGAGGCGTGGCCGGTAAAGCCCGACGCCGTCGCGGCCAAGCCTTTCCGCGCCGCCAAACTCGCCAGCCTCGTGAATGCCGTGCTTTCCGGCGACGCGCCCCTGCTGGTCGCCGACCCCGAGCGGCCGCGCGCGATGCCCACCCACGCCGGCCGCCGCATCCTGCTGGTCGAGGACAACGCCGTGAACCAGCGCGTCGCCCAGCGCGCGCTGCAAAAGCTCGCCGCCGAGGTCACCCTCGCCAACAATGGCGCCGAGGCGCTCGCGCGGCTCGCCGAAGGCAGCTTCGACGCCGTGCTCATGGATTGTCAGATGCCCGTCATGGACGGCTTTACCGCGACCCGCGCCATCCGCGCCGCCGAGGCGCGCAAAGGCGACGGCAACCGCCTGCCCATCATCGCGCTCACCGCGAACGTGATGAGCGAGGACCGCGAACGCTGCCTGGCGGCCGGTATGGATGCCTATCTCGGCAAGCCCCTCGAGCCCAGCCAGCTCGGCGACTGTCTGGACCGGTATTGGAGGGTCAGCCCGCCCAAGGCCGAGGTCGATCTCGAGGCCCTGCGCGAACTCACCGGCGGGGATGTCGAATTCCAGCGCGAACTCGTCGCGACCTTCGTCAGCAGCGGCGATCAATGTCTTGCCGACATCGTCGCCGCACTCGCCGCCCACGATCTCGACACCGTCGGCAAGCGCGCCCACGCCCTGAAGGGCGCCAGCGCCAACATGCATGCCCATACCCTGAGCACCGCTGCCTCCAATCTGGAGAACGCGGCCCGCGCCGAGTCCGTCCACGAACTCGGCACACTCGTGCAGACCCTCAAGGAACACCTCATTGCCGTGAATTCCCAGCTGCTGAAAGCCGGCTGACGCGGGGGCGAGAGGCTGGGTTACACCAGCCTTACCCGGTGCTGACTCTTCGTGGATTGCCTGCCCGTCGCGTGCGGGTCGCAGGACCCTCTAAGTTAAAGGGCAATCTACTGCCGCTGGTCTGCACTGCCGCCGGCAATTGCGCGGTCTATGTCCGGTCGGCGGTCATTTGGCGCCAGGATCGACGGGACGGCGCCGACTGCGCTCAGCCCATGGCGCGCAGCGGCGCAGGGTTCGGCAGTTCGGCTCCCGCACAACGGTTGCGGCCTTCCTGTTTCGCTTGATACAGGCACTGATCGGCGATCTTGATCAGCCCCTCGACCCGCAGGGACATGTCCGGACCGTTGTCGCCGGAGGCCGCGACGCCGAAGCTTGCGGTGACGACCGATTCGCCGGAACGGGTTGGAAATGGGGCTGCGGCGATCAGGGCGCGGATCTTCTCCGCCACGAAACAACCCGCTTTGAAATTCGTCTCCGGGAGCACCAGCAGGAACTCCTCGCCGCCGTAGCGGGCGATCCAATCGCAGTTCGAACGGATCGAGCGTTGCACTCGCGAGACGAATTGTTGCAATACGTCGTCGCCGGCACCGTGCCCCTGCGCATCGTTGATGTGTTTGAAGTGATCGATGTCGCACATGACCACCGACAGCGGGTAGCCATAGCGCCGGCAGCGCTCCACTTCGCGCGGCAGCTGTTCCATGAGATAACGGCGGTTGAAGGCACCGGTGAGGGCATCGGTGATCGACAGGATGCGGTTGCGGTGATTCGCCGCGCGCAGCGATTGCTCCAGGTTCAGGATCCGGCGGCCGGCGTTGAGGCGCGCGATGAGTTCGGGCTCGTGCACCGGTTTGATCAGATAGTCATCCGCCCCGGCGTCCAATCCCGCGATGATGTTTTCCTTGGAGTCCCGGGCCGTGAGCAGCAGCGCATACACGTACCCGTCGAGTTGCAGGGCGCGCACGGCCTTGCACAGCGCCACCCCGTCCATGCCCGGCATCTCCCAGTCAGTGACCAACATCGGGTAGTAGCGCTTCAGCATGCGCTCCAGCGCTTCCGCGCCGTCGGCCACCGCGTCCACCTCATAGCCCGCCTTCTTCAAGAAGCGGGTCATGAGCATGCGCGTCACCGGATCGTCTTCCGCGACCAAAATAGCCGGCGGCGCCTCGGCTGTGTCAGGGATCACAGATTCCGCATCAGACACAGGTTTCGAGCTCCACACCAGGGGTATTCCCAATGTATCGGCTCCACCGGCGACGACTTGATGATGCAGTGCGCCGCGCGAAAGCTCTCAGGCGTCGGCGCCGGGGGCCTGGTCGGGCGCCTCGTCGGGCTCGTCGCCGGCGGCGCCGGTCGGCGGCAGGTCGGACTCCCGGCCCGTGAACCAGTTGACCGCGTATTGCACCAGCTGGGTGCCCGTGTTGAGATTCAATTTGCGCTTGATGCGCTGCCGATGCGACTCCACCGTCTTGATGCTGAGGTTGAGCGAGGAGGCGGTTTCGCGCGTGCTCATGCCTTTGCCGATCATGTGCAAAATCTGCAGTTCGCGGTTGCTGAGGCGGTCGATCGGGTTCGCCGAAATATAGGCGCCCCCCGCGGCGAACTTCTGGATCATGTTGTTGCCGACGGCTTCCGACACGTAGATATTGCCGTCGAGCACTCGTCGCAGCGAGATCAGGAACTGTTCGCTGGCCGCCTGTTTCATGATGTAGCCGTTCGCACCCGCCGAGAGCATCCGCTCGGCATAGATGGTTTCATCGTGCATCGAGAGCACGAGAATCGGCAGCTGCGGATAGTGCGCGCGCACGTCACGCACCAGTTCGATGCCGTCGCTCTGCTTCAGGCTGATGTCGGCGATCATCACGTCCGGGTTGAGCTCCTTGATGGCGATGCGTGCGTCGCGCGCTGTTTCAGCCTCCCCACAGACGGTCAGATCATCCTCATTCTCCATCACACGGCGCAAACCCTGCCGCACGATCGGATGATCGTCGACGATCAGGACCCGCCGAACCCGCCGCTTGCCCCCCGTCATTCCTGACTGAGCCACGGAGGTCCGTATCCACGTGTTGCTGGCGCTCATCGCACTTCCTCCTATATCGCTTGACTGGATTCTAACGCACTCATCAGGGCCGGTTGCTCGCTAGTCACCCGCACCACCGTGCCCCGCGGAAAATTTGGACCGATGTCCAACTTGGCGCCGATCATGCTGGCCCGGTATTGCATGATCTTGAGCCCCATTCCAGAGCCGGTTTGCCGGTCGGGATCAATGCCCCAGCCGTCATCGGCGATTCGCAGCTCGAAATCGGTGGGATTGAGGACCAGCTGAACCGCGACCCGCCCGGCATTCCCATGGCGCGCGATGTTGGTCAGGGCCTCTTGCGCAATGCGGAATAGATGACTGGACTCGCTCTCGGACATCGTCGTGTCCGGCGCCAGTTCCTCCTCGTACTCGATCCCGATACCGTAGAGCTCCTGGCAGCGCGTGGTCAGCGCCCGCAGCGCCAACGACAGGCCGCCGTTGTCCGTGGACACGGGCAGGAGCCCGCGGGCGAGCGCTCGCGCCGTCTCGATGGACTGATTGACCAATCCGACGATCTCATTGATTTCGTTGATGGAATCGGGAGCCTGCCGTTTCACGCGCTGCGCCAGTCCCCGCAACATCAGGGCGATGCCCGTCAGTTCCTGACCGAGCCCGTCGTGCAGATCGCGGCCGATGCGATGCCGTTCGCGGCTCGAGCATTCCAAGACCTCTTGCTCCAGCCGCCGGCGCTCCGTGGTGTCCCGCATGGCGATGGAAATGCCCGTGCCGACGCCGTTATCACGGACCAAGACCGCCTGATTCTCGAAGTGCTGGGTGGCACTCCCCGCCGTTTTGACCTCGAACTCGTAGGTGGCGGTCTGCCCGGAGGACAGCACCGCCCGCAGTTTGGCCATCACCGCGCCGCGCGCGGACCGGGGCAGCAACACCGAAATTGCCTCGCCGATGATCCGGTCGACGCTCAGATCCAAGACGCCTCGGTTGATGAACCTCACCTTGAGATCCGTATCGACGAGGATCAGCGTATCCGCCGTGTTCGCCGTCGTCGCCCGCAGCAGTTCCTCCGAACGGCGCAGCTGCCGCTGGGCTTCGCGCCGCGGCGTGACGTCCTGGGCCACGCCCACAAGGCCCTGCGGCTGATTGGCGGCATCGAACAGGGGCTGCGCCACCGTTGCGTAGGAGCGGTACTGCCCGTCGTGGGACTTGAGCGGGAACTTCTCCCGGACTTCGACGTGATGCTCGAAGGCCAGGTCGATCGCGCGCCTGACGCCAAGCCGGTCCCGCGGATGCACGCGCGTCATGAGCTTTTTCAAGCCCGGGAACACCCGCGGCAGATGCATCATGTGGCCGTCGACGATGGCGAATTTCAGCGAGTCGTCGGCCCGCTCCCAACGCCAGGCATGCATGTGGGCCATGTTCATCGACAATTTCAGCCAGTCCGTGCTGGTCTCGAGCGCAATCTGCGAGAGCTTGCGCGCCTGCACGTTTTGCATCGAGCCGAACGAGCGAAACGGCCGCCCGTCGAGCATTTCCACCCGGCCGATCACACGCACCCAAATCCGGTGCTGCTTCATGGTCGTGATCTCGACCTCGAGATCGAGGCTCCCCGACCCCCTCTCGGCGTCGATCGTCGCGACCGACAGACGTTCGCGCGATTCGGGCGTACACCGCGCCAGAATCGCCGACGGCGACACCGGAAATTCCTCGCGCGTGGTCTCGAAGATGGCGAACATCTCCTCCGTCCACTCGAATTCCTGCGCCGCATAGTTGAATTCCCAGCCGCCCATCAGCGCGGTGCGCTGGATCTCGCCCATTAGATCCGCGAGACGTTTGGATTCGGACACATCCACGGCGCAACCGATTACCCGGATCGGCTCTCCGGCCGCGCTGCGCTGAACCAGTGCACGTTCCAGCATCGACCGATACCGTCCGCGGGAGTCGCGAATCCGGTAGGTGACCGTCCAGCCCACCTCGCTGCGCAACGACCGCGAAATCGTCTCCGCGTAGGCGGGCTGGTCCAACGGATGCACGCGCTCTGACCACATTCCCTGCACGGCGACCGCCTCGGGTTCGATGCCCAGCACCTCCCGCACCCCGCGCGACCGGTGCACGGTTCCGCGCGCCAGATCCCATTCGAATACCACGCCAATGACCGCGTCGGCGGCGAGACGGAAGACCTCCTCGCGCTGCGCCAGTTGGGACTCCGCCCGCTTGCGGCGGCTCACGTCCCGCGAGTTGACGAGGATCCCATTGATGAGCGGGTTGTCCAGCGCCGGGACGAAGTGAGATTCCAGCCACCGGTAGGATCCGTCCTTGTGCCGGTACCGGTAAACCTCCGTGAACGCTCCGCCGCCGGGCAGACCGGCATAGCGAGCGCGCAACCCCGCCACGTCGTCCGGATGCACCAGATCGAACAGAGAATTCGCGCGGCGCTCCTCCGGCGTGTAGCCGAGCGCACGCACCACGGCACCGCTCACATACAACACCGTCCCATCGCGGGCCGCCACCGTAATGACGTCGCGAACGTGCTCCGTCAGCGCCAGGACTTGCGGATCGCTCATCCGACCCAGACCGTGCCGGCCCCGCCGGTCAGTGACGTCCCGGGACAGCACCGTTACCCCCAGGATGTCGTTTTCACGCAGCAGCGATTGAACGTCGACCGAAAAAACACGCGCCTGATCGCCGGCCGTCGCGACGGAAACGGCGTCATCGTGGGACCCGTCTCCCGACAACGCGCGGACGAAGGCTTCGCGCGGCACGGCAGAGGTCGGCGCAAGACCCACGGCCGAATGACCGGGCACGCCTGCCGCCACTCCGCCGGAGGCGTTGGCCGCACCTGGATTCGCGTACGTGATCTTGAGTTCACCGTCGAAGATCAAGGCATCCTGTGGCACAAGCTCGCTGGCCGAGATAAGTGCCGGCTCCGAGGCCGGCTCAGCGAAGGTCAGCATCACGGGTCGTGAGCACGCGTCGGATTGAAGCAATTTGAATTCGGTGGACACCGCAACATCGCCGGCGCGAAACCGCCACGTGATCACTCGGTCGGCGGTCGGAGCACTTGCCCCCAGGGCCGACAGCGCCGCGTCCACGGCGGCTACCCCCGCTGTGCCCAGCAGGACGTGAAGCGGTCGATCGGTCAACCGCGAACCGCCGCGCTCGACCAGGCAGCGGCGCGCCGTGGCGTTGGCGAATACGAGAGGCAGGTCGGTGAAGCCAGCGTCAACGACGACAACCGCTTCACGGATAGCGTCCAACGCAGTAGCGGTTAAGGGACGCACCGCGTCGGCAGCCCTCCGCACGTGGCCCGAAGAAATCGCCATGCGTTGGAACCTCGAGAAGTACTTATGTCAACTACTCGGTTTACTTATACGCCCTTCATTTGTAAGGGGTATGTGGCACCGGCAATATGAGGGTTTCCCTGAACCGCGCGGTTCTTAGGTTGCAAAAATTGCAAAAAATGGTCGCCAGGACGCCTGGAGAAGCGGCGATGGCGCGCTGCAATTTTTCGCGCTGCCGCTAAATGACGTCGGCGCAATGGCCGCGAAGCGCAGGGTCGTACCTAAGGCCGCCGAAAAAAATGCGGTGGCCACCTACAAGTTGGCTCGGGCCCTATTTCCGAAAAAGATCGTCCAAAGCAGATTTGGCCTTGGTCACTTCGCTCAAATCCTTCGCGACGAAGGCCCCCGCCTTCGGTTTGAAATGGTCGCAGAAATTCGCCTCATCCTTCTTGCGCTCCTCTTCGGCCGTCGGCTCCTTGCAGTGCTTCGCATAGTTCACGTCGTACTCGACGCACATCTTGCAGACGTGCAGTTCTGCATTGCAGGCCTTGCACACGTCCAGCCGCCGCAACGGAAGACTCAGGGCCGACAAAGACGCACCACAACGCCAACAGACGAGGGAATGGGACATGTCGGTGCCTCTAATACGCTTAACTATTCAACCGCGCAAAGCTGCAGTGAACTGACATGATCAGATCGGGCACTACGTTGAACAATTTTATGGTGCACTTGAACAAAAAAACCGGACTTGCCGAAGTCCGGTTTTTTGTGCTCCTTGTACTGGGGAGCAAAACGATTTGAAGATGTCAGATCAATTGGAACCGATCTGCG
>Ga0182030_10028248_pt1 | contig 10035 bp, 4 predicted proteins | sample 812S3MmetaG_FD_121299 | JGI IMG/M metagenome (GOLD analysis project Ga0182030, IMG submission 121299) | Permafrost microbial communities from Stordalen Mire, Sweden - 812S3M metaG (Illumina Assembly) | ecosystem: Environmental > Terrestrial > Soil > Wetlands > Permafrost | place: Sweden... | reverse complement strand
GATTTGACAAGGTATTGGCTAATCGCTATTTTCGTGAATTCTACGACGCGGCTATCGCCGGTGTTGATACCCGAATTGCTGACATCGACGCCTTGGAGCGGGCATGAAACCAGTCTCGCTTCTGCTTGAGAATTTCCGATCTTACCGGCAACATGATGCGATCGAGTTCGGCGACTCTCAGCTTGTTGCTCTTGTTGGCCCGACCGGTGCCGGCAAGTCAAGTATTCTCGACGCGATGGTTTATGCACTGTACGGCAAGCGTGCCGACGTGGGCCAGATGCAAGACGATCTGGTCGCGCACAATGAGCGCGGAATGTCGGTGAGGTTTCGCTTTTCTATCGCCGGTCAAGCCTACGAGGTTTATCGCCAAAGACGCAACGGCCAAGCGCTGCAGCGTCTCACAATGCCGAACGGGACTGCTCACGTGGATCGGAGCGAGGTTGACGAGAAGATCCAAGCATTACTCGGTCTCACTCTGGACGCTTTCCTGAAGACCGTCCTTCTTCCGCAAGGACAATTCGCGCAGCTGCTGCTCGATACGGGAGGTAACCGCGCCAAGATTCTCGCCCAGGTCATGGGATTGACGTACTTCAACGCCCTTAATACAAATGCCAAGGGTGAACGTGATCGTGCCGCAGCTGTCAAGCTTGCGAACGATGGTGCCCGCTCGACGCTCCCGCTCTCCCCGACGACGGATCTCGTAGAGGCGGAAAAGCAGTTGATCACAGCTCATGCACTCGTCGTACATCTCGCTAGTTCTCTCGAGCTGATGCGCGCCACAGATGCGGAAATCGCTGTTTGCGACGCGTCGATACGCGCGCTAGACGCCTCGCTCGCGCCATTTTCCAGCGCGCCGGCGTTCCAGAAGATGCTGGAGAAAGTCCGCATCCGCGCCCGCGAACTCACCCCAGGAATAATCGTAGCCACGACAGAGGTTACAAAGGCCGAAGAGCATCGTGTGGTCTCCGCGTCAGTGGTTAACTCACGTCGCAAGGCCGGTCTTGATGGCTCGACGTTGTCCAGCATTCGCGAACGCCTCTTGCGGCTTGACAGCTGCCAGACTGAACGGCTCGCCGAACAAGAACGTCATGATAGCAATGCGCGAAATCTGCAGACTTCACGGAAAGCGTCCATTGCTGCCGAGCAGCGCCTCAGCAAGGCGGACGCCGAGCTCCAACCCCTCATTGAGGCGAGGACCGCTGCTCTAGCAGCACGGGAGGCCGCTGCGGTATCGCTTCGCGCGCTTCGGGACGCGATTGCAGAGCGGCAGCGCCGTACTACTGTCCTTGTGGACGAACAGGCCGCCCACACAAGATGCGCTGCAGCGGTTTCTGCTGCAACGGCTGCAGACGAAGCGGCTGGCAAGGCACACACAGCCGCTCGTACGGCACTAGAGGTTGCCCGCGAGGCCGTTTCGGCTGCCGAACAGGCTGACGCAGCTGCTTTCGTCGGGTCACACCTTCATGTCGGCGACACCTGTCCCGTGTGTACGGCCAAGGTTCCAAAGACGTTCAAACCGCGCGATGCTGTAGACCTCACAGCCGCTAGCAAACGCCAGAAGCTTGCCGACACCGCCGAGCAGAAAGCAGCAGGGCTCAGGAACGGCACCCAGGCAAAGCTGCAGTCGACGAGCGATGCCCTCGCCGAGCAGACGACGCGGCTCGCCAAAGCCAAGAGCGAAGTCTCCGTACTAGATGCAAAGCTCAAGGCTATCTGCGGTAAACTCTCGCCGCAACTTAAGGTAGACGAACTCACTAGCGCGGTCGCGGCTGCGGAGGCAGTCGTTACGGCTGCGCAAAGCAAAGTCTCCAAAGTTGAGCAGGAACTCGCCCTAGCCAAACAAGCTCAAGATAGTGAACGAGAGCAGCACGATGCCCTAAAGACCAAAGTTACGGTCGCGGTGGCGGAACTGAAGCGTCGGGATACTGAGATTTCATCGTTGCTGAAGCTGCTGCCGTCGCCATGGACACCGGGCCAAGCCTCACCAATAGCGACCATTCTCGAAAGAGTCTCCGAAGAGCGCAAATTCTCTGATGCTGCAGAGGCTGAGCTTCGCAAAGCCGAGGCGGCGAAGTCGGTAGCTATGGAACACGGCGCAGATCTCGAGCGCGAGTTCGAAAAAGAAGTGAATAGACCACTTCGGTCGCTCCAGGATCAGGCAAAGGCTTTTGCCCAGGCGCTGGGGCACGCGGCTCCCTCGTCCGATCTTAGCGTAGACGACGGGTACTTCGAGACGCTGCTCGCCGGGGTAGCGGATAACCAAACTTCAGCGGACGCCTCGCGCGCAGAGCTTGTTGCCAATCGCGCAAATTTGCAAGAGAGGCAAAAACAGCTTACTGAACCTGTTGGCGGCGATATCATCGGTCGCCACGCCACTGCGAGCGCCGAAGCAGCCCGCATCGACGAACGCATTGTGGCGCTACGTACACAGGTCGACCAAGTGCAACGCGTCGAGCAGACTCTCGCAGCCGTCCGTCCCATCCACGACGCGCTCGATGGTATTGCTAAGGCAACCGCACTCAATCAGTTCCCCGAGCACCTGACGAATCAATACATCATCCGGTTACTCGGTTTAGCCTCGGACTATTTCCTTGAAATGACGGGCCGTTTTCGTTTCGTCCCCCCGCGGTCTGAAGGTCGAGCTGCGGACCGCGAATTGCGGATCCTAGACACGACCAGCGCCGCAACGATGCCGCCTGAGAATCTATCGGGCGGCGAAAAATTCTTGGCCTCGCTGGCGCTTTCGCTCGCGGTGGTGGACCAGGCGGCGCTTGCTGGCGCGAAGATCGACTCGCTGTTTCTCGACGAAGGCTTCGGCAGCCTCGACTCCGAGTTTCTCGACAAGGCAATGATGGAATTACGCGCGCGAGCCCGCAAAGGACGTACGATATGGATCATCACGCATCTACGCGAGGCCGCCCGCTACGCGGATATCACGTATCTCGTTGAGAAGGGGCCGAACGGATCAAGCATTCGCCTCAATGATAGCGATCTCGATGAGCCCGTGGACGCCGCGGGGCTACTGAGCGTCATGACCTAGGACAATGCAACTTCCTTGCGATCGCCGGCAAGGGCTTGCACTTCTCAACGACCTCTGACGCGTGCTTGGCCCTTGACGGTTAGCATCTCGGCCGGCACGCTTGCGAGCGACGTGATCCACTGAAGCGAGCACGTACAGCCAACATCTTGCCCAGGTCTGCTTATCTCATCGAGATACTCCCCGGCACCAACCTTCATAAGACCCTCTTCCGTAGCCCAATTACCTCGGACAACGTATACGCGACGGTCGCGCTGTTGGTGGTCGTATGTTTTTTGATATTCACCTTGCGCATCTAGGGGGCTATACTCCCAGGTTGCCGCAAGCGGTTTATCCCGTGCGAGTACAAAAATATACTCGACTTCGGCTGAAAAACTGTTCGCTTTATAGAGGGCAAACAACCGATCCCACTTTGCCAATGCCCGAACCTCGCTCTTGATCGCCGCAATTTTACCTATGATTGCCTTGTCTTTCGTGCCGCGATCCGGAACTGCAGCAAGAAACTCTCTCAGCATGGCGTCGAATTGCCTCATTTGATCGCTCAGATAACCGGCCGCCTGAGAGCGATAGTTCTCAATACACCACTTAAACTGCTGGGTAATGGCGGGGAGCAGCATATGAAACATCTGGTCATTCGAATTACGGTTTTCAACATGCTGAACATCGCCGCCGGCAATTGCTCTTCTCGGCACTCCCTTTTCCTGAATTACATTATCAAGAAAGATTCTGCAGGACCGCTCATAGGCCAGCGTCGCCGATTCACTGCTTGGGAAAACACCGCGAAGCACTTCCAAGATTCTAGCGTAAATGTCCTCAGGGCGCTTCCCATTTTGCTGGCCTGATTTTAGATACGCCGTCAATATCGCCCCTATAGCATTGACCGCTTCTTTCGTGTCACTAAATGGTTGTGACTCATTTAGCATGCGGAGGGTGACCGCATCATTTCGGCCAGCTGCCGGCGGAGAAGTCCCAGCGGACCTCTAGTTGAATGAGCTTCGGAGCGCTTTCCGGCAGGAGCGAATACGGAATGTACGGCTTACCGACTTCCCAGGTCTTCACATCGCCAAGCGGACGATATCGAACGGTGTGCTTTCGCTCCGCTTCCAATTGCAGCAGTGCGACGATCGGGAGGCGTGGGTCGATTGACGTCTCGGTCACTGAACCATAGCTCGGCCCTCCAAGGTTCATCGGCGTGGCGGAAACGGAGACCGCAATTTGTCTTGGCCAAGGCATCGGAACACGCCGCTTTGGTATATAAAGGCTAAATGGGACGCCCTCAATGTCAACGTGCCATCTGAGCTTATTCGCAGTTTCGGATGACGGATTCATCAATAGCGCTTGTCTTATTTTATTGTCGACTGGACGGGTGTCTGGCGCTTCTCCATCTTTCGTCTCACCGGCGGTTACCCCATCATCGCTTACTAGACGAGCAAACCAATCGCCATCGTCGTAAGCGCAGATTTCCAGCGATTCGGAAGCGACGGCCAGTGCATAAAGAACTTCATGAAGATATGGCTTTAGCTGCGTCGGTTCAGCGCAAATTAGCCCTATGGCAATAAATGCACTGTCCGCCGTGTACCAACCCGTGATAAGCTGATTTTTGCGAATGATCGCATTTATTGCCGGCGCGATTACTCCCTGATCGTTAAAGAAGTCGACGTCAAGGCGCGTAAAAAACATGACGAAGTGGTTATCCTCATCTGCCGTACAAAAGAACGAATCGTTTTCGAAATCGAACGACAGACACTCCGCCGAGTCATATGTTGGGCGCAGATCCTCGGAGGCAAGGAACTCACAAAACAATTCGATTCGCTTCATCACGGTGCTCGCTACCTTCCGTCTAGCTTTCTTTCAACAATTGGCGTAAAGCTCGCCGTGCTAGGGGTAGCAGGCGCGTCGCGAGTTTTGAACCGAACCGTTGATAGCCAAGCTCCCGCGTAACCGCACGTGCTAACTCCTCATCCGATTTGTATTTATTCGTACTCACCAGCCAAGAGATGACCCCGTTCAGCGACCTTGTAGAATGGGCATCGATCGACTCTTTAAATTCGATCATAGGTCGACCGGTCGAAGGTTGTTCCAATAACGTTGCAACGCTCGAAGACCAGTTATCACGAGAGTCCCCTGCGATAGTTGCCGACTGCGCACCCATGGATGGGTCGCTCTTCGCAATTGGGGCACTTCTAGTTCCGCGCTGGCTAATCAGTAGTTCGCCGGCTTCTAGAGCCTCCTCGATTTCGGCGCGTATTTCAAGCGAGCGCCTCCGGATTTCGCGGAGGAGCGGGGTTTCTTCCGAATGCCGGCGATCGGGCCTCTGGCCGACCAACGGCTCGATGCCGACCGCCGCCAGGCGGTCAAAGACCTGAGTCATTGCCGCATCTTTATTGCGATAGAATGCCGATCCGCGGATACGGGCGAACCGCCAACCAACGCGTTCGAGATTGGCTTGTCTTTGCATATCATATTGAAGGGCATCCTCACCATGGAACCGTTCCCCGTCACACTCAACGGCGAGTGTACGCCCATCAGCGCCATAAACGACAATGTCAATTCTATAGCCGCCGACCACAGGGTTCGAGATTAGGTGGTAGCCCGCTGATGCAAGCCGTTTAATGACCTCCTCTTCGAAATCCGACTCAGCCCGCGCCAACGCAGCTTTAGCTTCCCTCGCCAAAACGGACGGGTCACGTGCATGTTCAATGAGCTTCCGGCGCAGATCATCGGCTCCTAAGACACCTGTATCGAGCGAATGAACGATCCACATTTGATCTCGTGCGCGACTAGCAGCGACGTTATAGCGTTGCTGCATCGGCCGCACGCTTACCAAACGAACTGATTCATCAATCGAGTTTACAACCGAAATGAACATCACATCGCGCTCATCTCCCTGAAATTGGGGTGCGCTGCCAACAATGATGCGGCGATCTTCAATTTCTTCCGGAGGCAGTACGCGGTACAGGAGTTGTTCGATTCGTTGCGCCTGGCTATCGGCAAGCAAGGAAATGACACCTATTGTCTTTCCCTGGTAGGCGTCGTTTTCGATACATGCTTTGACAAGTGCAACAATGCTCGTGGCTTCGAGCTCATTTACATCGCCCGTCCGCATGCCGTCAACACGTTGCTCAATTACCGATGGAAGTAGCGATTTTTCTGTGATTTCTCTGAGCGGCTTAATCTTACCGCCATAACTCAAGGCATTGCTAAATGTAATGATATCCGGGACGGACCGGAAGTGCTCCAGAAGCATAATGGAACCGCCGAATGACCACTCGGCAATTGCATAGAGCGAAAGTTTGCCGTCATACAGATCTTTGTTTGGGATTTCTTTCAGGAAGGCATCGACGAGTTGTTGGGTACTTTCGATCGTCTGTCCGACGTCGGCGGGACTTACTTGCTCGTTGTCTCCGACTACAAGAACTTTTTTACCGAGAAAGAGGGCAACAAGCGCTGTAACATCACTCTGGCTCGCCTCATCAACAATGACGACGTCGAAGGACACCTCGCTTGGGCTAAAGACGCTTACCGCTTTCGCGATCGATGTTATCCAAACCGGAACGGCGCTGCGGGCTTCTGACATGAACTGCCGTTGTGCTTTAAGTAAGCGAGCAGCTCGTTTGCCGGTCCCCTTCCCGAACTGTCGCTTGGCCTCCATAAAACCATTTAGCGCTCGACGTTGTTGGTCTGTCATCCGGCGTTTTTGATGGAGCCATGCACGCCGCTCAACTAATATCGAAGTCGTTCGCTTTAGCTCATCGCGTGTTACTTCGATCTGACGAGAAATCTCAGCTAGAGAGATACGCGAGCGTCGCGCTAGCTCGTGTTCAAATTGAGCCCAGGTCCAGGCCTCTTGTACGTTCGGAGGCGGAGTACTTTCGCCGTGTCTTCCTGTACGTAGTCGAACGGCCGAAGCCCACTCAGGTGCAACCGCCTCGAGTTGTTCCAAGAACTCAGTTCTCTCGGCGACCTTTGATTGCAGTTCGTAGAGCCGCGATATTTCGCTATAGATGGCGTCGTATCGGTGTTCGTCGCCTTTCTCAACGGCCGAGCGAAGTTCGCCTGGAAGACCGGTTGTGCTCCAATTATTCGTGCGTTTGCGCACCGCCGCGAGCTCGTCTTTGACAACTTCGAGCCGTCGACGATTCGTTTCCGCAGCCAGGATCGGGATCAGTGACTCACCGGCCATGTTGCGGATGCGCTCAACTTGACGCCATCCGCTTTGTTGATAGGTCGTCTGAGAAAGAACCTCGTGCCAACGCAAGCCGCAACGCGAGAATTGCTGAAGGATCAAGGCCCATTGTGAATCCGACCAAGTCAGCGCGGCCCGAACCGAAGGTAGATGGCGCGCTACAGCATCAACGTCGTCATTGTCTTCGACGCGCGGGCCACCAATGGCAACAACCTGGCTCTCCCAACGGCGGCGCAAGGCTTGCCACTGCTGGTCGAACTTAGCTCGAGCAAGCAGCGCCTCGAAATGTTCTCGAGAGCTAGGACGAGCATTTCCGTTGATGCGCGATTCCTCAATGGCGATCTTCCAATCGCCACGCGTGAATAGCGTGATGAAATTTGGCACCTTGCCAGATCGAACAACTTCTGCGAGTAGCTCTTCGTAGATCCGGATGCTCTTATCACTAAGCTTCGGCGCAGTAACGGGGCTATAGGCGACGAGGAGACTTGCTATCGCAGCGCGTTCCCGCTGGGCGCTTTCTACGTCCGCAATTAGACCTTCCCACAAAGCATGCTCCATGCCGACAAGTCCGATTTCAACAATTCGAAGTGCCCATTCCGGAGCACTCTCGAGTACCGACAGTGCTGTCCGTAAGAGCACGTCGAGCGCTTCAATTGCGTCGGCGTGCGTGTGCCCTTCCTCGGCCTTTTCCCATAAGTTCCGGCCGACTTCAAGGTCCAATCCAGTTAGCGAGCGATATTGCTGGACGAGTGAAGCGAACTCACCAGGAGACGGGAGGTGGGAGACGTCTGGAAGCGTACTCGCGATCCGCTGCTCCTCGTCGACTTTCAGCTCGAGGTTCGTTGCATAAAGGCGAGCGAGCTGCGGCGTCGTGAATGGGAAACTCTCGCCGTATTTCACGGTCCCCGGTATCCAGTCGTGATGGCCGACGCCGGCTGCCACGAGTTTAGCGGCGGCAATCGGTTGTGCAACCTCTTCGCCGACTCCCACTGGCCGATACTCGTCTAGCCGAGCGTTTTTCAATGCGTGTCTATGTTGATCGAGCTGTCTAATCAACTCTTTGCGCTGTGATTCGTAAACAGTTATGTCACGAGCTAACGTCGATTCATCAGCAACGCCTAACCGCTCTACGATGCCATCGATCGAGAACTTCAATGCGGCGTCGTCTTCTCGTGTATCGACGACGCTCAGACAAAGCGGCTGCAGTTCCAGAAGAACCTTCTCTTTCAGAACTTTTAACGCTTTTGCGGTGTGGCTTGTGACAAGGACGCTCTTGCCACCCGCGAGGAGATGCCCGATGATGTTTGCGATGGTATGCGTTTTTCCAGTGCCGGGCGGCCCTTGAACTAAGACGCCATCCTGACGGTCGAGCTTTCGCGCAATAGCTAACTGCTCGGGATTCGCGTCCAAAGTGAATAGGATCTCGTCGTCAGCATTTGCGTCGACGAAAGGCCGCAAGAGGGGCGAATCGGGATCATTCTCACTCGGCGTTTCATCTACGCCTACGATGCGTAGGATGGGTTCGGGAATTGTTGCACCGTTCTTAATTGCTTCTACGATGGCGGCTATCGCTTGAGCGAGACCAGTGGTCCGCTTGCGCAGTATGATCAACGGGCGTCGCCCGAGTCGCGGCGCGGACGTACGCGGCCCAGGGTCACCATCACCGACGTACGTACCGTCTTTCGCCAATCTGGCTACCAACGATCGCAAGAAACCGGGGGTAGCGACATTCCCGAGCGGGTGCAGACCGAGCTCGGTCACTTCAGAACGAAGGCTCCCGAGTAGTGCCCCGTCGATTCCCTCGATCGAGTTTAGCAGCGAGTAGTAGAAGTCGGTACCAGAACCAGCCTCGATAAGAACAAACTCTGGAATCGAGGAGTTGAACTCCAGAGTGAGTGGCGTCGTGAGCATCGGATGGTAGAGATCCTCGCCTTGGCGCCAAGAGAGAATGCCATCAGCGAGGACAACTTCGACATTATCTTCTTCCCGTCGAATTCGGCCGTGAAGTTCGTAGAGCGATTGAAAGAGTTCCGCCGCGCCTATGGCGAGCCGCTCAGTCTCCGCCCATTGCCCCCATAGTATCTCGTACTGGTTGTACGCTTCAACGCGCTCGCCGCTATCGTGAAAATACTCGACGATTTGCTCGCCGTCGATTTGCAGATTCCGGCTCTCAATTTTATCAAGGCGCTTGCGAGCATCGTGCCATCCCACAGCAAGCCAGTCTTCTAGAGCTTCTGGTGGAGTAGGTGCTGTTGTCAGATCCGGCCGACCGCACCGCAGAATAACGCGGCCACGGATATCGCTTTCTGCTTCGCTCTGTCCCTCAGCATCGTCGGACTCGTCCTCAACATTTTCGTCTACGACGGTGGTGAGTTCCACGGCTTCGTGATCCGGCACGGTGTCGAGCCATAGGCTCCATTCGTGCCTTCGTAGATCACGCACCGGTGGATTGCGCCGTTCATTGAAGGCCTGAACGAACTCAAAAAGGCGTAGGGCCTTCTCACGGGGGTCGAATGGGTTCGGCACGAGCTACACCTGCAAAGCACTGGAGCACCGATGGAGCCGAGGCACACTATCAGGCCGGCTCCACGCCCGGTCATTCATCTTCGCTGCACTCGCAGCCTATCGCTTGTTTATTTTGTTAATCAATAAAAGCACGTTCCGTCACCCCGTGCGGCGCCGGGTGGAGGTTCTAAGCCTCGACAGTGGTCAGACGAGTAAAAGCCCTACTCCATACGGTCCCAAAACAAAGAACTATATCTGATTTTTCCTACCAAGGCTCAGGTTGTAACTGGAACACGTGCCCGCAATC
>Ga0182030_10028247_pt1 | contig 10035 bp, 8 predicted proteins | sample 812S3MmetaG_FD_121299 | JGI IMG/M metagenome (GOLD analysis project Ga0182030, IMG submission 121299) | Permafrost microbial communities from Stordalen Mire, Sweden - 812S3M metaG (Illumina Assembly) | ecosystem: Environmental > Terrestrial > Soil > Wetlands > Permafrost | place: Sweden... | reverse complement strand
CCGTGACCCGTGACACAGCCCTATGACCGGCCGTAGGCTCAGCCACCTGGACCCGTTCGGCGGCACGCGCATGGTCGACGTCTCACCCAAGGAGGCAACGCATCGACGTGCCCTGGCTCGTTGCAAGGTAACGATGAAGCCAGAAACCACGGCGAAAGTGGCCAATAACGCCATTACCAAGGGCGATGTGCTTGCCGCCGCACGTGTGGCAGGCATCCAGGCTGCCAAACGGACCGCCGACCTGGTGCCCATGTGCCATCCCCTCTTGGTGGGCTCAGTTCAAGTTGACTTCACGATCGGTGACGATTTCGTCGAGGTGGAGTCGAAGGTGGAGGCCGTCGACCGCACTGGCGTTGAAATGGAAGCGATGACTGCATGTGCCATCGCTGCGCTGACTGTCTATGACATGTGCAAGACCACTGACCGGACGATGAGCATCGGTGATCTGAAACTATGGGAGAAGACCGGTGGTAGCTCAGGCATGTGGAAACGCGACCCACTGAGCTGAATGCGAGCCTCCAGAGAGGATCCCACAGCCAAGACCTTGGCTAAGAAGCCAAGTTAGCCACGAACGGCGGATCGAAGGTCGCGGAGTGAAAGCTCCGACGTTGCCTCGCCTCCGCACTGCGAGCAATGCTCGACATGTCGCCAGCTTCTAAGCAACCGCGTGCCCTCGGGGTTCAGGAGCACCACAAATGACTCCGAAAGCGGATCGATTTCCACTCCGTAGCATGCCTGCCATTCAGTGGACGCGGGAGTGGTCAGGTGCATGCCGCCCTTGACGAGCCGACGAAACCGCGAGTTCTCCATGTCGATGATCCACGTGCTGTGGCACGACTCGATGATGATCTCTTCCACGCCATCAAGTATCTCACGAAACCGCTCATGGGAAACCACGGTTCCGTGTCGATTCGGTGACAGTTGATTTCTGACACCTGGATTTCTCGGCAAAGGCTCTACGCATTCCGTTGCCAAAAGCGATAGTAACGAGGATAAAGGTAAACGGATTACAGGATGGGCGTCGTAAAGCGTATTCCCAAGCCGCGAAGTCGTTCTGGCGTCAGTGGTTCGGATGAACAAATAGTCATCTGTCGGGAGCTCTTGTTCATGGGGAGGGCTCCTCCCACCGACGGCCGTGAACACCCGCGTTGGTGAAGTTGGATGCGCCCGGGTTACACGGTCCTTCCGCTTATCCAGCCACGATGAGAGAGACGACTAGCGCCACGGCAATTGCGGTGACAAGGGGGGTGTCGAAGATCGGATGGAGCTCGTGAACCATTTGATCCCGGTGACGGCGACTCAGCCTCCACGCAACAACGGTGCAGAGAAAGAATGAACCGATCCACGAAATCGCTCCGATAACGACAGCCGCTGCATCCAGGGGACCCAACCAACATCCGACGATCAATATGGCAGTGCGCCCCCAGCCTCTCGGGTCGAGGCATTCGGGATCGCTCGTGCGCAGGAGAGCAAAGACGAAGAGAGCGATGGCTAACCCTACGATTGACCCCCCAAGGAGGCGCCAATCACTATGCAAAATGCCGCCGGCGACGATGATGATCTCGCCGATGCCGACTCCGATCGCCGCCACCGATAGCGGCGACCTCTTGCCTCCATATTCGATCAAGCCGACAGCGATCAACGAGCTGGCCAGGGCGCAGTATGCCGCTGAGTAAATCGATCCGTGCCAGGCCCACGTGATGAGGCCGAAGGCTGCTGCTGTAGTCGCTTCGACCAGCGGGTATCGAATGGATATCGGCTGATGGCAGGTCCGACATCGTCCACGCAGGAGCGACCAGGAGACGACTGGGAGGTTCTCCCACCAATGCAGCTGTCGCTTGCAGTTTGGACAAAAGGACCGAGGAGTGGCGACAGAGAGTCCCAGCGGCGTGCGGTAGATCACAACGTTAAGAAAGGAGCCAACGAATAGGCCCGCGATGGACGCAATGGGCACCGTAAGAGCCAACAAAGGGACAGTGCCGGTTGTCATGACCTGTATTCAACCGCAGCATGGGGGGTTGAATAGCCGTTTCGATGCCTTTTTGTCGTCCTTTTCAGCCCTGGATCACGCCGAGGCGCTGCCCGAGCGGGCTCTTCGATCCGCTCGGCAGATGATCGACCAGATGGCGAGGGCTTCCCTTCAGGGTACCGCCCAGAATTAGATTCAATCTGAGTGGTCAGTCTGCCGATGGGTTGTGTGATGACTGACGTCGACGCAATCCGCTGGAGGGCCAGCGAGCACGACCTTGAATTTATCGACCTCGATACGTACGGGGTCGATCCCGCCGCGCGCGAAATCCTCCCGGCGCCTCTGTCTCGACGGCTACAGGTTGCGGCTGTGAAGCGGCGATTCGGCACTCCTGTCATAGCTACGGCGGACCCAGACGACCTAATGGCCCAGGATTCGGTAAGGGCGGCACTTGGGCGCGACTTCATCTCCGTTGTAGCCACAAATGATCAGATCGGTGCCTATTTGGATCGCCTTTATGGTTCCGAGAACTTGGATGCGGATGATGTCCAGGGGGGCTCATCTTCAGGAGGACCGGTCGGGGAGTTTCGCTCCAGCGAAGACGAATCGCCAGCTGACAACGAGCAACATGTAGATCCGCCGAAATCCTCGTTTGACTCGCTGATGGATCTAGCCACCGTGGCAACGGAACCGACGCCAGCGGTCGAAGCCGAACCGTCGGCAGCGGCTCGGGGTGTGCTCCAGGTTCCCGATATTGAGCCGCTAGCAGCCGCTCTTCCGCCGCTCACGACGTCACCGCCGCCCATCACACAATCCGGCACCGCCGCTCTGGCCGCAAGGGCGGAGGAATTGGCCCGCACGATGCGGCCGGAGACAGAGGAAGCGCTCGGCTCCACGGACGAGACCGCTGACCTCGTACATGAAGCCGTTTCCTCGTACCAGGAGCAGTTTGGCGACCCGCACGGCGAATCCCCCCCGCCGAGCAGTTTCCAGAACATGTCGCATTTTCCTGCGTTGGCAAAAGCGCTGGTGGAAGGCAGCCGCGTGTCGCTCTCGGACATGGAGTCCGTTTTAGAGGAGCACGCCAAGTCCGATCAGAGTGTTGCCCGAATATTGACAGCTCGGGGATTGGTAACCGAAGCCGACCTGATGTGGGGAATGGCCGAGGAGATGGGACTCGAGTTCGTCGACCTCGATGTGGTCGGCGTCAATTTTGCCGAAGTGGGGATCATCCCGGAATCGACCGCACGCCATCACAACGTGATTGTCATCGCCAGTAGAGATGGCACTCCGGTGGTCGCAGCGTCGAACCCAACTGATGTCTTTGCCATGGATGACCTACGGACCATCATCGGTCGCAGCTTCATCGTGGTGGTTGCCACTCGCTCCCAGATCACGTCGTACATCGGGCGCGCCTTCAACAGCGGTGGTGACGCCAGTGACATGGCCAGGGAGGCATCCCTTGGTATTGACGGCACCAACGCCGAGAGCGGTGTAGACGACATTCAAGCCGTCACCGAAGAAGCGCCGATCGTTCGGTACGTGAACCTGTTGATCTTGCAAGCACTGAACGAACGGGCTTCGGACATCCACATCGAACCGACCGAGCATGACCTCCGTATCCGATATCGGATAGATGGTGTCCTCCACGATGTGTCAACCGCTCCGCGGTCAATCGCTCCCGCCGTAACGACGCGGCTGAAGGTCATGGCGGACATGAACATCGCTGAGCACCGAATCCCTCAGGATGGTCGGATCTCCCTGAACGTGGGAAGCAAAGGGATCGACCTTCGCATGGCCACCCTTCCGACCATCTATGGAGAGAAAGTGGTGATGCGAGTCCTCGACAAGTCGAGCGTTGTTCTGGGATTCGCAGACCTTGGGTTCGAGGAGCACCTACTCAAGACCTACGCAGGGATTTACACCAAACCCTACGGGACCATCTTGGTCACGGGCCCCACGGGATCTGGAAAGTCGACGACCCTCTATACGACGCTGACGGCCCTCAACTCACCTGAGAAGAACATCATCACCGTTGAGGACCCGGTCGAACTACCGCTCAAGGGCGTCAATCAGGTCCAACTGAACCTCAAGGCGGGCCTGAACTTCGCCTCCGCCCTGAGGGCCATCCTTCGGTCGGACCCGGATATCGTGCTCGTCGGAGAGATCCGAGACAAAGAGACGGCGGTGATCGCGATCGAAGCCGCACTCACCGGACACATGGTGCTCGCCACACTGCATACGAACAATGCCGCCTCGACGCCCATGCGGCTGATTGAGATGGGCCTTGAGCCCTTCCTCGTCACCTCGTCAGTGTCTGGGGTTCTTGCCCAACGCTTGGCCCGCCGTCTTTGCATGCACTGCAAACAGGCTTACGAGCCGACTGAAGCCGAGATCGTGGGCGCGGGCTGGAGCATGGAGGAGGTCCAAGCCATGGGCGGACTGCCCGAAGTCTTCAAAGCGGTGGGCTGCTCAGCCTGCGCCAACACGGGGTATCGGGGTCGCAAAGCGTTGGCTGAACTCCTTCCGATGTCCGAGGAGATCGATCGTTCAATTATCGAAGGAGGTTCGGTGGACGAAATCCATAGGATCGCTGTCTCGCAAGGCATGACGACGCTGCGTCAGAGCGGATTGCGCAAGGCGATGGAGGGCGAAACAACCCTCGAAGAAGTGCTGCGAGTTGTGGCATGAGTCCGGTTACGGCGGAAACGAAGATGGAATGGTCGTCAAGACTGGCCGAGGCGCTGATACAAGGTGGCTATGAGACCGAATCAAACCTCGCCCCCCTTGTCGCTGAGTCTCGGTCCACCGGACAACCACTCTCGGAAATCCTCATCAGTCGAAAGATTGCGTCCCCGGGGGTAGTCGTCGGGGCACTTGCCCATCTGGCTCATCTCCCGGCAGTAGATCTGGCTGTGATGATTCCGAGTCCGGAGGCCTCGGCCGCACTCCCGGACGCCCTGGCCCAGGAGTATGGCGCCGTCGCACTGCAGTTCGACGGGGGTGTGCTGGCCATCGCCTTCACCGAACCACCGACGACACAAGATATCGAGCTCCTTTCGGAGAAGCTCCGGTGCTCTCTGAATCCGGTCCTCGCCGATCCCACTGTCATTGGTCAATTCCTACGGCCCCCTGCGAATGTTCCGTCGCCCGGCCAGACGCCAGATTCGGAAATGGCTGGCAGCGAGTCCACAGGGGTGGAGGAACCGTCGGCGGTGACCGTCGACCAGATACTTGAACAGGGAATCCCAGCAGCTGCGACACATGGTGCATTTGGATTGCACATCGATGACCTCCTTCGCTATGCAGTCTCGGTCCGCGCTTCTGACCTTCACCTGACTGCTGGTCAGCCCGCCGCCATCCGCCTGCATGGAGCTATTCGCCCGATCGAAGGGTGCCCAGCCTTGGAGAACGAGGCCATTCGCGACATGGTGTTCGGCATCCTGCCGGCCTCGCAGAGGGAGCGTTTCGAAGAAGAGCATGAGCTCGACACTTCGCACTCCATCGCCAATGTCGGACGGTTCCGCGTCAATGTCTCGCTTCAGAGGGGCACGGTAGCGGCAGCGCTCCGACCCATTCCCCACGAGATTCCGGAGTTCAGCACCCTCGGTATTCCAGATTCAGTGCAGTCATTTACCGAACTCCGGCGGGGTCTGGTCCTTGTCACCGGGCCGACCGGGTCAGGAAAGTCGACAACGCTGGCATCGCTGATTGACATCATCAATCGAACGAAGCCGATGCACATCGTGACGGTGGAGGATCCGATCGAGTTCCTTCACGAGCACAAACGGTGCATCATCACGCAGCGAGAGATCGGAGAGGACACCAACTCGTTCTCGGAGGCCCTGCGGCGGGTTCTGCGTCAGGACCCTGATGTGATTCTTGTTGGCGAGCTCCGGGATCTCGAAACCATCTCTACGGCCTTGACTGCTGCTGAAACTGGTCACCTAGTCTTCGCCACTCTGCACACTCAGGATGCGCCGCAGACAATCGATCGAATCATCGATGTGTTCCCAACCAACCAGCAGGAGCAGATCAGGGTGATGCTGGCAGCCACCCTGGAGGGTGTCGTGACGCAACAGTTGATCGTCAACGCAGAAGGTACCGGTCGAGTTGCTTGTTCAGAGGTCTTGGTCTGCACTTCGGCAATACGTAACCTGATTCGCCAGAACAAGACGCACCAGATCTATTCGTTGATGCAGGTTGGTGGCTCGTTTGGCATGCAGACCATGGATCAAGGGTTGGCCAAGCTGGTGAAAGAGGGCGCGATCTCACAGAGCATCGCCTATGACCGATCCGCAAATGAAGAAGACCTCCGGAACCACCTGAACCAATGACCGACAACTCAATCCATCTACGAAGTGGGGCACTGTGGCACTGACATTCGACTACAAGGTCCGGGATCGAGCCGGAACTCTCGTCGAGGGACAACTCGAGGGCGACAGTATGGCCCTCGTCGTTCGGCGGCTCCGCGAGATGGGCTACATGCCCATCTCCGTCACCCCTAAGTCAGCAGTCAACCTCAAGACCGAGATCAACATTCCCGGACTCTCGGACCGCGTAAAGCTGCGAGAAATTGCCGTCATAACCCGTCAACTTTCGACCATGGTCGACTCGGGCCTCTCGGTCGTGCGGTCCCTGGGAATCCTCGCCGCGCAGGTCGAGAATCAGACGCTCGCTAAGGCGCTCAACGAGATCAGGTTGGATCTTGAGCATGGATCGTCACTTTCTTTGGCCTGCGCGAAGCACCCGAAGATCTTTTCGCATCTGTACTGCACGCTGGTGCAAGCGGGAGAGATTGGCGGAAACCTCGACGATGTCCTCGGCAACCTCGCCACAACCATCGAAAAGCAAGCTCAGCTGAATCGAACGATCCGCTCGGCAATGACGTATCCGATGGTGGTCCTCAGCGTCATGGTGATCATCTTCACGGCAATGATCGTCTTCATCGTCCCTGTGTTTCAGAACCTCTTCAAGACCCTCGGTGGGAAACTTCCGCTTCCGACGCAGATACTGATCGAGGTCTCGCAGACGATCACCAGCCCTTGGGTGCTGTTGATCATCGCCGTCGTCATCGGCGGCATCATCGGACTTCGAAAGTGGATTGCCACAGAGGAAGGGCGTCGGAAGTGGGATCGGCTGATGTTGAAGCCGCCAATTTTTGGACCTCTATTCCATAAGGTTGCATTGGCCCGAGTCAGTGGCACTCTGGCTTCTCTGATCGGCTCAGGAGTGCCGATTCTCGAATCATTGGATATCAGCGCAGAAACGGCCGGTAACCGCACGATAGGCGACGTTCTGATCGAGGCAAAGAATGGGGTGCGAGAAGGACGTCCTCTGGCTGATCCGCTGCGCCAACATGAGGACGTCATTCCGTCCCTTTTTGTGCAAATGGTCGAGGTGGGTGAACAGACCGGTGCATTGGATGGAATGCTGCGAAAGGTTGGCGAGTTCTACGACCAGGAGGTGGAAGTGACGGTTAACAATCTGACGGCGCTTCTCGAACCGCTATTGACGGTGGTCATGGGCGTGGGCGTTGGGATCATGGTGATCTCCCTCTACCTGCCCATGTTTAGCTACATCAAGCGCATCCACAACTAGCTGCTCCCTGAGAACCTGCTCCGAGTCTCCCTGGTCGACGGCGGCGCGATTCCGGCAAGATTGCATTCATCTCGGCGAGGAGCCGGGGCAAATGGTCGCAGTGTCTTCGACTCAATCACCCTCTTGTTCAGATCGGTCCACAAGGCCTCGACGACGGCGAAACGACGCCTGCCAACTGGTAGCCCAAAGAATTGTAACGAGATCGGTACAACAATCCTAAAGTTGTCGATCCCTCCGGACGATAGCAACTGCGGATGCCAATCCCGGTATTCGATATTGATGCATCAATAACTTACGAGGAGGCAGTAAATGTTTTCATCCGCTATTCAACGCCTGAATGACAGGCGTGATGGTGCGGGTGACGCTGGCGATGACGCCGGTTTCACCCTCATCGAGCTCATGGTTGTGCTGTTGATCCTGGCTATTCTCCTTGCTATCGCCATCCCGACGTTCCTCGGCGTGACGAAGTCGGCGAATGACCGGGCTACGCAGTCGAACCTGAACACTGCTTTGGTGAACGCCAAGTCGGCCTTCCAGAGCAACTCGCAGTCGTACGCCTACGGAACGACAGGAACGGCTTCACAGGGTACCAATGCCTTGTCGCTGGCAAGCACGCTGAATGCTGCTGAGCCGTCTTTGGCTTTCCAGACTGGGGCTGTCCCCGGCGCGACCAGCACCACCGGTTCTTCGCTCGGCCAGGCTGCGATCAGCGTGCAGGTGTCCTTTGACGGTAGCGGTCTGGTGTTGGCTGAGCTCTCCAAGAGCACCAGCAACTGCTTCTACATCATTGACAACACGTCGGCCATCACCACGGCCACGCAGGGCAACCTTCCTTGGGCCCTCACCGGCTCCGCGGCTGTCAACCCTGGATTCCCCCAGACGGCCGGCACCTGGTACGGCGAGGCGAAGAATGTCACTGCCGCTAACTGCAATGCTTCCGCCGCTCCGGCCGCCGCAGCCAATTCGGTTGTTTACCAGTCCAACGGGTTCCCCTCGCTGTAAGTGAGTGACTGAACCGTTGTAGTTGCAAAGTTGTAACTAGTAGTCGAGAGTGCCCCCTTCCTCTGGATGGGGGCACTCTCGCGCGCCAGCTCTGAACGTCGTGCCCTGAGGAGTCTCGGCCGTACTCGCCGAAGCAAGGTTGAAGTTACGGGACTGGGCCGTATCCGTTGCGGCAGGCGCCATGCCACCTTCGGTGTCGAGCATGTCAGGTGGCCTCTACCGGATGTAGCCAGGCCAGGACACATCGTCTCGAATTCGAAATACTGGGTCAACTTGGCCCGCACCTTTGACGATAGGACGACATGGCTTTTGATGCACTGCGGCTCCCCCCCCGGGAAAAAGGAACAACCGATGGTCAGCCCGACGAAGCGAGAGCTTCACTGATGCGCCATCTATTGAGGGGTAAGTGGTGGCCCTTGCTTCTCACGCTTGGATTCGTGATTGCGGGCGTTGCCTTCATGCTCTATTGGAACCCCTTGATGAACCAGGGCAGCTCATGGGCAATCGGCGGTGATCTGTGGGGAATCTATCGTGGGGCTCACTACGTCGGGTGGGGAGACTTGGGAGGGATCTATGCACCGGGCAACGGGATCGTAGCGTTCCCCGGAATGGCGGTTTTGCTCGCACCTGTAGCCATGCTGACAGGTCACCTCAATCTGACGGAGTCCTATGGGCAGTGGATGCTGGCTCGGCCGTCAGCGGCATTGGTGCTTATGCCGATCGAACTGCTCCTTAGCTCAACTGTCATCTTCGCGGCCGACGCCTTGGCACAGAGCCTCTACGTTGCACGCCGCCAAAGGGTCTGGCTCTGTGTGGTCGTAGCCATTGTCGCGTGGCCGACTGCCGCGGTCTGGGGACACGCCGAGGATGCATTGGCCATGACATTCGCCCTCTATGGCATGGTGGCAATGCGCGATGCCAAATGGGCCCGTATGGGCTGGCTCTTCGGCTTTGGCATCGTTTTGCAGCCCTTGGTGGCGCTCATGCTGCCGTTGTTCATCGCCGCCACTCCTCAAGGGAAGCGACTTCTTCTGGCGGTACGATCGGCTGCCATCTCAGCGGTGCTGGTGGTCGTCGCGTTCGCTGGGGACGCCGCCGATACTTATCGGCAACTGGTGAAGCAGCCGACCCCTCCCTCTGTCAACCACGCCACTCCTTGGGCTTCGCTCTCACCGAGGCTCAACTCAAGCCAGTTGCATACAGGCCAGTACACGCTCTTGCAGTCCGGCCATGGGCGCATATCGACGACTGTGGTGACGGCTACGAGTCGGGCGGTCATCGAAGTGGCCGGCGGACCCGGTCGCATGATCGATGTCGCTCTCGCTCTTGCCTTGGCCGTCTTTGTCTGGCGACGCCCGCAGACAGTGGTTTGCGTGCTTTGGCTGGCGGCCGTCGTGCTGGCGTCCCGGTGCGTTTTCGAGCCGGTCATGACTCCTTATTACCTGGCCCCGCCGCTGTTTCTG
>Ga0182030_10028245_pt1 | contig 10035 bp, 10 predicted proteins | sample 812S3MmetaG_FD_121299 | JGI IMG/M metagenome (GOLD analysis project Ga0182030, IMG submission 121299) | Permafrost microbial communities from Stordalen Mire, Sweden - 812S3M metaG (Illumina Assembly) | ecosystem: Environmental > Terrestrial > Soil > Wetlands > Permafrost | place: Sweden... | reverse complement strand
TGTTTTATTCTATAATTAATTATTAGTAACAATTGTTATTAATTATTAGTAACAATTATTATTCTATTATTGTTTTATTCTATTATTAATTATTAGTAACAATTATTATTCTATTATTATTTTATTCTATTATTATTCTATTGTTATTAATTATTAGTAACAATTGTTATCATTCTATTATTTTATTCTATTGTTATTAATTATTAGTAATAATTGTTATTATCATTCTGTTATATTAATTTTTAAATATTCATTAGATAAATTTCTTAATTACCATAAACTCCTAATAGTTGTAACATTCCTATATGTTTGGAATATATTTCAATTGCAGCATCATTCGGATATGTTTTCCTATACGTATTAATTAATGAATTAATTCTACCTAAAGTAGAAATACTTGTAATATTTGTTGACATATCATATATATTTTTAGCTAACATTTCATAGTCAGTGAGATTCTCACCAAACTTTAAAGGATTATCTTCAATGAATTTTTTATATATTAGTAACAAATCATTATTTCTTTTAATTGTTTTTGATGACATCATCATAATAGAATTACCCAATTGAGATAATATTGGATCTTTATTAATAAGATCATTTGTTAATTCCAATTTAGAAGGATGATCAGATACTATTGTAGATGCTATATCATTTGATTGTTTTGATATAATACCTGATAATATCATACATGCAAAAGTCGCTGATATCTTATTAGCACCTAAATTTTTATTATCAAGTATTTCTTCAATAACTTCTCTATCTTCTTCATCCATTTTAAATGTTAGTGTATCTCTTTATAGTTGATAGTTTTTATTAGCATTTGTGAAAATATTACATGTATTCTCATCATGATCTCGTGTACAATATGTATATGATGCATTTAATAATGAGTCAGATACGTTTCCAGATGATAAATATGCTACAATAAAATTACTTGCCATAATTAACATATCCCCACCCATATTTGGTACATAATTACTCTTTCTAAGATTATCAATAATTATATACGCTAATTCAATACTTTTATTATCAAATGGATTCATATTTAAATTCTCAAATACTTTTGTTAAAAATACTTTTAATAATTGTAACGAATTAAATGGTTTTAAATCATATTTTGTTGGAAATCTTCTCCTTAATCCTTCATTACGAGCAAAAAAACATTCTTCCATTTCTTTCTGATAACCAGCAACAATAACAATAGATATTCCAATATTTTTATCAAGAAAATTTACTATCTCCGTCAACGATTCTGCACCATATTGATCTGCAGTCGGACATCTACCTACTTCATACGCTTCATCTATAAATAATATACCCTCTAAAGCATCAATTAAAACTTTATTTGTTTTAGGTGCTGTCTGTCCTAAGTAATTTCCAACTAAATTTGATCTTGTCTTAATTAATACTATATCAGTGGATAATATTCCTAATTTACGATAAATATAAGATAATTTATACGCTAACGTACTTTTTCCAGATCCAATTTTACATAATGATTTAGAGTTAATGTATTAGATAAATAACTATTTTCTGTTCCCCATTGCAAAATATTTACATAAAAATTATATATGTACAATACATATATAATAAAGTTTTTTAATTTAGAGTTTTTTAATTTAGATTTTTTTAATATTTAGAGTTTTTAAATGTAATTCTTTTTCATTATCACCAGGTAGTATTATTTGGGAACAAGCCACATCATCTTATAACTTCTTTGACTACTTTTGTTTTCTGGGTAATAGCCGTAAGTATTTTATTTTCTATGATACCATCTTTGTTTCCATAAAAGATCCTTACAGTGGGATCGGATAAAGTTCCAAATCTATGAATTCTACTTGCTGCTTGTGCTGTTTCTATTAACTTGTAACTTGGTGATATTCACCAATAGTATCATGCATAGATAATCCAAAACCACCTACATCAGGATTCATTACTAACACTATGCTATTTGGATCATTGTTAAATGAGTTTACTACATCTGGTCTATTTTTAATCTTAACTTTACCTGTTAAAAGTAAAGCGTTAAAATCTTTCAGATAGTATGCTGCAGCATTGATAGATCATGATGATTGAGACAAATGATATATTTTGCCTTTGCATTAGATGTAAGTATTTTATGTGTTTGTACACACATAAAATATACTTTAGCATATTCTGCTTTTATCATATCCTTTTTCAAACGACCTAAATCAGCCGAAGCCATATCTGCTTTTCCAGTACTTTCATTGTACCTGATGGAAGTTGCCCATTCTTTTATGGCTTGTTCTAATACAACAGAATTTTTCTGGTACAATAGGATAAAACCCATTCTTAACATCAAACTTACCTGTAATGTTTTCAGGTTTTGACATAGATCCACAAATAGCCTTACGAATAACACGAACATAAAGTGTAAAACATATCTTATCCATGTTTTTCTTTGATATAGGTATTTCCTCAAATACTTTCACTGTTTCTTCTCTATTGATAAAACAACATGAATCAATCAAATCTTGAAGACCATCAAGTACTATTTCATGAGCAGCATTGTCTATATAATAAAGTTTTGGTGAACGGATATAACAAATTAATCTTAAGAGATTGATAGCGAGTTTTTCTTTATCAATAGGAGTTCCAGAAAGAAGTGCGTATCTAGACAACCCTCCATCGTTGATGATGGGTTCCATGAGAGCGTTACAAGCTTTGTGCTGATCACTATTATTTTTAATGAAATGAACTTCATCAAAAACAACCATAATTCCTTCTTCAAGAAGTTTCTTGAATTTCTCAGTTGCAACAAACATTGTTATATGCTTATTTCCTTGTACAGAATCATGTCTTGCTAAATATTCATGCTTTGGTTCTCCATCCATTCATCAAAGTTAGTGGACAAACAACAAATAGCTTAAAGCCGCATTGTTTAGCAATCCATAGAGTAATAACAGTTTTACCAGCTCCCATGGGACTAGTATTAATGTATACATGGTTCTTCATCAGAATGTCTTTTGACCTATTTGCCCACACTGTTTGAGTAGTTAATAACTCGATTTCCTTTTTGAGTTTGATAATAGAATAATAACTTCTAATAACAATAATAATTCGTTCAATCAGCTAAATTAATCAATGTCTTGATTAAAATCGATCTATATTCTACTATGTTAGTATTTCCAATAAAAAGTGACAATTGATCATCTTCTAAAGTGAGATAAGTTAGTAGTAATCTAATTAAACTATTATCGGTAACGACACCAGATACAGAATCAGATATATGTGAATCATCCCCAAATATGTTGCGAAAAGGATGAATTGAATAATTATATTTATCTGGACAATGTACATACCAGTATAGATATTTACCATTTGAATAATTACTCATATGAACTTTAATAGTCAGAGTAAATTCTGGAACACGATTTCTTGTAACTAATGTTTTATTAATTATTGGTTCTTCACAACAATCTTCATTACAAACCCAATTCATTATTAATTTATCTGATTTTTAATGACTCAATATTAAAAATATCAATTTTGTCTTGGATCTTCAGTATTCATTATGTTCAATATTTTATCTACATATCTTGGAGAAGTATATATTAAAGGATATCCTGGAACAGAAACTCTCTTCCCTTGTGGATAAAGCATATCAGTTCCAACTACTGTTTTAATACCATTACCATTTAAATCCATATAAGTAAGATCGATAACATCATATAAATCTTCCAATTTATTCATTGCATTTAAAATTTTGGCTTTAAGAAAATATTTTTCAAGTTGTTGTTTTATAAATATTTTCTTTTGTTCCAATACGCCTGAACATAACGTATAATTTCTATGTGTAGTTTGTATAAAATTTTTAAGTTGTAGAACATTCATTCTACTACAAATTTCTTTGATCGAATCATCAGTGAGATCACTCATATTTATCTTAATATAAATATTTTTAAAAATGATATTTTGGAATATGATCATATTTTCAAAATGTTTGATGTCGAAGATATCAATGATTATTTACTTAAATTTCTTAACGATAGCGATAAATTATGTTTGAAATATACTTCAAAAAAATTTTGTGAAATTGAAATAAACTATTTGGAAATAATAGAAAATTGTATTTCATATGATAATGTTTACTATTTATTATTTTTTAAAGAACTTGGTTATAGATTACCGATTGATTTATTATCAATATCTGCATTAAATGGATCATTAAATATTGTCAAATGGTGTTATCAAAATAATTATTATCCAGACGGTGAAACATTAAGTAATGGTGTTCTATCCGGTAATTTGAAAACAGTCGAATTTCTTTTAGAAGAAAAAACTGCATCCCTTTACATTTTAACTGATATTGCCACACAAAAACGTGATCTCGATATGTTAAAATTTTTAAATAATAACGGATATCAACCTTGTTCGGACTCTTTCCATGATGCTTTAATAAGTGGCAATTTAGAAATTATTGAATGGTTTAAAAGTAAAGGATTTGAATATGATGAACATTCTCTGAATTTTTCTGTATTATCAGGTAATTTTGATTTGGTTAAAAAGGTATATGAAAAATATCAGAGTTTAAATGCGGACACTTTTTCGAATGCAGTTAAAACAAATAATATTGGAATTATTTGTTGGTTATATGAAAGAGGATGTCCTTTTGATAAATTAAGTACTAAATATGCTGTTACTAATAACAATTTAAATGTATTAAAATGGTTATACGAAAAAGGATGTCCTTTATATGAAGATATATCTCAATTAGCAATTATCAATAATAACATTGATATTTTAGATTGGTTAATTATGATAGGTTATCAATTAACTCGTAAAGATTATATATCAAGTATACTATCAAACTGTAATGATGTTATTGATTGGATGAATGCTCACAATTGTCCTAAACTATAACAATAATATGATCTCTTTTAAAATTTATAAAAAGATAAGTTATCTTTCTTATCTTTCATTACAAAATAATTTGTTCCAAAACCACAAGAATAAAATTCGGGTAAATGTATTTCTCTTATTTTAATACCTTTGTGTCTAATTATTACATTATCTTTTTCTAAAGAATAAGAATAATCACCACGAATATGAACATTATTATAACCTTTTTTTGATACTTGATTCCAAACATCTTTTTTATAATTATATGAAAAAATTCCAAAATTTGTATCTATTTGAATATCTTCAATACAATCTGCTTTAATTATATATGGATTAGAAATACTATTAACATAATCAAGTGATTTTCTTCCATTAACTGTAATATAAACATTATTAGTAAGAGTTTTACTTAATTGAAGTTTTCCCAAAGAATTAGTAAGTGTGTGATCGTTTTCAACATATTCCTTGAGACACTTATCATTTATATCATAATAAAATGATGTAATACCATATATGTTTGGTATAACTGCTCCATCATAATATCTGATGAAATATCCACTATCTATTAAATATAGATCAGGTTTAGAAAAATCCATTTATTGGAACATAAATATAATATATATTTTCAAATTTATAAGGATAATTTTAAGAATTTATTATTTTGTAAGAGAAGATATCAATAAAATATGAGAATTAAATAATGTAATTGTAAACGAGTTATTAAAAATATAATAATATTTTATATATTTATATAAAATATAAATGTCTGTAGATCCAGTAAGTGGATTTGAATATTTTACTCCAATTTATGGTAATTATCCGATAGCAGTTCCCAATGTAAAATTAGGAATTGGTTCTTATCCGACTAATTCGTGGTTTCAAAATGCTATTCCTAATAATATAGATAATAATAATAGATTGGGTAATGTAACTCCTTGGTATTGGAAAGTTTACTACTCGTCTAAAAAATTTGGGCTATCGTATTCTAACAGAACTATTTTTGTTAATACTACTACAAATGGTAATTTACAACAAATAGAACAAATCAATGATGATATTATTATTACTGGAGGATCAACCGGACAAATGTATTTAAATAATATTGATGATTATACCGCAACTTTTGCTTCAGCAGATAATAATTTTATAGGATATCCAGCGAGAGGTTCTCCATTTGCTACATTTTTTATAAATGGAGAAACTATAAATGTTAATTTTAATGCTTTCGGTATAACACAAGCTACCGGTTATAATGGTGGTTATCTCATTACAACTAATAGTAATAAAATCACCGTCACAAATTCTGGATTTGATGGTGGACCATCATCACTAACTAAACAACTTACCCAAATGTCTTTTTATGACGGTCCGAATATTATTCCAAATACTAGTATTACTGCTACATTATTATATACTACCGGAATAAATTATAATCCGACTACTAATCAAGGGGTAGCACCACAACCATCACAAATAACTATTACTGCATTAGGTATTACTACTTTATTCAAATGGGATAATTCATTAAATAGTAAAGGAACATTTACATTTACACCGAGTGGATCTACGACAGGTACAATATTATCTGATACTGCTATTTTAATCACTTATAATAACAATTATAATTTAGTAATTAATGCTGATTGGAATGCTACTCCTCAAATTGTTACAGCTACATATAGTATACCTATAACTTATAATTGGTTTTTAACTGGACCCACAACTATACAGAAATCTGGAAATCAATTAATAATATCAGGATATACTGGACCAGTACAATTAGCAGCTCCAGATACAGAATTAAATCTTATTACTCAATATCAACAAAATTATATTACATCTGGTCTATCTAATAATTTCAATACGAATGGCTCTTTTTCTGTTACTTTCAATAGACAAGGTAGTAACCAATTGATATTATTACCGTCACATTGGAATAATTTTAATTTAACCGGACTAACACAATTAACAAATAAAGTACAAAATATTATATATGGAGATTTAAATTATTATTTATTAACAGCTGATACAGTTAATTTAAGTCCTAAGACATTTAGTATTCCGTCTATTGTTAATTTAAGTTCTTTATCAAGTTCGCAACGTAATTTATTAACAACTTATGTTAATTTTGATGCTAAATTTATAGCACCAGCACCAAGCTCTGGAGTTAATGGTTTTATACCTAATTCTGATCCTTATGCGTTTGGTCAACCGGCATTGGCTGTAGGAAGACTATTATTATTTGCTAAAGATTTAGGATTATCATTAACAAGTGGAACGATAGCTGATTCAATTCAAGTAGTCAGAAATTTTTTAATAGCTTGGTTAACAAATACAAATACATCTGGATTATCTGATGCTGGTGCTTGTAATCCTAAACCGTCAACTATATTTCATTTACAAAGAGAGAGACAATGGGGAGGAATAATAGTTCCATGTGATTATTTAAATGCAAACAATCCAACATGTTATCCACTGGGAGCATTTGGTAATAGCTATTATAATGATCATCATTTTCATTGGGGATATATATTATATGCTTTATACTGTTTAGAATATATTGGACAAGGATTATCGTCACAATATCCGAATCAGATATCAGCTTTAATTAAAGATATAGTTAATCCTGTATCTGATTCGTTTGCTTGGAAAACGAGACACAAAGATTGGTATGCTGGTCATTCATGGGCAACTGGTATAGTTGATTCAGTTCAAAGACAACAAGAATCTTGTAGTGAAGCTATAGGTGGTTATTATGGTTGTTATCTTATGGCTGGGGCGTTAAATAATACAATTTTACAGTCATGTGCTGCTGTATGTTTAAATTTAGAAATATTAGCTTGTCAAAATTATTATTATTTACAAGCTCCAGGATCACAATTAGGTTTTATGAATCAAGTACATGGAATAGGTATAATATTAAACAATTCAAAACAATTCACATTAGATTGGGGTATGCAACCAGATTCATTTAATGGACGTGCACTTGGTATATATGGTATACAAGCGATACCATTTACTGATATCGCTAGAATACAAGTGAATTCTACGTGGGCATCATCACTGGCACAAGGTAATAATACAACTGGATTTTCTTATGCAATAACACCACAATTAGTTGCTAATTTATGCGATGATAATTATACTCCTGAATCAGTATATGATACAACATGGCAGAAATCATTACCTTTCAATCCACAAACAGAAGGTAATTTTTGGGGATTAGTGGGATTAAAAATGTTATCATTTGGAAGTGGAATAGGAAATTTAGCAGCACAAGGTGCATTTGGAACAGCTTATGATAAACAAAAATTATTTAGTAGTCCAACCGGAACATATTTTTATCTTCCAAAACAATTTGATACATATAGTAATACTTTATATTGGTTAATAGTTAATAATAAATATAATGATGCTGGTGCGACGAGTGTAACTTTCAATTCAGAATCAATTGGTAGTGATAATGGAACTACTCGAACTTTCAATTCAGAATCAATTGGTAGTGATAATGGAACTACTGGAACTACTGGGAGCACTGGATGCTGTCCTCCACCTGTACCAAGTCAAGAAGAATTATTATATAATAGTGATTTAAATGCACAAGGTTTGGTTGAGGTACCATTAATAAGAATTAAGGGATGTTTTGATCCTACACAGACAAATATAACGATCGCATATTTTCAGATATTTGATGAATATCAATATTATGATAATGAATGTTGTGATAATGAATGTAAAAAATGTAATAATGTTAAAACAAATTGCAAACAATGTAAAGATATTAAAAAAAATTGTAAACAATGTGACGATACCAGAAATAATTGTAAACAATGTAGTAATAATGCTTTTAATTGTAGAAAATGTAGAATAGGTTCTCGAGGACAATGTCTAATAAAGGGAATATGTCCGGAAGATGTTTTGGTTACTAAACTGTATTCTAAATTGAATATAACACCTACTATATCAGCAACAGGTACAAATGTTTACGATAAAGTAAATAATATCGGAAACGGAGTCACTGTTTCACAAATATTAGCATATGCTTACCTTAAATTAATATTAGCGAGAATATTATACGGAACATTTGATCTGAAATATCTTACACAAAAATATAATGATAAATTCTTTAGGGATTTGGCTAAAAGTCGTTTTTGTCAATTTATAAATGCATTTACTGAATTGAGTGTATTAGATTACAATCAATACTTTGTCAAATCTTTATAAATATATTATTAATAACTTCTGATAATGATATAATTGATACAAATAATATAGAATTTTATATTTTAGAAATGTTTTCTTCTGTTTGTACTGACACATCTTTTTTATGTTTGTTACATTTAGATTATAATTCTTTGAGAAAAATTTGTTCAGTGAACAAAGAAATATGTAGCATATATTCAAATGAATATTTTTGGAACTTGAAATATATAAAAGATTTTTCTCAAAAAGAATTCACACATTCATGGAAAAACTTATATTTACGTTCTTATTTGTTAAATTTGGATTATGGAAAATTAATATTTATTACACGGATTAATAATATTAATTTAGATGATGAGTTTTGGTATGACAAATTTACAAAAGATTTTTTAACATTGAATAAAATTACAACATTAGAAGAATTAGTATTAAATTCATGGGAACAATTATATGAACATGCATCGTCTGTTAGTAATAATTATCCGTTACAATCTTATTCATGTGATGAAACTGATATTAATAATATATTTTTAGATGATGTACCATTATTATCATCTTCTGATCCAAAATTTTATACAGAAGAATTAGTTAAAAATTTGTCTAATAATTGGGGATTAGAAATAGTTAAATCAAACGGTAAAAGAATATGTTTATATAATATATTTATAAGAAGTAGAACTTCCAATCAAGTAGAATATGAAGAAGATATAAAAATGTTGTTTATTATTGAACCATTATTGTTAATAAATAATCTCGATATAGGTGATTGTTTGATACTTTATATGTTTATAGGTGATCCATGGAGTATAATTTTGACTAGAAATATAAATACTTATGAATTATCATTTAGAAAATCATATAAAGAAGAAATTTTTACTACCAACAAAAAATTTAAAATCTAAATTATTATTCTATTATTGTTATTGTTATTATTCTATTAGTAACAATTGTTATTATTCTATTATT
>Ga0182030_10028244_pt1 | contig 10036 bp, 8 predicted proteins | sample 812S3MmetaG_FD_121299 | JGI IMG/M metagenome (GOLD analysis project Ga0182030, IMG submission 121299) | Permafrost microbial communities from Stordalen Mire, Sweden - 812S3M metaG (Illumina Assembly) | ecosystem: Environmental > Terrestrial > Soil > Wetlands > Permafrost | place: Sweden... | reverse complement strand
TGCCCTCGCAGCCCTGCTCGAGACGAAAGGCAATATCGTCAACATGGGCTCGGTGGCGGGATTGCGCGCCACGCCTTACAACGCGGCGTACTGCGCATCGAAAGGCGGCGTGATCATGCTTACGAAGTCGATGGCCATCGAGCTGGCCAAAGCGGGAGTTCGGGTGAATGCCGTTTGCCCCGGATCGGTCGATACCCCGTTTCTTAGGGACTTCGAGCTTCCCGAGAATGCCGATATGTCCCTTCTCGTCCGAGCTGCATCTCCGATGGGTCGCGTCATTGACGCATCGGAAGTAGCCGGAGCTGTCGCCTACCTGGCATCCGACGAAGCGGCAACGATCTCGGGTACCACGCTCGTTATCGATGGTGCGGCTACGGCCTGACATCAGCGAGGCTCACCGTGTCGGTGTCTATCCCGGATCGAAGCACCCGACCGGGGCGTCTTGTGGTCATCTCCCCGAACGTCACCACTTCTTCACCGGCCACGATCACATGCTCGATCCCACGTGACGAAGCGAACAGCCGCTCGCCGCCACCGGGCAGATCGTGGAGCAGCTCCGCTGGATTGCTGCCAACTGCCTCTGGGTCGAATACAACCAGGTCGGCATGCCACCCCATCTCGATTCGACCCCGTTCCCGGAGACCGTAGTGGCGGGCCGGTCGATCCGACATCAGGGCAACTGCCTCGGACAGCGAGAGCAGCGAGCGGCTCCTCACGGCCTCTCCGAGCACAACCGTTGGATAGTTGGCATGGCACATGAGATCCAGGTGGGCTCCGGCGTCAGATCCTCCGAGCATCACTCGGGGGTCTTTCCACACCGAGGCCCGCACTCTCCAACCTTCGTCGGACCGACCCATTGAGGGGGCGAGCGAGGGCAGAACGAGATAGAGGGTAAGACCATCAACCAAGACGATGTCGATAAGGACATCGATGACGTCCGTCCCCCGTTCCTCGGCAATGTCAGCCAAAGATCGCCCGACCCACGGGGACTCATGGTTGCCAACTTCCATGAGTCGAAAGTCAGTTAACACGCCCCGCCCCCGCGTCGCCATCTTTTCAGCAGCGGCTCGCAGCGAGGACCTCGCCGATGGATCTGATACCGCCCGCCTCCGCTCCGACGGTGCCATGGACAGGATCTCGCCCCATCCAGGCAACCCGTGCAACAGGGTGCTCGATCGCATGCGCATCATGTCGGGAAGCGTCAGCGCCACTACGTGGGCACCTAACTCGGTCGCCAGGTCCGAGGCCAAAAGCTGTTGTTCGTAGATCTCCTCGGAGGCAAGGCTCCCGAGAAGATTCCAGTTCAACGGGCGATCTGCCGCCAATGACATATCGGCCATCAACCGCATCCGGTCCTGCGGTATCGGTCCCACCGTGGGGATGAACTCGAGGGTGGTCCCGGGATGCTGACGCAAGGAGCCGGCCAAAGCCACGAACTCCTCGAATGCCGCTGCCCTGGACGGTACGGGCTGACCGTCCCCATCGAGGTGGCCTTCTCCCAGGGAAGAGGAGAATCCGAGGGCGCCGCCCACAAGGGACTCTTCCGCCAGTCGGACCATCTCCGAGATCTGGGTCTCCGACGCCTGGTCGATAGTGGCGGCTTCCCCCATCACCATCCTCCTCAGAGTCGAATGGCCCACCAGGAACCCTGCGTTGACCGCCAACCCTGTATCGATACGATCGAGGTACTGACCGAAGGTGGACCAATCCCACGCGCCTCCGCCTTCCAGTGCCTCAAGAGGTATCCCCTCGACAACAGCCATCATCCGCCGCACGTATTCTCCGTCGCCGGGCCCGAGCGGGGCGATCGAGAAGCCGCAGTTTCCCCCAAAGATGGTGGTCACTCCGTGGAGGACCGAGGGACTAGCAGTGTCGTCCCACAAGAGCTGGGCGTCATAGTGGGTGTGGAGATCTATGAACCCCGGGCAGACAATCTTCCCCTGGGCGTCGATGGTCCTGTGGGCTGAGTCCTCGACGACTCCGACAACCACGATCCGGCCTTCACTGATTCCGACGTCGCCGGGGAACGGTTCGGCTCCCGTCCCGTCGACCACAATCCCGCCTCTAATCAGTAAGTCAAGCATCTGGGCACCCGGCCAGCAGTTCAGCTACGGCCGACTCGACGACTGTCCCTTCGAAGAAGCCAGGGTTGGTTTCGGTGTAGAAGCGAGCTGGGTTCGTGAAGGTGAACTTCTTGAACGCCGACTCGTCGATCCACTCTCGCTCCACCATTTCCCAGGCCTCCTCCAGCACCTCTGTCATGTCGGGCACGTCCCAGTGGGCAATGTCCGAGCCCATCATCGCTTTCAGCTCGGTCCCAAACGGGTTGACCTTGGTGTTGAAGGCCATTGAGGTCAGGGGATCATCCGCCTCGCAGCCAAAGTAGAAGCGGTCAGCGAACAGTCCCTTTATGTCCTCGACCCTTTCGATCTGACATGCCGCCCATTCATCCAGCATGTCCTCCGGCTCCCTGGGTCGGGCCATCAGCCCGGCGCCGGATCGAGGAGCGTCACCGGCGAACCGCTTGAACAGCTCAGCGATGAGAGCCCGATCTACGAGGGCCGGATCGAGGTCGCGGCGAAGTGCCGAGATGTTTCGCTTCTCCCAGTGGCCCACGATGTCGCTAAAAAGGGCTGCGGCCCAGGCCACCCCTCCTTCCAGGAACACGAAGTTCATGTTCGGAAATCGTCTGGTCACTCCTCCCAAGAAGAGCGATTTGGCCAGCGACTGCTGTCCCGCCGCCAACATGGAGAGGTGGTTGAAGACATAGCTGGTCGGTGACCGAAACGGCGTCATGCCAATGAACCCCGAATGGAAGGCAATAGAGACGCCCAGCTCTTGAGCGCGCGCCCACACCGGGTCGTAGTCATAGGCCGAGTCCAATCCGAACTGATCCACCCATGTGGCGTATCGGGAGACAAGAGGATCTCTGTCGGCCAGAGCATCGAACGGCCGCTCTACATAGCCAGCGCAGAGGACAGCCTTGAACCCAAGCTCCTCAACCGCGAACTCGAGCTCGGCAACGGCCTCCTCGGGAGTATGCATCGGAATAGCTGCCACCGGAGCGAGGCGATCGGCCAGTGGGGCAAACGTTGCCGCATTGGCTCGGTTGAGTGCCCGGCACGTGCCCCGGCGATATTGCTCATCGGCCGTGTGCAGGAAGACCAGTCCGAGGCTTGGATACACCACCCCGAAATCGATTCCGATCTCGTCCAGTCGCTCGTAGAGCAGCTCGGGGAACAGAGCCGTGGCCAGATCGATGGTCTGACGTGACGGCGAACTCCACCATGGCCCCCTTGGTGTCCGCGTTGAGGATCGCTGCTCTGGGCTCTGGTCATGCCAACTCACATCGGTTCCTCCTTGCGGCGGGAGAAGGCGCCGCAAGGAGGGATGGCTCAAGGAGAGTCCTTCACCCTCGAGGTATGGGACAAGGGTCGGAAAGTGCTCAGCCATATGCCCGTCGATGTCAATGACAGGATGGCCGAGCTGAGCATGGATCTTCGCTGACTCACTCACACGATCTAATATATGCACATTACCGTGCAAGAAGCAGAGAAAAGAGTCGTCATGCCCCACGACGTGGTCATTCGCAATGGAACGATCGTGGACGGGTCCGGCCTCGGCTCGTTTCGAGGCGACGTCGGCATTACCGACGGGGTGATCGAAGCGGTCGGACGAGTCAACGAGCCGGGGCTCCAGGAGATCGATGCAGAAGGCCATGTGGTCACACCGGGATTCATCGACGGCCATACGCACATGGATGCTCAGGTGTTCTGGGACGCCGGCGGATCCAGCTCGTGTTGGCATGGTGTCACTTCGGCGGTGATGGGCAACTGCGGCTTCACTTTGGCACCCGTTCGTTCCGATCAGCGCGCCCTCGTCGTTCGCAACCTGGAACGAGCAGAAGACATGGACCCTGCAGCACTTGCGGCTGGGATCGACTGGACCTTCGAGACATTTCCCGAGTATCTCGATGCAGTCGACCGACTGCCGAAGGGAATCAACATCGCCGCCAACGTTGGCCACTCGGCCCTGCGGACCTGGGCAATGGGCGAGCGAGCATTCGAGCCGGGCGCCACCGAGGATGACTTGGCGCTCATGAAAGGGCAGTTGGCCGACTCATTGAGGGCTGGGGCCATCGGATTTTCGACATCGCGCAGCGAGCACCATGAGACCTCTGACGGTCGACCCGTTGCATCCCGACTCGCCTCTTGGAGCGAGGTCGTCCAACTCGTAGGCGTGATGGGCAAATCCGGACAAGGCATCTTCGAGGGAGCAGATGGCGGGATGTCGTCAGAAGAACCCGAGATTCGCTCTCGAGCACTGGCCCGCATGAGCGAGCTGGGCGCGTCGACACGAGTGCCGATGACCTTCGGGATGGTCGCCACCCAATCGTCGGGATACCTCCTCGACTTCCTCGACGAAGCGGCAGCCAGTGGAGCCAGGATGATCGCCCAGACCCACTGTCGTGGGATCTCGGTCTTGCTTTCCCTGCGAACGAAGCTGCCGTTCGACCTTCTTCCTGCCTGGAGTGACCTTCGGCGGCGTCCGCTCGAAGACCAGCTCGCAATTCTCTCCGACAGGGACGGCCGCAAGCCGTATGTCGACGCTGCCGTCAACGCCGAGTATGGCAAATGGACAGGAGTGGGAGCACAGGCCCGCCCCCCCGATTTCGAGGGAATGAAGGTCTACGAGCGGGGCGTGCCCCCGAACCCTTCGGTGGCAGACGTTGCTCGTCGAAGAGGAGTCCATCCCGCCGAAGCCCTGATCGACCTCTGCGTCGAATCTGGCGGCAGCCAGCTGTTTATACAGCCGAGTCGGTACCCTCAGGACGAAACGGTCTTGCTGCGGGCACTTCGGCACCCACGGGCAGTTATGACGTTCTCTGACTCTGGGGCTCACTTGAGTCAGATTGCTGACTCCTCAATCCATACTCATCTGCTGGCCTACTGGGTGAGAGACCGCCAGGAGTTCACCTTGGAGCAGGCGGTGCGCATGATCACGCTGGCCCCGGCCATGGCCTGGGGCTTCAGCGATCGTGGGCTCGTGCGCCCCGGCATGGTGGCCGACCTCAACGTGTTCGATCCGCTGACCGTGGGACCAGCGGTTCCCACGCTCGTCAATGACCTCCCGGCACACGGACTCCGTCTCGAACAGCGATCCGATGGATTCCTTGCCACGTTGGTGGGCGGTCAGGTAACGATCGACAAGGGCTCGTTCACGGGTGCCGCCCCTGGCCGGCTGCTGCGGAGGAAGCCTGACTGAATCAAGGCCCGAAGGAGCGTCAGCGCACCCAGAGAATCTGACTCTCCCGTCGCTCGAACAGCCAGTCATCCCCTACGAGGACGACTTGGTCAAGGTATCGAATGCCCATGGTGAGATCGCCGGCCCCATCCTTTGAGTCCCCTAGCTGGTACACCACCGCGTAGGTGTCCATGACGGCATGAGGCTCACCCTCGAAATGCGTCACCACCGGCACCCCTATCACGTGCATGCTCGCCGGGAAGGTGCGGGGGGCTCGCATCGTTTCTAACCATTCGGCGCTGCTCATCGTGCCTCCAGCGCCAATCACCACGGCCTCGGGGTGGAACAAGGAGGCAAGCGATTCCACATTTCGGTCGTCGACCCCTCGGGCGTAGCGCTGGAGGAGCTCGCTCAGAGAATCAGCCGTAGTCACAGTATGGCGATGGGGTTAACGGGCGAACCTGTGCCCTTGGTGATGCGCAGAGGTCCCATTGAGAACATGAACTCCCACGTTCCCAGCTGTGCACACCGATTGCCGAGCTTCTGAAGTGCGACGTTGTCGATGAGATGCAGTCCCATTGCGGTGATGCCGATTTGATGGACCGGAAAAGGCCAGTCCGGTGTGCCAACAAACGGCATGGGATCCGAGATCCCATCACTGCCGAGAACCGACACCTCGCGCTCTTGGAGCCAGGGCAAGCATTCGGCATGAAGCCCCGAGAAGCCGTCGAATCCTTGGGTCGCCTTCCTCCGGGCCTCACGACCCCACATGACGAGGAGTATGTCGCCGCGCCCCACTCGTACGTGTTCGGACTCCTCCGCCGCCTCGAGGTCGTCGATGGTGACGACCTCGGCCGGAGTGAAAAAGCTGGTATCCCGAGCCCTTGGTATGTCCAAGAGCACTCCCCGACCGACGACGCCCTCTGCCATCGCCATCACGGTATTGAATCGCGCCCCGTCACTGCGGACCTCGCTTGCCGGCCGCCCTCCGAACATCTCGCCACGTACGAACATGTGAGACAGCGCGTCCACATGGGTGGTGAAGAGACCGTGCATGTCGAGAGCGAGGTGGTCACGGGCCGCTTCATAGCCCGGAATCCCGTTTGAGTCTCTAGCGTCTCCGGAGGCCAGCATGTGGTGCTCGACAGGCCGTGGGTCCTCAGGCATCGGCTGAGTGGCCAAATCGTGCGACAGACTGATCGTCTCCCCGGTGGCTACGAGGTGGGCGGCCTTCACTCGACAGTCAGGGGTGATGTGATTGAGTGCGCCCAACTGGTCAGCATCGCTCCACCTGTCCCAGTTCTTGAGTGCCTCGAACATCGCGCTCAACTCGGCGGGGGTCGGTACGTGAAAGTTCGTCGCCATGGGCTCAGCTTGTCAGCCCTCGCCATGCGACGCGGACATGGCTCCAATGACCATATCGATGAGATTGTCGACGAATCGGTCGTCCGAAAGGATGGCGGTGCCGTCAACTCCGTCGAGCTGGCGTGCTCGGTCGGCAGCCGCCCGTCCGATGAACACGATGCATATCTCCCGTCGAACCCACCAAAGATCCTCGGGAACGGCTGGGCATCGGCTGCGGAACTCTTCCCAGGCCTCATAGCCAGCCGTTTCGGCCATGAGGGCCTGAACGGCCGGTGCCGCTTCCGACAACGACCCCGTCAGCTCGGAGCCGATCTGCAGATAGCAGCGCTCGCGCCAACCACGTTGAGCGAACTCAGTGAGGGGTCGCACGATGGCCTCGACCGCTGATCGCGGTCCGGAAGCTGCATGCGTCCGGCTCTCCCCCAGCAGCTCGATGCGCCGATCAGCAATGGCCGGAACATGTCGGGCCAGCACCTCCCGAAGAACCTCGTCGCGACCTCCGAAGTGGTAATGCACCGCAGACACATTCCTCTGTCCAGCTCCGCGGACGATCTCCGCGATCGAAACGTTGGCAATTCCTTTCTCGGCGAAGAGCCGAGCGGCAGAGTCAAGCAAACGATCTCGGGTTGAACCCGGCTCGGAACCATCCGGCGGGGAACTGCCGGCTCGCCCAGCCGCCTCTGTCTGATGCCGCAAGCGTTGCCTCCCAATCGATCCGTTCTCCATCACCACCGGACTGTCTCCGTGCGCTCCCGCGCATGGAGACAGCCAAGCACTGTATGGCGCATCGATTCCAGACGGCCATTTTCTGGGCGGGATGGGACCTCGTTCGAGTCCCTTCCATGGGATTTTCAAAACGGCTCCGGGTGTCGCCCCCTCACGTGGTTGGCTTTGAGTTGAGCCGGGGCATCCACCAGTAAGGACCCCAAGGGAGCGGCGCGGCGGGCAGCCCCTTGGGCACTCTTCTCGATCACTCGAGACAGACCGCCATTGAGTAAGAAGCTGTGATTAGATGTCCCCGGGGGAAGACCTCGTCTGGCAGATACCGGGCGGCGTCTCCAAAGATTTCGTCCCGGATTCGGGGCGAGCCGGTGTGATGGGGGATTACTAAGGTGCGAAACAGTCGAGTGATGACGTGCGCGTTGGCGCTTGTGCTTGGGACCGGCGCTGCGTCGGTCGGGGTCGGGGCCACCGCGGCTGACGCCGCCACGGGGGGGCCGTCCACTCCCGGAGTCACGGCCAAGACCATCACGGTGGGATCGATCAGTGATATTTCTGCACCGATACCGGGCCTGTTCGAGGGAGCCAAGATCGGAACCGAGGCGTACTTCGCTTATATCAACAGTCAAGGTGGCGTGAACGGCCGCAAGCTGGTGCTCGATGCCAGGGACAGTGCTTTCTCATCGGGCACCGTGGCCAACGAGGCAAAGAGCATCGCCGCCAGTGACTTCGCCATTGTCGGTGGGTTCTCACTGCTCGACGGAGCTGAGCAGCCGGCCATCGACGCGGCAAAACTTCCTACGATCACCCAGGTCCTCACCCCCGCCCTCAATCCGGACCCGAATCTTTATTCAGCCGTGCCTACGGTCAGCGGCGGCGAGATCTCCGGACCATTCAAGTGGTTGAAGTCGAAGTATCCGGCTGCCACCCAGGCTGTCGGAGTGATCGGATCCAACTCGGCAGCGACCGCAGTGATCGCTGAACAGACCTACAAGAAGTTGACCTACAGCCTGGGTTACAAATGGCTATATGCCCGCGATGCCAGTTTCTCGGAGACCTCGTTTCTGCCCGACATCTTGAAGATGAAGGCCCTCGGCGTGAAGATGGTGTTCGAACCATCGCAGCAAGGCGCATATATCTCGAACATCGCCCAAGAGATGAAACAAGAGGGGCTCAATGCCCTACTGGTGAGTGGGTCGAACGCCTACGAGGCCAACTTCACGCCCGGATCGGCAGGCAACGGCACACTCGTGACGGGAGTGGACGCCCTCTACATGGGAGAAGACGCCAAAGTCGTTCCCGCCGTCGCCACCTTCGACGAGTGGGCGAAGAAGGTCGATCCCTCCACCCAGCTCGATCTCTACACCCTGGACTCCTGGATTAACGCCGAGCTCTTCGTTCAAGCACTGAAGGCGGCTGGACCCAATCCAACCCGAGGAAGCCTTGACGCCCAGTTGGACAAAGTCACGTCGTTCAATGCCAACGGGCTCATCTCCAACCAGAATCCAGCACAGAAGATTCCTGGACAGTGCTGGCTGGTCGCCCAATACGAGAACGGCAAATGGAAGAGGATCCCGCCAGATCCGAAGTCGGGCTTCATCTGCAACCCCAAAGGCTTCTATCCGACGAGCTACAAAGGCATCTCCCGCTGATTACACCGACTCCCTAGACAAAGTCGAGACATTGTGAGCGAGTTCATCAGTTTTGTCGTAGTAGGGATTGTGACCGGCTCCATCTATGCCGTAACTGCCAGCGGATTGGTGGTTACGTACAACTCCACGGGCGTCTTCAACTTCGCCCACGGAGCAGTCGGGATGTTCTTGGCGTATCTCTACTGGCAGATGTGGCAAGGCTGGGGTTGGAACCCGATCGTTTCGCTCCTGATCGTCCTCTTGGTGCTGGCACCGGTCTTTGCCGTTGTCGTAGAGAGGGCGCTGATGCGACCTCTCTACGGTTCATCACTCAACACCATGATCGTGGTGACCCTCGGGCTGTTCTTGGTTCTCTACGGCATCACCGGAACGATCTGGAATCAAACCGTCACCAGGAATTTGCCACCGTGGTTCTCCGGTGACCAGGTAGACGTCTTAGGGGTGAACCTCACCTATGAGCAGATCATCACGGTGGGATGTGCTGTTGGTGTGGCTGTGGCACTCTGGCTTCTCTTCAAGCGGACCCGGATCGGGGTGGCAATGCGGGCCGTCGTGGACGACCCGGCCCTGGCGTCGATGACCGGGGCGCGATCGGGCCGACTGTCCGGGTTCGCGTGGATCATTGGATTCATGGCTGCCGGGCTAGCCGGAATCCTGTTGGCCCCCGGCACGGGTATGAGCCTCGTCATCCTTTCGGAGCTTGTGATTTTCGGCTACGCCGCAGCCATCGTTGGTCGACTGCACTCACTACCACTCACCTTCCTCGGTGCCATGATCCTCGGGCTGGCCGAATCGCTCGCCGTCGGATACGTCCCTGGCAACTTCCTGAACGACGTCACCGCCGTGCTCCCGATGGGAATGTTGATCATCGCCCTCTTGCTGATGCCGCAAGCCAAACTGGCGGTAGGGCGTGTAGCTCGTCTTCGGGCGCCTCGAACAGCCAGCTTGAGGGCAACCCTCATAGGCGGCGTGGTGTTGGTTGGGCTCACCGCACTATTGGCTGCACTCATCACAGGTACCAACCTCTACACGTTGGGAATTGCCCTTTCGATCGG
>Ga0182030_10028243_pt1 | contig 10036 bp, 10 predicted proteins | sample 812S3MmetaG_FD_121299 | JGI IMG/M metagenome (GOLD analysis project Ga0182030, IMG submission 121299) | Permafrost microbial communities from Stordalen Mire, Sweden - 812S3M metaG (Illumina Assembly) | ecosystem: Environmental > Terrestrial > Soil > Wetlands > Permafrost | place: Sweden... | reverse complement strand
GCCGGAAAGCCCGGAGTGGTAAAGCGTGGGCGTAAGAGTCTCCGATCCGCCGCAGTTGCGCATGTTCATGCGGATTACGTTGCATCCGGCAGCCCAGGCCCGCATGGCGATGCCCTGGATGTATCGAGAGTCCGCGGAGCCCTCGAGCCCGTGGACCAGAACCAGCGTCAGCCGCTCAGTGCAGGTTGCAGTGGATTGGACCTGTTCATCCTGCCAATGGCAATGACACAACACACGGCTGCTGTCAGCCGGGTCCACCTCCACGGTTTCCGCAGTGCTTAGGAGTTGGAAGGGCGGCCGGGGAAGAAAGTTCCCGACAATCGTTTGCAGGTGGCCATTGGTCAGGCCGCGCCTCGGCTCAAACCGCGTCAGCCAGTCCGGTAAGCTGGTAAGCTCCATTTTTTCGCTGGTATCGGGGATCACTGAGGCTCGGCAAAGCTGTAGGCTTGAGGAAGGCTGATTCTTCTTTGGTGTGTGGATTGGGGCGGCGGGTGGGGATCGAACCCCTGTGGCTTCAATAGAATCTGTAAGTTACAGATTCCACAATAGGCAGAAACGGCACAACCGGCGTAATGCACGGGGCCGTAGCACAAATTAGCACAAATTGACAGCCGCCAAGTCTAAAGTCCGCTGCTCTTTGATGGACCGCGCTTTCCGCTCCCGTGAGTCTTGGTTGGCTTGTGCGGATAATGGAGCGTTGGGTGTAATGGGCCGCCCGAAGGTCCGTCCAGGTATGGCTTGCGACAGGCCCCAACACGCGCACCACATTCGCACCGTAGCTCATCCTTCAGCATTTCCAAAGTGTTGTCTTGCTCCGCCTTTAGTGCGCGTGCTTGGCTTTCGGATGTCAGCGGCATTGAGCAGTGGTCCATGCTGGTTAGTGTAACGCTATGGGGCCTCTTTTTCCACCCGGCCTCAGCGCGGGGATTTTCGAGCCTTCTTTCCGGCGGTGGCGGTGAGTAAAGGGCGCGGTGGCACATCGGGCGGCTCATCACCGCCCACAAGGGCTTGGAGGGCGGTGGTGGTTTCAATTGACAGACTTGGGTCCTTTGCAATCACCCGCAAAGCATCCCTGTGCTGCGCTGTAATCGCTATATGTCCGCCCGTGAGGTTTATATGTCGGCTCGTGTTCTTTAAGCTTTGATCGGTGTTGTCCAGCAGCCGACCAAAGTTGCCAAGATGCCTTTCAAAGAGTGCGAGTATCCACCGTCTTATCACCGTCAGAACCACGCAAAAGACTGTGATAGATGCGAATGCTGCAATTTCAAGCGCGGCCATGGGCGTCACTGGCCCGCTAATGTGTACCACAAGGAAGTAAAGGGCCGCCGCTTGGGCTACGAGCGACAGGATGTCCGATGCCCACGAAGCGACATTCTTGATGTGCCGCTTCTGAACCTCAACGTCCGGCACCCACCTGAAATAAAACTGTGCGGCGATAGCGCAGATACCCACCACGACATTGATGGCGGCTATGACCCAAGTGGCCATAAAGGTTCCTCAGTATTGATGCTCAAAAGCATAACCCCTGAGGGGGCAGGGGCGCATGGGAAACCTGCCGCCCATTTCGGACGCAAGTGTAAAAGGCGGGGCAGTCCAGGCCGGGCAGCCCCGCCTTGTCTACTCAATCGAAAAGGCCCTCCCCACTGCCGCCTGTATGGCCGGGTAGTCCTTCATTGCCAAGTACACCAACAGCCCAACGTGGACCTTGGTTTTCTTGCCCTGTGCCGCTTTCTTCAGCTCTTTATCGGTGTTGAATTTGACGTATCGCATGATGGCGGCCCCTCCCATGGGCCGTGCCTCCAGGGAAAGGACATAATGCGCCAAGCCAGAGCGCGTGTCAAGTCTTTATTTATGAATATGTTACGCGTCACGTTAGCACGTCACGCTAAGAAGTAACGCCCAAGAATCTCCAAGTACGTGGTCAAATCGGCGCAAAGTGTGGTTAAAACGCCACAAAACGGGATTTATCCCCGTTCATGTATAGAAAACTCCCACTGTGTGCTCTCCCGTGGGGCCTGCGGAGATTTAGACCCGCCCTCCCCGTACACATTGGCCGGGGCTAGAAGGCCCATGACTTCCGGGGCTTGGATAGCTCCAGGGCCACTACGTCCGGCCACGGGCCTGTGTGCGCCTTGTCCTCTGTCGTCTTCACAGCGTGGCATTATGGCCCCCCCCGTCCGATGCTCATCCGGGGGCCGGGTGACATAGGCTGCAAGCGCCGGGCGCACCTGTTTATTCTCAACACATCTTCCGTCTCATTCCTCATATCAATGAGAGGAATAGGATTCTTCCGAGCGTGAGCGGAGGGAGAATACTTTTCCTCTCTCTTTATGTTAAGACGGTTTATTTCTTGGGCGTAACCTGCTCATGCCATTGGGGATAAGTACCGAATCGCCATGTAAATACGGTGCGTTTGCTGCAAGCTGCATTTGATGCGGCGCTCACGCATCTGCTTGTGAATCTTCCATGACGGTTCGCCCATGTGGTCTCTGACAAACTGGATAGCCCGCTCATCAACGCCTTTGGGCATTGACGGCACCTTGAAAAACTCACGGCGCTCATACATCCACTTTTCGGGGTGTGCTTGGCGCGGGTCTACAGCCTCCAACACCCTACGCAGAACGGAGACGGGCGCATCGGGATTGGCGGCCAATAGCAGATAGGCAAAGCCGGGCGTGTCCCGGAACGCCAGAATGTCCGGGATGCGCCTTTGCACGGTCACCGTCTTATTCTTGGCACCACCAAGGCCGCGCCCGTCTTTGACATCAACCTTAATGAGTTTTGGCCTGCCCACTGGACGCCCCGGACCCCGCGCTTCCCGCGCCTCAGGTTTAGAGCCGCCACGTCCGGTGACACAATACAAGCTGTCCGGCCCGCGCCCTTACTGTCACGGCGTTGCACGCCATACACGATTACGTTGTCTTCCCGTGCCTGATTGAGCCGCGCCAAGATAGCCTTGTCACCCATGAATTCCAGCCCAAGCCGAAAGGCGGATTCAAAAACCCCCTCCACAGTCGTGGCGGGATTCACGCGTCTGGCGTGCAGCATGGCGCGGTGAAATTGCACGGCGGTTGCCTCTGACCACCCGGCATTGAAAATTTCGGTGAGCTGCTTTTCATCACGCTCACATGTCTCTGCCTGCTCTTCAGTCAGTGACTCAAAGAACACGTCCATGCTCAACGTTTGGTTAGCCATTTGTTTGTCCCTTCGGCTAGTGGACGGTAAAAGCCATCTGGCTCTCAGAATGCCCCTAGATCGCACAGAATCGACTCTAGGCACGTCCGTGCATCAGCGGTTCATTCTGCGTACCGCGTTTTCAAAATGCCTTTGTAGCTGGTCTGTGTGCTTTTCAAGCGCCTCTTGCATCCCGTTGCCATCAATGGTTTGCACGTGGTAAGTGGGCCGCACGTGAACAACTGTTCTATTGCCGCCGCTCTCCAGACCGCCCGATTTCGCAAGGTTCCCAAGGCCCTCCATAATGCCCTTGGGGACCACGCCCTCACCCGGCTCCAGCATGGCGGGGACAATGTCCCCGGCCCCGTAGCCCGGCACCACACCACCACTCGCAAAGGCCATCTGTGCGGCAAAGGCCGCCGCGCCAAACACGGGGCCAAGGACAATGCCCGCCGGCCCCATACTCATGCCGATATTGAAGGCGGATCGGGCCGCCTTGGCCGCGTCCTTTTCCTTGGTCATATCGTCCACCAGCATGGACTTGATGGCGTTCTGAAGCATGGCCGTGGCCACTTGGTCACCCAAGGACGTTATCATCTTCGAGAACGTCTGATGGCCCATGATGGCTTGGGACAGGCCGCTTGCCATTTGGTCTGAGAACCGTTGCCACCCGGTAAGGATACGGGCGTTGCTCTCTTGCTCCGCCTTTTCCTTAATAGCTGTTATCTCGTTCTCGTGCTGTTGCGTTAGCTGCTTTTCCTTGTCCTGGAGGGCCTTGACTTGGTTAAGGTATTCTTTGCCGTTTTTGTCCAGGGCTGCCAGCTCACGGGCAAAGGCTGCCATCTTTAATGCGTATTCCTCATTGGCAATTTGGCTCTCTTGGGCCTCCCGCTCCGCGTCTGTAGAGTGCCGGGCGCTATTCAAAAGGGCATCTTTTTGCCGCTCCGCCGCAATCTCCAGCTCACCCATTTTGAGCGTGTCTTCAGCGGACTCTTTGCCCGCCTCAGCCTTCAACTTGGTTTCTTCCTCAGCCATCTGCCGGACAAGGTTGACGCGCTCCTGTAACAGGCCCTTATAGTATCCAGTGTCCTCTGCCAAGTAATCCCGCTGCTCTTGAATGGCCTTGTCAATGGCTGAGAGGCGCTCTTGTGACCCGGCCCGCGTGCTGTCTATCTCCGCCCGCTCTCCCTCTTGGATGATGTTCTGCTCGTGCTGGTAGGTGCCCTCCAGGGCCTCAACCCGCTTTTTGCGCTCTTCCTCTGCCAGCATGGCCGCCGCGTGGGCCGCCTCCGCCGCGTCATTTGCGCCCTTGTTACCCTCTGAGGCCCGCGCGTTGCCCTTTTCCAGGGCCTTGAGCTGAGTTATCCGGTCCTCAACTCCTACCTGTGCCCGGAGCGCGTCCACCAAGGTCTGTTGGGCCTCCGTCTCGCCTTTAATCCCGGCGGTGGTCGCAGAGATACCAACGCCCATCTTTTTTAGACCTTGGGCGGCATCTTCAAACTTGGCGTAATCCCCGGTGTGCGTGCTCGTGGTCTGGTTTGCGGAGTATTGCTTTTGGAAGTCAAGGATTTGCTCCGCTTGCTTCAGCGTCCCACTCAATAGCCCGGCGGCCTCACTGCTCTTGCCTTGCGCCATCAAGCTATCGTATTGGGTTTGGAACTGCTCCAAGGCGTGCTTGGCTCCCTCAGACCCCGCGCCAAACTGATACCAACTTGTTTTCAAGTCCTTAAAGACGATGTCCGCCGCCTTGGCCACTTCCTCAAAGGACTTGACCAACTCTGCCATGCTTTGCTTGTCAATTAGCTCCAGCTCTCCACGGAGGGCACCAAGGTGGTCCTTCCGTAATTCATCGGCCTTGATTTGGGCTTGCAGAATCTTTTGGTCAAGCTGGTTAAAAGCATTTTGAACGGAGGTGCCAAACTTCATTTGGTCATTCGTTAGATTTTCCCCGGCCTCATGTATCTTGGCTAAGTGCTCGATTAAGAGCGTGGCACCCACGGCAATGGCCAGGAAGGGGAAGGCCGCCTCCATTGCCGCCCCCACGGGGCCGATGCTGGCAATGAAAGACGTAAGGGCGCGGGGCAAATGGACGCCAAACTCTTCCCCCAATAACATGACGCCATGCCGGGCCTCAAACATATTGGTGCCCACCGCTTTGCTCATGTCATTGGAGCCGCTCTTTATGTCCGTGAAGGCACCGCGAGCACTACGGGCGGCCCCGGCAAGCCCGCTTTGAAAGGTGGCCGTCTTGGTCTGCAAATCTACGCTCAAAACCCACACTGGCTGCATAAGTTCCTTTCAAGTTTCTCCAGGCCCGGCCCTGCTCCCCAACGGGACCGGGTCTGGATTCGTCAGTTTCCGTGTGTGGCTTCAGTGAGCGCAAAACGCCCTGCGGGGACCACACATGGCCCGACTGACAGCGGGTATGAATCTTCCCCGCGATTTTGGTTAGCTTTGTGATACCGTGATTGCCTGAATGGCTTCCGAGCGCCTGACGTTACCATCCACGCGCTTATAGGCAAGCAGCACCGTTTGACCGGCAGTAGCAAGGGGCTGGTCAAGTATCTTTACGAACGTCCCCGACCCCCCACGGTCGCCAATGATGTAGCCATCCTGGAATGAGCCGAAGAGAATAGGCACAACGCCCGCCGTGGTTGCGGCGGGAAGTGCTGGCATATTCTGACTGAATACGGCGGGGAATCCGTGAATCATGTTCCGGCCATTCTCGCGGGTCACCACGGGAGCAAACAGGTTCGCTTGCCGCTGTGCCTTGATAATTGCCGCGAACGTTGTCCGGTTTAGCAGAAACGCCGCATTCTGGTAGTAGCTTCCCTTCAGCGTGCCAAGGATGTCATCCAGAGCATTCAAAAGGTATGCCCCCGTGCTCTCAGCCGCGTATGCCGCACCCGTTCCGGTCCCGGTGGCACCAATTAGGCCCAACGGCTGGTTATTGCCGCTCCCGCTCACAAACGCGGCGTCCTCATTGATGTCCACAGCGTTAAGCAAATCCTTGACCACAAATTCAGAGAACATCTGGACATCCTGCAATAGCTCCCAAGAGCAGGTTGTCTTGAGGCCCGTCATGTAGGCCGACAGGGTAAATTGCTCTAGTGACGCGGCGCTCTCACTAAACAGATTGGATGATGCGCCGCTTTCCAGCTTCCAACCCGCTGTTGCAAAGGTGCCTTGCCGGGGAATCTTAACGTCTGTTGCTGTTGGAATGGCGCGTGCCACGCCACGGACGCCAATGTCAGGGACGGCCAACGGGACAATCAGCGTGTCAGTCGGCACACTTACGGCGTAGCCGCCCGCACCGTTCGATGAACCCTGCGTGCCTTCATAAACAGCGGCAGAGACACCGGGGAGGGTTGGAAGGGCAAAGCCACCGAACAGGGGGTCATATCCCTCAGCCAAGGCGGACGGGGTGTTTTTCCCGTTCGATTTCAGGAAACTAATAAAGGACTCCGTGTATTCGGCAGACATGGTAATTTGTGGCGTTGCCGGTGCCACGCGTGGGGCGGCCACACCGGGCCGTGCAGCAACCGGGCCAGTAATTCCCGGAATCCCGCCCGCAAACACAGAGCGGATGGTATTCACCTTTTCCCGCGCTTGGATGCTCACTCCGAGAGATTCAAAGGTGGCCATTTGCCTCTCATACTGCTCACGTTCAGACGCGGTCATAACGTGGTCCGGGGCACCAAGCGCAGCCTCTGCCTTGTCAAGTGCCTCTTTCTGGTCTTGCTTGAGTTGAAACAGGTTCTGAAACAGGTTCATTTTGATTCCCTCTAACTGCTGTGCGGGGTGAGTAGTTAATCACCACCAGCGGCACGCATCACAACCGGAGTACACCGGGGGCCATCGTGGTAGCACAGGGCGTTTTCCCTGTGCGGCAATTAGTCTGGTGCGGCCTCCCCTTGCCGCGTTCACTGCCACAGCTCCGCACCACCCGGCACTCCCCTTTGCCATCGGTGCATTTGCACGTCTCATGTCCGGGTACTCCGGGTGTCAACGTGCCGCCCGGCCCTATTTAGCCGGGTGACCAACTTTGTGCGAATTATCGAAAGGCGACAATCGGGAACGTAATGCAAAACTTAGCGGCTGTCAGGCAAAGAGAAAAGGCGCTCCAGCTCCGCAATCTCCGCCCCGTCTTGCTGCGCCAAAAAGCTGTCATTGAAGAGCACGGAAAGGTACGCGAGAAAGGCTCCCGCAAGGGCAGAGACTTGCTCCGGCTCTAGCGGCTCTTTCAGGGCGCATTTTGGTGTAGTGCCCACGAGTCCAAGGATTCCGATTGGTTTCAGATTGCGGCCGCACCAACGGGACGCTAGTTGTGCTTGCTCACCGTCAGACATCCGGCGTGGCTTCAACGGGAGCAGCTCCAGTTCCGTGCATTCAGGATTGCTGAGGGCCATCACGGCAACAGAGGCATCAAGAGCCAACTGTGTGGACTTCTCACTGTACGTCATTTCACCCTTTCTGAGCATCACAACCGGGCCGTACAATGAAGACAGGCCAATTGTGATGCGTTCCCACGTGTCTGATTTGCCGCCCGGCCCTGGAGGGTTGCAGCCCGCCGGGGCCTTTGTTTACTTCCTCAAGCCCTCTGCCATTTTCTGAATCTTGGTCAGCTCTTCCTTTTGGGCGTAGAGTAACCGCGCCTCAACGTCCGGGCCACTCATGAAGGGCACCACGAATGAGACGCTGTGATATGTACCCTTAGCGTCAGGGTCAACTTGGACGAGCACAACGCCAAGGAAAATTGGTTTCTTTCTTTCAAGCCCCAACACCGTTTCACAAAATGGACCAATCTTCTCAGGCTCCGGGACCGTGAGTGTCAAAGCCAGCCTTGCTATGCCGGGCAGCGTGTAGGCCAGAGCAGCGTACACCGTCCTTTGGGGGTTCATTCTCTGCCCCTCCGCGCTCACCATCTCACAGAATTGAGCCAATAGAGTAAAAGCCTCCCCGATGGCTTGCAAAGGCGCAAGGGTTCTGTTTTGGGGCTTGCGGGGAAGCATGGATTTGAACTTGCGCCGGGCAATTTGGGCCGGTGTCATCATGCTATCCGGGTGCTTGCTCACGGGTGCCTCTTTCTCTCTGAGTTTCGCTGCCATCATTGATCTCTTTCCCCTTCAGCCCTTCACGTTCCGGTTGTCAACTTGCTGCCAAGTGGAACCACTATCCCTTGATTGAAAGTGTACACCCAGCCTTGCATTAACGGGCCACATTTCAGACATTTATTCTTTCGTCTCTCTCCGGTTGTCAACTTGCTGCCAAGTGGTTCCGCTTCGTTTATCTACTCCAAGTCTATATCAGGTGTCACATTAACCGGCCACGTTATGCTAAGAAATCTTCCATATTTCTGCTACAGCCCGAGAACGCGCGTGCAACTCTTTGAGACAGAGCACGTTATAGACACATACTAGTGTCAGACTTTTTTGTGAGGCTGGCGGATTCATGCGCGGCGCTTGCTCTTAGGTGGCCCACGTGCCCATGACAAGCGAGTCCAGGCGGTCTTGGCGGCCCTTTACCCACTTGGCGTAATGCTTTTCCGTGGTCCTAATGGACGTGTGCCCCAATAGCTTGCTGACCTCTTCCATGGGAACGCCCTTTTCCAAGAGGTCAACGGCAAACGTATCCCGGAGCCGGTGTGCAACCATGTGGCCGGTACACGGAATGCTGGCCGCCTCAAACAGCGGGCGGAGGTATCGGGTGGTGACGGTGCGGGACAAGCTAGCGCCAAACCCGTTGCCCGTCCAAAACACGTAACGCGGGTTGCCATTGGCTACGGCCAACAGCTCTTGTGCAACGTCTGGAGGCACCGGGACGGACACATCGGTCCCGGTTTTCTGACGGCTTGTCACAATCTTGAAGATGCCCTTGGCATCATCGTGCTTGACCTCATGCCGCTCCAATGTCACTGCGTCCTGAATGGCAAGGCCGCTCCACCTCATGAGCTGTATGAGAGCGTGGAGCCACTCCCGGCGCTTGTCTGTCAGACCTTGCGTGCTGTCCTTCCCGTCCCACCTACGCGGGTTGACGGCGTAGAGGGTATCCAAAAGCCGGGCGTATTCCTCTTTGCTCAGAGGCATGGTGGGCGGCTCATCTATTGCAATCTTGGGCAGCGGCGGGATACGCTCCAGCCACTTGCACTCATAGCAATAGCGGAGGAAGCTACGGCACCGCTCACGCACCTTGGCCCGTGTGTAGCTGCTTGGGTAGTACGTCTCCCACGTGCCACAAAAGCCGGTGAGCAATTCCCGCGTGATGCCCTGGACGGTGTACACGCCTTGGCGTTCGCAATACTGACTGAGCCGCTCTAGCTCAAGCGTGTACTTCTTGATGACGCCGGGCGTGACGCCCTGGACGTTCTTGTCCGTGATGAAGAGGCCCACGGCCTCCGAGACAGCCCGCACGCTATCCGCCGCCCTTGTATCGGGCGTGCGCCCGGCCAATTGGTCCTGGAGTTGGCGCTTGATGTCCTCCGCTTCCTCCCAAGAGCGGGTGCCCGCCTTGCGGCGGTGTTGTTTCCCGTTCTGAGTCCAGCGGAAATGCTTGCGGCAATCGCAACGCCGGGAGAATTCATCCCCGGCATACTTACAGTCCTCAGAATGGCGGACGAAAATCGTGATTATGGGCGTGCTCATGCTTTGTGCCTCCAGTTGATTCGGGCACAACGGTAGCACAGATTTAGCACGGTTTGTCAAGCCGAATTTATAAGTTATTGATTCTAAACATACTTATTATTGGGGCGGCGGGTGGGGATCGAACCCACGACATCCTGAGCCACAGTCAGGCGTTCTGCCACTGAACTACTGCCGCCATCTATCTTCCTGATTGTAACATCGAATCAGGTCTGCTTGCCGGG
>Ga0182030_10028242_pt1 | contig 10036 bp, 10 predicted proteins | sample 812S3MmetaG_FD_121299 | JGI IMG/M metagenome (GOLD analysis project Ga0182030, IMG submission 121299) | Permafrost microbial communities from Stordalen Mire, Sweden - 812S3M metaG (Illumina Assembly) | ecosystem: Environmental > Terrestrial > Soil > Wetlands > Permafrost | place: Sweden... | reverse complement strand
TCCGCTGGTGCGCCCGCCCCAACTCGCCCTTCCACCTCTGTATCGACTTCTCCATCGCGAAATACGCGGAGACACCTGCCTGAGCATCATCAGTCTATCACTTAGTTACAACTGTAGTACTAGGAGGAGTCCGGCTGATAGATGGTATGCGATCACAGATAGCACTGCTACGGCTCGCAAGCCGTCTATATCTGAGCGATAGCTTGTTTGATGACTATCAGCCGTTCCCCGTCCGTCTTGCATTCATCCTCCAGGTCTCTGACCACATGAATTCGTGCTTTGAGTTCGTGCTCTCCCAGGTCCCAAAATCGGGGCCTGGGACACCCTCGGTTGGTACAACAACAAACGGTCTCAGTCAAAATGGAGTGACCGGCCCACGCAGAGCCCATTAGCCAAGCTCGATCCTGAATTGAATTCGATTGGAGGGCTGCCGCGCAAAAGCCCGGTTCCAAAACTCCTCGCCAACCATCCAGCGGAAAAGGGCAATAGCACCAATTAGAACCTGTCGCCACGAGAGACCGGCACCGTACACAGCGACGAGCAAAACTCCACCGAATGCACCAAGAACAATAGCGATCTGTCGTTTCTTTTCCATATGCGCGGGGACATCACAAAGAATACACTTTAGGACTCCGTTTCGCCGAATAGAGAACGCGGGTGGGGTGCCGGGGCCGCAGGGGGCGGCGGCTTGCTCCCTTAGAGGCCCAAGCCAATATCCAAGCTCTGCTCCTGCTGCGGCGCAATCTCCCGCAGCGGCGCGACTGCCTGCTCCTGCTTCTGTTCTGGCTTCATCTCCGGCGCATGGGCGCTGCTGTGCGATACATCATGCCCCAGCGCGGCTTCCAGCTTCTCGCGGTCGTTGGTGAAGATTTGCGCGTCGTATGCGCCGCGTGAGATGGCTACGTAGTGGTCCTGCAAGTTCTCCTAACCGGCTTTAACCGGTTTGGCCTTTTCGGTGTCACTTTCCTGGTCAGTTGGATTTGTATTTCGGTGCCTTTCTGTGCCCCTGCGTGCATGTTTTCCACAAAAAGCAAGCTTCCTACCAAAGAGAGCAGGGGCCCATGGTAGGCCCCTACGTGCTGATTCTAGTGATCTTATGGCGGAGAGGGAGGGATTCTAATTTGCAGTTTTGTAAACTGCTGAAAAGAATGCCATTATATGTACACTGCCTCGTGTTGTAATACCATTGTAAGGTATTCTGTACCCAGAGGCCCTCGCGATGGCAAACCGGACCGTCACACTCATCCGCATCTGCAAAACCGAGAAAGGCTGGAGGCGCTACCCGGTGGCCTTCGGCAAGAACGGCAGGATTCGCCCTGGCTGGGTCATGGTCGGCGATGAGCCGGAATATTACGAGCAGGGCCGCTATGAGCTGCGCATGTTTGAAGGCAGCAAGCTGGTCTACGCCCCGGCTGGAGAGACGCCGGCGGAGGCGGTCGCGGCGCGCGACCGCATGGAACGGAAGCTCAAGGCGAAGGAGACGGCGCAGGCCGCCGGAATCCTTCTGCCGGAGGACGCGCCTGGCCGGGTCAGTCTCGCGGCGAAGGCGCGGGAATTCATCCGGGATGCGGAGCAGCGCGGCGTAAGGGTCGCGGCGGATGTGAACCGGCTGGTAACGGGCGAATTCCTGCGCGGCCTCAAGAAAGCCTATGTGGACGAGATCACCCGCGAGGATGTCTTCGACTTCCACGCGGCGCTGCGGAAGCGCAAATGCTCGGACCGGACCGTAGCCAACAAGCACGCACGCGTTGCCAGCTTCCTCCGCTTTGCAGGCGTTGACAAGGAGATTCTTCCTCCTGCGCCGCGCTACGATGAGACGCTGCCAACCATGTACACGCGGGAGCAAATTGCGAAGATTCTCGCCGTTGCCGATCCCTTCATGCGCCTGGTCATCGGTTTGGCGCTCAAGTGCGGGCTTCGGGAACAGGAAATCGTCCATCTGGAATGGCCAGACATTCACGAGCACGATAAGGTCTTGCGTGTGTCGAGCAAGCCGCGGTACGACTTCCGCGTCAAGGATTCCGAGGAGAGGGACATTCCCATCGCCGATGATTTACTGGCAGAACTCAAGTCGTGGCAGCGTTTGAATCCCAAACCGGGATTACTACTGAGCACCAATCGCGGTTATCCAAACCGAAAGTTGCTGAGAACTTTGAAGCGGCTGGCCAAACGCGAAGGACTGAATTGCAACCGATGCGAAGGGTGCAATAGCAAGCTGGGTGAATGCCAGGAGTGGACCCTGCACAAATTCCGCCGGACCTATTGCACGACTCTTCTGAGGTCTGGACTGGATCTCAGAACGGTTCAAGCCTACATGGGCCATGCCGACCTTGCTTCCACGATGCGCTATTTGCGGCCGGCGAGCAGTGCGGAAGCACAGGCGAGAATCAACGCGATCCAATGGTGACGCTTCCCGTTGTCACGCGGCTACCGAACGTTCGCGAAGCCAGTTCGCTGTAATGCGAGGGTCAAACCGGATCATCCCTCCAATTCTCAGGTGGGGCATCCGTCCCGTCTTCGCCAGTGCGTAGATGTGCTTGCCGGAGCATCCCAGCAATTCGGCCAGCTCCGAAGCGGACCAGGCCCCGCGCTTCCCTTCAATGATCGCAACCAGATCGGTCGCCAGATCTCTTGAGTTGAAGGGGCTACGGTCAGACTCCTGGTATCCCTGTCGGGCAGCTCGCACAGGCTTCTTGGGAACCGATCTGGACGAATCAAGGTTTCTCGGCAGTTGGCGGCGCGGACCATCTACTCCACGGTGTGTCTGGAAGGTCGGACTCGGATTGGAATTCTCAATATCGGTCATCGGGTATGCTCCGGCGAAGGAATTCGGGCCAATGGAATTGTTCGCGTACCTCGTCCATGAGACCAGCCTGCATCTGGGCGCATTTTTTGTCCAATAACTTTTTGGAAGTGGGTCATAACTTTTTGGATTTGCCGGTGGCCCTGGTAGGTCAGGTTGAATGGAACCTCGGCCGGAGCCATGAGCGAGCGAGGCGTCGAAATCGTCTTTTTTCCTAGCGATAGAGACAAAACCAAAAATCTTGCGTCAATATGGAATAAATGTACGCGGGATGTAGAAACCGAAGCAAGATTGCCCGTTTTTACCGGGTGCGAGGAACTGTGCTTGATCGAACCGCCCGGCTTGATTTGATGATGCCTTGGAATAGCCGCGAGCCGAGGTACGTTCTTTATGGCCGATGGGCAGTTCAGAATCCGAGATATGGAAATCGTCGTTGCCCTCCATGAAGAGGGCAATATGACCCAGGCTGCGAAGCGCCTGGGCTTCACTGAACCAGCCCTTAGCAAACAGCTCAAAGAAATCGAACGCCGAATTCAGACATCGCTTTTCGAGCGTGGTACTGGCGGAGTTGTGGCTACTGCATCCGGTCGCGCTTTCGTTGCACATGCGATGGAGATCGTTCAGTTATGCCGGCGGGCCGTACATGAAGCGCACGAGAGCAAGCACAACGAACCTAGTAGGCTGCGAATAGGCGTATCCACGTTTCATCCGCTCTCCGTCATTCAGTTGTTGCACTCTGTCGAGCTTCGTCTATACCGCAATCTCTCCGTTGAAATTGTCAGTGCTTACTCGCTGGATCTCATTTCACGGGTTCAACAGCACGAACTTGATCTTGCCCTGGTCACGACGCCTCCGCCGAATTCGCAGATTACATCTGTCCATGTTGCAAAAAATCCGTTCATGATTGCGGTACGCGAGAATCATCCGTTGGCCGGCAGTGCATCTGTCCGGCTGAATGAGGTCGCACCCTACCCTTGGATTTTTTTCAATCGGAGCGTCCATTACCATCTGCACGACATGATTCAGCAGCGGGTCAAACAAGAATACGGGCCAATCAGCATCCGTCATCTTGTCAGCCATGAGGATCAGATCGCAGCTCTGTTGACCGACGATCAGACTGTCGCCTGGATTACGCCAAATGGCAGAGACAAGTTGTCGAGTAGCGAATTCAGATTCGTACCACTTCTCGATTCCCAAATTCATCTTGAAATGCGCCTCGCTACGCGCGCAAACAACAACTCACCATTGGTCAGCGAGTATGTACGCAGCTTTATGAAACGGGTCGAGGAACAACGCGCGCCGCTGCAACTGCAATTGCCGATTGTGTTGAGAGGCAATGAAGCAGTGCACGAGTGAATCATGCATCAGTTCCCTCTTTCACAGACTGACAGGATTTGAGGAGTTTTCCCGCCGATACGGATGTCTAAGGAGACCGACCCCGCCACTCGCTCGAACGGCACGGTGGGCCCTTGCAAAGTCCTAATCATCCAGCGGGCCGCTGGGATCGCGATGGATAAAAACTCGATCCGGCAAATTTCAGGGTTGCGTTCAGGCCAGTCGCCGGCGTTAAGATTGAAGCCAAAGAGCGGATGCCTGGAAACGCAGGAAATGGAGGAAAGAGCCAAGAATGGACTCTGAGGACATGGACCGCACTGTATCGTCAATTCCATTTGTCTACGACCAACTCAAAGGGTTGGGAGTGTGCGCGAGCGTTTGGGATGATGTCCTTGACGAGTTGTTCGATGAACCATTCGGAAATATCCCCGGCCCCTTTGGTTTTCTCTTGGCTGATTTGAGTGGGAAACTTGGACCTCAGAGGCTGGACTACTCGCGGACCGAAGCCATTTCCGACCACGGCTATGTGCGAAACCTGTTGAGGCAAACTATCGAAGAACTCGCCGGCGACCCCGAACTACCAAACGATGATGGTTCCGATTGCGATAAAGCGATAGAAGAGTATTGGGCACACCGCGCCTCTCTCAACTGATGCGTTTGGAGACACCGAAAAAAACGGAGCTAGTCGTCGGAAACTTGTCAGATCGGCGTTTTCGAGGATCTATTTTGTGATTGAGCCGAGAAAGCACGCTCGATGAGTGATTTGGGCTATTCCACCAACTAACGCCTGCGGGGCGACATCCCTGAAGCCCGAAGGCAGTCCGTGATCCCAAACCACGGTTTGCAATTCGGATAGATTCTCCGACGCACAGCGTTTTCCCCTTGATCCCACGATCCCATCGAGATACAGTTCCCTTTACATGGCATCTCCGGCTCCCAGCATCGACGAACCTTCCAAGCCGCGGAGCTCGACCAGCGAAGTCGGCAACGGGTTCTCGTCGGGCTTCGATTCCACTTCGGCCTTCCCCGAAGCGGATTCCATCGCCTTCCCAGACTCGACTGATTTCATCGGTGCCGAGCGCAACGCCGTCGGCGATCACGCCACAGACGAAGACAGCCTCGGCTTCGCCCCGTACGTCGAGGCCATCGCGGCCTTCCTTACTTCTCCTGCCACCGAGCCGCCCCTCACCATCTCCATCGAGGGCGAATGGGGCAGCGGCAAGTCTTCCTTCATGCTGCAGCTCGAAAAGACTATCGCAGGACCCTCCCGCCGCGCAGTCTTCTTCAAGGAGCTACCCACCGCGCTCGGCGGATACACTACCCCCGGCTCACTCTGGAAGGCCATCCTGAGCGCACGTCGGCGTAGACAACCGCCTGTCATCCGCTTCAACGCTTGGCGTCATGACAAACAGGACGCACTCTGGGCCGCATTCGCCCTCGCCGTCGCCGCACGCCTTCGCCATCGCATCGGCTTCCTTCGCGCATGGCGCGGCGATTTATCCCTCTTTTGTCGACGCCTCAAAGGTTTACGCGGCTGGCTGGAGCTGGTTCTCGTCCTCGTGAGCGTTGGCGTGTTTCTGGGCACCGCCTATTTCCTCGGCCAGCACATTTTCCACCTTGGCCTGCAGAAGTCCATCGCAGACTTCGGCAGTCTCCCGTCCGGCGAGAAGGCAAAGAAGCTCGACGAGCTCTACTCTGATCTCTTCAGCAAAACCGCCGCCACCCAAGGCTCTATCGTAGGCTTCTTCCTGCTTGCCATAGCCGGTCTCTTCAGGTTCAAGGACCAGATCAAGCTCCCGATCGCTACCGATCTCAAAAAGTACCTCGCGACTCCAGACTACGAAGGCCATTCCGCCTTTATTGAGTGCTTCCACGAGGACTTCGCTCGGCTTCTTCGTGCCTACGCCGGTACGGAACGCGTCTTCATCTTCATCGACGATCTCGACCGCTGCGACGTTCCCCGCGCCGCCGAGCTAATGCAGGCCATCAACCTCATGATTGCCGATAACGGTCGCCTGATCTTCGTCCTCGGCATGGACCGCGAAAAGGTGGCCGCCGGCATCACCCAGAAGTACAAGGACCTCCTCCCCTTCCTGCCTGAATATGCTGCGGGCGTCACCCCCGGCCAACCGACTGGCGCCGGCAGCTCCCCCCTCTCCTTCGGCTACTCCTTTCTCGAAAAGTTCATTCAGCTCAGTTTCACCCTGCCAGTCATGGGGGGGCAGGATGCGCTCGAGAAGTTTTTGGACGCGATGCTGCCTCGCGAGCCGCCTCCGAGCTGGAAACGCCAAGTTACCTACTATTGGACTCCGCGTCTCGCTTGGAGTGCAGCGCTCTCCCGCTGGTGGAAGCGCATCTTCGGCGAGCCGATCGAGCCAAAACCTCTGCGCGGGCGACAACTTGACAGACAGTCCGATTCGGCACCCTCCGCCTCCGTCCCGGTTTCGACTGGCGCGACCTCCCCGTTCGCAGCTGCTCAAAAGGCCGTGCAGACTGAAGCCCGTGTCGAGAGCCTGCGACTTCAGATCGCCGAGGACTCGAAGGGAGTCCGTGCGATTGTCTCGATGGTCAGCCCCATCTTCGAGAGCAATCCGCGCCGCCTTAAACAGTTCGTCAGCACCTTTCGGCTCGCCCTCGCCCTATCCAGCGACCAGGGCATCCTGGGACGCGCCCCCGCGCCCGCCAGCGTCACCCCTCAGCAGCTCGGCAAGTTCGTCGCGCTCACGATGCGCTTCCCCGACCTCCGCGTAGCCCTCGCTGACGACCCCGATCTCTTGAGCAAGCTCGAAGGCGCCGCCCGCACTTGGCCCCTAGACGCCAAGCCCGAGCAGGAGTATTGGCGTTGGCTGCACCGCCGCGCCGCCCGTAAGATTCTTCTCTACGGCGTTCGCGAGATGGTTGACGCCACCAATGCCCCAACCCGAGAAGACCCCAACCCGTACTTTCTCGGCGACCTCAACGTCACTCGCCTCCTTTCCCTGCTCCCCAAGGTGCCACCACCGCCCCCAGACGTCCCCGCGTCGGCTATTCCGCCCAGCGCAACAGTGTCCGATGCCCACTATCAAGATGGCCCAGCCAAGGTCGAGGAAGTGAGCCCCCGACCAGACAGCGTTCAGCCAGAACAGCAGGACCCAACCGTCAAGGAGGCCGAGCAGAAGTTTGATGGATTAGCATCCCGATACGTGCAAATTCGCACTACCATGAGGGCCGGCACCCCAAGAACTCAGGCCATGACCAATCTCGTGCTAGATGTTCAGGAAAACATCAAGGAGTTCGCACCACGCTCAGCGGAGACCATTCTCGATTCTCAGTTGAACCAGAAAAATGACGGGAGCCGCATCGTCGCTCTCGCCATCGCCTGTGAACGCATTGGCGAGCAGAACATGCGCTGGCTGCTCAACTACCTCCTGGAGTTCCGCTCGCCCTTCGAACACTACTGGACCATCCGCGCCCTGTTACTGCACGAGAGATACATCACCCCCGAGTTGGCGGCTCAGATCGAGAGCTCGCTCAGCAGCCGGATGGAAGAGATCTCGCAGGACCCTGGGCGCATCAACGAAGCCCAACGCCTGCTCGCTCTCGCTCGCAAGAAACGAGTCATCGCGCCGTCCCCGGACTCCAGCACTCTAGCCTAGACGCTGCCACGTTCAACGATCTCACCCGCCAAACTAGGTTTTGAGTCCCGGCTAGAATCGAACATCCGACCGGAATCGTCGGATACCCCTCAAATGGTTCCGACATCGCCTGATGATTGTTTGGCAAGCGTGGTGAAATTAGATTGTCGCCAAATAGCCAGTGCACGCGTCGAGAAAGAAGAGGTCCTCAAAAGTCGGCCAGTGTTCACCGATTTCAGTACCCATGAAACTCAAGTGTTGCTCGCAATCCATCCCATGAAAGGAGAACTGGCGGGCTTTAAGGTTGGGTTATCAGGGAGCTCTCTAATTTCATTCCAATTGTCTTCGATCAGCGAGGTCACTCGAAAAGCACTGGCTGCGACGGTGTATCGTCGGACTCATGGAAATTGCTCATGCCGACGCCTACCAAACGGAAGCGTTGTCGCGGACCAAGGCTGATACGCTCTCTGAGCGAAAGGGCGATGTTGGTCAGCTCATCGCACGAAGAGGGCGGCTGCTGCGACGTGTGGCTGCGAGTGAGGATCTTGAACTCGCTGGTTTTGAGCTTGAGAACCACTGTGCGAGCAATTCGTGACTCCTTGCGCGAAGCAGCCCAGGTTTTCTCCGCAAGCCGGCGAATCATCGGTTCAATTTCCGAAAGCGGCACGTCGCGTTCAAAGGTATCCTCAGCGGAGACCGATTGCGTAGGTCTGTCGGGTACGACTGGATTCTCATCAATTCCGTGGGCCAACTGATAAAGGCGCAGACCATGACTGCCAAACGCGCTTTCGAGAGCGGTCAATTCCATACCTTGCAAATCCCCAACGGTCAGTGTTCCGAGCTTTGCGAGCCGCGACTCCGTCACTTTGCCGACACCGGGCAAACGCCCCACAGGGAGAGGGGGAAGAAAGGTTGCCACTTCATCTGGCTGGATGACGAACAGACCGTCCGGCTTGCGCCAATCAGAGGCGATCTTTGCCAGGAACTTGTTCGGCGCCACTCCGGCAGAAGCCGTCAGATGCAACTCCTCGCGGATCTGCTTCCGAATCGCGCTGGCGACTCGTGTGGCGGTTGGCAGTCCGGTCTTGTTTTCGGTTACGTCGAGATAGGCCTCGTCCAGTGACAGCGGCTCGACAAGGTCGGTGTGGCTTTTGAATATCTCACGCACAAGACGAGATACGGCCCGATAGCGCGGGAAATCCGGCGGAACGAATACTGCATCGGAACACAAGCGTTCAGCGTGAACCGCAGGCATTGCCGAACGAATCCCGAAGCGTCTAGCCTCATACGAAGCGGCACAGACAACAGAACGGTTCCCGCGCCACGCGACAACGACCGGCCTACCGCGTAATTGCGCGTCATCCCGTTGTTCAACGGACGCATAAAACGCGTCCATGTCGATATGTACGATTTTCCGCATAGCCATCTGACAAGAATTCTAGCCCTTGAGTTGAAACTCGCGCGCAGAGTATTTCCAGCGGCTTGGTTGAGGAGCATGGTTGCTCAGTGAAAGTTATGAGAACGGATATCGGCGCTTGTGATGTCGAGTGGGATTATTCGCTGGGCCTTGACGTGAACAACTCCGTCCTGATTTTGGAGCGGGCCTTCGATCAAGAGGAAGCGATTGCGCGTTACTGTGACGCGGTTCTGCTCGAATACATCGGGTGCGAGGATGATGTTGGCGATGCCGGATTCGTCTTCGAGGGAGAGAAAGACGAAGCCCTTGGCTGTGCCGGGGCGCTGGCGGGCGATGACGCAGCCGGCGATGCGGACGGATTGATTGCCACGTCTCTGAATGAGTTCTTCTGCTGACAGGATGCTTTCCTGTCGGAGAGCTTCGCGGTGATAGGCCATCGGGTGTGGGCCTGTGGTGAGGCCAGTTCCCATGTAATCGGCTGCGAGGCGTTCGTCGGTTGTCATCCTCTGTAACGGGGTTGGATCTTTATCGTGGGAGTGGGCACTGTCGGCACCTCTCAACAGAGGGCCAACAGGACGGCCCGCTTGTTCCACCTGCCAGAGAGCATCGCGTCGATGCTCGACTTTGCCGAGCGAGTTGAGCGCGCCTATTTGTGCGAGCGCAACGAGTTCGGCGCGGTTGAGACCTGGCACACGTAGCGCCAGCTCATCGACGGATTGAAAGATTCCATCCCGGCTCCGTGTAGCGAGCAATTCATTTGCCGACGATTGCCGTAGCCCCTTGGCATAATTGAAACCAATGCGCAGCGAGAGTGAACCATCGTGTTCCGGCTCCAATTTGCATAACCAATCGGAACGCTGAACGTCC
>Ga0182030_10028241_pt1 | contig 10037 bp, 4 predicted proteins | sample 812S3MmetaG_FD_121299 | JGI IMG/M metagenome (GOLD analysis project Ga0182030, IMG submission 121299) | Permafrost microbial communities from Stordalen Mire, Sweden - 812S3M metaG (Illumina Assembly) | ecosystem: Environmental > Terrestrial > Soil > Wetlands > Permafrost | place: Sweden... | reverse complement strand
GTGGCTGGAAAAATGCCGTCGGCTATGGAAGAACTGCGAACGCAAGCTGAATACCAGTCTGCAAATGATCCACTTGGCCTTCCTGAGGCTGCTGCTCAGGAGATCGTAAACAGGCTCTAAGGAGTTGGCCGCCCAGTACCGCGATGGATTGCTCATCCGGCAGGCTAGCCGTAGCCATTCGCCGCTTGTGCTATTGCGTGGTGCGCTGCGCCTTGCAACCAAAGGCGTCTTCGGCATCTTGGTCTTCTTCGTGGGATTGCTTGGATACGCGATGGGAGGTGGCTTGGTCCTGACCGCATTCATCAAGCCGATACTGCCGGCAAATACCGGCGTCTGGTTCGACGGCAGTGGACACTTCATGAGCTCGGGAGTCCTGTTTCCACCCCCCGGATCGCAGGAGCACGAAGTTCTCGGCTTCTGGTTCATTCCGATTGCGCTCACTGTGGGCAGCTTCCTCCTTCTGTTCACAACGTACGCGATTCGCAGATCTCTGCGCCTCTCCCAGCACTGGCAGTCGAAGCTCTAACGGCAGCTCCGCGAGTTCCGCCAAGAAAGGGAATTGTCAGGCATCGGGAATCGCGGAGCAGAGAATCTGGCGAAGGTCCCGGGGAGTAGTCAGGAGCGGTCCCCTCCGGTGCTAGAGTGGAATCGTTCTAACTTTCTCCCTGGGGTTCTACACCGTTGCGCGGTTTCTGGTTGGTCTTGGTTGCGGCTCTTGCGCTCCCCGCCTCGGGGTACGGAGTGTCGCGGGTGCAGGCTGTGCCCGTCCCTGAGGAGATGCGCTCCGGCGCCTTCACGGTGACGGTGAACGGGCATGCGGTGGATGTGGCGCACGCGGCGGCCAGCTACGACTGGATCTCCTTTGATGTAACCGGGCCGGTAGAGGTGGCCATTACCGCCGCCGAGCCGGGCTTCTGGGACCGCGGCGTGGATATTCAGCCCTGGCGGCTGGGGCTGCGTCCGGTGCGCACGGGACAGACGATCCGCTTCCGGCTGGCCGGGCCGCAGAAGCTCTCCATATCGCGGCCGGGCGACTTTCTGAACAACGCGGCGATGCTGTTTGTCTTTGCGGGGTCGCCGCCCAAGCCCCCGCCCACCGGTCCGCGGGTCCGGGTGATTCCCGCTGGCATTCATCGCGAAAGCCTGAACCCGAAGTCCGGAGACACGATCTATCTGGCCCCGGGCGCGTTCGTCTTCGGCAGCCTGAACCTGTGGAACGTGGGCGGAGTGCGCGTGCTGGGGCGCGGGACCATTGTTTACGAGGGCTCGCAGGACCCCAACACCGACGAGGGCTGGATGCAGAAGCCGGACTGGCACTGCATTGGCGCGCTCGGGGCACGGAACGTGCAGATCGAGGGGTTGACCTGCATTGTGCGGGCGCGGACCTGGTCCATCCAGATGAAGGACTCGACCAACTTTACCTTCGACGATCTGCGCGTGATCGGCGGCAACCCGGGCAACGCCAACCAGGACGGGATGGACTGGCTGGGCGGCGGCGGAACGATCGTGCGCGACGCCTTCATCCGCAGCTCGGACGACGACCTGGCCATGCAGGGCAACTGGGACGGCTACACCGACGAGGAGATGCTGCGGCCGGGCAAGGACGTGGACAATATTCTGGTGGAGCACAGCGAGCTGTCCACCAGCATCTCCAACATTGTGCGCGCCGCCTGGCCGCGCAAGACCTTGAACTCGCGGAATTTTACTCTGCGCGACTCGGACATTCTTCATGCCGGGATTGGTGCTTGCGGGCAGTCCTTCGGGCTGCTCGGCTTCTGGGGTGCGAATGAGGCCAAGGGAAGCACCTCCGGTTATCTGTTTGAGAATCTCGTGGTCGACAACTGGTACTCGCTGCTGCAGATTGAGCAGGAGCAGCCGGGCGTGCGCGGATTCACCTTCCGGAACATCTGGGCGCTGGATCAGCCGCCGCTGGTGGACTCGACTGTGAACGGACTGGTGATAGACCTGACTCTGGATAACGTGAAGTACGGGCAGGTGCGCGTGGCTGACGACGCCGATGTGCCGCTCGATCTCTCCGGCGGAGCGCAGGCAGTCACATTTACGCCGGTGCACCAGCCAGTGGCGGCGTTCCAGTTCGATCCGCCGGTGTTTGCGCCGGGCGACGTGGTGCGCTTTACGGCGCAGGAATCCGCACAGAAGTCCGGGCAGAAGTCTGCGGGCGCGACGTACACCTGGCTGTTTGGCGATGGGACGCAGGCGACAGGACGCATGGTGAGCCACCGCTTCCCCGATGCGGAGGGGACGGAGCTGGACGGCGGCGCGCTGGGCGCGGGGCGATTTCGCGTTCTGCTGCACGTGGAGGACAAGGCCGGAAAACAAGACTGGGCCGCGCAGGGAGTGGTGGCCGTGGGCCGCTGGCATGATGCTGTCAGCGAGGCCGTTTCGACCGTTCCCGGGCTGGGCTGGCAGATCTTTCCCGGCAGTTGGACCGAGTTGCCTGACCTGAGCCCGGACCAGAGCAAGGAGCAGGCGGTGTTCCACGGCGAGGCTCCCAATCTGAACGCCAATGCGCAGGGGTTCACGCGCTACGCGGCGGTCTGGGACGGGCTGATCGACATTCGGGCCGACGGAGGCTACACCTTTCACCTGCTGGACCGGGACGGCGCGCGGCTGGTGATTGACGGCATGGAAGTGGCCAGGACCGGGCCCCCGTTTGCGCAGGTGTGCGGATCGCCGGGAAATGCGATGCGCTACGATCGCGGGTCGCTGGGGCTGCGCGCGGGCCGGCACACGCTTCACGTGGAGGGTCTGCACTCGGTGAGCGAGGGCGATCCGCAGCTGCTGTGGGAGGGTCCGGGACTGCCGCTCGGTGCAGTGCCCCCGGCAGCCTATAGCCACCGCCAGCAGGATTCCCTCACCCGGTAGATCGAGCCAGATCGATTGCTCCAGGCGCATCTTCTCTGGCCGGAATCCGTGCATGAGTGGTAGTCTGGCAATCTCCCCAACCAAGGCACGCCAATTCAAGGAGGCTGGATCGTTCTCATGGCTCAAAGAAAGTGTTCCCACTTCCTGACTTCTTCCGCGGCTTCGCTGATCGTGTTTTCGCTCACGACCGGCTGCCATGCACAGCAGCCAGCGGCTCCGACTGGTGGCTCGTCCCTCCAGTTGCAGCCTTACACAGCGCCGGATCAGAGCGCTTCGGCCGGCGTGCCGGCGGGCTGGCAGGTCACCAGCGGCAACGATACGGTGATCCAGTTGACCGGGCCGCAGGGAGTGACGGTCAACCTGGGCAACACCTTTGTGGCCAAAAATGCGGCCTTTCAGCCCGGGCAGCGCGGCGCCAACGGGATCGACCTCTCCATGCCCTACTCGGCAACGCTGGCACAGAAGCTGGGCATGATCATCCAGCAGAATGCGGCGCTTGCCGGCAAGCCCGCGCCACAGTTCACGCTCACCTCGTCGACGCCCATCCAGCTGCCCGCAGCGCTGGGCCAGTGCGGGCGCTTTGTGGCGAACGCGACCAGCCCGCAGGGGCCCATGGAGATCATGGCCGTGTTCTGCTCGCTGCCGCTCGACTCCGGCGGCGCATACAAGAACATTCTGCTGCTGGCCCAGGCTCCGGCGGCTGTGGCCGCGCAGGCAGCGCCCACGGCGCAGGCGGTCTTTCAGAGCTACCGGATTCCCACGGCGTGGTTGCAGAAGAAGCTGGCGCCGTTCAACTCGACGGCGACAGCGGCAAGCGTGGCGCAGGGCGCGGCCAGCCTGGCTCAGGCCCAGGCCATCATGCGCTCGACCGCGGGCGCCGCAGCGGGCGCGGACAACAGTGCCAACTGCTTTGACCTGGCCGTGCTGCGCAGTACGCCCACCTATCGACTGCCGCGCAGTTGCGGCGGGACGGCGCCGAACTAGGGAACCACTGCACAAGTCGAGGCTTTGAAAGGGCGCGGCTTCAACCATCTCAACGGAGAGACAACTCAGTCTCCCGCTGACTCTTCCAGTTCCTCGCCCAGGCGGTGGAGCTTCATGACGCGCCACTGGAGGCGATCGAAGAAGAGGTAGACGACCGGGGTGGTGAAGAGGGTGAGCATCTGCGAGACGATGAGGCCGCCGACGATGGTGATGCCTAACGGCTTGCGCAGCTCGGAGCCGACGCCCATGCCGATGGCCAGCGGCAGTCCGCCGAAGAGGGCGGCCATGGTGGTCATCATGATGGGGCGGAATCGCAATAAACAAGCTTGATAAATGGCTTCGACAGGGGGCAGGCCCAGGTCGCGCTCGGCTTGGAGGGCGAAGTCGATCATCATGATGGCGTTCTTCTTGACGATGCCGATGAGCAGGATGATGCCGATGAGGGCGATGATGCTGAGATCCGTTCCCGTCAACAACAGCGCCAGAATTGCGCCCACGCCGGCTGGGGGGAGCGTGGAGAGAATGGTGAGCGGGTGAATGAGGCTCTCGTAAAGGATGCCGAGGACGATGTAGACGGCGACGATGGCGGCGAGGATGAGGATGGGCTCGTTTTTGAGGGAATCCTGAAAGGCCTGTGCGGTGCCCTGGAAGGTGGCGTGGAGGGACGAGGGCATGCCGAGGTCGGCCTGGGCCTTTTCAAGCGCGGTGACGGCATCGCCGAGGGCCACGTTGGGGGCCAGGTTGAAGGTGAGGGTGACGGCCGGGTACTGGCCCTGATGATTGACCTGGAGCGGGGTGCGCAGGGACTCGTAGTGGGCGATGGCGGAGAGCGGAATCATGGCTCCGCTGTTTGCTATGGCCGGCGCTGCGGGGGTTGAAGCGGCCAGCAGCGCGGCGGTGGGCGAGGTGACGGCGGGAACGGTAGCGCCGGTGGCGATGGCGGGCACGGCTGTTGTGGATACGGCGGTGGTGGCGGGCGGGTTGGCCTTGATGTAGATGCCGTTGAGCGAGTCGGGGCCGAGCTGATAGCGCGGGTCGACTTCCATGACCACGTAATACTGGTTGAGGCCGGTGTACATGGTGGAGACTTCGCGCTGGCCAAAGGCGTCGTAGAGCACGTTGTCGATGGCCGCGGCGGAGATGCCGAGCCGGGCGGCGGTGTCGCGGTCGATGACGAGCGTGGCGGCCAGGCCCTGGTCCTGCTGGTCAGAGGAGACGTCGCGCAGCTGGGGCATGGACATCATGCGCTCCAGCAGGCGCGGCGCCCAGCTGTTGAGCTCGGACAGGTTCTCATCCGAAAGCGTGTACTGGTACTGCGCCGCAGCGCCGCGACCGCCGATCTGGAAGTCCTGCTGCACCTGGAGAAATGTGACAGCGCCGGGAACGCCGGTGAGGCGGTCGCGCAGGCGGTTGACCACATCGTCGCCGGAGACGCGGCCGGGGCGCTGACTGAGCGGCTTGAGGCCGATGAACATGGTGCCCACATTGAAGCTGCCGCCGCCGGGTCCGGCGCCGCCGGCAAACGCGGTGACCGAATGCACGGCGGGGTCTTCCATCACCATCTGGGCCAGCATGCGCTGTTTCGCGCTCATGGCCGGGAAGCTGATGTCCTGCGCGGCCATGGTGCGGCCGTTCAGGCGGCCGGTATCCTGCTGCGGAAAGAAGCCCTTGGGAACGATCTTGAAGAGATAGACGTTGAGGACGACGGTGCCGAAGACAACGCACAGCATGAGCGCCTGGTGGCGCAGCACCCAGCGCAGGCCGTGGGCATACTCGGCGTGGAGCCAGTCGAAAGCGCGCTCGGTGGCACGGTAGATGGAGCCGTGGCGGGTGGCGTCGCGGGACTTGAGAAACTGAGCGCAGAGCATGGGCGTGGTGGAGAGCGAGACCAGCAGCGACGCGGCGATGGCCACCGAAAGAGTGACGGCAAACTCGCGGAAGAGCTTGCCGACCAGGCCGCCCATCAGCAGGATGGGAATGAAGACGGCGATGAGGGACGCGCTCATGGAGAGCACGGTAAAGCTGATCTCGCGCGAGCCGCGCATGGCGGCGTCAAAGGGGCTCATACCCTGCTCGAGATAGCGGGTGATGTTCTCAATGACCACAATGGCGTCGTCGACGACGAAGCCGGTGGAGATGGTGAGGGCCATGAGCGAGAGATTGTCGATGGAGTAGCCGACCAGGTACATGACGCCGAAGGTGGCAACCAGCGAAAGCGGGACGGCGACCGAGGGAATGATGGTGGCCCAGACCTCGCGCAGGAAGAGAAAAACGACGAGGACGACCAGGCAGACGCTGATGATGAGAGAGATTTCGACGTCGTGAACGCTGGCGCGGATGGTGGTGGTGCGGTCCACTTCAACGTCGAGCTTGATGGTGGGCGGGATGGCGGCCTGCAGGCGCGGCAGCTCGGCCATTACGGCGTCGACTGTGTTGATGACGTTGGCGCCGGGAACCTTGAAGACGATGATGAGGATGGCGTCTTTGAGCTGGGTGGGCGGGCCGTTGTCCGGGTTGGTGCCGGAGACGCCGGTGGTGTGGATGTCGGAGACGCTGTCGACCACGTCGCCGAGGTCGGACATGCGGACGGGCGCGCCGGTCTGCGGGTTGTAGCCGGCGATGATAGGCGCGTAGTCGCGGGCTTTGAAGATCTGGTCGTTGTCGTCGATCTGCCAGCGGTGCGTGGGGTCCTGGAATGCGCCTTTGGGCCGGTTGGCGTTGGCGTTGGTGAGGGCGTTGCGGACGGCCTCAAGGCCGATGCCGTTCGAGCCCAGCTGCATGGGGTTCACTTCCACGCGGACGGCGGGCTGAGCGCTGCCGCCGACGAAACACTGGCCCACGCCCTGGATCTGGGAGATCTTCTGGGCGAGGATGGAGTCGGCGATGTCGTAGATCTGCGGCTTGGGCACAACATCCGAAGTGAGCGAAAGGATGAGGATGGGCGCTTCAGCCGGGTTGGCCTTGCGGTAGCCGGGATTCTGCGGCAGGTTGGCGGGCAGCTGGTTGCGGGCGGCGTTGATGGAGGCCTGCACGTCGCGGGCGGCGGCGTCGATGTCGCGATCGACGTCGAACTGCAGGGTGACCGACGACGCGCCCAGCGAGCTGGACGAGGTCATCTGGTTGACGCCGGCGATGCGGCCGAACTGGCGCTCGAGCGGCGTGGCCACCGAGGACGCCATGGTCTCCGGGCTGGCGCCGGGCATGTTGGCGCTGACGCCGATGACCGGGAAGTCGACGTTGGGCAGCGAGGCGACGGGCAGGTTGGTATACGCCACGGCTCCGGCCATCAGCAGGGCCAGCGACAGCAGCGAGGTGGCTACGGGCCGTCGAATGAAGAGGGCGGAGATCTGCATGGGGTCAGAGTGCAGGGGTCAGTGATCAGTTGTCAGTGATCAGTTTCCTGTGGCGGGTTGAGGGTTGAGGTTTCCCAGGTCTCAAAAGCGAGACCTGGGGCACCCAGGGTCAATCGGCGACTGCGGTTTCGGGTTCGTAGCGGGCGTGGGCGGGGTTGGGCTTGAAGCGCGAGGCCAGCTTGTCAAAGTAGAGGTAGACGACGGGGATGGTGTAGAGCGTGAGCAGCTGCGAGAGCAGCAGGCCACCGACGATGGTGATGCCGAGGGGCTTGCGCAGCTCGGCGCCGACGCCTCCGCCGAGAGCTAAGGGCAGGCCGCCGAGGAGCGCGGCCATGGTGGTCATGATGATGGGGCGGAAGCGTAACAAGCACGCTTGAAAAATCGCTTCTTCCGCCGGTTTGCCTTCGGTGCGTTCGGCTTGCAGGGCGAAGTCGATGAGCATGATGGCGTTTTTCTGCACGATGCCGATGAGCAGGATGATGCCGATGAGCGCGATGACGGAAAAGTCGGTGCGCGTGATGAGCAGCGCCAGCAACGCGCCGACGCCGGCCGAGGGCAGCGACGAGATGATGGTGATGGGGTGGATGTAGCTCTCATAAAGCACGCCGAGCACGATGTAGACGGTGACAAGCGCGGCGAGGATGAGGATGGGCTCATTGGCCAGTGAAGTCTGGAAGGCTGCGGCGGTGCCCTGGAAGCTGGCGTTGATGGCCCGGGGCATCTGGATGCGCTGTTCAATTCTGTTGACTGCGGTGACGGCGTCGCCGAGAGCCTTGCCGGGCGCGAGGTTGAAGCTGATCACGGTGGAAGGGAACTGCCCCTGGTGGCCGATGGCGAGCTGGGCGCGGGTCTGCTCCCAGTGGGCCAGCATGCTCAAGGGAACCTGCGTGCCGTTGGCGGATTTGACGTAGAGATTCGAGAGCGTGCCGGGATCGCTCTGGAAGTTCTGCCCCACTTCCATGACCACGTGGTACTGGTTGAGCTGGGTAAAGATGGTGGAGACCTGGCGCTGGCCGAAGGCGTCGTAGAGGGTGTTGTCGATGTCGGCCATGGCGATGCCCAGCCGCGCGGCGGTGTCGCGGTCGATGACCAGCTTTGCACCAAGGCCCTGATCCTGCAGGTCGCTGGCTACGTCGGTGACGATCTTTTCGCGGCTCAGCTCATCGACCATCTTGCGGGTGTAGACGGCCAGCTCGTCCTGGTTGGGGTCTTCGAGTGAGTATTGGAACTCCGTCCGGCTGACGCGGTCTTCCACGGTTAGGTCCTGCAGCGGCTGGAGGAAGAGCTGAATGCCTTCGACACCGGAGAGGCGCGGCACCATGCGGCGAATCACTTCAGTAGCCGAGATTTTGCGCTCGTCGAGAGGCTTGAGGTTGATCTGGATGCGGCCGGAGTTGAGCGTGGTGTTGGTTCCGTCGACGCCGATGAAGGAGGAGACGTTGTCGACTGCCGGATCGGCGAGCAGGATGTCAACGAGTTTCTGCTGACGCTGGGCCATGCTCTGAAAGCTGACCGTCTGCGGAGCTTCAGAGATGCCGAGGATGACGCCGGTGTCCTGCACCGGGAAGAAGCCCTTGGGGACGACGAGGAAGAGAAGAATCGTCGCGACGAAGGTGGAGATCGTGACCAGCAGCGTGATGAAACGGTAGCGGAGAACCACGCGAACGGAGCGGCCGTAGGCGGCGATGATGGAGTTGAACACATCTTCTGACCAGTGGTAGAAGCGGGTCTGGCGCGCCGTGGCCTTGTCCTGCAAGATGCGCGAACACATCATGGGCGTGAGCGTGAGCGAGACGAAGGCGGAGACCAGGATGGTGACGGCCAGGGTGATGGCGAACTCGCGGAAGAGGCGGCCGACCACGTCGCTCATGAACAGAAGAGGAATGAGCACCGCAATGAGCGAGACGGTGAGCGACATGATGGTGAAGCCGATCTGCTCCGACCCCTTGAGCGCGGCGCGCATGGGGCTCATGCCTTCTTCGATGTAGCGGGAGATGTTCTCAATCATGACGATGGCGTCGTCGACCACGAAGCCGGTGGAGATGGTGAGCGCCATGAGGGTGAGGTTGTTGAGCGAGTAGCCGAGCAGGTACATCACCGCGAATGTGCCGACGATCGACAACGGGACCGAGACCGAGGGAATGATGGTGGCCGCGAGGTTGCGCAGGAAGAGGAAGATGACCATGACCACCAGGGCGACGGTGAGCATGAGCTCGTATTCGACGTCCTTGACCGAGGCGCGGATGGTGATGGTGCGGTCGGTGAGGACGCGGACCTTGATGGCGGCGGGAAGGCTGGACTGCAGCTGCGGCAGCAGCTTGTTGATGCGGTCGACGACGGCGATGATGTTGGCGCCGGGCTGGCGCTGGATGTTGACGATGACCGCGGGCTGGCGGTCCATCCATGCGGCCTGCTGCGAGTTTTCCGCGGCGTCGACGATGGTGGCGACATCCGAGGCACGGACTGCGGCGCCGTTGCGATAGGCGACGATGACGGGCTTGTAGTCCGAACTCGAGAGAAGCTGGTCGTTGGCGTCGATGGTGAACGACTGGCGTGTGCCATTGAGCGTGCCCTTGGCCTGGTCGACGTTGGCGGCAGCGACGGCGGCGCGCAGGTCTTCCAGGCTCAGGTTGTAAGCGGCCAGCTGGGCAGGGTTGGCCTGGATGCGGACGGAGGGCTTTTGGCCGCCTGCGATCGAGACCAGGCCGACGCCGGTGACCTGGGAGATCTTTTGCGCCAGGTTGGTGTCGGCGGCATCTTCAATCTTGTCGAGGGGCAGCGAGTCCGACGTGAGCGCCAGCGTGAGAATGGGCG
>Ga0182030_10028240_pt1 | contig 10038 bp, 9 predicted proteins | sample 812S3MmetaG_FD_121299 | JGI IMG/M metagenome (GOLD analysis project Ga0182030, IMG submission 121299) | Permafrost microbial communities from Stordalen Mire, Sweden - 812S3M metaG (Illumina Assembly) | ecosystem: Environmental > Terrestrial > Soil > Wetlands > Permafrost | place: Sweden... | reverse complement strand
TTTCGATTCGTTTCTGCTCCAATATCTTGCGTCATCTTGCCGGTTTGAATTTCCGTTTTCGGGTTTAACTGGCCTCTGCGGAATGATTGCTGGTGCAACATCGCAAATTTGTGATAAGTTCCTCCAACGATGAATTATGCCTGAAACGCGCGTGGTTTTTTACCAGGAAAGCGAGGGGCGGGCGCCTGTGGTGGACTGGCTTGATGAATTATTGGAAACCAACGAGATGGCATGGGCGAATTGCCGTGCCCGCATCGAACTGTTGGCGCGGTTTGGCCATGAGCTGCGGCGGCCCGCTACGGATTATTTGCGAGACGGCATTTACGAATTGCGCGCCAAACAGGGGCGCGTCCAATATCGCCTGCTTTACTTTTTTCATGGGCGACAGTTCGCAATCCTGGCCCATGCCCTGACAAAGGAAGAAGAAGTTCCGAAATCGGACGTGGAGCGCGCATTGAGGCGAAAAGCGCTCTTTGAAGCCAACCCGAAAGCCCATACTTATGAGATCAAAGACTGAAATCACGAAAACGTCGGATGCCGTGGAGATCCTGGACCGGATGGCGGGAGGAAATTCCAGGCGGCAGCGGCTCACCGAAAGGGCAAGGATCAACGCCGTTGTGGCGCAACTGATCCACGCCGCGCGAACAAAAGCGGGCCTTTCGCAGGCGGATCTCGCGGAGAGGTTGGGAACCAAGCAATCGGTTATTTCGCGCCTGGAGGACGCGGATTATGAAGGGCATTCGTTGGACATGTTGCAACGGATTGCCGCCGCAACGGGCCGCAGCCTCGAAATTCGGTTGTCGCCCTTTCCTAAATCAATTCCAGTAAAACGGGCTGACCGAAAGTCGCTGGAGGCGGTTGGGGCGGCGTGAGCATGAAAAAAGCGGGGCCGGCTTGAGGCCGGCCCCGCGTGAGATTTGCTGATTCCGCTGATCGGAAGGGGGGGAGCTTGGACTTAGTAGTCCATGCCGCCGCCCATGCCGCCCATGCCGCCGCCGCCGCCATGACCGCCGCCGGCAGGAGCTTTCTCCTTCTCGGGGATTTCGGTCACGAGGCATTCAGTGGTGAGGAGCAGACCGGCGATGGAGGCCGCGTTCTGCAAGGCGGTGCGGGTGACCTTCTTGGGATCAACCACGCCGGCCTTGACGAGGTCTTCATACTCGCCGGTGCTGACGTTGTAGCCGTCGTTGCCTTTGCGGCGCTTGACTTCCTGCACGACGATGGAGCCTTCGACGCCGGCATTGCGGGCCAGGGCGCGGAGGGGCTCTTCGATGGCGCGCTTGACGATGTCCACACCAATTTGCTCGTCGCCTTCCAGTTTGAGGGCCTCGAGGGCGGGCAAACAGCGGATCAGGGCCACGCCGCCACCGGCGACGATGCCTTCTTCCACTGCGGCGCGGGTGGCGTGCAACGCGTCCTCGACGCGGGCTTTCTTTTCCTTCATCTCGGACTCGGTCGCGGCGCCGACGTTGATGACGGCCACGCCGCCAGCCAGCTTGGCCAGGCGTTCCTGGAGTTTTTCGCGGTCGTAATCCGAGGTGGTCTCCTCGATCTGACGGCGGATCTGGTTGACCCGGCCCTGGATGTCGGAGGATTTGCCGCTGCCTTCGACGATGGTGGTGTTTTCCTTGTCAATAACGATGTGCTTGGCGCGGCCGAGGTCTTCCAGGCCGACACCCTCGAGCTTGACGCCGAGGTCTTCGCTGATGAACTTGCCGCCGGTGAGGATGGCAATGTCTTCGCACAGGGCTTTGCGGCGGTCGCCGAAGCCGGGGGCTTTGACAGCGGCCACGTTGATGGTGCCGCGCAGCTTGTTGACCACGAGGGTGGCCAGGGCTTCGCCTTCGACTTCTTCGGAGATGATGAGGAGGGGCTTGCCGATCTTGGCGACCTTCTCCAGCAAGGGGAGGAGGTCTTTGAGGCTGCTGATCTTCTTCTCGTAAATCAGGATGTAAGCGTCGTCCTGCTTGACTTCCATTGTCTCGGCGTTGGTGACGAAGTAGGGGGAGAGATAGCCCTTGTCGAATTGCATGCCTTCGACCACGTCGAGCGTGGTTTCGATGGACTTGGCTTCTTCAACGGTGATGGTGCCGTCTTTGCCGACCTTGTCCATGGCGTCGGCGATGATCTCGCCGATGGTGGTGTCCCAGTTGGCGGAAACGGTGGCGACCTGCTTGATCTCTTCCTTGTCCTTGACGTTCTTCTTGATCTTGTTGAGCTGCTCGTTGGCCGCTTCGACCGCCTTGGCGATGCCGCGTTGGATGCCAATCGGGTTCGCGCCGGAGGTGACGAACTTCAGGCCCTGGGAATAAATGGCCTCGGCCAGAACGGTGGCGGTGGTGGTGCCATCGCCGGCGGCGTCGCTGGTCTTGCTGGCGACTTCGCGCACCATTTGCGCGCCCATGTTTTCATAGGGGTCTTCCAGCTCGATTTCCTTGGCGACGGTCACGCCGTCCTTGGTGACGGTGGGAGAGCCGAATTTTTTGTCGAGGACGACGTTGCGGCCTTTGGGGCCGAGGGTGGCCACGACGGCGCGGGCCAGTTTGTTGACGCCCTTGAGGAGCGCCTGGCGGGCGGCCTCGTCGAAGATAAGTTGTTTAGCTGCCATAAAATATTATTTCTTTCTATTGACTGGTTGGGGTTGGGTTATTCGATGATCGCGAGGATATCGTCGGAGCTGAGGATTTTGTATTCCTTGTCGTTGAGTTTGATTTCGGTGCCGCCGTATTTGCTGACGAGGACGCGGTCGCCTTTTTTGACTTCAAACGGGATTTTCTTGCCGCTGTCATCGGTCTTGCCGGTGCCTAGGGCGACGACAATGCCTTCGGTGGGTTTTTCCTTGGCGGAATCAGGGATGATGATGCCGCCTTTTTTGACTTCCTTCTCTTCGGCCGGTTCAACCAGAATGCGGTCGCCGAGGGGTTTGACGTTTAGGGCCATAACTTTATTTTCCTTTGTTTTGTTTTTGTTTCTTTTTTTATTCGATTTCGAATCAAAATCCCGCCGCACTCGCGGCCGGGAAAATTATCAGGGGCGCTTGGCGGCCAGTCGCTTGGACGGTGTGGGTTTGAGCTTCTGCCGAACGCGCAGGTTGGCGGGCGCAAGGGCGATTTTTCCGCTCTTCTTTTCCGATAGAGGGGGGCCCAAATCAGACGCAAAGAATCCAGTGACAAACTGGAATCCGCCGCTCTTGCGCAATTCACGGTCAAGGCGCTTGTAATGCTCACCAATCCGTCCGGTATTATGACCGAACTTTGCTGATATCTGGTGCCGCGTTTGGCGGACCTCTGTCACAATAGGATCAGATTTCATTCGTTCAAATCTCTGTTCAAAAGGGCCGGGACGTGCAGTCCCAGCATTTGGTTGACCGTTTGAATATGCCCAACCTTCTGATAATGGACAATGTGCTGGCAATTCCAACTCAGCAGCACGTCACATTTGTAAAACGAGGCGTAGGCCAGATGCAGCGCGTCGCCGCGCGGGTCATTCGGCATAATTCTTCGAGAGATATAAACATCCACAATTTGGCCAATTTCATCCGTGTAAGGCAACAGCCTGACCGACTTCATCAGATCCAATTTGTCTTGCTTCAAAGGATGCTCACCCTGACGCAGTTCATCAATGACTGCAGAACTGCTGACCACATCATAATCCTGCCGTTCATTGTCCCACCAATCACGAGTCCACTGGCTCAACGCCACCATCTCTGGTGCGGGCCGCTGGTTGTAATAGTAACTCGGAACAGTGGTTTCCATATAGACAGTTTTCTTCATCTCTACACAGGAATATCAAGCCGTCCCACTGACTTCGCCGAACGACATTCCGAATAGCCGCGGATCGTGTTCCAATGGAGATGTTCCGTCCGTCTGGTACGAAGCACCGTCGGAGCCCCTGACCGTAATAGTCGGAGGATAGTAAGCGCCCGGACCTTCAAAGAGGGATCGAGGTTCGGGGAAGAAAACCCATCCTCCATTTACCGGCCTCCCGAATGAAATTCGGGTTTTCGACGTCGGATCCTGGATAGGGCGGCTGGCGATTTGCTCGGCTTTTGTTCCTGAAATCATGTCGGTCGTTGCAAGGAAATTACTTCTTTTCGTCCACGACTTCGGCGTCAATGATCGGGCCTTCCTCCTTGGCGGCGGAGCCGGGTTCGGGCGGCGGGCCGGATTTGGGGGCGGACTGTTCCTTGCCGGAACGGGACTTGGCTTCGGCGGCGGCGGCTTTGTACATTTCCTCGGAGGCGGCGTGCCAGCGCTCGTTGAGTTTTTCGCTGGCGGCCTTGATGGCGGCGCTGTCGGAGCCTTTGAGGGCGTCGCGCACGGCGGCGAGGGAGGACTCGATGTTTTCCTTTTCGGAGGCGGAGATTTTGCCGTTGTTGTCCTTCAACATTTTCTCGCTGCGATAGAGGGAATTCTCGGCCTCGTTGCGGGCCTCGACTTCCTCGCGCTTTTTGCGGTCTTCGTCGGCGTGCAGTTCGCCGTCCTTGCGCATTTTCTCGATTTCGTCCTTGGACAAGCCGCTGCTGGCGGTGATGGTGATTTTCTGCTCTTTGCCGGTGCCGAGATCCTTGGCACTGACGTCAAGAATACCATTGGCGTCAATGTTAAAGGTGACCTCGATCTGCGGGACGCCGCGCGGGGCGGGCGGGATGTCGGACAGGTTGAATTTGCCGATGGTCTTGTTGTCGCGCGAAAACTGGCGCTCGCCTTGGAGCACATGGATTTCCACGCCGGGCTGGCTGTCCGAGGCGGTGGAGAAAATTTCCGATTTGCGGGTGGGGATGGTGGTGTTGCGCTCGATCAGCCGGGTGAAAACGCCCCCGAGAGTCTCGATGCCGAGGGAGAGCGGCGTCACGTCAAGCAAAAGAACGTCCTTGACCTCGCCTTTGAGCACACCGGCCTGGATGGCGGCGCCGACGGCGACCACTTCATCAGGATTGACACCTTGATGCGGCGGCTTGCTGACGAGCGATTCGGCGGTCTGGACCACGCGGGGCATGCGGGTCATGCCGCCGACCAGAACCAGTTCGTCAATTTTGTCCACGGTGACGCCGGCGTCTTTGAGGCAGTTCTTGACCGGGCCGATGGTGCGCTCGAAAAGATCGTCGCAGATTTGCTCCATTTTGGCGCGGGTCAGTTTGGCGCTGAGATGTTTGGGGCCGCTGGCGTCGGCGGTGATAAAGGGGAGATTGATTTCATAGACTTGCCCGCTGGAAAGGGCGATCTTGGCCTTTTCGGCCTCTTCCTTGATGCGCTGCAAGGCGTCGGGCTGCTTGCGGAGGTCCATGCCCTGGTCGCGTTTGAATTCGTCGAGCAACCAATCCATGATGCGGTTGTCCCAATCGTCGCCGCCCAGGTGGGTGTCGCCGTTGGTGGCTTTGACTTCAAAGACGCCGTCGCCGATTTCGAGGACGGAAATATCAAAGGTGCCGCCGCCGAGGTCATAGACGGCGATTTCCTCATTCTTTTTCTTCTTGTCAAGGCCGTAGGCCAGCGAGGCGGCGGTCGGCTCGTTGATGATGCGAAGGACTTCCAGGCCGGCGATGCGGCCGGCGTCCTTGGTGGCTTGGCGCTGGGAATCGTTGAAATAGGCGGGAACGGTGATGACGGCCTGGGTGATTTTTTCGCCGAGGCGCATTTCGGCGTCGGCCTTCAGTTTGGCCAGGATCATGGCGGAAACTTCCGGGGGGGTGAATTGCTTGGGGCGGCCATCCACTTCGACTTCGACGGCGGCATCGCCGTTGGCGCCGCGCACGACTTTATAGGGGACGCGCTTGATCTCCTCCTGGACCTCGTCGAATTTTCGGCCCATGAAGCGTTTGATGGAGTAAACGGTGTTGCGGGAGTTGGTGACGGCTTGGCGCTTGGCGGCGTCGCCGATGAGGCGCTCGCCGGTTTTCGTGAAGGCGACGACGGAAGGGGTGGTGCGTTTGCCTTCGGAGTTTTCCAAAACGGAAGGTTCGCCAGCATCCATGACCGCCATGCAGGAGTTGGTGGTCCCGAGATCAATTCCAATAACTTTTGGCATAAATTTGTGTGCGTATTAGCAGCAGAGATAATGTTTAAGCAATTGGAGTGCCATTGGGGCGTGATTTGTGTAAATTGTTTTTGATAAAGGGCTTATGTATTTTTTGGAGGCGAATTGAATCAACCCTGGTGGGACATTATGGCGCTGAATGTCACACTTGAGCTGGTCAAAGTGTCATAATGGCTCAGCTCCCATTGGAGCCGCCTTTGGCAGATTACGAGGGGAATTTTCGACCTGGTAACAGATCGCAGAGATAGCTGGTTCAATGTCAGAAAATGAACTTTACTTTGCTCACAAGTAATTTATGGTTAGTAAGTTACGTATCGGCGAAGTCCCGCCCTACCGAAAAAGGCCGATTTCTTGCGGGAATCGGCCCTTGTGTGCCGACCTTACTCCAAGAAAAAATCAACGGTATTGACCACCCGCAGCATTTTCCACTCTGGGGAGGCGGCGTCGCGATCCTCAATTTCCACCACACCCTGGCTGGCTTTGCGGATGCGGCCAACTTTGCTGCTGGAATCTTCGGCGAATTTCTCGGCGGCGGCTCGGGCGTTGGCGGTGGCTTCCTTGATCATTCCAGGTTTTACGTCGTTCAACGCGGTGAAGAGAAAGGCGAGTTGATTCCCGGATTCGACGGCCACACCTCGGTCCAGAAGAATATCGGCTCCCTGATCAGCCTTCTTGATCAGGTCCACGTTTGTGCTTCGCACCACTAGGGTGATGTCGCCACGGTAGCGTGGGAGCTCGGGTCGGTTGGACTGAATTCGCTCATCCAAGCGGTCCGTGACGCTGGGCAAACCTTGGGTTATCTCGGTGGCCCCGACCCCGCAATCGCGCAAATAGGCAAGAACCAGGGAGCGATTGGTTTCCATGGCCTTTTTCAACATGCCCAAGTCCTCGGCGGCAATGGAGAACCGAATGGGCCAAATGGCCAGGTTTGCCTTGGCTTCACGTTCGGAAAGGCCCTTAACCGTGAGATAGCGGTCAAACTCGCGCCCGGCCTTTACCGCCCGTCCAATTTGCAGGCCGAAAACGGCCAGGCCAATCACCAAGGACAAGCCCAAGATCAAGAATGAGCGGGTAGTGATCATTCTTCGTTGGCGGTGCATTCCTGTCCGCCGTTGGTCGGAACTCCTTGTTTCAGCCAGATCATGAGAATGCCGATGTCAGACGGCGAGACGCCAGAAATGCGGGAGGCCTGGCCCAATGTGGAGGGTTGGATTTTGGCCAATTTCTGGCGGGCCTCGGTGCGGAGGCTGGGAACTTTGGCGTAATCCATCCAGTTCGGAATTTGTTTGTCTTCCAGGCTCTTGAGTTTACCCACCTCGATTTCCTGGCGGACAATGTAGCCTTCGTACTTGATGAATATCTCCACCTGCTCGATCGCCTCGGGGGTCAGACTCGGGTTTTGGTCGGGTAGCTGGTCGTATGTCATTTCGGGGCGGCGCAGGAGTTGGGTTAAGGTATTGGGGCCGACACGCGAATTTTCCAAGCGAACCAACTCCGCGTCAATGGCCGTGCGCTTGGCTTCAAGCTTCTGGAAATTGCGCTCCGGCAACAGGCCAATCTCGTGGGCGAGAGGGCTGAGACGGAGGTCGGCGTTATCCTGGCGCAGGAGCAGACGATACTCGGCGCGGGAGGTGAACATACGATAAGGCTCGGTGGTGCCTTTGGTGACCAGGTCATCAATCAGGACGCCGATGTATGCTTCGTTGCGGCGCAGGATGACCGGGGGTTTGTCCTGGATGCGGCGGACGGCGTTGATGCCGGCCATCAGGCCCTGTGCGCCGGCTTCTTCATACCCGGAGGTTCCGTTGATCTGGCCAGCGAGAAAGAGGTTGCGGCAGACCTTGGTTTCCAAAGAAGGATGGAGTTGGGTGGGAAAGGCGAAGTCATATTCGACAGCGTAAGCCGGCCGCATGATTTCGGCTTGTTCGCATCCGATGATGGTGCGAACCATTTCCATTTGGACATCGAAAGGCAGGCAGGTCGAGAAGCCGTTGACGTAGATTTCGTCAGTGGCGATTCCCTCCGGTTCGAGAAAAATTTGTTGGCGTTCCTTTTCAGGAAACTTGACGATTTTGTCCTCAATGGAGGGGCAATAGCGCGGTCCGACGCCTTCGATGACACCGGAGTACATGGGCGACTTGTGGAGGTTCGCGCGGATGATTGTGGCCGTGGCATCAGTGGTATAGGTAATGTAGCAGGGGAGTTGGCCGTTGATGCGGTCGAGGATGGAGCCGGGGGGGTATTTGCCGTTGGAATGGGAAGCGTCACAGGCCGGAACCCCGGAATGTTCCACGTGGAACAAATCGTCCTTCCAGTAGGTGAAATAAGGAATCGGGTCGTCTCCCGGTTGAATGGAGGTTTTGGAGAAATCAATACTGGAGCGGAGCAGTCTGGGCGGGGTTCCGGTTTTGAGCCGACCCAGTTCCAATCCAAGTTCCTTCAAGGAGCCAGACAGTCCCATCGCCGCGGCTTCTCCGGCGCGTCCGCCCGATTGCTGGTTTTGGCCAATGTGCATCAAGCCGCGGAGAAATGTGCCGGTGGTGATGACCACCGTCGTCCCATGATACTGGACTTCCATGGTGGTTTCGACGCCATAAGCCTGACCGTCGCGATGCAGAATTTTGGTGGTCTGACCCTGTTTAAGGTCCAAATTGGCCTGGCGTTCACAAATCCACTTGAGCCGGAATTGGTAGGCTTTCTTGTCGCACTGCGCCCGGGGCGCCCAGACGGAAGGCCCGCGCTTGGTGTTCAACATGCGGAATTGCAGGCCGGTCATGTCGGTGGCTTTACCCATCTCCCCACCCAAGGCATCAATCTCCCGGGTCAAATGGCCCTTGGCCAATCCGCCAATCGCTGGATTGCAGGACATTTGTCCGACCGTATCCGCATTGATTGTCAGCAGCAAGGTCCGGCAGCACATGCGCGCGGCCGCGAGCGCGGCTTCGACCCCGGCATGGCCCGCGCCCACGACGATGACGTCATACTGCTTCGGATAAACGAACATGTTGAGCCAGCGGGCTAATGCAAATGGTAAGTCGCGGTGAAGGGAGTGCCGCCGGGAACCTTGTGGAGATTGCGTCCCGGGTTGGCGGCGAGGTGCTCGCAGATCTTGAAGATGGTTTCAAGGTCGCGGCTGCCGATGGCCTCGCCGATTTGGGCGACGGTGGCTGATGCTTTGCTATTGCGTAAATAGTCAATAATCTTTAGTTGCAAAGCTATAACGGCGCCAGCCGCTTTCTTGCCAGCCTCCACTCCGGGTTGGTGATAGGCGTTGATGTTGACCAGGCTGCCATAGAACCCCACGGCGCGTTCAAAAATGGCAATTAACACTCCAACGGAGAACGGCGACACATCCGTTATCGTTAACGTGATGGATTCACGGCCATTTTCATATAAAGCCTGACGGGTTCCAAGCAGGAAGCCCTGCAAGAAGTCTCCGGACGTCACATTGTCCTGGACGAAGAAGGGGGCGCCGTCGCGATCCAAGGAAACCTCGATGAATGTGGCGAAGAAATTGTTCAAACCGTCGCGCAATTGCTGGATGTAAGCGTGTTGATCGGTGGAACCTTTGTTGCCATAGACGGCAATGCCTTGGTGAACGACGTTAGCGTTAACGTCCAGAGCTTTTCCGAGAGATTCCATGACCAATTGCTGCAAATAACGCGAAAACAGCTCCAAACGGTCTTTATAGGGTAAAATGACCATATCTTTGTCACCTTTACCGTTACCGATGTAATACCACATCAAAGCCAGCAGGGCCGAAGGATTTGCGTTAACGTTAAACGTTCGCGTAATTTTGTCACATTCCATTGCCCCTTTCAAAAACGCGCTGATGTCGAATCCTTGCAGGGCAGCCGGGAGCAAACCGACGTCGCAGGTTTCGCTGGTTCGGCCTCCGACCCAATCCCACATAGGGAAGCGGGCGAGCCACTTATTAGTCACGGCAAATTTATCCAAAGCGCTGTCCAAACCAGTGATGGCCACGGCATGTTTCCCAAAGTC
>Ga0182030_10028239_pt1 | contig 10038 bp, 8 predicted proteins | sample 812S3MmetaG_FD_121299 | JGI IMG/M metagenome (GOLD analysis project Ga0182030, IMG submission 121299) | Permafrost microbial communities from Stordalen Mire, Sweden - 812S3M metaG (Illumina Assembly) | ecosystem: Environmental > Terrestrial > Soil > Wetlands > Permafrost | place: Sweden... | reverse complement strand
TCAGTGTTCCGAACTACCGCCGTAATCCCGATTGGTTTCAGTTCGGATTGCTGATCGACATCACTTCGGAATACTGATCGCCATCACTTCGGAACGCTGATCGCCATCCCTCGGAATCCGCAATCAGGAGTTTCTCGCGTTCCTGCGCAGCCTGGACGAGTGCATCCCCGCCGAACTCGACGTTCATCTGATCATCGACAATTACGGAACTCACAAACACTAAAAGGTGCGCGCATGGCTGGCGCAGCGACCCCGATACGAGATTCACTACACGCCTACTTACTCGTCCTGGCTCAATCAGGTCGAACGCCGGTTTGCCCTGATCACCCAACACGCGATCCGCCGCGGCTCATTTCGCAGTGTGAAGGAACTCGTGGAGAAAATCGACGCCTTCGTCCACGATTACAACCGCTCGCATCGCCCGTTCGTCTGGACTGCAACCGCCGATTCCATTCTCGGCAAAATCACCGGACTTTGTTCACTTATTTCTGGGACAAGACACTAGGTTAGCTAACTGGCTTGTCAACAACACCAGCCTGAATTTCTAGAAGTTCCTTTCGAAACGAAAGTGGAAAGTCTGGGATAGCCAACCCTGCAGAAATTTCCTTCCTTGCACTCTCTAAATCTCCCCGTCTTAGGTATAGACGAGCCACCTCCAGATGCTGCTTTTGCTTGATTTTCTTCACCTTGTGAGGGTCTCCAGCAGCCATTGTCTCTGCTTTTTTATAAAGTTCGCGGCCCTCAGCTACCTGATCCCGCCACAAACGCAGAAGGCCGTATGTAGCGACCCGCTCGGGATGCACAGTGTCTTCAGGCAACAAACCAAGTACATCGGCAGCGCGATCAACATCCTCAGCCATCAAATAGGTATAGGCAAGATTATTGACGATACCTTCGCTTGCCGGGAATTTCTTCAAGCCCTCGCTCAAAACCGCGATGGCATTTTTAATATCTTTAGCCTGACCATATAGCCAGCCGAGACAGATGTGGGTTGATTCGTCACCTATCCCCGCGTTAGAGAAAGAAACTAATTCTGAAATAGCCCCTCGTGTCTCACCAGACGCTTGAAGCGAAATCGCTAGAAGGACCGCCGTACTCTGAGATTCGGGGAAAAGCGCACGTGCCTCGTGCAGTACCTCTTCCGCTTGAATCGGCTTCTCAAGGTGATACAGATAGACTCGGCCCAAATTATCGTAGGGAATAGGTGAACTGCGTGGGGCAGTCTTAATGGCTTTTATAAGTGCCAGTTCGGCTTCACGTGCTTTGCCGAGCCGCATAAACGACTCCGCCAAACTATTGAGCACCATGACCCGCTGGGGTTCTGAGAGCCGAACCGAAGTTCGCAATACACGGGTGAACTCGATTTGGGCAGTTTGATGCCTTCCGAGATGAGCATAAGCACGCGCTAACAAATAGCGAGACTCCTCATCATCTGGTGCCTTCTCCACATGCGGAGCAAGTAGGCGGGCAGCCTCTTCCGAATCTCCTTTATCAATCAACACTCGACCAAGGGCATGAATCGTGTCAACACACTGCGGTGACAGAGCCAGGGCTATTCTGAATGCGCGGATCGCGGCATCACAATTCCTGCTAATCGCATACGCGACGCCTAGTGAATGTTGAAAAGCTGGATTACTATCACTGAGACGCGTCGCCGTTCTCAAGGCCCCAATAGCTTTGGATGGGTTGCCTTGCTTTAGCTCAACCATTCCCAGGAGGAACCACAACTCAGCAGTTTCTTTCTTAATGCCAAGAGCCGAAACAAGAGCCTTTCTCGCGCCAGCGTAATCGTTCTGTCGTAGTGCAATGGCAGAAATACCCAGCGCCACACGTTCGACGAACAGCCCTCGATTCACAAGACCTGTGTAAATATCGAACGCTTCTGGGAGTTGCCCCGAGTGGAATAACGCATCGGCCAGCGTCACCTGTGCAAGTTGATCACTCGGATCGAGCTTGACTGCGACACGCAAAACTTCAACAGCGTCTGCCGCTTTGGCATTCTTCAACAAGGCTATGCCGAGATTTATTCGCGTACGAGAGCTCTCAGGGAGACGGGCGACTGCCCTTTCCGCGGACTCGATGAAACTCTTCAGTACACGCTCTGGCATTTGAGCAACATCCACCAACGGCTGCTGTTCGTCCCATCGCATTAGGACAGTGCCGTCCGTAGTCCGGACGTGCAAGGGGGAAACGATCAAGCCCGGCGCGGCGCTTGGCGCGCTAACCTGAAATTCAGGTTGATCTACAATCGGCCGGATTTCCTCTACTTCGGGGGGGGTGATCATAATATTACACAAGTTTCCTCTTATGCTAAGCGTGATCTCCTATTGGTGATTTGCGCCCAGCCGCGACCAGCTAGAGTTCAGGGTCATCTTCATACTGCTTGTTTTCGAGCGCGACGAGCTTCTCGGCGCAATTTCTTAGACTCAGCTCTTTCACGGTATAACTGCTTGCGCTTTTGCCATTTTAGATAAGAAGCCTCATTCCTTAGGATTATGCTGGCGCGGCTAAGGCGAGAAAAGATTGTTTTGAAATCACTCAGTCGCCGTCGATAATCGATTGCGCACAAATCCTGATACAGTCCTTCCAATATTCCAGAAACACATGACGGAAGATCCACGCCACAATAACTTAGGCGAGGAAGTGGACGGCTAGCCGCCATGCCGGACACAAAACTGTCGTATATACGTACTCGATCTTTTTTCGGAACCGCATTCATGGTGTTGCTTAAATCCGCAAGGGTGCTGCCATCGAACACTAGCGGATTCAATATCATCCCGGTCAAGAGCTCGAAGAAAGCTGCACCCAAAGCATAGATATCACCCTTAACGTTCATAGTAGAGTCGACCTCCTGAAGTGCCGCAAACAGCTCTGGTGCGGCGTACCTCATGTCACCAACGGGAAGGTTATAGCGCGGAAGTAGCTGATCTGGGCTATTGGTAAATCTGGCGGTGCCGAAATCGCATAGTCGTACGCTGCCATCCCGCATGGTTAGGAAATTCGACAACTTGAGATCTCGATGAACGACATCCGCCGCGTGAACCCGCTGCACCGCACGGCACATGGCCCTAAAACGATCCAACTTTAAAGGCAGGCTCCATTGACTGTGTGGAGATGCCTCCGCCACGCTACCGGCAGCCAATTCTGCGCCGTAGTACGAAAAGTGGATCGGTATGCTGATCGCGCCCACCATCGATACCAATGAAAAGGTTTGTAGTGGCACGACCTGTTGGAGGATGTCCGCCATACCCACAAATTGCTGCAGCATTTCCGCTTCCCGCTGGAAGCAAGAACTTCTATACGCGTCCGCCGCGTGATCGGGATCGTAAAACTTGAGCGCGACTCTTCTACCTGTGTTGTTGTCAAGTGCTGAAACAACCAATGAAAAGTGACCGTCGCCCCCAGCCGTTCCTATGCGCGAGGGATTCGTAAATCGGCCTGAAATGTCAGCTTGCGCCTCGATGATGAGCAACAGTGCATCACGATTTCCAGGAACCATCCGCTGCCCCGAACCGTTCTCTCAGGAACTGAAGTGCTTCGTCTGGATTCTCGCGGAGAATCTTCAGGATCTCATCTGGCACCTTCCCCGCTGCAAGAAGCAAACGGTTTTTGTCATGGTGAAAATAATTGGCAGCACGCTCGACAAATTCTTCAGAAGGCGAGGTAGCGCCATTCTCAAGTTTGCTGATATACGTGTAGGAGACTCCGAGTTCCGGCGCAAGTGTTTTAATGCCAACCTTAGCTTCTCCCCGGAGCTCACGCAACAGCTTCCCGAAGCTCATGCCTTCAGCTTAGGTCAGGGTTGAATATTTTGTCAACCTTGGATAGACCCAAGGGTTTTGCTGGCCCGGCTGGCACGAGAAGGCCAACACCAGAACGTTCTCCACTTTCAGATATAATTCAAGAAGATTAAGAATCCTTCATTCCGTCCCCTTTTCCGTCCGCCTTTCGTGACAACTACAGCGGTTTGTTGGGCTTTGTGACGGTTTACGGGCCAGCCTAAGTATATGAAAATTTCGACTTAAGTGCTTTTTTTTGTTGGAGGCGCGGGTCGGAATCGAACCGACGAATAAGGGTTTTGCAGACCCTGGCCTTACCACTTGGCTACCGCGCCAGTACCGGAGGGGACGTCGAGTTTGACGAAACCGGCGAAGACCTCTTTGGAAGATATCGCGCCTGTCGGCCTGAAGTCAATTCAGCCGGCGCAGGCGGAACTACCGGCAACAACACATATGAATACCGCTGTTGCTCATGGTACACCGTCTGCGTCGCCGGACGGGCGTCCTTCGGGCCGGCATCGGCAACAGAACCACCCGTATTCGGGTTCCGGTCAAAACGCGGGAAATTGCTGCTCGAAATCTCCAGGCGGATGCGATGACCCGCGAGAAAAACATTGCTGGTCACGCCCGCGTCGATCGTCACTTTGTAGTCTTCCCCCGGCGTCATGAGTTTCGGCGTCTCGAGCGAATCCCGATACCGCATGCGCAGAATGCCGTCGGTCAGGTTGCGCGCCGAGCCGTCCGGAAAGACATCGACCAGCTTGGCGGTGAAATCGGTGTCGGGCGCAGTCGAGGACACATGCAGCACTACTTTGATCTGACCCGTAACCTCGATCGGCGAACTGAGCGGCGTGGTGGAGTACACAAGCACATCGCGGCGCTTCTCCACGGCGCGCTGATCGAGCGGACCCCACGGGAAGATTCGCGGATTGCAGCATACGGCGCCTCCTGTCGTGGGCGCCGGATTCCGCGGATCGTAGACATACGTGTCGGCGGCGGAGTGCGGATCGGGCTTGTTCCCCAACTGCCCGCCGGAATCGAGATAAAACTTCACGCCATGCGCGCGCGCCGGCGGCCACTCGTCCTCATCCCGCCACCGGTTGATGCCCATGACGAAGATGCGTACGGGATGCGCCGGAATCAACGCCGGATCGTCGTTGTTCTTCAGCCACCGGTCGAACCAGCGCAACTGCTCGGGCCGCAGCGACACCAGCGAATCCTTCCCGAAGTTGGCGCCAGTGAACGTCGCGCTGAAGACGTGCGCCCACGGGCCGATCATGATGCGATCGTCGGCGCTGTGTTTTCGGTGCATCGCGAAAGCGTCGAGGTCGCTCTCGACGTAGTTGTCGTACCAGCCGCCGACGGAATAGACGGGGACATGGATATCTTTAAGGTGCTCGCGCACGCTGTGCGCTTTCCAGAAGGCGTCGTAGGCGGGGTGATCGGCAACCACGCGCCAGTCATCCAGCCGATGACCCGTCGCGGCGATATCGGCGTTGCGCTCGGGCTGAGCGGCAACGTAAGTCGCAAACGCCGGTGTCGCAAAACGGGGCGCACGCATGTTGTCCGCGAACCAGAGCAGGCGATGGCCGATTTTCATGGCGCCGCCCGTGGAGTAGAAACGGTCGCGGTAATCGTCGTCGCCGGAAACGTACGGGAATATGGCCTTCAGATGCGGGTTTCCGGTCATCGCCGCTTTCCACTGCGCGATGCCCAGGTAGGAGCCGCCATACATACCCACCCCGCCGTCCGACCACGGCTGGCGCGCGATCCAGTTCAGCGTGTCGTCGCCGTCGTCGATTTCCTGGTTGATCGGTTCGAATGTGCCGCCGGAAGCATAGCGGCCACGCACGTCCTGCACGACGACAACGTAACCGTGATTCACGAAGGACTGATAGGCGGGCGTGATCGCATCGCCCTTCCCGTAGGGTGTGCGCAGCAGGATCGCGGGATAGCGCGCCGCCGCGCCTGGACGGAAGATGTTCGCGCGCAGTACCACGCCATCGCGCATGGGCACAGCTGCGTTGTATGTGCTGACCGGGGGCGCAGGCTTCCGCATCGTCTCCACCGTCGGGCTGGCGGCGAGCGGCAGCGCGATCAGAACCGCGTTACAGGCGAAGATAATCGGGCGGCGCACAAAACTTCCCAGAACCGTCGGGCGACCGTGTCCAGGGAATGATGCCGCTGGATGTGGAGTCGGGCTGCGCTCCCGATTTCGCGCGCAAGGGCGGGAAATTCGGTCACCAAAATCATATGGTCGAATAATTCTGCGGCTTCGGCAACACCGGGGGTGACGCGCAGCACAGCTTCCTGGGGAAAGTCGGCGTTCTCCGCACTGTCTGTAACGATGACCGGCTTCCCCTGCCCCATCAGCCTGACCGCGATGCCGGAAGTCTCTCCGACGCCCGGATAGCGCAGGTTCAGACAACAGTCGACAGCTCCGCCCGCCAAGGGAAAATCATCATCGGCCAGATGCCCGGCGCGGAAAATGGCAGGGTGAGGGCGTTCGGTTCCGAGGAGCCGCGCGAGGTCGTTCGAGACAACTTCTCCGGCGAGGAGGAGCGCCGTTTTGGGCCTCGTCAGATGAAGTTTTTTAAATGTTTCGATGCACTGGATGACGCGCTTGGGCTCGCGTAAGTAGCCGAAGATGCCGAACAGAGTAACGTGCTGGTCGATGCCAAGTCGCTGACGGAACCGTGCAGTCAGGGCGGGATCGGGCGGCGCGGCGATCTCGCAGAAGTGAGGGATAATTTCAATCGGCATCGCGGCGTTCACGGCGCGCACGATTGCCGCCGCTCCCGGGTTGTGGACGATAACGCTCTGCGAGCGCTCCGCGATGCGCCGCAGCATAGGAAAGCGAAAGTACCGGGAATCCACATGAGCCCGCGCCCGGTCGCGCCATAGCTCTTCACCCAGGGAGCGCTTCCATTCGCCGTAGTTGTAGACCCACTCGGCGAGATACTGCTCCTTCGTATACGTGCCCAGCAGGAAGTGGTGCAGGACGGCGTCGTGCAGAACCACCACGCCGGGCTTCGCCAGCGCACGCGCGTAGATCTCTTCGTGCAGGCGGTTGTTGCCCAGATGATAAAGATGCACGTCAGCGTTCGCGGCGTCAGCGGCGTTCGCATCAATCCGCCCGATCCGGGCCAGCGCAGCGCGCAAGGTCTCGGCATAGTCGGCGACGCCCGAACGCGAGCCGGGCGCCGGCGCGTGATAGCCGATCGTCACGGTTTCCTGCGACGGCCGAAGATCGCCGTGCCGACGCGCACCCAGGTGGCGCCTTCCTCGATCGCGACTTCGAGGTCGTTCGACATACCCATCGAGAGTTCCGGAATGCGGTAGCGGGCCGCGAGTTCACGCAGGCGCGCGAAGTAGGGGCGTGCCGTCTCCGCGTCTTCCGACCACGGCGGAACCGTCATCAGTCCCACAAGCTTCAGATGCCGCGCGGATCGAATGGCGTCGATAATCACCGGCAGATCGTCCTCGCCCGCGCCGGTCTTGGTCTCTTCTTTCGACAGCTTCACCTCGATCATGGCGTCGAGCGGTTTCGCTTCCGCTTCCAGCCGCTGCGCGAGCTTCACCGCGTCAATCGAGTCGACGGACGAAAACAGCTCAGCCGCCTTCTTGGTTTTGTTGGACTGCAGATGTCCGATCAGATGGAAACGCGCCCCGGCGAGATCCGCCACGATCGGCGCCTTCCGCTCCATCTCCTGCACGTAGTTTTCGCCGAATTCGCGCAGGCCCAGCTCGTATCCGGCGCGGATGACTTCCGGCCCGAACACTTTCGTCACGGCAAGAAGCTTCACCGCCGCCGGATCCCGATGGGCGCGCGCGCAGGCATTCTCCATACGCTCGCGGACAAGCGCGAGGCCGGCGGAAATAACATCGGCGGAGGGCGGGGTGACGGGCGGCAAAACCTGATGATAGTCGAAAGGCTGTCTCGGGTTGTGCGCACAACGGACGGAGCCGCCGGCCGCCTCAGCTTAATCCCGGATAACGCCGGCGAGCACCTGCGTTCGCCGTCCGGACTGCGCGCTTCGATTATTACAGTGAGATTGCAGTCGGCGGCCCGAAACTTTCTCTTGCCCCCGCCGTCAATCCGAAGGAAACTAAGGTTTTGCACCGCGACTTCGTGCCGGAGCACGCGCGCGACGCAGTTACGTAAAGCGAGGGAAACGAAAAGTTGGAAAAAAACGGCCGCAAGGGCTCTCTGGTTCTGGAGCCTACGGATCGATGGTCGGCAGTTGACGCCAGAGAGCTGTTCGACGTCGCGAGCTGGGGGAAGGGATATTTTTCCGTCAGCGACGAAGGGCACGTTCTTGTGCATCCCGAGAAAGATGCAGCGCGCGCGATCGACCTGAAGAAGCTGATCGACACGCTGGTGCTGCGCGGCATTTCCCTGCCCATTCTGATTCGCTTCGCCGAAATTCTGAAGCACCGGCTGGGCGAGTTGCACGACGCCTTTGAGGTCGCCATCCGCGACCACAAATACAACGGCGAATACTGCTGCGTGTATCCGATCAAGGTGAATCAGCAGCGCCAGGTGGTGGAAGAGGTTCTCGAGTTCGGCAAGCCATACAGGTTCGGCATGGAAGCCGGCTCGAAGCCGGAGCTGCTCGCGGTGATGGCCCTCTGCGATAACGACACGCCGATCATCTGTAACGGCTTCAAAGACGACGAATACATCGAGATGGCGATGCTGGCGCAGAAGATCGGCCGGCAGATCATCCCGGTAGTCGAGAAATACACGGAGCTGGCGCTGATTCAGAAGTACGCCGAGAAGGTCGGCGTGCGCCCCACAATCGGCATTCGCGCGAAGCTCGCCAGCCGCGGTTCCGGGCGCTGGAAATCGTCAGGCGGCTATCGTTCGAAGTTCGGGCTGAGCATCACCGAAGTGATGCGCGCGCTGCAGGAGCTGCGCACATGGGGCATGGAAGATTGCCTCAAGCTGCTGCACTTCCATCTGGGCAGCCAGATTACGAATATCCGCCAGATAAAAGGCGCCGTCACAGAGGCCGGCCGAATCTACGCGGAGCTGTGGCGCGCGGGCGCGACGGGGCTGAAGTATATGGACGTCGGCGGCGGTCTCGGCATCGATTACGACGGCTCGCAGACCGATTTCGAATCCAGCGTGAACTACACGCTGCAGGAATACGCGAACGACGTCGTGTATCACATCCAGAACGTATGCGACGAATCGAACGTGCCGCATCCGACCATTGTCACGGAAAGCGGCCGCGCCATCGCCGCCTATCACAGCGTGCTCGTCTTCAACGTGCTCGGCGTCTCGGGTCTGGGCGAAGAAGATGTGCCGCAGGAACTCCCGGGCGACCCGGAGCAGCCGCTCATCGATCTGCAGGAAACGTTCCGCTCTGTCAATTCGCGGAATCTTCTGGAGTCCTATCACGACGCGCAGCAGGCCCTCGATTCAGCGCTGAATCTCTTCAGCCTGGGATACCTGCCGCTCGACCAGCGCTGCATCGCGGAGAATCTGTTCTGGGCCATCGGGCGCAAGATCCAGAAGATGTCGCGTGAACTTGAGTTCTTTCCCGAAGAGCTGGAAGGCCTCGACGCGATGCTGTCGGACACCTATTTCTGCAACTTCTCGCTGTTCCAGAGCATGCCGGACAGCTGGGCGATTAAACAGCTCTTTCCGCTGATGCCGATTCACCGGCTGAACGAAAAGCCGACCCATCACGCCGTGCTGGGCGACATCACCTGCGATTCCGACGGCAAGGTGGATCAGTTCATCGATCGCCGCGACGTAAAACGCACCCTTGCCCTGCATGATTTCAACGGCGGCGATTACTACATCGGCGCGTTTCTGGTCGGCGCTTATCAGGAAATCCTCGGCGATCTGCACAACCTTTTCGGCGATACCAACGCCGTCCACGTGCGGCTCAGCGAAACCGGCGAGGTCATCCTCGATGAAGTGATCAAGGGCGACACGGTGCGCGAAGTACTCGACTACGTGCAGTTCAAGGCCGAGAATCTGATCACGCGTCTGCGCAAGAGCGTCGAAACCGCGGTGCGCGATGGCCGGCTGAACTATGAAGAGTCCGGGCGTCTGCTGCGCTTCTACGAAGACGGCCTGCACGGCTACACCTATCTCGAAGACCCGCATGAGCGCTAGTCGCTGATGCCGCAGGCCTTACTGAACCGCGCGCGTCAGCAAGCGGCAACGAAAAGAGCTTTTCCAGCAGCCTGCTGGCGAAGGAACAATAAGCCAGCGCGGTAAGCTTCTTTCATGCGACAGCAC
>Ga0182030_10028238_pt1 | contig 10039 bp, 9 predicted proteins | sample 812S3MmetaG_FD_121299 | JGI IMG/M metagenome (GOLD analysis project Ga0182030, IMG submission 121299) | Permafrost microbial communities from Stordalen Mire, Sweden - 812S3M metaG (Illumina Assembly) | ecosystem: Environmental > Terrestrial > Soil > Wetlands > Permafrost | place: Sweden... | reverse complement strand
CCCGCATCCCAGAACGGAGGCGCCGGCTGGGCGCACAAGGCTGACGAGAGCGGGACTTTTGTCCGCGGACGGGCTGGTGGTTGAGATCGCGCTCGCACGAATGTGCGTCAGGCTAATCGCGCTTAAGAAAGTTTAATGGAACGGCCAAAGGGACGCGGCGATTGTGACTGGGGGTAACAAAAGGAAGACTCATGAAACTTACGACCATCGCATTTGCAACTGCGTTCACTCTCACAAGCACACTCTCGTTGGCACAAACCCCCGGAACAGCCGGATACGGATCAGTCGTGGCTCCTTCCGTGGGCTCGTACCCCGCAACAGTGGGTTCGACAAATGTAGTCCCGACGTGGAGCAACACCGGCCCCGCAGCGGCTCTGCCCAGCAGCCCCGCTTTTGTTCCATTCTCTGTGCCGACCCCCACGATTCGGGCGTCCGGGCTTCGCAGGTAAAGAGAAAGCCTCATTTGCAGCGGAGGCGCGTGCGGGACGCTGCGGCTTGCGATTACCTCTTGCTCTGTTGTGACGGCTTGAGTCCACCCTGTTTGACAAGCGGGTCGCTCGGGTCATGCAACATCACGTAATTGTTTAGCGCGTAAAACGTCCCCCACAGCGTCAGCGATGTCGCCAGCAACAGGCCCGCGATGAACATGAGAATCTCTCTCGTGCGGAACATTGGGCCGCTCTAATCACTGCCAAAAAACTTCTCGGAGAGAATCAATCTCCGAGCCGGGCAAGGTACCAAGAGATACCCAGCGCTCGTCCAGGAACGCCGTGCCGCGATGCTACTACCGGATTTGGCGGCTGGAAATAAGCGTTGCAGTCACTGAAATACCACGCCGATCCGGCGTTGCTTTCGCCAAATGACGCGGCACGGAAAATGCAGACCATCGCTTGGCAGGACCAGCGTGAATTTCTCGGGGATCCCCATCGGGCTCGCGACATCCAGCGCCGCACCGTTGTTTGATACGTTGCGGATGGTGCAATCGATCGCGCTGCCACCGAACTCAATCGTTCCTGCCTTGAACACGCGTTGTCGACGAGTAGTCCGCTTTTCGACCATGATCTGACTTCGAGATCGTTTCAGCGGCGAAAATGTATCACGTTTCGAACGGCCTGGGTTCGCGGCCGCACGCGCGCTACGGCGGCCTCTTTTGGAGGCAACTATTCGCCCGAACCTTGCATCGTGCTGGCGTCGAGCCGACCCACGTTCTTCGAGAGCGCGCCAAGTGAAGCAGCCGTTTGTCGAAGCTGGTTTCGCCTCGAGCCTCGCGGCAGCGATCTTGCAAATCGCAGAATTTCGCGCCGTTTCTCGACAAGGTTCGCCTTGCTGAAGCGCGCTGTATCGAGGTCGGCCTGAGATTTGCGTGAGGGCATCGATGCAATCTGCCACCACGAAGCTTGAGGTGGTGGTCAAGATTGCTCACTTCCGAGCATTTGACAGCACAATCGCGAGAGCAAGTGAAAATGCCCTGCACCGGGGCGGGCAGGGGAGTCCCGGTGCAGGGTTGAGAAAGTCTCGGATTTTAGTTCGGTGCCAGTCGACACGGCTCGAAATTTAGCGACGTCGCGGCAATCCGTCTGTTCAAAACGGCTCACCCGGGCACCCTCGCTGCTCCCCGACGCCTGTTCCACGTGTTTGCAATATGGACGTCCAGCGGCCCGGACACGGCAGGTTTGGGTCCCCTGACGCGTAGGTCACGATTGCAGTCGGAAATGTCGCGATCAATTTTGATCATCCGAGATTTGGGGGTGGATACTGCGGCCCGTTCAGCGACGGAACCTCACTGATTCGAGCACAAGGCTCCGATTTGCAGGCCTGTTTGATCGAACGAAACTATGCCGCTACTGCTTGCGAGCCATTGCACGCTGGCGGATTCCGACGTAACCAGCCGCCATTATCTGGAACCGGACATGATCGACCGCAGAAACGGGCTTACTTACGCTGATTCTGGCGTCGATATTGATGCGGGCAATCGGCTGGTCGACCTGATCAAGCCGATGGTTCGTGCCACCGCCCGCGCCGGCGCCGACGCCGAAATCGGCGGGTTCGGCGGCTTGTTCGATCTGAAGGCCGCCGGCTTCCGGGACCCGGTTCTGGTCGCGGCAACCGACGGCGTCGGTACCAAACTCAAGATAGCCGTCGAAACCGGCCTGCATGGCGGCATCGGGGTCGATCTGGTGGCGATGTCGGTCAACGATCTGGTCGTGCAAGGCGCCGAGCCGTTGTTCTTTCTGGATTATTTTGCGTGCGGCAAACTCGATCCGGAGGCCGCCGCCGCCATCGTTGCCGGCATCGCGGAGGCCTGTCGTGAATCAGGCTGCGCGCTGATTGGCGGCGAAACCGCCGAAATGCCCGGTCTCTACAGGGACGGCGATTACGACCTCGCCGGTTTCGCCGTCGGCGCCGCCGAACGCGGCACGCTGTTGCCGCGGCCCGATATCGCAACCGGCGATGCGGTGATCGGTCTTGCCTCCTCGGGCGTACACTCCAACGGATTTTCCCTGGTCCGCAAGATCGTGGCGGCATCCGGCCTCGGCTTCGAGGCGCAGGCGCCGTTTTCACCTGTGATGACGCTGGGCGGCGCGCTGCTGACGCCGACGCGGCTCTACGTCAGATCCTGCCTGCGCGCGATCCGAGAGACCGGCGCCGTCAAGGGCCTTGCCCACATCACCGGCGGGGGCTTTACCGATAATATTCCGCGCGTGCTGCCGAAGCATCTCGGCGTCGGGATCGACCTTGCGCGCCTTCCCGTGCTGCCGGTCTTCAAATGGCTGGCCGAGCAGGGGAGGATCGCCGAGCTCGAGCTGCTGCGCACCTTCAACTGCGGCATCGGCATGATCGCCATTGTGAAACCGGATGCCATCGATCAGGTCACCGACATTTTCGCGCAAAGCGGCGAGAGCGTCGCGCTGTTGGGCGAGGTGATCAACGCCGAGGGCGAGCATCGCGTGGTCTATAACGGTCATCTCGATCTGGCGTGGTGAAGTCATGAAGCGCCGGGTCGCCATCCTGATTTCCGGACGCGGATCGAACATGGCCGCGCTGATCGAGGCGGCGAGGCCAGCGGATTTCCCGGCCGAGATCGTCGTCGTGATTTCCAACCGGCTCGACGCCCGCGGTCTCGAAACGGCAAAACAGAGCGGTATCCCGACCGTCACCATCGAAAGCCAGGGCTTCGGCAGGGATCGCGCAGCGTTCGAGGCGGTTCTGCAGTCGGCGCTGGAGCAGCACAGGATCGACCTGATCTGTCTTGGCGGCTTCATGCGGTTGTTCACGGCCGAATTCGTGCAGCGCTGGCATGGGCGGATGCTCAATATTCATCCCTCGTTGCTGCCGTCGTTTCCGGGTCTCGAGCCGCAAGGTCAGGCGCTGCGCGCCGGCGTCAAAATCTCCGGCGCTACCGTCCATTTTGTGATTCCGGAAACCGATGCCGGTCCGATTGTGATGCAGGGTGCGGTCGCGGTTCGCGATGACGATACGCCGGATACGCTGGCGGCGCGGATCCTTCGGATCGAACACCGGATCTATCCCGATGCGCTGCGGCTGGTCGCCAGCGGCAAAATTCAATTGGAGGGCGATATCTGCAAGACGGCGGGCGGCGTCGGTTCGGACAACGCCCTGATTTCGCCCGCCGTAAGCTAGCGCGGTGGTTCAGGAGTTATTTGGGAAAAAGGCCCGTCACCCGTCGGGCTTGTTGCACGGAGACTAAAATGGCAAAAATTGCGATTGTCGGCTGTGGCGCCATGGGATCGGTCTATGCCGCGTTGATGGTTGACGCCGGTCACGAGGTTCATGCCGTGACGCTTTGGCCCGATCACGCCGCGGCAATGGCGGCCAAGGGTCTGCGTTGCGAAGGCGCCAGCGGCGATCGCACGGTGCCCATTCATGCCTCGACAACGACGGACGGAATCGGACCCTGCGATCTCGTCATCATCGCCACCAAGTCGTTCGACGTGGAGGCGGCGGCGCGTTCCTGCATCCCGCTGCTTGGGCCGGAGACGATCGTCCAGACCATCCAGAACGGTCTCGGATCGCCGGAAATCGCCGCGCCGATACTCGGCGCCGATCGTGTTGCCGTCGGCGTCGTCGGAGGTTTCGGCGCCTCGATTCGAGCGCCGGGGCATGCGCATCACAACGGCATGGAGATGATCCGGTTCGGCGCATTTGCCGGGTTGCCGAAGCAGCTTCTGCAGGCTTCAGCGAAAATCTGGGAGTCGGCCGGTTTCAAGGTCGCGCTGTTCGACGACATCAAGCAGATGGTGTGGGAAAAGCTGATCATGAACGTCGCCTTCTCCGGCACCTCCTGCACGACCGGGCTGACGATCGGCGAAATCCTGACCGATCCGGACGCCTGGAGCGTGGCGCGGGGGTGCGCCGAGGAAGCCGTCGCAGTGGCTACCGCCTCGAAGGTTCGGCTCAACGTCGGCGATCCGATCGAGCACATCCGCAAACTGGGCGGCAAAATTCCGGACGCGCGCCCGTCGATGCTGCTGGACTATAACGCCGGCCGCCGATGCGAGGTCGACGCCATCAATGGTTCGATCCCGCGGCTGGGCAAGCCGCTCGGCGTGGCAACACCCGTCAACGAAACGGTGGTCGGCATTATCAGGGCCCGCGAACGCCGGTTGCTGGCATCGTCGGTCGGGGCATAATTGATCGGGGAATCAGCGGCTAAAAAAATCCCCCGACGAGAGCCGGGGGTGCATCATGATGGCTTGCGCGGATCGTGACGAAGTTACGAGACCTTGAGGTTTTCTGCGGAGTTCTTGCCGCGATTTTCCACAAGGTCATATTCAACAACCTGATTTTCGTTGAGGGTTGAGAGCCCGGCACGCTCGACCGCCGAGATATGGACGAACACGTCCTTATCGCCGGCCATCGGCTTGATGAACCCATAACCCTTTGTCGGGTTGAACCACTTGACGGTGCCTTTCTGCATCGCCTGTCTCCTGGTCTAGACATAAAAAAGACGCGGCCACGCTTTTTGCGTGCCACGCCACAAGCGGGCTTTCGGATGTCTGCTCAATTTCTTGGTCGCGAAACGCACAGTCGAACGGCCTAAATCCGATTGTGCCGGATATTGCAACACGAAATTCGCGCGTTAGCAAGCTTCTGTCACGGCTCAAGAAATCTGTTCGGCGCGGAGATCGCCGATCCGGACCTGTGGCAGCGGAACAACAACGCCCGGTAATCGCCCTTTGCCGGGGATCACGACCGATTGACGCTCCGCGAAAACTGGGGGCAAATCGGCCCGGGCCGACGGGGATTTGGCATTTTTTTGTCGAGCTGGCGCTCCTTTTGGAATGGCATCGATGCGCTGCTCATCATGGCTTTTACGGGCAGGGGGTTGTGGGGCCGGCCGACGGCTCGCAAGCCCGGTTGCGATCGCTTTCGCACTCGCCATCGCGATGGCGTCAACGTCCGCCCAGGCCCAGCGACCACCTCCACCGCCTCCACCGCCACCCGTTGTGATCCCCGTCGTGACACCCGTTGCGGCGCCCGTCGTGATACCCGTTCCGGCGCCGTTGGATGTCAATTCCGACATGTCGGCCGGTGCGGCCGTGACCAATCTCGGTAGCAATTTCCTGGAGCGCCTTGGCCAACAGGCGTCTTATGGGTTCGGCAGCGCGCTGCGGAAAAATCCCGGCGGCGGCGGCGCCTCCGAGGCAACCGACGCGCCGGTTTTTCGAAGCTGGGGGGAGGCCTATGGAATCTCGTCGACGACCAACGCGCAGGGCGATTTCGCCGCCGATCATCGTCAAACCTGGGGTGGCGTGGCCGGGTTCGGCGCGCGCGTCATGCCCGGCGTCAATGTCGGGATTTCGGTGGACCAAAGCCATACCGCAATCGACGTTCCACTGGCGCTGCAGTCCGCGGGGCTCGATCTCACCCAGATCGGCGTGAACGCTTCGGTCGACAAGGGCCCGTGGACATGGGCGTTCGCGGTGGTCCATGGATTCGGAAAGATCAATTCCAGCCGGGACACCGGTTTCGGCGTCGCCAGCGCCGGTTACGACGCCCATATCGACGGCGGGTTGACCGAACTCAGCTACTACTGGAGCATGGACCAGAGCCGCATCGTGCCGAAGGCGGCGTTCGAATATGTGCGTGCTGTGACCGGGCAGTTTCAGGAAATGGGCGGTCTCGACCCGGTGACGGCGACCGGTGCCACCACGGAGCGTTCGCGGATCCTGATCGGCGCGGAGATCGGGCGTTACTGGATTATCGATCAAAAGATTCTCGATCTGTCCGCCTACGGCAAGTTCGTCGACAACGTCTCGCAGGATTTTTCCTCGACCATCGTCAGCCTCGGCCCCGAGGCCATCACCGTGCAGGGTATCGGCGAGAGCAGATATGGCGCCGACGCCGGCGCGGCCGTATCGCTCAGCCTGAGCAATAGCGTGCGCGTCTATGCCAACTATGACGGCAAATTCCGCGCCGCGACCCAGTCGCATCAGGGCACGTTCGGCGTCGAGGTGAAGTGGTAACCCGGCTGATTTGCGCGGGCGCGGCAGGAAGCCGGCAGGCTAACTTCGATCGACCCTGATGACCCGGCCCTTTTCGATTGCGAGCGCCAGCCGGCCATGTTTCAGCGCCAGTGCCGCTTCGCCGAACAGCTCGCGGCGCCAACCGTGCAGCGCGCCGACGTCGGCATTATCGTCAGCGGCGATCTGTTCCAGATCGTCGACCGTCGCGATCACCTTGCTGGCGACGGCGTGGCGCTCCGACGTCATCCGCAGCAATACCTTCAAAAGCTCGACGATCGCCGCGCCGTTCGAATTGCTGCGCGGCTTTTCGATTTTCGGCAGCGTCGCGGGATCGCGCGCAATGCCGCGCTGCACGGCAGCCACGATATCGGCACCCCATTTCGACCGGTCGAACCCCTTCGGCAGCGAGCGCAGATTTGCCAGCCGTTCGAGGCTGGTCGGCGCGTGGGTGGCGATGTCGCCGACCGCATCGTCCTTCAGGACACGACTGCGCGGAACGTCGCGGGCTTGCGCCTCCTGTTCGCGCCATGCCGCGACTTCCATCAGCACCGCAAGCTCCTTGGGTTTGCGCACCCGCGTTTTCAGCCGCTCCCACGCGCGTTCGGGGTGAAAGTCATAGGTCTTGGGCGAGGTCAGAACCTCCATTTCCTCGCTCACCCAGTCGCTGCGGTTGCGCTTCTTGAGATCGGCGTCCAGTGCTGCGAACACATCGCGCAGATGGGTGACGTCGGAGACCGCGTAGTGCACCTGGTCCTCGGTCAGCGGTCGGCGCGACCAGTCGGTGAAACGATGGGTCTTGTCCGGCCGATGGCCGGTGATGCGCTCGACCAATTGGTCGTAAGCAATGGAATCGCCATAGCCGAGCACCATGGCCGCGACCTGGGTGTCGAAAATCGGGTGCGGAACGATCCCGGCCTGATGCCAGACGATTTCGATATCCTGGCGGGCGGCGTGGAAGACCTTCAGCACCTTCTCGTCTGCCATCAGCGCGAAGAACGGCTTGAGGTCGATGCCCTCCGCCAGCGTATCGACCACGACCGCTTCCTCCGCGCTCGCCATCTGCACGACGCAGAGCAGGGGATAATAGGTCGTCTCCCGCAGGAATTCCGTGTCGACTGTGATGACCGGGTGCTGGGCGAGCCGGCCGCAAACCGCGGCGAGTTCAGAAGTGGTGGTAATCAGATCCATGAACGGTCCATAACGCTTCTGGGACGGCGTTCTGCCGAAAGCGCTGATATGTCAAGGGTCTTGCGATGAATTCGAGCCTTGCATTTCAGCCTGACGGTGGCCTTTCGCCCGGGTTCGGCCGGCGAGAGGCGGCCGTCAGGAGCGGCGCGCGTGCCGGGCAGGCGGCCGCTGTGGCGGAACGACAAGCACCGCGACGCACAGCGCCAGCATCGCCAATCCCATGAATTCAAATACCAATGTGTCGTACACGGCAATTCCCCCGGCAAATCGCTAGATTTGTGGGGAAGCGATTGATCGTCTGTTAATTTCCGGGTGCGGGCCGCGAAGCGGCGCGGCAAAAGCCGCATCGACGGTTAATGAATTACGTCCCGCAAAAGGTCTGAAGGACGCGTTGATGCGGCTCGGGCGGGTCAGCGTAGGCTGAAAACGCCGGCTGTTCCTGGTACGGCTTTGACAGGACCGTCAGAAGCTCCTCGAAGGGCGCGAAGTCGTCGCGGTTCATGGCGGCTTCGATCATCGCTTCCACCCGATGATTCCTCGGGATGAAGGCGGGATTGACCGCCCGCATCGCGGTCCGCCGCGCGGCGGCGTCCTGCGGCTCGTCGCTGGTTCGCTGCCGCCAGCGCACGGCCCAGTCGTCATAGGCGGCGGGGTCGGCAAACAATGGCCGGACCTCATGATCACCGGCCGGATCGAGCGCGGCGTCGCTCAGACGCCTGAACGTCAGGGTGAAGTCGGCCTGGTTTTTGGCCATCGCGTCCAGCAGGTCTTGCGCGAGCGCCGGATCGCCGTCGCGCGCCGTAAACAGGCCGAGCTTGCTTCGCAGGCCCGCCTGGTAGGCGTCGTCGAACTTCTGCGCGAAATCCCCCAGCACCGACTGCGCTTCGGCGATGGCATTGTCCTGCACGTCGGAGAGCAGCGGCAATAGGCATTCCGCCAGCCGCGTCAGGTTCCACAGCGCGATCCGCGGCTGATTGGCGTAGGCGTAACGGCCTTGCTCGTCGATCGAAGAGAACACCGTCGTCGGGTCGTAATGGTCCATGAAGGCGCACGGACCGTAATCGATGGTTTCGCCCGAGATCGACGTGTTGTCGGTGTTCATCACGCCATGGATGAAGCCGACCAGCAGCCAGCGTGCGACCAGGCTCGCCTGCCGTGCGACCACGCCCTCCAGCAACGCGTGGTAGGGCCAATCGGCGTTTGCCGCTTCCGGATAGTGCCGCTCGATGACGTGGTCGGCCAGCCTTCGCACGCCCTCGGTATCGCTGCGCGCGGCGAAATACTGGAACGTTCCAACCCGAATGTGGCTGGACGCGACGCGGGTGAGGACAGCTCCGGGCAACGCCGTCTCCCGCATCACGCGCTCGCCGGTCACGACCGCAGCGAGCGATCGGGTGGTCGGAATGCCAAGGGCTGCCATCGCCTCGCTGACAATGTATTCGCGCAGCACCGGACCAAGGGCGGCGCGGCCATCGCCCCGCCGCGAATAGGGGGTCGGGCCAGAACCCTTGAGCTGAATGTCGCGGCGGATACCGTCCGCGTCGATCACCTCTCCGAGCAGGATGGCGCGGCCGTCCCCGAGTTGCGGAACGAAATGACCGAATTGGTGGCCGGCATAGGCCATCGCGATCGGGTCTGCTCCGTCGGGGATACGTTTGCCGGCCAGAATCTCGGCTCCCTCGGGGCTATCGAGCCGATCCGGATCGAGGCCGAGGTGGATCGCGAGCGACCGGTTCAACTTGATCAGCTTCGGCGAAGCCACTGGCGTCGGCGCGACCCGCGCGAAAAAGTTGGCCGGCAGCGCTGCGTAGGTGTTTTGGAAGGGGAAATGGACGTTCATTACCATAACATAGGCGCGCCTTGCCGATAGGCAAAGGGTTGAAGTGAGATGGGCTGGATGCGCCGCTTTTAGCGCGAAAACGGCCCCCGGCATTGGTTGCCGCGCCGGTTCTCGTCGGGTAAACCCTCCCGGACTTCAGGCAGGCCTTGGGGCCGCCCGATTCTAGCCCTCCGACATCTGTTTCTGGAATTTCCATGCATCGTTACCGGTCCCACACCTGCGGCGCGCTCCGCGACAGCGATATCGATCAGACGGTTCGGTTGTCGGGCTGGTGCCACCGGATTCGCGACCATGGTGGCGTGCTGTTCATCGATCTGCGCGACCATTACGGCCTGACGCAGTGCGTGGCCGACCCCGATTCGCCGGCCTTCAAGGACGCCGAAAAACTGCGCTCGGAATGGGTGGTGCGGATCGACGGCAAGGTGCGCCGTCGTCCTGACGGCACCGAAAATCCTGAATTGCCGACCGGCGCGGTCGAGCTTTACGTCAGCGCGATCGAGGTGCTGGGGCCAGCCGGCGAACT
>Ga0182030_10028237_pt1 | contig 10039 bp, 10 predicted proteins | sample 812S3MmetaG_FD_121299 | JGI IMG/M metagenome (GOLD analysis project Ga0182030, IMG submission 121299) | Permafrost microbial communities from Stordalen Mire, Sweden - 812S3M metaG (Illumina Assembly) | ecosystem: Environmental > Terrestrial > Soil > Wetlands > Permafrost | place: Sweden... | reverse complement strand
ACGGCTTCGAAACTGTCCGCATCGCCACGGCACAACGTAACGCTTCCTTTGCGGCCCGACGTGTCGATGGCAATGAGGAGCATCGTCAAACGCCTTCAGGCGGATCTTCCACCAATTCCAGCAGCACTCCGCCGGCGCTCGACGGATGCACAAAAACATACAAGTGCCCGCCCGCTCCCACCTTGATCTCGTCGGAGATCAGCCGCGTCCCGCTTGCCTTCAGGCGTTCGACCGTGCCGGACAGATCATCGACATGCAGCGCGACGTGGTGCAGCCCTTCGCCGCGCTTGGCAAGAAACTTCCCAATCGGCGAGTCTGCCGACAGAGGCTCCAGCAATTCAATGCGGCTCTCGCCCACCGGAACCATCGACAGCCGCACCTGCTCGGCCTCTACGGTTTCGTCCGGCATCGGCTTCAGTCCAAGCTGTTCGTAAAACTTCTTGGCTTGTGCCAGTGACTTTACAGCAATTCCGAGGTGATCAATTTCGCTCATCTGGCCTTCCTAGTCCTTCTACAATTCTCTCTACCAAAGAGTACGGGTCGCGCTTGTGATCGGCAACTTCGGCCGCGTAGCGGGTGGCTTCGCCCTCGCTCAGGTAATACGAAAGCACGCGCTGAAAAAGCGCATCGCGCAGCATCTCCGCAATCCGCACTCGCCAGTTTTCGATGCGGCGCTGGCGCGCCCGATCGCTCTGCTCCAGGAACGAATGATACTTCTCGATGGCCTGCACCAGTTCCTCGATCCCCGATCCATCGCTGGCAACCGTCTTCACGATCGGCGGCGTCCAGTCGTCGTGGCGCGTGGCCAGGCTCTGCATGGCGCGGATCTCGCGCTCCACCCGCTCGGCGCCGTCCCGGTCGGCCTTGTTGATAACGAAGATGTCGGCGATCTCCATGATGCCGGCCTTGATGGTCTGCACATCGTCGCCCATGCCCGGTACCAGCACGACGATGGTGACGTCGGCGAGGCGCACAATGTCGACTTCGTCCTGCCCGACACCAACCGTCTCGATCATCACGATGTCGCGCCCGCTGGCGTCGAGCACCGTGGCTACGTCGGCAGTGGTGCTGGCCAGCCCGCCCAGCGAGCCTCGCGTTGCCATGCTGCGAATAAAAATTCCGGCGTCGGCGTGATGCGACTGCATGCGAATGCGGTCGCCCAGAATCGCACCGCCGCTGAACGGGCTGGTAGGATCGACGGCCACAACCCCGATCGTCTTGCCCTGCTTGCGATAGGCGCGCGCCACCTGATCGACCAGCGTGCTCTTGCCCGCTCCCGGGGATCCGGTGAGTCCCAGCAGCATCGCGTTCCCGCTGTATGGGAACAGCGCCTTCAGCAGCTCCTTTGATTCCGGTGTGTGATCTTCGACGGTGGAGATGGCCCGCGACAGCGCGCGAATCTCTCCCCCGCGAATGCGCCGGACCAAGTCTTCGATGTGGGCGGTGGAAGTCACGATGTCTAAGAGTGGAGCATTTTGAAGGGGCGCAGCTTCAGATGCGCCGCTACATTACCTTTTATTTGTCATCCCGAGGAGGCCTTCAGGCCGATGAGGGATCTGCTTTCCCGAGGTTTCATCGATCTGTGAACCCGCTCACAAAGAGCCAATCGCCCGGCGTTATTCGCGGCCATGAAAGCCCGCACCACTTTTTCAATCCTTCAGCAACTGTCGCGCGATCACCAGCCGCTGAATCTCGCTGGTCCCTTCGCCGATGGTGCACAGCTTCACGTCGCGATAGAACTTCTCCGCCGGATAATCCTTGATGAAGCCGTACCCGCCGTGAATCTGCACGCACTCGTTGGCGGCGCGCACAGCCACTTCGCTGGTGTAAAGCTTCGCCATCGACGACTCCAGCGTTGTCTTCATTCCCGCGTCCTTCATCGCGGCGGCGCGATGCGTCAGCAGCCGGGCGGCGTCAATTTCCGTTGCCAAATCCGCCAGTTTGAACCCGATCGCCTGGAATTCGCTGATCGCCTTGCCGAACTGCTTCCGCTCCTTGGAATATTTCAGTGCCGATTCGTAAGCGCCCTGCGCCATGCCCAGCCCTAGCGCCGCAATCGAGATACGCCCGCCGTCCAGCACTTTCATCGCGTCGATGAAACCCTGGCCTTCATGTCCCAATAAATTTTCGGCGGGAATCTCGCAGTCCTCGAAGATCAGTTCCGAGGTGTCGCTGGCCCGCAGTCCCAGCTTGTTCTCTTTCTTGCCGGCGCGAAATCCCTTCGTCCCTTTCTCGACCACGAATGCCGAGAGCCCGTGGGTGTGCGCCGTCTTGTCGGTGACCGCGATCACTACTGCGACATCCGCATAGTGGCCGTTGGTGATGAATGTCTTGTTGCCGTTCAGCACCCACTTATTGCCTTTGCGAACTGCGGAGCAGCGCGCCCCGCCGGCGTCGGAACCCGAACCCGGTTCGGTCAATCCCCACGCACCCAGGAACTCGCCGGTCGCGAGTTTCGGAATGTACTTGCGCTTCTGTTCCTCATTGCCGGCGATGAAGATGTGATTCGAGCCAAGCGAGGTATGTGCGGCCACCGTGATGCCGATGGAGCCGTCCACGCGAGATAGTTCCTCGACCGCGGTCACGTATTCCACATAGCCCATGCCCGCGCCGCCGTATTCGGTGGGGAAGATCGTGCCCATCAGCCCGAGCTTGCCGAGTTCCTTGTAAATCTCGAGCGGAAATGTGCCGGGCTCGTCCCACTCCATGACGTTGGGCGCAATCTCGCGCTCCGCGAAGTCGCGCACCATCTTCTTCAGTTGTAGCTGTTCATCCGAGAGCTGGAAATCCAAGCTATTCCTCCGGGTCGTGGAACGCAAAGTGGAAACTAGCGGTTATAACACACGGGATGTGGAGAGGCGAAATCCTGCGGAGGGGTTGAAAACTGTTATTCCTCGAACCTCGGCCATACAAGCGGCATGTTCGTTTGCCGCCTACTGCTGCAGATCGTCCAGATTCCGATCCCACAACTTGATGCCGCCAAGGATCCCATCTTCATTGGAGATGATCTTGGCGTCCTTCGGAAGTTCAATGCTGATCTTGGCTGCATTGCCGCCGCCGATGTACAGCCGATCATAGTAGAAAACCCTATAGAGCTGGTCGATGGCTTCGGCCAAGCGCTTGTTCCACTTCTTGCGCCCTGCTTTCGCCAGGGCGCGGCGTCCCAATTCGTCCTCATACGTCTTGCCGTTGCGAAATGGATGATGTCCCATTTCGAAGGACGGTATCGGAACGCCGTCCAGATACAGCGCGGCGCCCATGCCCGTGCCCAGCGTGATCACCAGCTCGACGCCCACGCCGCTCACGCCCCCGAGGCCCTGCACCACCGCATCGTTAGCCACGCGCACCGGCTTGCCCAACTCCTTCGAAAGGTTCTCCGCCAGCGCATACTCAATCCATTTCTTGTCGAGGTTGGCTGCGGTGTAAACCACGCCTTTCTTGATGACGCCCGGAAAGCCGACCGACACGCGGTCAAAACCGCCCAACTGCTTGCCAAAATCCGCGATGATGGCCGTGATCGCCTTGGGCGTGGCCGACTCCGGCGTCTTCGCGCGCAGCCGCTCGGTCAGCGGCTTGCCGGCTTCGTCCAGCAGCATCGCCTTCACTCCCGTGCCTCCGATATCGATGGCCATCGTGCGAATGCCTGTGGTGCTGTCTGTCGTAACCATCGGCGCTGCGCTCAATGGTTGCTTCTTCCTCTTCTTTGACGAAGCGGTGTGCGGCATGAAACCTCCTGGTTACTGCGATTGCTGATGCTCGATTAGCTCCAAATAGCAGAGCATACCGGATAAATGGCTGCGCGTGAATCCATAGCCTTGAGCTTGGCGATATCGCGGTTGTGTGGCCAGTGTGGGGTGGGTGTATCCTGCGAACCGGGCGATGCCACACGGCGTCCGATTCGGCACCGATTCTAGCGGATCGGATTGGATCACGGGGTACGATTTCAATTCAGGAGAGAAACACGGTGAAATCACGGAGAGAGTTCTTGACCAGTGCCCCACTCGCGCTTCTGGGGGCGGCGGTCGCATCGTACGGCCAGACGCAGAATCCCGCGCAACAGCAGACTCCCGGCGCGCCGCCGGCCTTCGGTACGGCTGCAGCGGTAGGTCCTGAGGTCACGTCTGCCACGTTCGCCGAAGCGGAGAAGCTGGTGCAGGTGCAGATGACTCCGGCCGAACTCGCCGAAGCTGCCGGCAACTGGCGCATGGCGATGGCCCCGCTTTACGAGATGCGGGTTGGGCCACGCAAAGCGACGCTGGAGCCCACGCTCGCTCCCGCGACGGTCTGGGACCCAGTTCTGCCGGACGAGAAGTCAGGCCCCGCGCAAAATCGATTCGTCCGCAGCAAGACTGATTCCGGCCCTTTGCCGTCGAAAGACGAGGACATCGCCTTCGCATCGGTGACACAGCTCTCCGGCTGGATCCAGCAACGCAAGCTGACTTCGGAGCGGCTCACCAGCATCTATCTGAAGCGGCTGCGCGAGTACGATCCCAAGCTGCGCTGCGTGATCACCCTGACCAGCGACCTGGCGATGCAGCAGGCGAAGCTGGCCGACTCCGAGATCGCAGCCGGGAAGTATCGCGGACCGTTGCATGGAATTCCCTACGGTGTGAAAGATCTCCTCGACACGGCGAACATTCCGACGACGTGGGGCGCCGAGCCCTATCGCAATCGCGTGCCGCAGAAGAACGCCGTCGTGGTTCAGCGCTTGCAGGATGCCGGTGGAGTGCTGGTGGCCAAGCTGAGTTTGGGCGCGCTCGCGCTCAACGACATCTGGTTTGGCGGCCAGACAATGAACCCGTGGCTGTTGGAAGAAGGATCGTCAGGCTCCAGCGCTGGGCCTGGCGCTGCAACTGCAGCGGGGCTTGTCGCCTTCGCCATCGGTAGCGAGACTGGCGGCAGCATCGTCAGCCCCTCGATGCGCTGCGGAATAACCGGACTACGGCCGACCTTCGGCCGCGTGGCACGCACGGGAGCGATGACGCTGTGCTGGTCACTCGACAAGCTTGGCCCCATGGCGCGCTACGTCGAAGACACGATGCTGGTGTTGAACACCATCACCGGGCCCGACCCGGGCGATGTGTCCAGCATTCCCAGCAAGTTTGATTTCGACGCAAACGCAAGCGTGCAGGGGCTGCGCGTCGGATACTTCCCGGCCTGGATGAAAGAACCGCCCGCGACGGATGTCGACCGCGCCGCGCTCGAAGCGGTCAGGAAAGTGGGAATGATTCCGGTTGAAGTGTCGCTGCCGGACTGGCCTTATGATTCGCTGGACTTGATTCTCTTTGCCGAAGGCGCTGCCGCTTTCGAAGAGCTGACGTTAGCGGGCGGCCTCGATCAGCTGAAGATGCAGGTGCCAGACGCGTGGCCCAACACGTTCCGCCAGTCGCGCTTCCTTTCGGCCGTCGACTTAATACAAGCCGATCGTCTCCGCCGCAAGGTCGCAGTAGAAATGGCCCGCATCTTTTCCCAGGTGGACCTGCTGCTGGTGCCGTCCCTGCGCGACGAGATGCTTACCATCACGAATTTCACCGGACAGCCGTCCCTTACATTGCGGGCGGGCTTCGTGGAAGTCTCAGAGGCCCGCAGCGATTGGGCTCCCGTTCCAGCTCATCCGCTGCCGAAGTTTTCGCCCCCGCGGCGAGTGCCGCACGGCGTTACCCTCATCGGGCGGTTGTTCGAGGAAGGAACTTTGGGCGAAGCGGGCATGGCGTTGGAAAAGACGTTCGCCGTAGCGAGCGAACATCCGCCGGGGTTCTAGATTCCCTACCAGCGGCCGCAACTGAAGACGGGGGCGAGCGTGATCTCTTCGGCTGCCGTTCAGCCGTTGAAGGAGTAGCGCGGGTCGCTACTTCAAGTCAGCGCGGTCGGAGAGCAGAACGCCGTTCCGCGCATAGCTCTCGCGTGGAACCTCAACGAAGGCAACGGTCAACTTCTCCGCCTTGACGTTGAGCTCCTCCCTCATCGCCTCGGTTATGCGCTTGACCGCTCGCCGCTTCTGTTCCATCGTCCGCCCTGCTAACATCGTGATCTGCACATGAGCCATAAACAATCTCCGGAACCAATTTCACCACAGAGACACTGAGACACAGAGAAAATAATGTGAATTGTACTGTCGGCGGTCCGGCGCTCGCCTTCCCTTGTCGAAGCTAAGCCAGGGCGCATTCGGCCGAAGCATTCCATCTTCTCTGTGTTCTCTGTGGTAAATATCTTCTTGCAACCTACTTCGCCAGCTCGTATCCGGCGAAGAAATAGCTGATCTCGAAGCGCGCCGTGTCCTCGGCATCGGAGCCGTGCACCGCGTTCTTCTCAATGCTCGCCGCCCACTTCTTGCGGATCGTGCCCTCGTCAGCCTTGGCCGGATCGGTGGCGCCCATCAGCTTGCGATAGTCGGCGATGGCGTCTTCTTTCTCCAGCGCCATCACGATGACCGGCCCGCTCGACATGAAGTTGGTCAGCGACTCGAAAAATGGCCGGCTCACATGGACCGCGTAGAAGCCTTCGGCCTGCGCCTTGTCGATGTGCAGCATCTTCATGCCGATGATGCGGAACTTGTTTTCCAGAAGTGTATGGATGATGTCGCCTGCCGCGCCGCGTTCGACGGCGTCAGGTTTGATGATGGAAAGAGTGCGTTGCAGTGTTTTCATGCTTTCTTAGGTCCTTTATGATTCGCGATTTGATGTTCGCTCACCGTTGCCAGTTTATAAATTGTCATCCCGACCGAGGACTTCAGTCCGAGGGAGGGACCTGCTGTTTGTCCCGACCGCGAAGGCCGTTCGGGTAGATCTGGCCTTTAGGCCAGCGTTTCGTCGGACATTTTATTTGTCGCGAGTCGGCTTCAAAAGCCGTCTGGCGAACAGCGAATCGGAAGCAGCGAAGAGCGGTTACTTCATCGCCGCGGCTTGCGCCTTCACCAGCGTCTCGCCGATGTCGGCGGGCGAGTGCGCCACGTGGATTCCCGCCGCTTCCATCGCCTTGATCTTCTCCACTGCCGTTCCTTTGCCGCCGGAGATGATCGCTCCCGCATGTCCCATGCGGCGTCCCGGAGGCGCTGTCCGTCCGGCGATGAAGCCCACCACCGGCTTGCGGACGTTCTGCTTGATGAACTCGGCCGCGGTCTCCTCGGCGCTGCCACCGATCTCGCCAATCATCACGATCGCTTTCGTCTCCGGATCGTCATTGAACAAGCGGATCGCGTCGATGAAGTTGGTACCGATAATCGGGTCGCCGCCGATGCCAATCGCAGTCGATTGCCCGATGCCGCGCGTGGTCAACTGATACACGGCTTCATACGTCAGCGTCCCCGAGCGCGACACGATGCCGACATTGCCTTCCTTGTGAATGTGCGCCGGCATGATGCCGATCTTGCATTTGCCTGGCGAGATGATGCCCGGACAGTTCGGCCCGATCAGCCGCGAGTTCTTTGTCTTCAGAAACTCCCATGTATTGACCATGTCCATCGCGGGAATGCCTTCGGTGATGCAGACGATCAGCGCGATGCCGGCGTCGGCAGCTTCCATGATGGCGTCAGCAGCCGCCGGCGGCGGAACGAAGATCACCGTAGCGTTGGCGCCGGCTTTCTCCACGCCTTCGCGCACGGTGTTAAAGATGGGCCAGCCCTCGTGCGTTGTGCCACCCTTGCCGGGAGTCACGCCACCCACAACGGTTGTGCCGTAGGCAGCGGCGTTCTTGGAGTGGAACGTTCCCTCGCGTCCCGTCAGTCCCTGCACCAGCAGGCGCGTCGATTTATCAACCAGTATGCTCATTGGACCCCCTTGGCGGCGGCGACAACTTTCTCGGCCGCGTCTTTCATGGTCTCTGCCACGATGAATTTCAGCCCGCTCTCTTGCAAGGTCTTGCGGCCCTGCTCGACATTGGTGCCTTCCAGTCGCAGCACAATCGGCAACTGGAACTTGGTCTTGCGGGCCGCGCTGACAATGCCATTGGCCAGCGTGTCGACCCGCAGAATGCCGCCAAAGATGTTAATCAAAACAGCCTTTACGTTCTTGTCGCTCAGCAGGATTTCGAAGGCGTGCGTCACCTGCTCTTCGTTGGCGCCGCCGCCGACGTCGAGGAAGTTGGCCGGCATGCCGCCGGCGTACTGAATTATGTCCATGGTCGCCATCGCCAGGCCGGCGCCGTTCACCATACAGCCCACGTTGCCGTCGAGCTTGATGTAATTCAGGTTGTACTTGCTGGCTTCGACCTCGAGCGGGTCTTCCTCGCTGATGTCGCGCAGTTCCAGAATGTCGGGATGACGCGAGAGCGCGTTGTCGTCGAAGTTCATCTTGGCGTCAAGCGCGAAGAGCCTTCCGTCCGTAGTCGTGATGAAGGGATTGATTTCGACCAGCGATGCGTCCGTATCTTCAGCGGCGCGTGCCAGTGCCATCATGAACTTGACCGCGCCACTGATGTAACGCGCCTCGAGCCCAAGCCGGAACGCGATCTCGCGTGCCTGAAAGCTGCGCAGTCCGAAGCCCGGCACGATGTGTTCTTTGATGATGGCGTTGGGGTCTTTCGCGGCGACCTCCTCGATCTCCATGCCGCCCGCAGCCGACGCCATGAAGGCGTTGCGGCCAACGACGCGATCCAGCACGATGCCGAGATAAAGCTCGCGCGCGATGGGCAGCGTCTCTTCGATCAGCAGCCGCTGCACCTTCTTGCCTTCCGGACCGGTCTGGTGGGTGATCAGCTGCATCCCCAGTATTTTTGTTGCAAGCTCACCGGCTTCTTCCGGTGATTTCGCCAGTTTGACGCCGCCGCCTTTGCCGCGACCGCCGGCGTGAATTTGCGCTTTCACGACGACGCCGGTTGCGCCGTCCTGAAATAGCGCCCGTGCCGCATCGAGCGCTTCTTCGCGGCTTTCGACCATACGGCCGCGCGGCACCGCCACTCCATACTTCGAGAGAATGGCCTTCCCCTGATATTCGTGTATTTTCATATGGGTATTACGACAGCGGAGCAACCGTCGCCCCGCGGTTCCGGCGGTTGGGCCGGAGTTGTCTGCTCCTTACAAGGATGGCGTAACAGTAGGAAACCTTTGATTGTATAAGACGGCACGAGGAGGCGGCTAGTGCGGGCCAGCTTGGTGGTACCGTTCTAGCTCGGGAGCGCCGCCTGCCACCTCTTGCCTGCGCGCCGTTATGCCTTACGTTTTCCGCCTTTGGATGCTGCCGCAACTGCCCCGTCCAGTACCAGCCGGCACACTTCGTTGATGTACCCTTCGCTCAATTCGTCGTGCCGGATGAGAAAGCGCATGTAAATCGCCCCGTATAGAATGTCCAGCACGAGATCGAGATCCAAATTCTCCGGCAGTTCGCCGCGCTCGATTCCCCGCCGCAGCGTGCGGTAGGCTCCCTGGCGCCGGGGACGCAGAAGACGGTTACGGAATTCCTCGAGCAGCGTCGGATCCGATTGCCCGGCGGCAATCACCGCTTTCACAATACGGCCGCGCGAGGAGTGCAGTACGGCGAGAAATTGTTTCATCTGCAGGGCCATGTCGCGGTACACCGATCCGCTATCGGGGAAACGCAACTCCTCTTCCGTACTGGACGCAAAGGCATCTACTACCAGAGCACCCTTGTTCGGCCACCAGCGATAGACGGTGGTCTTGCCGACGCCGGCATCGGCGGCAATCGCTTCGATGGAAAGCTCGGCAAAGCTCGCTCTGCGAATCAGTTTTAGGGTGCTGCGCAGAATGGCCTGCCGGGCGTTTTCGCTACGCGGGCGGCCGGGCGCGCGTTGGCCGCCGTTCTGATCGGGCGTTTGCTTTTGTCGGGAAACGGCCATTCTTAATCGGGCAGCGATATTGAATCCAATACGTATCGTATCGTATCATATGAACTGCGTTTTTGACGACGTTGCCCACTCGCGATCCGGCGAGCCACGCGACGCCTGAATAAGCCGCCGATTGGAGTTGTGGCCGGCCGATGTGGATTGTTGCTTTAGCGCTGCGGCGTCCTTATACGTTCGTGGTCATGGCCCTCGTGATCATCCTGCTGATGCCCCTGGTCGTGTTCCGCACCCCGGTCGACATCTT
>Ga0182030_10028236_pt1 | contig 10039 bp, 11 predicted proteins | sample 812S3MmetaG_FD_121299 | JGI IMG/M metagenome (GOLD analysis project Ga0182030, IMG submission 121299) | Permafrost microbial communities from Stordalen Mire, Sweden - 812S3M metaG (Illumina Assembly) | ecosystem: Environmental > Terrestrial > Soil > Wetlands > Permafrost | place: Sweden... | reverse complement strand
GTGATGATCCCGGGGATCAACGACGAGCACCTCGTCGAGGTCAACCGCTGGGTCAAGGAGCGCGGCGCCTTCCTGCATAACGTGATGCCGCTGATCTCCGATCCGGCGCACGGCACGCATTTCGGGCTCACCGGCCAGCGCGGCCCGACGGCGATGGAGCTGAAGGCGCTGCAGGACCGGCTCGACGGGGGCGCCAAGCTGATGCGCCATTGCCGCCAGTGCCGCGCCGACGCGGTCGGACTGCTCGGCGAGGATCGCGGCCAGGAGTTCATGCTGGAGCAACTGCCGCAGGAGATCGTCTACGACGCGAGCAAGCGCGCCGCCTATCGCGAGATCGTCGCCGAGGAGCGCGGCGACCACGCCATCGCCAAACAGGCGGCGGTCGTTGCGGTGCAGGACATCGCGCACGCGGGCCAGACCATCCTGGTCGCGGTGGCGACCAAGGGCGGCGGCCGCATCAACGAACATTTCGGCCATGCGCGCGAGTTCCAGGTCTACGAGGCTTCGTCCAAGGGCGTCGCCTTCGTCGGCCACCGGAGGGTCGACAATTATTGCATGGGCGGCTTCGGCGAGGACGCCACGCTCGACGGCGTAATCGCGGCGCTCGAAGGCGTCACTCATGTTTTGTGCGCCAAGGTCGGCGACTGCCCGCGCGACATGCTGACGGCCGCCGGCATAGAGGCGACCGACGCCTACGCCTACGATTATACGGAGACGGCCATCGCCGCGCTGTTCGCCGAGCGCTACGGCGCCGCGGCGACGCGCGCGGCCTGAACGTTGCTCAAGCAAGGAGTAGACTTATGGCTCTGAAGATCGTCGCCTCGTCCTGCACCGCCTGCGGCGCTTGTGAGTTCGAGTGCCCGACCGCCGCGATCAAGATGAAGGGCGAGACCTACATCATCGATCCCAAGATCTGCACCGAATGCGAAGGCCATTTCGACAAGCCGCAATGCGCGAGCGTCTGCCCGGTGCCGAAGACCTGCGTGAAGGCCTGACCTTCCCCGCGCGCGCTTTGAGCGAGCCCGATCTCGAACCCGCCGAGGGCGACGAAAGCCCTCGCGACTGGCTCGGACATCCCGTGTCCTGCACGGATTGTTCGTACGAGGAGACGCGCGCCGCCGGCAGATGCGATCTCGGCCGCACCTGCGTAATGGATCGCCGCGGCCGCCGCATCGACCGCTTCTTCGCGACCAATCCCGGACAGGCCGAGCGCAATCTCGCGCATCCGTATTTCGAGGTGCGCGCCATCGCCGGTCGCTACGCCTCGCCGTTCCGGCTCGCGCCGTTGATTGACGATCCCGAGCCCGACGTGCGCGCGGTGGCGGCGCTGAGGCTGCCGCTCTCGCGTGTCGCGGCGCTGGCGCGCGATCCCGAGCCGCGCGTACGCATGGCGCTCGCTCAGCGTCTCCAGGGCGAGGCGCTTGCGGCGCTGTTCAACGATCCCGATTACACCGTGCGTCTGGCGGCCGCGCGGCGCGCGACGCCCGCGTTGCTCGTACGCCTGTTGTACGACGCCGACGCAAGCGTGCGCCGCGAGGCGGCGCGGCGTGCGCCTGAATATGCGCTGCTCGCGCTGAGCGACGACGCCGACGCGCTGGTGCGGGTCGAGGTCGCCAAGCGGCTCGCGCCGGGGAAACTGCATCTGCTCGCCGCGGACGCCGACGTGCGCGTGCGCTTCGTCTGCGCGGAGCGGATGCCCGCCGATCAGCTAGACAGGCTCGCCGACGACGCCGACGAGGTCGTTCGCGACGCCGCGCGCGGGCGCACGGGGGAACTCTGATGAGATGGGTCCGCAGAATCAAGGCCCCAATGTTCCGCCGCAGCCACGGCAAGGAGATCTGATATGGGCGCGCTGCCAGAATCCTTCGCTCCCGCCGCATCCGACGCGCTGGCGGCGGCGCGCGCTTTGCTGCTGGAAGATCGTCTGATCCCCTATCTCGGACCGGGCCTGCTGGCGCTCGGCGGCGCGCCGGTTCCCGATTCGCCTGAGGCGGTCGCGGCGGCGCTGCACCGTCTTGCGCCCGCGCCACAGAAAATCCGCACCAGCATGTGGTCGGTCGCGCAGTTCATCGAGAGCCGCCGTCATCGCACGACGCTGACGAAGTTCATGGCCGAACTGTTCGCCTCGCCGAGCGAGCCGAACGCGCTGCAACGCTGGATCGCCGGCCAGCCGCTCTCGCTGGTGGTCGACGCTTGGTACGACGGCGCGATGGCGGCGGCGATGCGCGCCGCTGGCCGCGACGATTTCGTGGAGATCCAGGGCGCAACGCGGGCCACTCTCGGCGCCGAGGGCTGGACGCGGCGTTACGACCACGCGCATGCGCATGTCGCGACGCCGGCCTCGTCGCGCGCCGTGCTCTACGCGCCGCACGGCTCCGTGCGGCCGGCGCGGAATTTCCTCGTCTCGGACTCCGACTATGTCGAGGTGCTGACGGAGATCGACATCCAGACGCCGATTCCCGACGAGGTGCAGGAGATTCGCGCCTCGCGCGGCTTCCTGTTCCTCGGCTGCCGCTTTCACGACCAGATGCTGCGCACCTACGCGCGCCAGATCATGAAGCGTTCCGCGGGCCCGCATTTCGCCGTCGTGAACGCGCAGACGCTGACGCGCAACGAGGCGAAGTTTCTCGTCGAGAACGCCATCGCGCCGATCGTGACGCCGCTAGCGGACGTCGCGGCGACGCTGATCGGCTGACGACGCTCCGCGCGACGTCGAACCGACAATGTCGTGACTGTCCGATTTGCGACAACGAACTAAATCATCATATACAAGTGCTTAGTAGCTGGCACGCGCCGTGCTTTGTCGAGGTCGGACCCCTCGCGCGGAGCGCTCTATGATCCAGCTCACCGACAATGCTGTGGCCGCCGTCAAGACGGCTCTGGCGCGTTCGACGCAACCCGTGCAGGGCTTGCGCATCATGGTTGAAGCCGGCGGCTGCGCGGGCTTCAAATACCGCATGGGTCTGGAGACAAGCGCCCGCGACGACGACGTGCTCGTGCTTCAGGACGGCGTGACGCTGTTCGTCGACGCCGGCTCGCAGCCGCATCTGCAGGGCATGCGGGTCGATTTCGTCACCAACCTCGAAAGCGCCGGTTTCGTGTTCGAGAATCCCAACGCCGCTTCGAGCTGCGGCTGCGGCAAGTCCTTCTGCTGAACCGCCGGAGCCGAAGCATGTTCGTCGACGCCGAAGCCCCGCCCTTATCGGAAATTCCGCGCACCAATCTGCTTGCGCGCGACCGCCGGCCTGTCGCCGCCCCGTCGAATCCCGCGCCGCGCCCGGCGCTGCGGCTTGTCGGACCCGAGCATCTAGCGGCCATTGCCGAGGCCATCGAAGAGTTGCGGCCGCGGCTGCAGCGCGACGGCGGCGATTGCGAGCTGGTTGATATTGTCGATGGCGTCGTGCGCGTGCGGCTGACGGGCGCCTGCGTCGGTTGCTCGATGGCGTCGATGACGATCGCCGGCGTGCGCATGCGGTTGACCGAGAAGCTCGGCTTTTTCGTCAGGCTGGCCCCGGTGTGAGGAACTCGGCGATGCGGCCAATCTACCTCGACAACAACGCCACGACGAGGCCCGACGCCGCTGTCGTCGAAACCATGCTGCCGTATCTGACGGAGTTTTTCGGCAACGCTTCCTCGGCGCACGATCTCGGCGCGGCGAGCCGGCTCGCCTTGAAACGCGCGCGCGAAAGCGTCGCCGCGCTGATCGGGGCGGCTGGCGGCGACGAGATTGTGCTGACGTCGGGTGGGACGGAGGCCGACAATCTTGCGCTTCGCGCGGGGCTCGCGGCGTCGGAGGGCCGCGACGAGATGATTGTCTCGGCCGTCGAGCATCCCGCCATCCTCGCGCTCGCCCATCGCCTCGCCAAGACGAGACGCCTTCGTCTGCACGTCATCCCGGTCGATGCGCAGGGCCGGCTCGACCTCGACAAGTTTCGCGCGGCTTTGTCCACGCGCGTTGCGCTGGTCAGCCTGATGTGGGCCAACAACGAGACCGGGGTCCTGTTTCCCGTCGAGGCGCTCGCCGAAGAGGTCAAGGCCGTCGGCGCTCTCATGCATGTCGACGCCGTGCAGGCCGCCGGACGCGTGGTCGTCGACTTGAGCGCCAGCCGCATCGACATGCTGTCGCTTTCTGCCCACAAGCTGCACGGGCCGAAGGGCGCGGGCGCGCTTTACGTGCGCCGCGGTCTTTCCGTCGAGCCGCTCGTGTTCGGCGGCGGCCAGGAGCGCGGCCGGCGCGCGGGCACCGAGAACGTCGCCGGCGCAGTCGGCTTCGGCAAGGCGGCGGAGCTCGCCGCGACCCGCGTGCGCGGCGACGCCTGCCGCATGGCGGCCTTGCGCGACCGGCTCGAAAGCTCGCTGTTGCAAGACATCCCCGGGCTGAAGGCGCTGGGGGCCGACGCGCCGCGGCTGCCCAACACGAGCGCGCTCGCCTGCCCCGGGGCCGAGGCCGACGGCGTCGCGACGATGCTCAACCGCGCCGGGATCGCGGTCTCCACCGGCGCCGCCTGCGCCGCCGGCTCGCACCGGCAATCGCATGTGCTGCGCGCGATGAGCGCGGAGCTTGCCGAGTTCGGCGCGACGCGCTTCTCGCTCTCGCGCGACACCGACGACGAGGACATCGACCGCGTGCTGGCGACGCTTCCCGGCATTTTCGCGCGGCTGCGCGGTGAAGCGCTGAAGCCGCCGGCGGGGCTTGCGGCGTGAGGCGCTTCGCCCTCAACGACACCACGCTGCGCGACGGCGAACAGACGCCGGGCGTCGCGTTTACGTTGCCCGAGAAGATCGCCATCGCCGAAGCGCTCGCCGCCGCTGGAATCGCCGAGATCGAGGCCGGCACGCCGGCGATGGGCGCGGAGGAGATCGAGGCGCTGCAAGCCATCGTCGGTCTGCAACTGCCGCTTCGCGTTCTCGGTTGGTGCCGCATGGACGCCGCCGACATCGCCGCGGCGAAGCGGGCGGGCCTCGGCGCGATCAACCTGTCGCTGCCCGCGTCCGATCTCTTATTGAAGGCCAAGCTTGGAATCGACCGCGCCGAGGCGCTGGCGCGTGTGCGCCGCTTCGTTCCGGCGGCGCTCGACGCGGGATTTCAGGTCGCCGTCGGCGCCGAGGATTCTTCGCGCGCCGATCCCGATCATCTGCTGCGCATGGTTGAAGCCGCCGAGCGCGCGGGCGCCTTTCGCATCCGCATCGCCGACACGGTCGGCGTGCTCGATCCCTTCGCGACTCATGCGCTGGTTGGGCGCGTCGTCGCCGCGACCGACATGGCCGTCGAGTTCCACGGCCACGACGACTACGGCATGGCGACCGCCAACACGCTGGCCGCGGCGCGGGCCGGAGCGAGCGATCTCTCCGTCACCGTCGGGGGCCTGGGCGAACGCGCCGGCAATGCGGCGCTGGAGGAGGTCGCCGCGGCGCTGGAGGCGCTGTACGGCGCGGCCTCAGGCGTCGATCTCGAACAACTGCCGGGGCTCGCCGAACTGACCGCCGAGGCGGCGGGCCGCGCCATCCCCGAGGGCAAGGCGATTGTCGGCCGCGACGTGTTCAGCCACGAATCCGGCATCCACGTCGCCGGATTGCTCGCCGATCCCGCGACCTATCGCGGGCCGGACCCGGTCTGGTTCGGCCGCACGCATCGCATCGTGCTCGGCAAGCACTCCGGCGCGCGCGCGCTCGCCTACGTGCTCGGCGCCGAGGGCCTCAGTGTGAACCGCGCGGCCGCGCCGGCGCTGCTCGCCGCGGTGCGGGCGCATGCGGCGCGCGAAAAGCGCGCGCTCACGGGCGAGGAGCTGATCCGGCTCCACCGCGAAGTCTGCGCGCGCTTTGAGCGCATCGACGATCTTGTCTGAAGCCAGGAGGCAGCAATGTCCTGCTCAATCGAAGTTGCAACGCTCGACCCCACATGCATCCTGCAAAGACTGCGCGGGCTCTCCAGCGCCGAGGAATTCTTCGAGGAACTGCGTGTGCCCTACGATCCCGCCGTGCTCGGCGTGGCGCGGCTGCACATCCTCAAGCGCATGGGCGAATATCTGGACAGCGAAGAACTCGACGGCCTGCCCGACGGCGTCGCCGCTGCGCGGGCGCAAAGCCTGCTCGCGCGCGCCTATGACGATTTCGTCGCTTCGTCGCCGCTGAAGGAGCGCGTGTTTCGCGGGTTGAAGCCGCGCGATCCCAAGGGCCCCGGCGCGTCGGCGTTTGTTTCGTTCGACGACATCGCGCCGCTGCCGCCGCGTCCCGACGACAACATGTCGCATTCCTGACAACGCCGCCGCGCCGCCGGGCTTTCCGCGTTGGCGCGGTTTATGCAACGAACAAAACAACCAACGCCGCTCCGGAGACCTCCATGCATTTCGTGGTCTGCATCAAACAGGTTCCGGACTCGGCGCAGATCCGTGTGCATCCCGTGACCAACACGATCATGCGCCAGGGCGTGCCGACGATCATCAACCCCTATGACTTGTTTGCTCTGGAGACGGCGCTGCGGCTGCGCGACGCGCAGGGCGGCGAGGTGACGGTGCTGACGATGGGCCCGCCGTCGGCCGAAGACTCCCTGCGCAAGGCGCTGACCTACGGCGCCGATCGCGGCGTGTTGCTGACCGACCGCTTCTTCGCCGGCTCCGACACGCTGGCGACGAGCTTCGCGCTGTCGCAGGCGATCCGAAAGATCGGCGAAGTCTGGGGCGCGCCCGATATCGTGTTCGCCGGCAAGCAGACCATCGACGGCGACACCGCGCAGGTCGGCCCCGGCGTGGCGCGGCGCCTGGGCCTGCATCAGCTCACCTATATCTCGAAAATCGGCAAGGTCGACAAACAGAGCGGCGCCATCGAGCTGGAGCGACGCGCCGAGGGGGGAACGCAGTCGCTCGGCTCGCGCATGCCCTGCCTCATCACCATGCTGGAGGGCACTGCGGAAATGCGTCGCGGCAGCTTCGGCGACGCTTTGCGCGCCGCCCGCGCGGAGATCGTGACCTGGAGCGCCAAGGACGCCGGCATCGAGGACATGCTGAAATGCGGGCTGCGCGGCTCGCCGACCGTGGTCAAGCGCGTGTTCGCGCCGCCGGCGCGTGCGGAGAAGGCCAAACAGATCGAGCTTGAGCCGAAATCGCGCGCCACCGCCGACAGTTTGCTCGACACGTTGTTCGCCGCGAAGCCTGCGCTCGAAGGCGACATGCGCACGCTCGCCGCCGGTTTGTGAGGAGAGAGACGATGGCCGACGCTCCCGCTGCTCCCGCCCCCAGCCGGGCCACGATGAAGAAGGAACTGCCGGAGCATTTCCGGGCCTACAAACATGTCTGGGTCAACATCGAGTTGGAGCGCGGGCAGGTTCACCCGGTTTCGTTTGAGCTGCTGGGCGAGGGTCGCAAGCTTGCCGATAAGCTCGGCGCCGAGCTGGCGGGCGTCGTGATCGGTGGCCCCGACGCGGGCGGGCGCGAGGCGGCGGCCGAGGCGTTCGAGTTTGGCGCCGACGTCGTCTATCTGGTCGAGCATCCCGTGCTCGCCGACTATCGCAACGAGCCCTACACCCGCACGCTGACGGAACTCGTCAACACCTACAAGCCCGAGATCCTGCTGCTTGGCGCGACCAATCTCGGCCGCGATCTCGCCGGCGCGGTGGCGACGACGTTGCAGACCGGCCTCACCGCCGATTGCACGGAGCTTGCGGTCGACGCCGACAAGTCGCTGGCGGCGACGCGGCCGACCTTCGGCGGCTCGCTGTTGTGCACGATCTACACGCTGAACTTTCGCCCGCAGATGGCGACGGTGCGCCCACGCGTGATGGCGATGCCGGCGCGCCAGCAGGGTCGCACGGGACGCGTCGTCGAGCACGGCGTGGATCTGCAAGAGGAGAGCCTCGTCACTAAGGTGCTGTCCTTCCTGCCTGACCGTCAGAACAGCAAATCCAACCTCGCCTTCGCCGATGTGGTTGTTGCGGGCGGGCTCGGGCTGCAGAGCGCCGACAATCTCCAGCTCGTACGCGCGCTCGCGGGCGTACTCGGCGGCGAGTGGGGCTGTTCGCGGCCCTGCGTGCAGAAGGGCTGGGCGCCGGCGGACCGGCAGATCGGCCAGACCGGCAAGACGATCCGGCCGAAGCTCTACATCGCCGCCGGCATCTCTGGCGCGATCCAGCATCGCGTCGGCGTCGAAGGCGCCGATCTGATCCTGGCTATCAACACCGACCGCAACGCGCCGATCCTCGATTTCGCGCATTTCGCCGTCGCCGCCGACGCAGCCCGCTTCCTGCCGGCGCTCACGGAGGCGTTTCGCGCGAGACTCTCCATCGAATCCCGCGACCGGCTCGCCGGCTGAAGGAGCCTGACATGGTCGAGAAGTTCGATTGCATCGTCGTCGGCGCCGGCATGTCCGGCAATGCGGCGGCCTACACGCTGGCCAAGCGCGGGTTGAAGGTGCTGCAACTGGAGCGCGGCGAATATTCCGGCTCCAAGAACGTGCAGGGCGCCATCATGTACGCCGACATGCTGGAGGCCATCATCCCCGACTTCCGCGAGGACGCGCCGCTGGAGCGTCACCTGCTCGAGCAGCGGTTCTGGATGATGAGCGAGAACGCCCACACCGCGCTGCAGTACCGCTCGGAGGCGTTCAACGAAGACAAGCCCAACCGCTACACGATCATTCGCTCACAGTTCGACAAGTGGTTCTCGCGCAAGGTGCGGGACGCCGGCGCGCTGGTGCTGACGGAGACCACGGCGACCGAACTCATCTTCGACCCCTACGGAGCGTGCATCGGCGTGCGCACCGATCGCGAAGGCGGCGTCGTTCACGCCGACGTCGTCGTGCTGGCGGAGGGCGTCAACGGCCTATTGGGCTCTCGCGCGGGCCTGCGCGCGTCGCCGAAGCCCGAAACGGTCGCGCTTGCGGTCAAGGAAATGCATTTCCTGCCGCAGGAGACGATCGAGGCGCGCTTCAACGTCAAAGGCGACGAGGGTGTGGTCATCGAGGCCGTTGGCGCGATCTCGCACGGCATGACCGGCATGGGCTTCGTTTACACCAACAAGGAGAGCCTGTCGGTCGGCATGGGTTGTCTGGTGTCGGATTTCGCCAAGACCGGCGCGACGCCGTACGGGCTTCTGGAGTCGTTCAAGCAGCATCCGTCGATCAAGCCGCTGCTCGAAGGCTCGGAGGTGAAGGAATATTCCGCGCATCTGATTCCGGAGGGCGGCTACAACGCGGTGCCGCAGCTCTGCGGCGACGGCTGGGTCGTGGTCGGCGACGCCGCGCAGCTCAACAACGCCATCCACCGCGAGGGCTCCAACCTCGCGATGACCAGCGGACGCATCGCGGCGGAGGCGATCTTCCAGGTCAAGAGCCGCAAGGAGAAGATGACGAAGGCCAACCTGAAGCGCTACCCGGATGCGCTGAACGACAGTTTCGTGATGAAGGATATGCAAAAGTACAAGGATATGCCGGCGCTGATGCACACCAACTCGCGAAATTTCTTTCTCACCTACCCTGAGCTGGTGGCCAAGGCGATGGAGAATTTTATCCGCGTCGATGGCGCGTCGAAGCGGGAGAAGGAAGGCGCGACGGTGCTCGCCTTCCGCAAGTCGCGCGGCCTCGTCGGCCTGCTCGGCGACGCCGTGCGCCTCGCGCGCGCGTGGCGGTGACCTGCGACCTATTGCACTAAACCTGAGGCGGACGCCGACGCATTGTCACGCGTCGGCGCATTCGGTAGTCGTCGAGGCGCCCCGCCTCGACGCGCGACACGCAACCTTTGCTCATACCAAGTCGCGAGGATGAGGACCTATTCGACGGCTCGCCGTCATGGCGCTTGTCCCTATAGGCGCTAACTTAGTAGTTTGAGATCGGCGGCCTCCGTCATGCCCGGGCTTGTCCCGGGCATGACGAACCCGAAGCGCATGTGAGTCGTTCTCTCTGCGACTTGGTATCAATCCTCCAGCTCGCCGATATGTTTTTGCCCGTAAAGCTGGGCGCCGATCTGTTTGATAAGCTCAAGCTGCGTTTCGAGGAAATCGATATGATGTTCTTCGTCGTTGGTGAGCTTCTCGAACAGGTTCTTGGACGC
>Ga0182030_10028235_pt1 | contig 10040 bp, 7 predicted proteins | sample 812S3MmetaG_FD_121299 | JGI IMG/M metagenome (GOLD analysis project Ga0182030, IMG submission 121299) | Permafrost microbial communities from Stordalen Mire, Sweden - 812S3M metaG (Illumina Assembly) | ecosystem: Environmental > Terrestrial > Soil > Wetlands > Permafrost | place: Sweden... | reverse complement strand
GTCCCTTTTACCTCTGCATTCCCAGGTAAAGATGCGCAATGGCCACATCGCCAGCATGAACGAAATTGAATGGCGTCAGTACCGCAAGTATTCCGCCGACACATCGATTACCTTCGATACGGCCGACGATAAACCCCTCTCTGACGATAAGACGAAGGAGCAGACGCCGCCAGCGGGGCCGACACCGTCCCGAAAGTAACGGCGCCAAACAGGGCCAAACAGTGCTATCTTCAAAACAGATGCTGCGTTCGGTTCCCGGTACACCCCGGCTATCCCGCATAGTGGTTGTGATTCTTGCGATCGCAGCTATGCTCTGCGTATCGGCTGCATCCGTATCACCCGCCCACTCGCATCTGAATTCGGCCGCCGATCATTGTGACGTTTGCTACACAGCGCACATGGCCGCGCAGCAGGTCGCGGTCATTGCGGTCGTTCACTCGCTGGAATTGCAAAGCTTTCTGGCTCCGCCCGAGGCATTTCAGCGCGTCGAATCCCGTGGCGTCATCGCCCTGCTCACCCGTGGTCCCCCTTCCTCCCTGTAATTGAAGCGTTGGTCTCCCGCTTGCAGTCCAGGTCATAAGGAAGGGTAATTCCGTGAAAAGCATCGTTATAGCAGTGCTGGCTATTGCCGGCGTGGGCGCGCCATATGCCGTGTGCCAGGGTATGGGATCCGCCGGATCAGTATCAGGGATTGTAACCGATCCCTCAGGCGGAGTCGTTCGCGGCGCTACCATCGAACTCCAGAATCGCATCAGCGGCTACGACAAAACCGTGACCACGGACGACGCCGGCGCCTACCATTTTCTGGACCTTTCGCCGAATAACTACCACCTCAGCGCCAAAGCCGCCGGCTTTTCCAGCTACGCCGCCGATGTCACCGTAAGAGGCTCCGTGCCGGTGACGCAGGCCATCACAATGGCGATCGGGGCTGAAAGCACGTCAATCGACGTGTCGGCTACTGCCGATCTGGTCGAAAGCGCGCCGACGCCCCATACGGAAGTCGATACCAGCCAGTTCGAAAACCTGCCCACCTATTCCGTGGCGGGGGGGCTCAACGACGTCGTGGCGCATTCCGCGCCCGGAGTCATCGAAGACTCCAACGGCTTTATCCATCCGCAGGGCGATCATGCCGAGACGCAGTTTGTTTTCGATAACCAGCCCGTCACCGATCAACAGAACAAGAATTTCTCCACCTCCATGCCGGAAAACGCCATCGCATCCGTGGAAGTGATCGCTGGTGCCCCGCCTGCCGAGTACGGGGACAAAACCAGTCTCGTGATCAATGCCATCACCAAGAGCGGAATGGGCGTGTCGAAGTCGTTTGGCAGCGAGACCACCGATTACGGCTCGTTCGGCACTGCCAGCCAGTCCTTCACCTTTGGTAACGGTGGCAAAGACTGGGGCAACTTTATTTCCCTGAACGGAGTTCGCTCCGGCCGTTACCTCGATCCTCCCGAGTTCTCCGCCCTGCACGATGAAGGCAATAACCAGACGGTTTTCGATCGCGGCGATTATCAGCCCGATACCAATGACACCTTCCACCTGAATCTGTTCTTCTCGCGCGCCTGGTTCCAGACGCCCAATACTTACATTGAACAATTCAACGGGCAGGATCAGCGCAATCGCATCGTCACTTATAACATCGCGCCAGGCTGGACCCACATCATCAACACGAATTCCACTTTGACCGTGAATCCCTATATCCGGCGCGATGACGCGCACTACACGCCCAGCCGCGATCCGCTCGATGACCAGACTGCGACCGTCGCGCAGACCCGCACACTCACCAATCTCGGACTGAAAGCCGACTACTCCCTGATTAAGGGGCATCACAGCATTAAGACCGGGTTCCAGGGCCAGCACACGTTTCTGAGCGAGGAATTCTCTCTCGGGATTACCGATCCGAACTACGTCGCTGAGAACGGTACGCCGGGTCTTGCGCCTTACGATCTGACGCACGGCGGCAGCCTGTTCCATTTTTCCGATCATTCCGATATCAAGGAATACTCGTATTACATTCAGGACGCCTATACCGTGGGCAACCTGACACTCCAGGCTGGCATGCGCTTCGATTTTTATCGCGGGCTTACGGGCGGCAATGGAGTCGAGCCGAGAATCGGCACCTCATATCTCTTCAAGCCGACTCAAACGGTCCTGCGGGCGTCCTACTCCAGGTTCTTCGAAACGCCCTACAACGAGAACCTGCTTCTGTCGAGTGCGACAGGCAGTGGCGGACTCGCCAGCAATGTCTTCGGCGCCTTCGGAGCCAAAGCGCTGGTCCCCGGAACCCGCAACCAGTACAACGTCGGTCTGCAGCAGGGTATCGGCAAGCACATCCTCGTGGACGCAGGCTATTTCTGGAAGTTCACCCACAACGCGTATGATTTCGATACTCTGTTCAACTCGCCGATCACGTTTCCGATTCAGTGGCGCCTGAGCAAGATCGATGGCGTGTCCGCGCGCATGACGCTCACCCCTATCCACGGTTTCAGCGCATACGGCATTCTGGGTCACACGCGGGCGCGATTTTTCGGGCCGGAAAGCGGCGGTATCCTGTTTAACTCGCCGCTCGATACTTCGGTTTTCCGCATCGATCACGACGAGGCGCTCGAGACCACCGCGAACCTTCGGTACCAGAAGACGAAGAGCGGACCGTGGGCAAGTTTTACCTGGCGCTACGACAGCGGGGAGGTAGCCGGCGCCGTGGCCACGCTCGCCGATGTTTATGCTCTCTCCGGCGACGAACAGGCCTCCATCGGGTTCCACTGCGGCAACACCTACGCCACCATATTCGTGCCGATTACGTCCTGCACGAACGCCACGGCCGTCGCAAATCTCGTGGTCATTCCCAAAGCTGGAACCGAGAACGACGACACAAATCCGCCGCGCGTCGCGCCGCGCAATCTTTTCGATATCGCCATTGGCGATGACAACATCTTCCACACCGAACGCGTGCGTTATCGCGCGCAACTCACGGCCGTCAATGTAACAAACGTTGTGGCCGTGTACAACTTCCTTTCCACGTTTAGTGGCACCCACTTTGTGAGTCCGCGCGCCTACACTATGGAAATCGGCATGGTTTGGTAACCCCGCAGGTAACCAGTCGGATACTGGCCCAGGCGTGGTGATATTGTCAGGTGGTATGTTGGGCGTGTTGTTTAGGACATTTCGGACAGTCGCCGTGATCTTTGCCATCACGGCGCTACTCTGCGTGTCCGCCGCATCGGTTTCCGCCGCCCACGCCCATCCCAACAAACCGGACGACAGCTGCAACGTTTGCAGCACCGCCCACATGGCGGCGCGGCAGGTCTCTGTCATTCAGTTAGTCCATGCGCCGGAGTTGCAAAGCATTCTGCCGCTGCCCGTCCCAATCGAGACCCCGGAATCCGGCCGCGTTCTTTCCGCGCTCACCCGCGGGCCGCCTTCTTCTCAGTAGTTTCCCCTTGCATCGCAGGTTCGCTTGAAGAGAGGACTGTCACGACACGTGGCCCCTCTCCCTGTTTACCTGCGAAATTCGTTCTTCGATCATGCCAGTTGGTTGAGAAAAGAGGTGGATCTTGGAATCAGGAGCAGCTCGAAACCGGAAATCGATTCTCCCGGCGTTTTTTATTCTTCTTGCGGCAGCAGTTTCATACGCGCAGCAATCGCCGCCGCCAACGACAGTGCGGATCAGTCTCAACGATGCGCTCCGGATGGCGGCCCAGCACAATCACGCGCTTGAGGCAGCCCGTTCCACCATTAATCAGAACGTAGCGCAGGAGGTAACCGCTAATCTACGGCCGAACCCCGTGCTCTCCTGGGACTCGCAGTTCGTCCCGCTCTTCGATCTTCCTCAGTTCGCAACCCCAGGCTATTTCAACAACACGGCACAATTCGACATCGGCGTGGGCTACACAATTGAGCGAGGACAGAAGCGTCAGAATCGCCTTCAGGCCGCGCGCGATCAGACAACCGTCACGCGATCACAGGTGCTCGATAACCAGCGCACGCTTCAATTCAACGTAGGACAACAATTCGTCGCCGTGTTGTTAGCCCAGTCTATGGTGGACCTCGCCCAACAGGATCTGGCCAGCTATCAGCAAACCATCAGCATCAGCGAAGCGCGCGTGAATGCCGGCGACATGAGTGAGGGCGACCTGCTCAAAATCAAACTTCAGCTTCTCCAGTTCCAGCAGGATTTGTCTTCCGCAAAGCTGGCGAAAGTGCAGGCGCTCGCCTCACTCCGTCAGCTCCTGGGCTTCGAATCCGTGCCTGAGAATTACGACGTCACGGGGGCTCTCGATTACCAGCCTCTCCACGGTGGTCTCGACGATATCAGGGCGCTCGCCATGGGTTCGCGTCCGGATCTCGCCGCCGCCCGGCTCAGCGTAGTCGCCGCGCGCAGCCAGGTCTCGCTCGCCCAAGCCAACGGAAAACGGGATCTGGGCCTCAGCTTTAACTACACGCATGTCGGCGCGGTAAACTCAGCGGCATTTTTCTTTAATATGGAGGTGCCGATTTTTGACCGCAATCAGGGCGAAATCGCGCGCACTCAGGCCGTGGTCACCCAATCTGACGAACTATACCGGGAAGCGTCGGAACAGGTGACCACTGACGTGGTGAACGCGTACGAGGGCCTTCATACCAACGATGAAATCATCGGCCTATTTCGCTCCGGATACCTCGACCAGACGACGCAATCCCGCGATATTTCGGAATATGCTTACCAGCGTGGCGCTGCCAGCCTGCTCGATTTTCTCGACGCCGAAAGAAGTTATCGTGCCAACCAACTCGCCTACCGGCAGGCACTGGCGGCCTACATGGTTTCGCTCGAACAGCTCCGTGAAGCCGCGGGTACAAGGAATCTGCCGTGAAATTATCCAACTCGTGCCCCGCACTTCTTGTGGCTCTCACTTCCCTGAGCCTCGCCGGCTGCGGCCGTACCGGCGAGAAGGAGTCGCAGATGACTTCTTACACAGCGAATGAAAGCAAGTCGGATACCGCCGCACTGTTCACCCTGCCAGCGGATCAGATGGCGCATGTCCAGGTGGTAAAAGCCATCAGCGCCTCGCTTCCACGCAACCTTCGGTTCACCGGGTCGGTGGCCTATGACGCGCTCTCCACAACGCCCGTCTTCTCAGCCGTAGGAGGGCCGGTGAAACAGATTCTGGCGGCTCCCGGCGACATCGTGAAAAGCGGGCAGCCGCTTCTGCACGTCAGTAGCCCTGACTACTCGCAGGCACGCTCCGCCTACCTCAAAGCGCGCGACATTCTCCAGTTGAACGACAAGAACTACAAGCGCGCGCAGGATCTCTACGCTCACAAGGCGATTGCCGAGCGCGATCTGGAGCAGGCGGAATCCGATCGCGCGCAGGCTGCCGCCGATGTCGAATCGTCAGGTGATACACTACGCGCCCTCGGCATCGCCGATCCCGACACCAAGCCGGCCACCACACTCGAAATTCCCGTCCTCGCCCCCGTCAGCGGAGAGATCGTCGAGCGCCTCGTGGGCCCGGGGCAGTTGCTCCAGGCTGGCTCGACGCAGTGCTTCACGATTTCCGATACCAGCAAAGTCTGGGTTCTGGTCAACGTTTATCAGAGCGATATGGGCAGTGTCCATATCGGAGACGCAGCAGATATCACCACAGACGCTTATCCGCAGATCTTTCGCGGACGCATCTCCTACATCGCACCCGCGTTGGACCCGACCACGCGAACCCTGCAGGAGCGCATCGAAACCGAGAACCCGGATCACCGCCTCAGGAAAGATATGTACGTCACCGCGACCGTCCACGCCGGCGCGATTCAGAACGCGATCCTGGTCCCCGATACAGCGGTGCTTCGTGACACGGAAAACCAGCCGTTTGTTTACGTGCAGACGGGAACCAATCAGTTCGCCCGGCGTCTGGTCACCCTCGGCGACTCCGACGGCGGACGAACGCAGATCAAAACAGGCCTGAAGGAAGGCGAAAGCGTCGCCGGCGACGGCAGCCTCTTCCTGCAATTCAGAAATTCCCTGCAGCAGTAGCGGACGAAAAAACATGATCCACCATATTGTTAAATTCGCCCTGCGGCAGCGCTTCCTCATGATGATGCTGGTCGTCCTGCTCATCGCCGCAGGGTCGTATTCGTTTCTGCGTATGCCGGTGGACGCTTATCCGGATCTCTCGCCGCCCATGGTCGAACTGGTCACCCAGTGGCCCGGACACGCCGCCGAAGAGGTGGAGCGCCTCACTACTCTGCCTCTGGAACTTGCCATGAACGGCACGCCCCACATGCGGATCATGCGGTCGATCTCGCTCTATGGCCTCTCCGACGTCATTCTTACGTTCGAAGACGGCACCGACGATTACTTCGCCCGCCAGGTGGCCTTTCAGCGCACCTCAGATGCCACGCTGCCGAACGGGATCGCGCCCAGCATGGCACCCCTCTTCAGCCCCAGCGGCCTGGTATACAGATATGTCATCGAGAGCCCGGACCGCACTCCGATGGAGTTGCACACTTTTGAAGATTGGGTCATCGAGCGAGCCTATCGCAGCGTCCCCGGAGTCGCCGACGATTCCGGTTTCGGCGGCCCGACCATGCAGTATCACGTGCTGCTCGACCCGGTTAAGCTCTACAACTTTCACATCCCGGTCGCTCAGGTGGTCAGCGCGCTTGCCGCTAATAATTCCAATACCGGCGGCGGATTTTATTCTCAAGGCGGCCAGTTCAACTATGTGCGTGGTTTGGGCCTTGTAAAAACCGTCGAGGATATCGGCGAGGTTCCGGTCGGCTCTGCCAACGGAGCGCCGGTTCGCATCAAAGACATCGGCCATGTCGAGATCGGCCATGCCCCGCGTTTGGGTATTTTTGGTTTCGAGAACAATCCCGATGCTGTAGAAGGCGTCATCCTCATGCGCCGCGGCGAGCAGACTCAGACCGTGCTCCAGGGCGTCGAGAAAAAAACTGAAGAACTCAACCGCTCCGTCCTGCCGCCCGACGTGAAAATCCGCCCTTACTACGATCGCAGCGACCTGGTGCGAGTCACTACCGACACCGTGGAAGCGAATCTGGTTCGCGGCATGTTGCTCGTGATCGTGGTCCTGATCTTCTTCCTTGGCAGCGTGCGCGCAGCAGTCATCTCGGCTCTGACAATTCCCCTGGCACTGATGTTCGCCTTCGTCATTATGAAAGCGCGGGGCGATGCCGCGAATCTGCTCTCCATCGGAGCTATCGATTTCGGCATCATCATCGACGGCACTATCGTGATGGTCGAGAATATCTATCGCGAACTCGGCCTCCGCCATGGCCAAACCTACAAACTGCACGACGTGCTGCTGGCCGCCGCGCGCGATGTGGATCGGCCCATCTTCTATTCCATTGCCGTGATTATCGCGGGCTACCTTCCGATCTATGCCCTCACCGGCCCCGCAGGGCTCCTCTTCCGTCCCATGGCCAATACGATGGCGTTCGCTCTGATCGGCGCGCTGATCCTGACCCTCACCATCGTTCCCGTGGCAGCTTCGTTCTGGTTCACGAGCGGCGTCAGGGAAAGAAGAAACATAATCTTCGAGTGGATTCGCGACGTATACGCTGTCCTTCTTCGCGGATGCCTCAGGTTCCCTGCTCTGACGCTGATCGTTTCGGTGCTCATTTTCGGAGCCTCGCTGCTGCTGATTCCCGGCATCGGCGGCGAATTCCTGCCCCACCTCGACGAAGGCGCGCTGTGGGTCCGCGCGACCATGCCCTACACCATTTCGTTTGAGGATTCCGCCGCCTTCGCTCCGAAGGTGATGCAGATCCTGAAGACTTATCCGCAGGTCACCGTAGTCGGCTCCGAACTCGGCCGCCCGGACGATGGTACCGATCCCACAGGCTTCTTCAACGACGAATTCTATGTCGGCCTCCGGCCCTACAGCGATAAAACCTGGGGCCAGAGTTCCATCCACACCAAAGCCGATCTGATCGAGGATGTCGGGAAAAAACTTGCATCATTCCCCGGCGTCATCTTCAATTTCACGCAGCCCGCCGAAGACGCCGTCGATGAAGCGCTCACAGGGCTCAAGAGCTCGCTCGCGGTCAAAATCTTCGGTGAAGATCTGAACGTGCTCGAAGCCAAAGGCGTCGAAATCAAACGCGCGCTCGATCATACGCCAGGCTTCGAAGAACTCACCGTCGTCCGCGAACTCGGGCAGCCCAGCCTGACAATCCAGCCAGACCGGCCGAAGATAGCGCGCTACGGCATCAACGTCGATGATGTCGGCGCGGTCGTGCAGGCTGCGATTGGCGGGCAAACCGCAACGCAGGTCATCCAGGGCGAAAAACTCTTCGACATGATCGTTCGCATGGACCCGCAATATCGCTCAGGCGCCCGCGAAATCGGTAATCTTCTGGTGCCTGCACCGGCTGGTCAGCAGATACCGCTTTCGGAACTGGCCACTATCCGCGAGGTATCCGGCGCGTCGTTTATCTATCGTGAAAACAATTCCCGCTACATCGGCGTTCAGTTTTCCGTGAAGGAGCGTGATCTCGAAGGCGTTATCCATGACGGCCAGGCCGCGGTCAACAAAGCGGTCCATCTCCCGCCCGGCTATCGTCTGGAATGGGGCGGCGAATACAGTGAGCTCCTCGAGGCCAAGGCGCAGTTTGTGATCATCGGTCCGCTGGCAGTCATGCTGATCTTCCTGATCCTGTTCGCCCTGTATGGGAATTTCAAGTTCCCGATTACGATCGCTCTGGGAGTAGTCTTGACTGAACCCGTGGGGGCGCTGATCGCACTTAAACTCACGCATACGCCATTCAGCGTATCCAGCTTCCTCGGCTTGCTTGCGCTGCTGGGTGTCTCGGTTGAAACGGCCGTCATCCTGGTGAGCTACATCAACAAACTGCGGATCGAAGGCATGACGATCCACGATGCCACGCTCTCCGCATCGCTGCTGCGGCTGCGTCCTATCATGATGACCGCACTCGTCGCTTGTCTCGGCCTGCTCCCCGCTGCCATGGCTACCGGCGTAGGCAGCGATACGCAGAAGCCGTTTGCCATCGTGGTTGTGGCCGGACTGATTTCCCGGCTCTTCCTTGGCTTCTTCGTCAATCCGGTGCTCTACGAAATCGTGGCCCGCAAGAACGACGTCCTGAAGGTCTGAACAACTGGTCTGACCAAACAGAGTTATTTGGCTGCGCTTTGTGGAATCACTGAAGCCTCGCGCGGAAGCTCTTTGATCGTGATACCGCCGAAGCCCATCCGGAGCACGAGCTTGTGGGTGAGTGTAGCATCGCCGTGCGTTAGATTTTCACCGGTCAAGTGCTTCCTGCGGGTAGCGGCAGTCACGTCGGAGGTTACGACGCCCGCTTTTGTGTGGGCATCAATCGAGTACGCCGCCAGATCCGGCAGCATCAGCAGTATGTCGCCGCAGCCATCGGTAGCGTCGATGTTACCTGTCACCCTGGTCACCGCAACATAGCCTGCATGATGAATGACGAGGTTGGAATTACGCGGCACACGGATACGGTACTCAACAGCCACATCGTGTCCTTTCAGATGGAGATGTCCTAAGAAGCCCGGCGGCGGAGCCTTCGTTAGAATCGTCAGCTCTGTATCGGACTTTCGCTCGGTAACGACGTGCACGCTATCCAGACGCTGCTTCTCCACAGAGTCAGTCTCGGAGACATAGCCCAGCGACCGGACGACGGTCACCTCGACGACGGCTTGATCCCAGCCTTCCACCGTCAGGGTGCCGTAGGAACCCTCCACGCGAATCGTACCGCCCGGCGCGAAGTTTACGTCTTCCGTGGTTGCCGCCTGCACTGGCTGTGCAGCATTGTCCGCAACGAGCGGCAATCCGACCGTCAGAGCGCCGACTGCGAAAAGAAGTCCCTGTAGCCTGTATGACATGACTTCACCTTATCTCACTATCGTGGCTGCGGATGAAAGCAAATTAGAAATAACGTGCCTGGTGTCCTGAGTTATAAATAGCTTGACTAATTGATCGGGAGGGCGCATCCTGGGTCATGCGCACAGGCCGACCGATTAAGCCACTGGAGATTACTGCCGAAGAACGGCAGAAGTTGGAACTGTT
>Ga0182030_10028234_pt1 | contig 10040 bp, 6 predicted proteins | sample 812S3MmetaG_FD_121299 | JGI IMG/M metagenome (GOLD analysis project Ga0182030, IMG submission 121299) | Permafrost microbial communities from Stordalen Mire, Sweden - 812S3M metaG (Illumina Assembly) | ecosystem: Environmental > Terrestrial > Soil > Wetlands > Permafrost | place: Sweden... | reverse complement strand
CGCCCTTCAACGACGATCAGAACCCTCCTCAGAATCAGACACTTGCACGCTGAAGCCCCGTGGCGCTCGGGAAATATCGCCTCCCGCTACCGTATGTTATTGCGCGGAAAATGAGGGGACCCCTACTTCAACGGTAAGTCGCTCGGGAAGGTCCTGATCGTCTTGAGCGCCGTGCCGTTCTCGCTGGTGGGCGCGTTTCTGTTGCTGTGGTTGTTGGGTTATCACTTGAGCGTCGCTGTCTGGGTCGGCATCATTGCATTGGCCGGCGTCGATGCCGAAACCGGCATGGTCATGCTGCTGTATCTCGACGTAGCCTATGGGCGCTGGCAGCGCGACGGGCGGATGAAGACGATCGGCGATCTCGAAGGCGCCGTCATGGAGGGTGCCGTGCAGCGCGTGCGACCCAAAATGATGACGGTGTTCGCGATCCTGCTGGGGCTCCTTCCCATCATGTGGTCGAGCGGCGCCGGATCCGACGTGATGAAGCGAATCGCCGCACCCATGGTCGGAGGCATCGTCACCAGTTCCATCCTGGAGCTCCTGATCTACCCGGCCATCTACGTGCTGTGGAAATGGTGGAGCGAAGTGCGGCCCGCCCATGCGGGCGCCAATGATCGCCGGCCCTTGGAGAGCTCATGAATTCTTCATCACAAGGGCCACGCGTTCTCGTGACCGGCGCAGCTGCCGCTGCCGGTTCATCTGGCGGGATGTCAGATGACGTGATTGAGAAGGATGGCCGAGATCAGCGTCACACAGCCGAGTGCATGGATGGCGAGGCTTAGCTCAATGCTCCGCTTCAATCGCGGACGAGCACGGCTTTCCGTCGATATGCCGCGGACCGCATGCAGACCGAGACCCGCGAAAATCACTGCGGGGAGCGCGTACCAGAGCGGCAGCGCGTGACGCCCGATGATGGCTCCCGAGGCCACCAGGGCGGTCACGGCAAGCCCGCGATAGATCCACCGCGCGCCGCCGACGCCCCAACGCACGACGAGCGTGCGTTTGTGCGCGCGGCGGTCGGCCTCGATGTCCGGCACTTCGTTGATGATCAGAATCGCCGCCGCCCAGGCGCTCACCGGCAGGCACAGGAGTACCGCGGTTGAATCAACGAACCCCGTCTGTAGCCACACGGTACCGAGCACCGGCAGCGCACCGAAACCGATCGCCACGGTGGCTTCACCCAGACCGCGCGCGGATAACTGCACGCCGGGCAGCGAATACAGGAGGCCGAGCCCAAGTCCCACGCACCCTAGCCAAATCACACCCGGACCGCGCAACACCGCGAGCAACACGCCCAGCAGCAGCGCGATAACAGCCAAACCGAGTGCGAGGCGAGTCATCTGAGCGCGCGATAGAAGTCCCGCTTGTATGAAGCGTGATCCGCCCGTGTATGGATAGATGTGCTCAACATTGCCGGGATCTGCACCGGTGATATCGTCGCCCACGTCGTTATAGACATTTGCTGCCGCGTGCGCGAGCAGCATGACGCCGATCGCAAGTCCGAACAGCAGCCCGTCGAAGCGGTGATAAGCCGCGCCAGCCCAGGCGGTGCCCACGAGCACCGGAGTTACCGCGGCGATCATGAAAGGCGGACGTGTGGCGAGAAACGCGCGGCGTACCGCTGCGGCCATTCCCGGCCCCGCGAGTGCCGGCGACGGACCGACGATGGGCCGGTGTACGCCGAGCATCGGTAGTCCCTTATTCATCGATGCATCTCCATCGGCGGTTCTGTCGAAGTGCGGTTCATTGCGATGCGTGCGGCGTGCTGTCGTGGCCGAACTGATAGCGCACCGTGAGACCGAACATGTTCACACTGTCGCGATTGGGTTGAATCCCCAGCGCCAACAGATTCGGCACGGTGGACGGTCCCACCCCATTGAGCGCCCAATCGTTGGAGTTGTACTGTTCGCGTGTATAGCGGAAATGGATTTGCAGGGCAGTCGTCCACTGGTAGGCGACTCCGAGACGCGCGGAATCGAGTTTGGTCCACGACTGCGGAAAACCCTGCGCCGTCCCTCCCACCGTGGAGTCCGTGTCTTCATAGGAGGGTGCGAGCAAGTAGTCCAAGGTGAGAGTCCAGCGCTCTTGCGGGACCCACCGTCCGCCGACATCCATGTTCCAGAACCGCTCCGTGTCCGCGGCCAGCCACGGCGCCGAGAGTACCCCGGTGTAGCCGTTCTGCAGCATGGCCATCCGCTCGTAGCCGGCATCGATGTAGGCGCTCAAAGTGTCTCGCGGTGTCCAGGTGAGCGTCGTGGATGCTCGTTGCTCATGGGCGGCCAGCAACCCCAGCGGCGAGGATCGATAGTCGTCCTTGGCGAGGTATCCCTCGACCGTCCAGGTGAGGGTCGAGGTCGCGGCCCAAGAACCCGTGAGCGAGGAGAACACCCGATCGCGCGGCGCATAGTTGTAATCGCGGACCAGCGGGTTCTCCTCGACCGGCAGGGCCGCGGCATTGAACGACGAGGTCTTGCGCAGGGCGTCGCCGTATTTCAACGTGAAGCTCAAGGACGAGAGGGGAGTCAGAGTGGCGCGGCCCCAGCTTTGGGTTTCCTGGGTATTGGTGATCACCTGTCCGGGCCCGTAGTGATCGTCGTTGAATTTGCCGCCGACGCCGATCCGTATCCAATGGGCCAAGGCGTAATCGGCGCCGCCATCGAGACGCACGCGATCCTCGCTGTAGCGCGGCGTGAGAGCTGTTCCGCCCGGAAAGGTATCGGTCACGACATAGTCGATGGCGAGCGGCGTCGTCTGGTCATCGCGTCCGTCATAGGCCGCGTTGCCACGGATGCTGAGCTTCGGCAGCGGCCGTGACGCCAACTGCAGTGCATAGTGAGACAGATGCACATCACCATTGAGCGATCCCGGGGTCGGCACACTGGCGCCGGCCAAGGTGCTCACGGGCAGAAAGGCATCGTTCTGCTTAAGCCAACCGAGCGAGGCGGCGAAAGTCAGCGTGGTCGCGTACCAGGGCAGCTGCAGGTTGCCGGAGGCTGCGACCTGCTGCAGGTTGTTGCTGGGCGGTACACCGAGACGTCCTTCGGTGGCACCGGGCGCGATCGGCAGATAGGGGTTCGCAAAGGTCAGCGCATCGTTATCATCCTCGAACCAGGAGCCTAAGTAGCTTAAGCGGACACTCGCGATGCGGCCGGCCCAGGCAGCGCCCCCTTCGAAGGAGTCGGTGACGTAGTCGATGGGCTGAGACAACTGCACCGCTTCGGTCAAGAAGCTGGCACTCGTGAGATCGGTGCCCACCTTTTCCTGGCGCCGAAACTCGCCGAACACGGTCCAGCTCGGACTTGCGAAGAAGCGACCCAGCAACGCCACCGTGCGGCGGTCCGTCCCGATCGGCGCGGACGCGAGGCTCTGCGCCAGCGCAGTCATTCCGGCGGTGCCCCCTGACGCGACCCAGCCGGGGGGCAGACCGAGATTCGTGCCGTTGGCCTGGAACGGCGTGACGCCGGTATCGTAGAGGCGCGATGGCTGGCCGTCGTAGCTCACGCGCAGGTCATACTTGCCCTCGCGGCCGCCCTCGACGTAACCGTCCCGCGAGGCGAGTCCGAGCCGTTCGAGATCGTAATTTGCATACGAACCGTCATCGCTGCGCATTTGTCCGGACGCTCCCACATCGGCATAGGTACCCACGTGGTCGATGCCGGTGTAACGGCCGAACGTGGCGTTCGCGCCGCTGGCGGTGAGAGCGCCCACTTCCACGTTAGACTCGTAGCCTTGCAGGAAAGGGCACTGCGTGCACTTCCAATCGCTGGTATCCGCCGGCGGCGGCGTATCAGCCGATGCCGGCGCTACGATGCCGGACGCCGCCATGGCGAACATCGCGACAAGCGCCAGCGCGAACGGCGCTTCTTGATGGCGGAGGAATACGCGACGGCGAGAGAGTGCGTTCATGCGGTCTATCGCATCAGGGCGCGGCCCGACGGACTATTCGAGCCGTGAACCTGGGAATGACAATTGACGCAGCCGCCGGCGAGCAGGAAGGCGCTCGGGGCTCCGCCCGCCAAACCCGCCGGCGTATTCGCGATGGAGGGATGCCCCGCGCCCTCATGACACGTCTGACACAGAAACGGTGGACGCAGCTTGAGCAGCGCCGGCTGCGCCGAGCCGTGCGGTTGGTGACAGTTGGTGCAGTCCTCCGTCACCGGCTGATGTTCCCAGAGAAACGGCCCGCGATATTCGGCGTGGCAGCTGGTACAGGTTTCGTTGACGGTATTTTTCACCAATTGCGCGGGCGCCGTCGAACCATGCGGCGAATGGCAGGCGGTACAGGCCATCTTGCCTTCGCGCATCGGATGATGGGATGGTTTGAGCAGGTCGGTGTGCTGTGCCTGATGACAGGTGGTGCACACATCGATCTGCGTGGCCGCGGTCAGCACCGGATCTTTGGGCTTGTGCAGGTCGTGACAGCTCGCGCAGGCGACATCGCTTGCGGCGTGCGCGCTCGATGCCCAATCATGCGCCGCGTTCGATTGATGGCAGCCGAGGCACACCGCGTTCTGCTGGGGTGCTGGCGTGATCGCTTTGGGACCGAAGTCGCGCATGCCCGCGAGCGGGCCACCGCCGGCCGCCACGTGCGCGCCGCCCGGTCCGTGACAGGCCTCGCACTGCAGTCCGCCATGACCGAAGGGGCCGTTCGGATCGTTCGGGCGCGCATGCTTGGTGCGAAAAATGCCCGTAACGTTGGTGTCGCCGCCATGACAACCCAGGCAGGTGTCGGCTCCCTGCGCGCTGTAGGCCGCCGCCGCCGCCGCTGGCGGCGGTCCGGCTGCCGGCGGGGCGGCTGCAGGTGCCGGAGCAACCGCTGGCGCCGGTGATGCGGCTGTTGCGCCCGACTGCGGCGCATCCGCGGCCCACGCCGCGCCTAAGCCGCAGGCCAGCAGCGCCACCACGGCCGTTCGCCGTCGCAACCACTGCATTCAGGTGCCCACCGAACACCTGTCCATCGACCGTGACTGCCCTCTCACGGCGTAGCGGCCGTCGGCTGGTTGGCCGGGAAGCTCGCGACATGGTGCACGACCTTCACGTCCGCGACACCGCCCGAACCATGGCATATGGAACAGGTCTCGAGGGTTGCGACGGAGGCGGTATTGAGCGTGCCATTCGCGTTCTTCTTGGCACTGAAACTGCCTCCGTTCTGCAGCATGTGGTTGACGGCCGAACTGTCGGTGTGGCAGGCGGAGCACGCCGCGGCATTCGGCGTCGCCACCGTGGCCTGGGTCAGATCCGAGGTGGTGCTGTTGGCGTGGATGGTGGTGCCTTGCACGGTCGTGGGATCCACCGGGTACTCGGTGCCGGACAGGTGGCAGGCCTCGCAGTTGGCGAGGCTCGGGACACCGTTTTCGTCACTGCTGGGCGGGTACAGCACCTGCAACGTCTCACCCCCGCCCGGGGCGTGGGTGGAGCAGATCGTCAACCCACCCGTGCTGGAAGTGGCCCCGCTGGCACCATTGCCATAGGTGCCGTAGATCGGACTGGTGGTGTTGTAGGCGTACGGGTCTCCCGAGGCATGGATGGCGTGGATCATGACCTTGAAGTCGATCGCATGATCCGCGGCCCCGATCGGCGAGCTGCTCAGGGCGCAGGCACCCGTGGTCTGCGTCGACTTGGTGATATCCAGGATGTCCGTGGCGTTCGGGTTGTGACAGGAGGCGCACAGGTTGATGTCGGTCTGCGGCGCCGCATTACCCTTCGCGTCCACCATTGCCAGGGTGCGGTTCTCCCCGTGCACGGTCAACGTGCCATGGCAGGTGGCGCACTTGGTTGCAAAATCGACGACCGCCGCGCGGGTCGTGGGCGTCGTGCCCGTGATGGTGACTGTCTGACTCGCGGTCTTCACACCCAGCGAGACCGCCGTGGTGCCGCTGCCGGAGAGGTTGGCCAGCGACTGCACCGCCCGGCCCTCCAGCGAGGCGATCAGCGAACCGGTGGCAGTGGCTGGAAGGGCCGTGGCAGCGGTCACGGTGAAGGAGCCGTCGCTGTTCTGGATCGCCGTGCCGGCCTTGGCGGCGGCCGCAAAATTGATGGTCAGCGGCTGGGCAGGATTGCTGCCCGAACCCACGTTGTTGACGCCGTTGGCGCCCAGGCTGTTGGTGCTCCAGGCAAGGTCTAAGTTCAGGGCGGAAGAACTTTGCTGGAACGGACCGCCGGCGGCCCCGATGGGGTACGGAGCATTGCTGTTGGTCGGATCCGTCACGCTGACGGTAGCGACCGGCGTCTGGCCCGGTGCCGTGTTGGAGACGCTGACGATGTTGAACAGAAAGTGCTTGATGGCCGTATCCACGCCCGTGGTGTGCGCGGCCACCACCGACAGCGAGCCATTGTCGATGGTGCTGGTCGGACCGTGACAGGTCGAGCACTGGCTATCGTTGGCGACGATGTTCGCGGCGCTGTGGCCCGCTCCGGTCGCGAAATCGACGTTGTCGTGGCAGGAACCGCAGGCGGCTGCCGAGGGCGCCGAGCTGAAGTTCCCCGCCTGCGGCGTGTTGGTGTCGCTGGTGACATGGCACACGGTGCAGAAGCGCGTGCCCGGCCCGGATACCGCGGAGTTGTTGCCGCTGGCATCGTCCTGCGGGAACACCACTGTCGAGAAATCGCTGACGGCCCCGCCGTAACCGTAGATGTAGTAATTGGACGTGGGGGAAACCGTGACTCCCGTGAAGGACTTGCCCGTCACGTTGGGCAGGCCTGCGCCGGTATGAATGGCGTGGACCAGCACCTTGAAGTCCAGGGTGTTGCCGCTGGACGGATCGATGGAGCTCGGGTTGTGGCACATCACACAGTACTTCACGCCCTCGCGCGCACCCCCGTGTATGGCGAGGTTCTGGTGGCAGCCATTGCAGCTGGTGTCATCGACGATGTCGAACTGGGTGATGCCGGTGGTCGCGCCGGTCGAGGGCTGGAGGGTATAGACCGGGCTGTTCGCCACGATGGTGGTGCCCGCGGAATTGGTGACGCCGCGGATCTCGAAACCCACCCGATGGGTGAGCGCCGGGACGTAGGGGACGGCCTTGTCCGCGGAGATATCTTTCGCGAAGGTGTATTGATACGTGCCATCGCCGTTATCGACCAACTTGCCCGCGGTGCCCGCCTCGACCGTGGCCTGCGGCTGCGGCGTGGTGCCGACGATGGGGTCCGCGGTGGTGCCCCCGCTCGCGGGAGTCGCCGTCGTATAGATGTACGACTGCCACTGGCTCGACACCAGGGGAGCCGGTGCAGCGGTCTGCGGCGGCACCGCCGCAAGCTGCGTACCTGCCGGAATGAGCTTGGCCACCGCGAAATCGATCTCGCCCGCCGTCAAGCCCGACAGCGGCTGGCCGCTTTCATTGACCAGCTGGAATTTCACCACGGGCTGCGCCGGTGAGGTGGTGGAAATGGTGACGCCGGTGATGGTCGCGGTAATCGTCGCAGCCGTGGTGAGGCTGAGTGCACTCACGGAGCCGGTGGCACCGGTCGATCCCGTCGCTCCCGTGGCACCAGTCGCCCCCGCGGCACCTGCCGGCCCCGTACTCCCACTGCACGCTGCCAGCAGCGCGCAGAGCAGCGCTGTTCCCATGGCGCCTGCACCCCAATTGGGGATGCGGCGTAACTCGCGAATCCCGTTCGCACGCGACATGTGACACTCTCCCTAAACGATCCCGATATCCAGCGGCTCTCAGCGCAGCGCCCGCTCAGATCTACACCGACGGCCTTGCGCCCAAACTAGGCCGCAAAGAGTGAAAGATCTGTACGGAAACGCACAGAACTCGAGTCCATGGAGCGAGTAGGATTTTTTTTGTTGACTGCGGCTCACGCCGAAATTAAATATCGAAATCAATCGGCTGGGTCTCGTATTGGGATGAAGGACTGTTCATGACCGCATCGAGAAGTTCGCCGTGAATTCGCCGCAGCCCGTCCGTCATGGCTTTGCCGCATGGCTCTGGCGGCGTCCCCAGCGATGGTTTTTGCTCGGTATTCCGGTCGGCGGATTGATCGCCTTCATCGTCGGCGTCGGCTTTACAGGAGCTTTCGTGGGCGGCCTCAAGTTTGCAGAGACCAATGCGTTCTGCACCTCCTGTCACGAGATGAATACGGCTTTCCAGGAATTAAAGACGAGCGTGCACTCCTCCAACGAGTTCGGTATTCAGGCGGGCTGCGGCAATTGCCATGTGCCGCCGGCGTTGCTGCCGGGCCTGTGGCGGCACATTCAGGCGTATAAGGAAGTGTGGGGTCACCTCACCGGCAAACTCAACACACCCGCGAAGTACGAAGCGCTGCGCCTGGAGATGGCGCAGAAAATATGGGCGGAACTCAAGGCAAACGACTCCGCCGAATGCCGCAGCTGTCATACACCCGCCGCCATGGCATTCGCGAAGCAGCCTGCGGCGGCCGCCGAAGCGCACCAATCATTGGCGAAGAGCGGCATGACCTGCATCGACTGCCACCAAGGTGTCGCGCACACGCTGCCCCAGGGAAGCTGACGTTAAGGAAGCTTAGGCCGCTCGGGCGGGCCGCGATTTCCCGCTGATGTATCGACCGAGGATGCGCAGGATTTCGGTCGCGCGGAAGTTGAGTACGCGCCGCGGCCAGAGCAACTCGCGCTTGTCGCACACGGTGGACATGCTGAAGCGCGTGATTTCTCCCAGTAAGGCGTCATCGGCGACTGCGCTGCGGCCCTGTGCCATCCCGGCGTCGAGCCGGGCGCGCAGCGCGCGCGCCGCGGCGATGCCTCTTGCCACGCCGCGGCCGCGCCGCATTGAGATGCGCCCGTGCCGTACCTTCAATTCATTGAGCCGCTCGGCTGCATCGTAGGTGGCGTCGACCAATTCGCGGCGCGTCATCCACTTCGTCTCATAGTTGAGAATGTGCTCCCAGGTGGGTTGGACGAGCAGTTGGCGGTGCTCTTCTAGAGTGTGAGCGAACAATCGGTAGCCGAAGCGGCCGGGCTCCTCGAAGCCGCGGCTGCCGGGGTCGATGAAGGGACCCATAGGGGAAATGAAGCAGGAGAGCCGCTTGTCGGTCAGTTGGAGCAGACGGCCACAGTACTCGACGGCGCCCTGCACCAGGGCCTTGGTTTGGGTAGGCAGTCCGATCATGAAGTAGATATCGATGCGCGAGCAGCGCAGGCGAAGTGCCTCGCGGATGACCGCTTCCATGTCCTCGTTGGTGTAGCCTGACTCGCCCTCCTGCGCATCGCGCACCGCTTGGTCGTGACTCTCGGGACTGAACGCCATGCTCCAGTGGCGCACACTGCGCTCAATGTCCCGCAGGAACGACGCCGGAGGTAAGGCGAAGAACTCGAACACGATCTCGTTGGGAAAGTCCGCCGCGCGCAGACGTTCGAGCACTTCTGCCGCGTGCTCGGGTCCGGCCATGAGCAGATCGCCGATCAGCACGATGGGACCGCGCATCAGACGGCTCAAGGCTTGCATGTTCGCCACCACGCTCGCCGGACTGCGATACACCGGCTTCTGTCGCTTCATGAGATGCGTGCAGCTGGTGTGCGAGGCGCCGCAGGTGACGCATTCGAAGGCGCAACCCTTGACGGTGAACACCGTGGTGATCGGATGGCTCCACCAGCCGTTGAAGGGCAGGGCGCCCTCCAGGTCGCGGTAACGCAGCACCATCTCGACCATGAGATCGGGCCGCAGATCGACATAGTCCAGGGTCTCAGGCACGAAGCTGTGGGGATTGATGTGAATCCCAGCGGCATCCTTCCAGGTGAGATTGGGAATCCGGTCGACGGGATCGCCCCTGCGCAGCGCCAAAAGCAGCTGGTGCAGCGGCGGTTCGGTGCTCTCGCCGCGCAGCACGAAGTCCACCTGCGGGTAGCCGATCAATTCGCGGTGAAAGTAGCTCGATGACAATCCGCCCAGGATGACGGGGACGTCCGGATGCAATTCTTTCACGATGCGCGCGATTTCCAAGGCGCCGTGGGCGTGCGGCAGCCAGTGCAGGTCGATGCCGACGGCTTTGGGCTTCTGGCGTGCGAGGAAGCGGGGCACGTCGAAGCGCCGGCTGTTCATCATGCGCAGCGCCAGATTGACGAT
>Ga0182030_10028233_pt1 | contig 10040 bp, 7 predicted proteins | sample 812S3MmetaG_FD_121299 | JGI IMG/M metagenome (GOLD analysis project Ga0182030, IMG submission 121299) | Permafrost microbial communities from Stordalen Mire, Sweden - 812S3M metaG (Illumina Assembly) | ecosystem: Environmental > Terrestrial > Soil > Wetlands > Permafrost | place: Sweden... | reverse complement strand
GATCGGCGAGACGATCGACGAGGAAACGACGGTCGACCCCGAGACGGGCGAGATGCGCGAGCCCGAGGAACCGGAGATCGACCCGAAGAAGTTCGAGGAATACCGCGACCAGATCGACGAACAAGACGTCACCCCCGACGACTTCGGTCGGATCGCAGCGCAGACAGCCAAGCAGGTGATCCTGCAACGCATCCGCGAGGCCGAGCGCGACATGATGTTCGAGGAGTACCGCGATCGCGTCGGCGAGCTGATCACCGGCATCGTCCAGCAGTCCGACTCCCGCTACACGCTCGTGCAGCTGCGCGAACGCGTCGAGGCGCTGCTGCCGAAGTCCGAGCAGGTAGAGGGCGAGCGCTACGACCATTCCCAGCGCATCAAGGCCGTGATCAAGGAGGTCTCCCCATCGACGAAGGGGCCTTCGATCATTGTCTCCCGGCGCGACCCCGAGCTGATCAAGAAGCTGTTCGAGCTGGAGGTTCCAGAGATCGCCGACGGCCTGGTGGAAATCGCCAACGTCGCCCGTGAGCCCGGTTACCGCTCGAAGATCGCCGTCGTCTCGAACACCGACGGCGTCGACCCGGTCGGCGCCTGCGTCGGCCCGCGCGGCTCGCGCGTGCGGATGGTCGTGAGCGAGTTGCGCGGCGAGAAGATCGACATCATCCCCTTCAACGACGAGCCCGCGCGGTTCGTCGCCAAGGCGCTGTCTCCCGCACGGGTGCGCGAGGTGCTCGTCGACGACGAGGCCAAGCAGGCGACCGTGATCGTGCCCGACGACCAGCTGTCGCTGGCGATCGGCCGCGAGGGCCAGAACGCTCGGCTGGCGGCACGGCTGACGGGCTGGCGCGTGGACATCCGCTCGGAGAGCGAGTTCGCCGCCGAGGAGGCCGAGCACGGCTACGAGGAGGAGGAGGTCCAGGGCCGTTGCGCCGCAATCCTCTCCAACGGACGGCGCTGTCCGAACGCCTCGCTGCCCGGCTCGCGCTACTGCGGTATCGAGAGTCACCAGGCGCTGGCGAACATCGAGGGCGATCAGATCTCCGACCTGACCCCAGCCGAGGGCGGCGGCGAGTCCCCGGAGCCCGTCGAGACGCCATTGGATGAGCAGAACGTCGAGAGCGAGCCCGCGACGTTCGACGACCCGGCAGAGACGGCCGGGGCGCCGGCGGCGCAAGAGAGCGCCGGCACGCTTCCCGATGAAGGAGATTCGACTCCCTCTGAGCAGCAGCCGGCAGAGGTATCGGTGGCGCAAGAGACCACCGAGGAGCAGACGCCATAGGGCCGCATGTGCCTCAGCGTCGCTGCGTTGGGTGCGGGCGCATCGCGCCGAAGTCAGAGTTGTTGCGGCTCGCTCTCACCGACCGGGGGCCAGCGGGTGAGAGAGTCGCACTCCCTAAGCGCGCGGTGCTCGACCTAGTTGCCACGATGCCCGGACGTGGAGCCTATCTTTGTCGCGCCGCGCCCCGCGAGAAGCCCTCCGCAAACTGCGTCGAGCTCGCCACACGACGCGGCGGTCTCTCGCGGGCGTTGCGTTGCGCGGTGAGGATCGATCCTGAGCTCGTAGAATCGGTAGGTCGATGAGCAAGAAGCGCGTACACGTGATCGCAAAGGAGCAAGGTCTCTCCAGCAAGGAGTTGCTGGAGAGACTGAAAGCTGCCGGGGTGGAGGCGAAGGCCGCCGCCTCTTCGGTTGATGAGGCGGTCGCATTGAAGGCGCTGGGAGCAAACGGCGCTTCCGGCAACGGCTCGGCGGACAACGGCGCCCCCGCGGCCGTGAAGTCGAAGGGCACGACTGCAGTCGCCGTCCCGGCCGCCCCCGTAGCCACCGCGACGACGGTCGCACCCGTAGCCGGCCAGGACAAGCCCTCCGCACCGCCGGCCCGGAAAGCACCCTCTGCGACGCCCGCAGCATCTACTACGGGTCAGGCTCCCGCCGCCGTCACCACCCCGGCGGTGGCGCCGCCCAACGGATCTCAGTCTTCTACAGCCGGCGAGCCGGGAGCGGGCGCCGCGGCCGATGAGGGCTCAACACCGCAGCCCGCCGCTGGTGCGGCCGGTGAGCGCGTACGTCCCACGCGCGACTCGCGCACGGGCGAGCGAACCCCCGGTGGTGTCGGGCCGGGCGGACGCAGGCGCGTGGTGATCGACTCTCAGGCATCCCGCCGCCAGCAGGGCGGGCCGGCCAATCAGCCCCAGCGCCGTCCGCGCCGCGGTAGGCGCCGGCGCGGCACCTACGACGACACGATCGCGCCGATCGACGCGGCTGCGATGGAGGCGACGGACACGATTCGCGTCAACTCTGGCTCCACGGTGAAGGACATCGCCGAGTATCTCGGCGTGCCTGTTCCCGAGGTGATCAAGAAGCTGATGATGCTCGGCGAGATGGCGACGCTCACGCAGACGCTCTCCGACGACGCGATCCAGGTGCTGGCCGACGAGTTCGACAAGCAGATCGAGATCGTCCACGCTGCCGACGACGTCGAGGTCGAGCCGGTGTTCGAGGATGTCGAGGCGGACATGGTCGAGCGTCCTCCGGTGGTCACGATCATGGGTCATGTGGATCATGGCAAGACCTCGTTGCTGGACGCGATCCGCGAGACCGAGGTGGCCGCCGGTGAGGCCGGCGGCATCACTCAGCACATCGGCGCTTACCAGGTCCACCACGGTGGCAAGGTCGTCACCTTCCTGGACACGCCCGGCCACGAGGCGTTCACCGCGATGCGCGCCCGCGGGGCGCGTGTGACGGACGTCGTGGTGATCGTGGTCGCGGCCGACGACGGCGTCAAGCCGCAGACCGAGGAGGCGATCGACCACGCTCGCGCGGCGGAGGTGCCGATCGTGGTGGCGGTGAACAAGATTGACAAGGAGGGCGCTCAGCCCGAGCGCGTACGCACCGAGATGACCCAGCACGGGCTGCAGCCCGCGGAGTGGGGGGGCGAGATCGAGTTCGTGGACGTCAGCGCTAAGACCCGCGTGGGCCTGGACTCGCTACTGGACACGATTCAGGTCGTGACCGACCTCGAGGAGTTGAAGGCCAACAGCGATGCGGAGGCCTCGGGCACGGTTATCGAGTCGAAGCTCGACCCCGGGCGTGGGCCCGTGGTAAGCGTCCTGATTCAGCGTGGAACCCTGCATGTGAGCGACGCGCTCGTCGCAGGCGCGCACTTCGGACGAGTCCGCGCGATGCACGACTTCACCGGCGCACGGGTAAAGGGAGCCTCGCCGGGCCAGCCGGTGGAGGTGCTCGGCTTCGACGGCGTGCCGGAGGCCGGCGAACTCGTACGCGTGGTCGAGAACGAGCGTCGTGCCCGCCAGCTCGCCGGCGAGCGCGCGAACCGTCTGAAGACCGAGGCGCTGGCCCGGCGCTCGGGCCGGAAGATGTCGCTGGAGGACGTCTTCAAGCTCGCCCAGGAGGGCCAGGTCAAGGAGCTCAGCTTGGTCGTCAAGGCTGACGTCGCGGGCTCGCTGGAGGCGATCGAGGACGAGATCGCAAAGCTGCCGCAGGGCGAGGTGAAGGTCAACATCATCCACCGCGGCGTAGGTGGGATCAACGAGTCCGATGCGATGCTCGCCGCTGCCTCCAACGGTGTGATCCTGGCGTTCAACGTGCGCCCCGTCGGCGACGCCCGCCAAGTCGCCGAGCGTGAGGGCGTCGAGATTCGCTCCTATTCTGTGATCTATAAGGCAATCGAAGAGCTGCGTGCCGCGATGCAGGGCATGCTCGAGCCGGCCGAGGTGGAGAGCGCGCTGGGCCAGGCCGAGGTACGCCAGCTGTTCCGTGCGTCGAAAATCGGCACGATCGCCGGCTCGCACGTCAGCGAGGGCAAGGTCACGCGCGGCGCGAAGGTGCGTGTTGTGCGCGATGGAACGGTGATCCAGGACACGACGATCGCCAGTCTGAAGCGCTTCAACGAGGACGTGCGCGAGGTGGCCGCCGGCTTTGAGTGCGGCATCCTGCTGGCGAACTTCCAGGACCTGCGCGAGGGCGATGTGCTCGAGACCTACGAGACGCGCCAGGTGGAGCGCGAGCTCAGCTAGCAGGCCCCTGTAGGATGAGCACGGGACGTATGCGCCGGGTCGACGAGGCGATCCGCCAGGTGCTCGGCGATGCGGTGGCAGGAGAGTTGAAGGACCCTCGTGTGGGATTTGTGACCGTGACAGATGTCAGAACAAGCTCCGATCTGCGCCATGCCCGCGTGTACGTGAGCGTGCTTGGCGACGCGGGCCGGCCGTCCACGAGCGAGCAGCGTGAAGACACGATGGCCGGACTGCGCAGCGCGCACGGCTTTCTGCAGAGCAAGGTGGCGAGCGAGCTGCACCTGAAGCGCACGCCGACGATCGAGCTGTTCTACGACGACACCACTGACCGCGCTCTACGAGTCGATCAACTGATCGAGGAGATCGGCGGTCAGGGATGAACGGGGCGGAGAGCACAGAGGTCATACGCGAGCGGGTGCTCGAGCGGATTCGCGAGGACTCGCGCTTCGTGCTCGCCGCGCACGAGCGCCCCGACGGCGATGCGCTGGGCTCGCTCGTTGGCATGCAGGGGCTCTTGAGCGCGCTGGGCAAGGACTCGATGATGTACATCGCCCCTGACGATCTGCCACTTCCCCTCGAGTACCGCTTCTTCGCGCTGGAGGGCATGATCCAGACGCCTCCGGCAGATGTGGCCGAGCGCACCGTCGTGTTCCTGGACTGCGGCAACATCGACCGCAACTCCGCCAGCGTGCTGCACGAGGGCAAGCACCTGTTGAACATCGACCATCACCACGACAACACCCGCTTCGGCACGCTCGACTACGTGATACCCGATGCCTCGTGCACGGCGGAGATCGTCTGGGATTTGATGCGCGGGCTGGGGGTGCGCCCGACACCTGCGGTTGCCGAGGCTCTGTATGTCGGGCTGATCACCGATACCGGCCGCTTCATGTACGAGAACACGGGGCCCCGCGCGCATGAGATGGCCGCCGATTTGATCGGCGCGGGCGTAGATGTGCAGGCCGTATACAGAAGGCTGTTCGAGGAGGCGCCCGAGGGCAAGCTGGCACTGCTCGCGCTGGGGCTCAGTCAGATGCGCCGCTTCGACTCCGGCGAGCTGACGCTGGCGGCGCTGAGCGCTGGGGATTTCGCCAAGGCCGGCGCCGAGGAGAGCTATTCGGAGGGCATCATCGACCATCTGCGCGCGGTGCAGGGCACGAAGCTCGCGGCGCTCGTGCGCGAGCTGACCAGCGGCGAGCGCAAGGGTCAGCACAAAGTCTCGCTGCGCGCCACCGACGACGATGTCGACGTGTCGGCGATCGCGCGGGCGCAGGGGGGCGGGGGCCACCGCCGCGCGGCGGGCTTCTCCACGACGCTCGAGCTCGACGAGCTGATCGCGTTTCTGCGAAGTGCGCTCGCGGCGCAGCTGCACGCTGTGTCCGACGGGCAGCCCGCGCCGGTGTGAGAACGCCCGCGCCGTCTGAATCAAGACACGCTGCGGACGGCATCCTGCTGATCGACAAGCCGGTCGGGATCACCTCGCACGATGTGGTCGCGGCGGTTCGCCGCGCGCTCGACGGGGCGAAGACGGGGCACGCGGGCACGCTCGACCCGTTCGCAACAGGTCTGTTGATCGTGCTGGTCGGCAGGGCGACGAAAGCCCAGCGCCAGATGATGGAGCTACGCAAGCGCTATGCGACCGTCGCCCAGCTGGGCGCGGTGTCAAGCACGGGCGACACCGAGGGTGTGGTCACCGTGACCGGACGGCTGCCGGCCGATCCGCCGCAGCTACCGACGGGCGAGATCAGACAGCGCCCGCCGCAGTATTCGGCCGTGAAGATCGGCGGTGAGCGTGCTTACAAGCGCGCTCGGCGTGGCGAGGAGTTCGAGTTGCCCGAGCGGATCGTCAGCGTCTACCGTTTCGAGCAGCTCTGGCGAAGAAATGAGGACCCCACTCTCCCCACCCACTCCGCGCAGCCCAAACCATCCGACCCCGGTTCCGCGGAACGGTCCACGGGCGAGCCGGTGCTGGAACGGGCGGCCTATGAGATCGAATGCTCCGCAGGTACCTACGTGCGCTCGCTGATCGCCGATCTCGGCGATGCCTACTGCCTGGAGTTGAGGCGCACGGCGATCGGACCGTTCGAGGTGGGCGACGCCGTCGGCCCGCCGCGGCAGGGAGAGCCGTGGCGCGATCCTCCTCTGATCGCACTCGACCAAGCGCTCGCCAGGCTGCCCAAATAGGCTTGCCGCAGTGAAGATCACGCGTCTGGAAGATGTCGAGCGGCAAAGCGGCGGGCGTAGCGTCGCGGTGGGCACCTTCGACGGCGTGCACCTCGGTCACCGGCAGGTGATCGCCGGCGCCGACAGCGTGCTCACGTTCGACCCCCACCCGGTCTCGGTCGTCGCCCCCCAGCACACCCCGAAGCTGCTCACGCCGCTGGCGCGCAAGGCCGAGCTGATCGAGGAGCTGGGGGTGCAGGAGCTGATTGTGATCCCGTTCGACGCGACCTTCGCCACGAAGACGGCCGATGAGTTCGTGCAGGACGTGCTCGTGGGCGCGCTCGGGGCCACGAGCGTGGCGATCGGCGAGAACTTCCGCTTCGGCCACAAGGCCCAGGGCGACCCACGGCTGCTCGCGGCCGACGAGCGCTTCAGGACCATAGTGCATCCGCTGCTCGAGGTCGATGGCGAGATCGTCTCCTCTAGCCACATCCGCGGTCTGGTGCTCGCCGGCGAGGTGGCCGAGGGGGCGGCGCTCCTGGGTGCGCCGTTTCAGTTGCGCGGCGAGGTGGTTCACGGGGACGAGCGTGGTCGAGAACTCGGCTTCCCGACCGCGAATCTCGTCCCCGAGGAGGCGCTCGTCTGTCCCGGCCACGGCGTCTATGCGTGCGTTTCTCATGATGACCCCACTCGCCCCCATCCCGCGGCTGTCAGCATCGGCGTGCGCCCAACGTTCCAGACCGGTCGCGGCGAGCTGATCGAGGCATACCTGCTCGACTTCGAGGGCGACCTCTACGGGCGGGAGCTGCGCCTCGACTTCCTCGCGCGCCTGCGCGGCGAGCGCCGCTTCGAGACGGCGGAGGCGCTGATCGAGCAGATGCATCGAGACGTGCAGCGCACCCGCGAGATCGCTCAGGCCAGCTGACAACGCGAGCGCACGCGCGGCCCGTCGCGCGCGGGCCGTCTGCTACCGTGCCCGGCATATGGCCGCGATAACAACTGAGCGCAAGCGCGAGATTGCTGGGAAGTTTGGTGCCAACGAGGCCGATATGGGCTCGACGAAGGTCCAGATCGCGCTGTTGACCGAGCGCATCAATCATCTGACCGAGCATCTGCGCGAGCAGTCCAAGGATCACCATTCGCGCCGCGGACTGCTGATGCTGGTCGGCCGCCGCCGCCGCTTCCTCGACTATTTGCGCCGCCGCGACCTCGAGGGCTACCGCGCCCTGATCAAAGAGCTCGGCCTGCGTAAGTAATCACCCCGGCGATGAGCGTCCTTGCGCCGGGCACACCCGTACCGAGCTTCAGGCTCGCCACCGAAGACGGTGGCAGCGTCACCGAGCAGGATCTGAAGGGCGAGCGGACCGTCTTGGTTTTCTACCCGTTTGCCTTCAGTCCAGTCTGCACCGATCAGCTGCAGCTGTACGAGGCCGCGCTCGACGATCTGGTCGCGCAGGGCGTGACGAAGCTGTGCGGCGTCTCCTGCGACTCGAGCTGGTCGCAGAAGGCGTTCCGGGAGAAGCTCGGCGTGAGCATCGAACAGCTGTCGGACTTCGAGCCGAAGGGTGCGGCGTGCGGGGCGTTTGGAGTGCTGCACGAAGGCGGCTTTCCCGAGCGGGCACTGGTCGCGATCGACGCCGATGCCGTCGTGCGCTGGAGCTATCAGGCGCCAATGCCCGGCGAGTTGCCGAGCGTCGAGCTGCTGCGCGAGGGCGTCGCCATTGCCTTCGGCGAGGCCGCTCCGGCCTGACGTTGGGCCTCGCTGCAGCCGCGCGGAGCCAATCTGCTCCGGTCCGGCTCGCGACCGCGCCGGTTGCCGGCGGTCCGCTAAGCTCCGTCCGTTCGGAACAGAGAAAAGAAAACGGACCGCCGACCGACGGGCGGAACAGGAAGGCAGTAAAAATATGAGTAGTGATGTAGCCGTTACACGGGTCTCCGTGGAGATTTCCGGCAGCGAGATTTCGTTTGAGACCGGCCGCATGGCCAAGCAGGCCTCCGGCGCAGTCGTGGTCCGTCAGGGCGACACGATGGTCCTTTGTACCGCGGTGGCCGGCAGCCTCCGCGACGTCGACTTCCTCCCCCTGACGGTGGACGTCGAGGAGCGCATGTACGCCTCCGGCAAAATTCCCGGCTCGTTCTTCAAGCGTGAGGGTCGCCCCGGCGAGAAGGGCACGCTCACCGCGCGCATGATCGACCGGCCGATCCGGCCGCTGTTCCCCAAGGAATGGCGCTACGACACGCAGCTGGTCGCGATCCCGCTGTCGATCGACCACGTCCACCCCTATGACATCCTCGCGATGAACGGCGCCTCCACGGCGCTGATGATCTCCGACATCCCGCTGCCGACGCCCGTCGGCGCGGTGCGGATCGGCAAGATTGACGGCAATTTCGTCGTCAACCCCAACGAGGAGGATCTGCTGCCGGACGGGGAGAACCCCTCCGATCTCGATCTGATCGTCGCGGGCACCGAGGAGGCCATCCTGATGGTCGAGGCGGGCGCCAACGAGATCCCCGAGGCCGAGATCCTCGACGCGCTCGATATCGCTCACGCGGAGATCAAGAAGCTCTGCGCGCTGCAGCGTGAGCTCGCAGCGAAGGTCGGCAAGGAGAAGAAAGTCTTCGAGACGATCGCCGTCGATCCCGCGGTGCTCGACGCGATCCGCGCCTCGCACGGCTCGGCACTCGAGGACGCGACGCAGGTGCAGGACAAGCTCGACCGCCAGGACGCGACCAAGGCCGTCGAGACGGCGATCCTAGAGCAGCACGCAACGCCGGCGCCCGAGGGTGCCTCCGAGGAGCAGGTCCAGGACGCCAAGAAGCAGCGCGCCGCGGTGCAGCTGGCCTTCGACAAGCTCGAGAAGTCGATCATCCGCGAGCGCATCGCCGTCCACAAGAAGCGCCCGGACGGCCGTGGCGAGAACGAGATCCGCGACATCTCGATCGAAGTTGGCGTGACACCGCGCACGCACGGCTCGGCGTTGTTCACGCGCGGGCAGACCCAGGCGCTGAGCGTCGTCGCAATGGGCACGCTCAAGGAGGAGATGCGCCTGGACACGCTCGGCTTGGAGACGAAAAAGTACTACTGGCACCACTACAACTTCCCGCCGTTCTCGGTCGGGGAAGCCGGTCGCATGGGCGGCGTCAAGCGCCGCGACATCGGCCACGGCGCGCTCGCCGAGCGGGCGCTGGCGCCGATGGTGCCCTCGATCGAGGAGTTCCCCTACTCGATCCGCGTGGTCTCGGACATCCTCGAGTCCAACGGCTCCTCCTCGATGGCCTCGGTCTGCGGCTCGTCGCTGTCGCTGATGGATGCCGGTGTGCCGATCAAGCGCCCGGTCGCCGGAATCGCGATGGGGTTGATCAAGGAGGGCGATGACTACATCGTCCTGACCGACATCGCCGGTGTCGAGGACCACCTCGGAGACATGGACTTCAAGGTGGCGGGCACCGAGCGCGGCATCACCGCGCTGCAGATGGACATCAAGATCACGGGCGTCACCTTCGACATCCTGCGTGACGCGCTTGCGCAGGCCAAAGAGGCCCGCACGTTCATTCTCGGCAAGATGGTCGAGACGATCCAGGGCCCGCGCGCGGAGCTCAGCCAGTTCGCGCCGCGGATCCAGACGATTCAGATCGACCCGTCGCAGATCGGCCTGCTGATCGGCAAGGGCGGCGAAACGATCAGGGGTCTAGCGGAGGAGTTCGAGTCCCAGATCGACGTCAACGACGACGGCCAGGTGCTGATCTACTCTGCCAACGGCGAGCTCGGCGACGCGCTGCTCGAGCGGATCAGGATGATGATGAAGGAGGTCGAGGTCGGCGACGAGTACCTCGGCAAGGTCG
>Ga0182030_10028229_pt1 | contig 10042 bp, 6 predicted proteins | sample 812S3MmetaG_FD_121299 | JGI IMG/M metagenome (GOLD analysis project Ga0182030, IMG submission 121299) | Permafrost microbial communities from Stordalen Mire, Sweden - 812S3M metaG (Illumina Assembly) | ecosystem: Environmental > Terrestrial > Soil > Wetlands > Permafrost | place: Sweden... | reverse complement strand
TGTTGTGGGCGCCCTGGAAGGTAGAGAGAGTGGGCGCGACGGCAATGCTGTTCACGGTGGCAGTGTGGGTGAAGGTGACGGAGTAGGAGGTCCGCTGCGAAATCGCGTTATCGCGGGCCTGCCGCATGGCCGCGAGCGTCAAGTTGTAGGCGTTGCTCACGCGGTATTGCTTCATCACCGGGACCATGCTGATGAAAGTGACCGATGCCATGATGATGACGATGGCCACGACGGTTAGCATCTCGATCAAACTGAAGCCGCGTTCCGCGTGCTTGCCGTGCCCCATGCTGTTCTTCAGGCTTCTCATAAAGAAATTGCCGTTCCCCAGCGGCTCGCCGCTCAGCCAACCAAAACCGGTTATCTGTCGCGAAACTGATTCCGCAACTTATTCCTCAGCGCATACTCTTTACCGCAGCCGGGTTCGATCGTCCTGGCGAAAACGGAACTACTAACCCGATGGTAGGAACAGTCTCGCGGCCCGTCAAAGTACCGGGGTACAAGGTCCCTTCGTACATTGGCTTTTCGTAAGGTAATTCCGGGAGAGTTACAAGCGTGCTGCCACGTTGGTGAGAAAGAGTGCGTCGCTCCGGTCACCGTTTCTTAGCTGAGCAAGGTGAAGCTCACTGGATGCTGACCGGAGAAGCTTCACACTTCGCTTCTTACCAACGTCCAGTGAGCATACCGAGAGCAGCGGGGAAGTGACAGATAACGAAAGGTGTGACTTGGATGGTTACCTCTGCGCACTTGCGAAGAAAGGGTGGCTGGTGGGCCGGCTGGCGTTCCGGGTTTCAGGCGCGCCGGCTGCGGTGGTCCTGGAAGAGAGACGATTCCGGGAGTGCTTCGTGTTCGCGGCGGAATCGACAAGAAGGCAAAAGCCGATAGCACCATGACACAGGTAACTTGTCCTGAGCATGTACCCTCTCGTACGATTCGTTCACTATGGATTTACGAGCTCTCGTGGTGTGTCCGGATCAGGACTCCGCTAAGTTGTTGATGATGATCCTGGCGGAACTGGGATTGGCGGCGGAACATACGCCCTCGATCACCCGCGGGAAGGAAATGCTGGAGAGCGAGCACTTCGATGTTATTGTGCTCGACTATCGCGCCGATCAAAGCTCCGAGGAGTTCCTATCGCGGCTCAGGCAGTCCGCCAAGAACCGAACCAGTATGCTGGTGGCGGTAGTGGACAGCGAGTTTAACGCTCGTCCGGTGTTCGGACTGGGAGCCAATTTTGTTCTATATCGTCCGCTTTCGCCGGAGCGCACGCGCATCAGTCTGCGGGCCGCACGGGGTCTGATGCGCCGCGAACGGCGCCGCGCGCCGCGGACTACGGTTAATTCGACGACCAACGTCGCCTATCCGGGAGCGCCGGAAATGGATGCCATGATGGCCGACCTGAGCGATGGCGGAACTTCGATCCAAACTTCGAGCCGGCTGCCGACATCGTGCAAGGTGTATTTCGAATTTGCACTTCCGGGACAAAAGCAACTGGTGCGGCTCTCGGGAGAAGTAGCATGGCAGGACGCTAGCGGCCGCACGGGGATCCGTTTCCTGGACGTGCCGCAATCTTCGCGACGTCTGATGCAGACATGGTTGCAGCAGAACAACCTGCAAGTTGCGCAGGGAGTTTCGCCGCAGCCGGCGAGCAGCAAGCTGTCAGGCGCGCCGTCGTTCGCGAGGCAATCAAGCGATGTTTCGCAGCCGAAGAGCGAAGTATCTCCCGCGGCAAACGATGGAGTGCTGGTGACGAATGCCGGCAACCGGCGCGGCGAACGCCGCTTCTCGTGCAAGCTGGGAGCGGAGGTCTATCGTCTCGGCACGAGTGTGCCCAACCGCTGCACGTTGTCGGATATAAGCGAAGGCGGTTGTTACGTAGAAATGCCGTCGCCGCTCTCCGGGCGATCGGGGGTAGAGATTCTGGTGCGAACGGTGGACGCGAAATTCAAGATCAGGGGCCAGGTGTTGGCCACGCATCCGGGTTTTGGCATGGGGGTGCGTTTTGTGTTTCGAGACTCGGTCGAGCGGGAAGAGATTCTGCGGTTGCTGGCGGTGCTGGCGGCGGGACCGGCTTTGGACGAACAACCTCTCTGATCGAGTTCGCTCGGAGATCGATTGCCAATTGGGTTCCCACCGAATGTCTCAAGTCGCTCATCGGCGACTCATCCTTCCGCATACGTTCTACAGTGATCTGGGCGTTACTCTGCAATTTATCTAGGCTGGCGCTGGAGGGTTATTCAAGCTCTCTGGAGGTTCCGATGGGCGCAGCATTTGAGTGGACGGCTGAATATAGCGTCAAGAACGCAGCGATGGATGCGCAGCACAAGCAGCTGTTCGATATCATGCAAGAACTGAATACGGCGATGCGATCTGGGCACGGCAAGGATGTGCTCGGGGAAGTGCTGCGGCGCTTGATTAACTACACTGGGCAGCACTTTGCAGCGGAAGAAAAATTGATGATGGCGAATGATTATCCCAACCTAATTAGCCATTTGGCGGAACACAAAGCGCTCACTGACAAAGTTCTGGCGTTCAAGAAGGACTTCGACGAAGGCGCCTGCAGTATCACTCCCGACCTGATGAAGTTTTTGCAGGGTTGGTTAACCAACCACATTCAGAGAGTGGATCAGAAGTACGGAGAGTTCCTCAGTGCCAAGGGCGTGCACTAGGGCTGGAAATCATAATTTCTTCGATGGGCGTTTGCTCGATCCTCAGGGGAGCGGCTTTCTTTCTTTTTCGGCGACGGCCTGGCGAAAATATTCGAGGGAGAGTCTTAAGCCGCTTTCCAAGTCCACTTTGGGCGCCCACTGTAGTAGACGCTGGGCCTTGGAAATGTCGGGACGTCTCTGCTTAGGGTCGTCCTGAGGGAGCGGATCGAACTTGATCTGGCTGGCCGATCCGGTGGTAGCGATAACTTTCTGCGCGCACTCGAGGATGGTGAATTCCGTTGGATTTCCTACATTCACTGGCAAGTGTTCGGACGATCGGGAGAGGCGCAGAATTCCATCGACCTCGTCGCTCACGTAGCAGAAACTGCGGGTCTGGCTCCCGTTGCCATAGACCGTGAGATCTTTGCCGCGGAGAGCCTGCCACATAAAATTGGGAATTACGCGGCCGTCGTTGATCTGCATACGCGGTCCATAGGTGTTAAAAATGCGGAGAATGCGGGTGTCAACCTGGTGATAGCGATGATAGGCGGAGGTGACGGCTTCCGAAAAACGCTTGGCTTCGTCGTAGACCGAGCGCGGGCCAATCGGGTTTACGTTTCCCCAGTAGGTTTCGGGCTGAGGATGGACTAGGGGATCACCGTAGCATTCCGAAGTCGATGCCATCATGAACTTGGCGCCTGAGCGGCGGGCGGCTTCGAGCGCCTGGAAGGTTCCGTAGGAGCCTACTTGCAGGGTCTCGATGCCGTGGTCGGCGTAGTCGACGGGGCTGGCCGGACTGGCGAAATGAAAGACGTAGTCGAGAGCGCCCCACTCCGCGGGCTGGCAAACATCCTTCTCGACAAACTCAAAGCGCGGATCGTTTCGGAGATGCTCGATGTTGGTAACATTTCCGGTGAGCAAGTTGTCGGCGGCAATCACGGAATAGCCCTCGCCGAGCAGTCCGTCGCAGAGGTGTGAACCGAGGAAGCCGGCGCCTCCCGTCACTAAGGCGCGCCTGGTCATGCCTGGGCTGCCGGAACTGGTTTACCGGAGATACGTTGCATTGGGCTTATTGGGTTCATCCGCTCAGGCCCGCTCCCTTCTTTTGGAAAACGCCGGCACTTCCTCGGTCAACACGGCCGGGCGTCCAACGCTGTAGTAAGAAAATCCGTGTTCTAACATCACGGCCGGATCATACAAATTCCGTCCATCGAGGACGATCGGGTATTTTACCAGCGCGCGCAAGCGATCCAAGTCGAGTGCTGCGAACTCTTCCCATTCCGTCAAGAACAGCAGGGCATCGGCGCCGGTCGCAGCCTCGTAGGCGTCGGAGGCAAAATCGACGCCGGAGGTCAGCACCTCGCGGGCGCGGTCCATTGCGGCGGGGTCATAGGCGCATATGTGGCAGCCCTCGCGTAGCAACTCCTGGACGAGGAGCATCGCGGGGGACTCCCGGATATCGTCGGTGCCACCCTTGAAGGCCAGACCTAGAACGCCCAGCCGCTTTCCGCGGAAGGTCCAGAGTACGCCGCGAACCTTGCGCATGAAGCGGTGGCGCTGTTCTTCGTTGATACGGTGGACTTCTTCAAGCAAACGAAAATCGTATCCACTTTCTTTGGCCACGGCGCGGAAGGCCATCAGATCTTTAGGAAAGCAGGATCCGCCATAGCCAATTCCTGGATTCAAGAAGCGCGGGCCGATGCGCGAGTCCGTTCCGATGCCGTCGCAGACTTGTTGTACATTAGCGCCGACCGACTCGCAGATGGAGGCTACCGCGTTGACGAATGAAATCTTCATAGCCAGAAACGCGTTGGAGGCATGCTTGATGAGTTCGGCGCTCTTGGTGGACGTGATGATGAGCCGGGGTGGAATCTTCGCCGTCTCGGGACGCGGAATCGAATCAGCCCGCCCGTAGTACCATCCGCTGGTTAGTGGTTGATAGAGTTGCCGCATGGTTTCAGCCGCGCGCTCGCTTTCGACTCCGACCACGATGCGGTCGGGATAGAGAAAATCGGTGACAGCCGTCCCTTCGCGCAAGAATTCGGGATTGGAAGCGACATCGAAGTTCGCCGGGGCAGCGCCGTTTCTTGTAATGATGGTGCGGATCCACTGGCTGGTGTAGACAGGAACGGTGCTTTTCTCGACCACAACCGTGTACCCGTCGATGCCACCGGAGATTTCACGGGCCACTGATTCGACGTAGGACAGATCGGCATCGCCACTTTCGGTGGGAGGCGTGCCCACCGCGATGAAGACCGCGTCGCTATTGCGCGTTGCCTGTTGCAGGTCTCCGGAAAACTGGATGCGCCCGCCGCGGTGACGGGTGAGCAATTCGGGCAGAAATCTTTCATGGATGGGCACGACGCCATCGCGCAGCGCCGCCAATTTTTTTCCGTCGTTATCGACCAGGACGACCTCGTGTCCGAGATCGGCAAAACACGCTCCCGTCACCAGTCCCACGTAGCCGGAACCAACCACAGAGATACGCATGGCGAGCCTTCTCCTTCAATTTTCCAATGCAAGATTTTTCGCACATCCGGCTCGACGGTGTGCGAGTTTACTGTAACAGTCTTTTTGGCGCAGACATCCGATTGAACGAGTTATCGGAATCTGTTTGATCGGGAATGGGAATTTGAATGTCACAGAGGGCAACCGTCGCCTTCGCTTGATTGCGTTGGTGACGTTTTTGTTGTTTCAGGGGCGCGACTTGGGTCGTGGAGAAGGGGAAAGCATCGCCGCGGAGAGTCGCGAAGGGGCGGAGGAATTTCTGCGAAGGAACGATTTGAGACGTTCGATCAGCGAGGCGTGTGCAAGGTTTTGCCTATATTCCTTGAAACTGTGATTGAAACAGGAGCGCGATTCGGTGTATAACTCGCTTGGATCGTTTGACTTGATTCGATTGTCGGTTGTCGTCGGAATTCCTTCCCCAAGGTCTCCCAAGTGCTCTTAACATAGAAACCTTTTAGGTTCAGTGTCCCGGAGGCGGTAGGCTATGCGCTATTTTTGTCTTTATTCATCCAACGGACTTGCCCCACGTTTCGAGGCCGCATATCGGCCTGAGTCCTGTCGGTTTTCGTGCCGGCTTGTCGGATTGAGTCTTTTTCTTGTCGTGGCCGCCTTTCTGGTGCCGTCGTTCGCGCAGCCGCAGATTCCGACGAGCCGCGTCGATAACGCGCGGGACAATGCGAATCTGCAGGAGACGCTCCTTACTCCTGCCAATGTTAATAAGAACAGCTTTGGACATCTTTTCAGTGTTCCTGTCGACTACGTCATTATGGGGCAGCCTCTGTACATACCCAATGTGAGCATCCCGGGGCAAGGCGCGCATAATGTCGTTTATGTCGCCACGCAGGCGGATTCGGTGTATGCCATCGATGCCGATACAGGTGCGCAGTTGTGGTATGCCAGCGAGCTTTACGGCGGCACGACCGCCAGCGGGAAATATCTCCCTTGCGGCACTGGTCCCGGATTTAATCAGGAAGGAATCGTCTCCACGCCGGTCATCGATCCGACGACAAACACGATGTACCTGGTGGCGAAGACGTTGCTGAACGGGACGGTTCGCCATCATCTGCACGCGATCGACATTACGACAGGATTCGATTTGCCAGGCAGTCCAGTTCTGATCCAGGCGCAGAGTGTAAGCAACAAGGGAAATGTCACCATCTTTAATAGTCTCCACGAGAAAAATCGGCCTGGTCTTTTGCTGCTGAACGGCGTTGTTTATCTGGGCTTCGGATCAAACTCTTGTAACGATGGCGACACAGGCTGGGTGCTGTCTTACAGCGCGTCGAGTTTGACGCAACTCGGGGTCTTCAATACTTCACCCGATTATGGATTGACATCGGTATGGCAGGCTGGCGTCGGTCTCGCGGCGGATGAGCAGGGAAATATTTTGTTTGAGACCGCGGAAGCGGGCATCCACGGATTCGATGTTCCTACTGGTGGCCAAACGTACTGCAACAGTGTGGTGAAACTAGCGGCGCCCGATCTCTCTCTTGCTGATTATTTCACCCCTTATGACGTGAACTTCCTCAATGAAAACGACCTGGATCTGAGTTCTACGGGGACTCTGATTCTTCCTGATCAACCCGGGCTCTATCCGCATTTGCTTGTGGCGAGTGGGAAACAGGGGTTCGTGTATCTGCTGAACCGCGACCTACTGGGAAACTTCGAGGTGAGCGATAGCGGAGCTATCCAGGAATTCGCGCTCATCCCGGGGGAAACCCAAAGCACAGTCAAAGACATCCAGTTCGGCTCGGCAGCCTACTGGAATAACACCGTGTATTTTGCACCGAACGGTTCGCCAATCCTCGCGTATCCGATCGTGGGTGGACTGCTGGGGAATCCTGCTGGCGTGCCTCAGAAGACTACTGGACAATATGCGGGCGGACATTCGCCGTCGATCTCGGCGAATGGTAATAGCAATGGCATTTTGTGGACCATCACGGGTCAAATGCTTGCTTTCGACGCCACTTCTCTCGACGTACTTTATACGACCAGTCAAGCTCCGAACGGTCGCGACAAGTTGCCGGCGGTCGGCCATTTTATAACCCAGACCGTAGCCAACGGCAGGGTATATGTTCCGACGCAGAAGAGCGTGGAAGTTTACGGTCTTTTCCATGTCGCGACGGTTACGGGCGGAAATGGGCAAAGCGCAACTGTCGGAACAGCATTGGCTGCGCCGATTCAAGTGCAGGTTGCCGATCCTTATACGGGACAACCAGACGTCGGGGCGACTGTCACCTTCAGTGATGGCGGCAAAGGCGGAGTCTTCAATCCCACATCGGCGGTTACCAACTCGAGCGGCAACGTGTCGACGACTTATACGGTTCCCAAGAAAGCAGGCACCTACAACCTCACCGCCTCGGGTACGGGCTTTGGCAATGCGACGATTACTGCGACGGCAACGACGGGAAGCGCGATTAAGATCATCGCCTTCGGAGGAGCGAAGCAAACCGGCGCCGCGGGATCGACGTTGACGAATCCTCTGGTGGCGCAGGCGCAGGATGTTTATAAGAACGGAGTCGCCGGGATCACGGTGACGTTTACGGCCAACAAAGACGCGATTCCGAGCCCTACGACGGTGGTCACGGACGCGAACGGGATGGCTCGGACCATGCTGCAGTTACCGACGACCGTCGGGACCATCACGGTGACGGGAAGTGCGACGGGATTCAAGAACATTTCCTACGTCGAGTACTCGGTGGCGGGGCCAGCGGCTACGATCGCTGTTACTGGGGGAAACAACCAGACTGGGAAGGCGGGGACGCAATTGCCGACGGCTCTGACAATTCTGGTCACTGACCAGTACGGCAACCCTGTTTCGGGCAATAGCGTAGCGTTTTCGGATGGCGGCGCAGGAGGAACATTCTCGGGTCCGAATCCGGTTCTAACCGGGGCGAGCGGAACGGCGAGCGAGATGTACACTTTGCCGGCGTCTCCGAAGTCGGTCACGATCGACGCCACTGCCACAGGTGTCACGAGTCCGGCCGTCTTCCACGAGACTGGCCAGTAGTCACAGGGGCGGACGTGCATGCGAATGTGGCGGAATACGGCCTTTTTGGGCAATTGACTTCCCCGGGGTTTCGCGGGAGACTCCCCTCTGTTATTGCTTTTGGCGCTTCAACGGAGGCGGCTGGAACATTCCTGTTTCCCGCAATCTATGGAGAGGTCCGAGTTTCTTCCCGAGGATGGGCACTCCGACGCGACCCACGATCTTGAGGAGCACATCCTCGCCGGTCTTCCGCCCGAACTTGCCCTCGATCTTGTGCTTAATGAGGTTGTGGTGCGTGCAGCGGAAGCGACCCATGCTTCGTCCGCTGCGCTCGCCCTGTTCCGCGGTGGCGAGATGGTCTGCCGGGCTTCTACAGGGCCGTTAGCGCCTGGACTAGGCGTTCCGATCAATACGCGCGACGGACTTTCTGGCGCGTGCCTCGAGACCCGCCAGCCGCAGCTTTCCGTGGATACGGAATTCGATCCGCGGGTGGACCCCATTGTTTCGCGGCGACTCGGGATTCGATCGATCCTGATCGTGCCCGTTTTCGATAACGGAACCAGCTCAGAGTTCATCGGCATTCTGGAGGTTTTTTCGCCGTCGCCAGCCACTTTTTCGAACCACGAGCAAGAACTTCTCGAGACTTTCGCCGCGCAATGCGCCCTGCTTCGTCGTTCGGCGATGGAGCGACCGCAGCGGCGGCCCGAACACAAGCCCAAGGCTGTCATCGTGGGCAGCAAAGAGTCATCGCCGTTCGATGCTTCGGAGATCGAAACCGAGAGACCGGCGGCCCGCGAACTCACTTTGTTTGATTCCGTTGCGAATCGTTCCGAGCCGTTGGAGTTGGGGATGACGCCGCGGGTGGTGCAACGGGCTCCCTACGAAACTTGGGCTTTGGTTCTGGGAGGATTCACGATTCTCGCCACCGTTGCTCTGAGTTTCATGATTGGGTCGCGCATCGGATGGCTGAGTTTGTCTCGAAGGCCGATGGCAGAATCGCCATCTTCGAGCCAAATCCCGCAGGCTGAGAACTGCCTAGGAACAGCTGCCGGTTGTCCTGCCGAACAAAAGTCGTTTGCGACCCGTGCCGTCTCTTCGGATTCTGCCCCCGCGAGAAAAGCAGCGGGAAGAGTTTCTGCAAAAGCGGTGAAAGAAGATCCGGGTGCTCGAGAAAACGACGAGCTCGTGGTCTACGAAAAAGGCAAGGTGGTCTTCCGCATGAAGCCCTCTCCTACCCAAGGTGTTGGTGACGCTCGTGAAGCGGCAAATGGCGATGCGGCGGACACAACGAATAATTCTGTCGTCCAAGCGGCCTCGACCAGGCAAATCGCCGGTCCGGCGAACACGCGCGAGAATACGTCGGCGGACAAGCTGGCGCACAGCCTATGGCTGTCACCATCTGATGCGGAATCCCGGCTGCTTCAGCGTGTCGAGCCGCAGTATCCTGGTGAAGCTCTGGCTGCGCACATCTCGGGAGACGTCGTGCTCAAGGTTCGGGTGAGCGAAGAGGGAACTGTTTCCACGGTGAGCATGGTTACGGGAAATCCAATTCTGGCGCGCGCGGCCAGCGATGCAGTGCGCAAGTGGCGATACAGACCTTACGGCTCCCAGAGCCGACTTTCGCCGTTCGAGACTAACGTCACGTTGAGTTTCAGCATGCCCAAATAGCTCTGTGCGGAAGAGATCAAGAGCGAAGTTCGCGTCTTTGTGGGGAACTCATTACCTGTTTACGATAACTACTTGCACACGTAGTGTTATTTTGTGGAAATTTCGGTAGCAGTTCTTGTGCGCTGTTCCGCTCTGTGTTGTACTTCAGCAAGGGTCGGTTCCACTCGAAGGGCAATCTTATGAAGCAGTGTTTTCCAAGGCAGTTATGGCGCGTGGCTGTGCTCGCCATCGG
>Ga0182030_10028227_pt1 | contig 10042 bp, 9 predicted proteins | sample 812S3MmetaG_FD_121299 | JGI IMG/M metagenome (GOLD analysis project Ga0182030, IMG submission 121299) | Permafrost microbial communities from Stordalen Mire, Sweden - 812S3M metaG (Illumina Assembly) | ecosystem: Environmental > Terrestrial > Soil > Wetlands > Permafrost | place: Sweden... | reverse complement strand
TCCAACACCAGGGCCAGACCAAGAGTCGTAATCAACCGAAGATAAATTGCCAACATCCATGGCCCCTCGAATGACAGGTTCCGCGCCTCGGATTCTACCGGGTCAATGGCCGGAGTTGGCCGAAACCGGCGGTAGCTGTGTCCCCGACAGCGGCCATTCAACGGGGGCAGGCGGGGCCTACACTCGCGGACATTTTTGGCGGCCCAAGGCGGTTTGTTCAATGCGTCGCTTGACGGCCGGTGAGGGCGCCCATTGGCCCCCTCGAGCCAGAAATCGGGTGCTGGCATCCGCCACTGTCGTGTCCCGGCTGGGTTGTCCGAGCGCAAGCGCCAGCTCGGCTCGGGCCCGTACGTGGGGATCCGATAGCGGCGACACGAGAGCTCCATTTTTCTTGAACGTCAAAATACTGAACGAAGAACGCTCAACGGCGATTGGTTTCCCGTTCATGAGTGCGACCGCAATTTCAGCGCTCCGGAGTCGCTGGCCGGCAAAGCGGGGGAGGCGGTGGCGGACAGGGTCGCGGAGCATGCGATCGAAGGCGGCGTTCGGTACTCGATACAGAGTGTCCTCCGCGTCCAGCAAATAGCGCCGAAATCCTATCCGCACCGGAGGGGGCCGCGTTAGTTGGATCCACCAAAGGTACTGACATCCCGGACCGATACCATGTCGGGGGAGCGGCGCAAGGCACGCGCGGTGTGCAGCACGGCGGCGAGGGCCTCCGGATAGGTGATGAGCCGGCGTCGCGTGGCGGCAAGTGCCCACTCCGCCGCGACCGCGGGTTCGGCGGCATTCAGGATCTGATTCTCGAGTGCCGTTTGCTGTCTCAGCAATGCAACGACTTCGGTGACATTATCCATCGCTACCTCCGGACATTTCGTTTGGGCCGCGTCGATTGTGGGCGTTTTTTGGCGCGAATTCGAGCCTTTGATGGGCGCGCCGTCCGTGTCGGCCGGGCTTTTTTGGCTCGCAAGACGCGATTGCGGGTCACGGCTCGGGTGACGAGGAGTGCCAGCTGCTGGCGGTAGCTCTCGTTCTGCGATTCCAAGTCGGCGATGCGCGCCGCGCGGGAGCGCAATTCCGCGCGGTCGAGGGCGAGTTCCTTCATCAGGAGGCTCACCTGGTCACGCGAGTCGGCAAGGGCGCGTTCGCGCACCCGCGCGGCGAGATCCCACTCCTTCTCGCGCAGTTCCAGGGAGTGCACCCGACCGTCGGTGTCGCGGCGAAGCTGTTGAAGCTCGGCGCGCGCCGCGCTGTCCTCCTGTCGGGCGGTTTGCTGGGCGAGCCTTAAGGCCTGCTCCCACTGCGCGACCGCGGCATCGGCGAGTTCCGGGGGGAGCCGCGTGAGGGCGACGGGGTCGCCGGCGTTGAGCGCGGCCTGGTCCTTCCAGAACCGCTGCATCGACTCGGTCAGGTGGTTCGGGGAGCCGCGACCCAAAGCCTTGCGCACCGAGTCCACGCTCGGACGCTCGCCGTTTGCCATCAGCCCCCGCGCGGCGCGCTCAATCTCGCCGAAGGAGACGCTCGGACCGCGCTCTCGGGTTAGACCGTAGGTGGGCGTCTCACTCACGCTCCGAGTTTATCATATGCATAGCTACGATAACACTATAATTAGTTACCTCGATAATTACAGTTATCGCGTGTACATCGCTGCTTGTGGTAGGCTTCGGATATGGAATTGACCAATCAGGCCTCCGAATTCGAGCCCCATCCCATCGTCCCCCAACCGCTGCTCGAAGGGCCGCTGGCGGCATTGCTCGAATGGCAGGCGATGGCGGAAGGCGCGTATTCGGCGAATACGCTGCGCGCGCAAAAGGCGGACGGCGCGATCTTCCAGTCGTTCTGCGAATCCCGGAGCGAGCCGCATCTGCCGGCAGATCCCAAGACTATCCGCGCATTCATTGAGCACTGCGTTGAGATAGGAAAGAAGCCGGCGACGGTAAAGCGCTATATGGCGACGATCGCGCGGGTGCATATCGCTGCGGGTTTATTAAATCCTTGCTCGAGTGAAGCAGTGCGGCTGGGACTCAAGAAAATGGGGCGTGAGACCTCAGCCCGGCAGGATCAGGCTCACCCCTTGGGTTGGAAGGAGATCAAAGAGTTCATCGACGGCGCTGGCGATAGCCTGCGTGCCGACCGTGAAAGAGCGATGCTGTGCGTGGCCTATGAGACCCTTGCGCGGCGCGGGGAGCTCGTGGCGCTCGAGCTCCGAGACATTGATTTCCATCCGAATGGCACCGGTCAGGCGCTCATTCGCCGCGGTAAGACCGACGCGGAGGGGCAGGGGAGGGTGGCGTACCTTTCGCGGGAGACCGTGAAATGGTTGAGGGTGTGGCTGGAGCACTCGGAGATTATCGAGGGCGCGGTATTTCGGCGGCTGATCGGAAAGGAGCAAATTGGCGGCCCACTTAATCCGGGGAGCATTGCGCCAATCTTTAAGCGCGTGGCGCAGTGGATCGGGATGCCGGAGAGGTTTGTGGGTCGGGTGAGTGGCCATTCAACGCGAGTAGGTGCGACTCAGGATCTGGCCGCCTTGGACATCGATCTAGCGGCGATTACGCAGGCGGGGGGCTGGAAGTCGACGCGCATGCCACTGCAGTATGCGGAGAAGATCAATGTGGCAAGGTCGGGGATGGCGAGGGCAGCGGCGGCCGCGGGGCGCGATACACGTGGTGATCCGGTCGAATGAAAATGCAGCGGCCGGACCGTAGGAGGCCAACGGAAGTGCTCACCACGCGAGAACGTTGAATCGATCGCGATCCGGGGCGTCCATCGAATCGCAAACGCGACTCTTGCCGCGGTGTCAATTGCAGGCTCCGAGAGGGTTGGGGGCATGTTTTGGAAGGGCTTAGAGAGGAGTAGGCTCTAGGCATGTCGGATTGCCAGAAGGCGCACGGAGGATCTGTAGTGGATGTCGTTACAAAGAGCCTGCTTAAAGAATTCGCACAGAGCCAGAAAATTGAATCGGACCAGGAGTCTGAACAGTTTGAGGCATTTATAAATTACGTAGTTGTTGCCGACGTATACCCTGAAGAATTTGATTTTGGAGCCGTTTCCACTGGAAAGGGAGAGTTTGGTTTAGACGGGATAGCCATCATAGTTAACGACATTCTCCTGGACGACGAAGAGCAGGCGGAAGACCTTATCGAGCATAGCCCGGTTCTTCAAATTCAATTTCTTTTTTTACAGGCTAAGACTTCGAGTTCTTTCGACGCGGGCGACATGTCCAAGTTCTTTCAGGCGGTCTTAGATTTTTTCAAGATTGAGTCGGCATTCGCGCAAAACGAGAGAATTCTTGAGCTTCAACGCATCAAGAATCGCCTTTACGAAGCGGCGGCCAAGTTTACTCGAGGGCTACCAAAACTGGGGATGTACTTCGCGACTACCGGAACGTGGACGAATGATAAAAATCTCTCGGCAATTAGAGATGGCTTTCTAGCACAAGCTGGCTCCCTACACATATTTGCCGATGCCTCGTTCTCTCCAATTGATGCCGCGCGGATACAAAAGCTCTACTTTCAGACAAAGAACGCATTTCGAGTTACGATCAGTTTCCCCAATAATCTGCCGCTGCCTGAAATTCCGAATGTACGCGAATCGTACATAGGTCTTCTGCCACTCTCGGAGTACTTAAAGGTCATATCAGACGATGGCGGAAACATACGAAGAAGGCTCTTTTCGATAACATCCGCGATTTTCAAGGTGATACACCGGTAAATAGGTCAATTGCTGCCACGCTCAGCTCCGACAAAAGTATCGAATTTCCCCTGCGAAACAATGGTGTCACCATCGTTGCCAGGAAGCTACAGCGCGTTGGTGCGCAATTTACTGTAGAGGATTTTCAGATTGTGAACGGCTGTCAGACAAGTCACGTGATCGCGGCCGCGAACACGATTGGGACGAATGCAAGCATAATGCTTCCAATCAAAATTATTGCGACCGAGGACGAAGATGTCACTCGCCAAGTCATCATCGCATCAAATCAACAAAATCGCGTTGACGAAGAGAGCTTTTGGGCTCTTGATCCTTTACAAAAGGCTATCGAAATTTATTTCGAGTCGAAATCGGGTGACGAGAGGTTGTATTACGAGCGGCGACCTGGCCAATTCAACACCACCGCCGGTATTGAAAAGGTAAGAATTGTGACTAAGGATGGTCTGCTAAAGAACTACGCTTCGATTTTTTTAGAGCAGCCAAATCAGGTGGGCAGATACTACAAGGATCTCATTCCAAATATAGGCAAAGATATCTTTAATCCCGATCACGAGGTGAATTCCTACTACACCGCTGCCTATATGGGTTACAGATTGGAGTTTATGTTCAGAACAAAAAGGATTGAGCCAGAGTGGAAGCCATTCAGGTTTCAAATCGGGATGGCCGCAAGGCTACTGCTGGAAAAAGCCCTCAAACTGGAAAAGAACAAAAAGCGCTCTCAGGCGTATTGCGCAGCAATTGATGCTGTAATGGCCGATGCGGACGCCGCACAGAAGGTTTTCGCGTCGTCTTGTGATTTCATTAAGCGGGCTATTGGTACGTTAGGGGCACAGGGCGCGGCTCAGGACAGACGCACGGCTAAGATGCGAGATCTTCGTGATGCATTGCGGACGAGAATTGAATCGAGCGCGTGAACGGTTTGGTCTTGCACGGGCTGCTATGAGAGCGACGATTTTTGGCACCGCAACCAAACTTCGCATAACAGAATTTCGGTAACAATGTACGTGCGGCAAAACCACAGGGCTGCACATCTCCTCATAACTTGCAGTCCGCCGCTCTCGCTTGTTCCCGTAGGCGAGCTCGCGAATATGCGCGGAATCTCGTCAGGTACATCCGCGTCATCGTGTGGGATGTTGATCGCACAGATCCGGGCCGTTTACCGACAGACCTGAGTGCGGGATTGTGTTATAGGATCTGCGGTGTGGTGAATCCGTCATTTCTCTGGACGAGGGAGCAGCTCATGCGCATATTCTTCAGCGGTCTTTATGCCATCGCGCTGGCGTTCTCATCGCACGTAGCCGCGGCGGCGAACACCGCATCCCTCAGCGGGACCGTCATTCCGTCGGCGTCCCAAATCGTCGATATAAATCTCAATGTCTGGACGTTGTCCGACGGCGAGGTCTACAAAAACGGCGTGGTGACGCCATCGAGCGAAGTGATCCTCGTGCTGTTTTACGGCGGGTTTGTATTCCAGGAGAACATTCATCACGATTGGTGGGTTTGGGAGTCGGACACCTTGGTCTGGGTGGCAAGCTCCGATCCGCGCATCACATCGCCCAGCGGCGCCACCGTCCCCTCAGCTACGCAGCTCATCGACAGCGCGCGCAACGTCTGGACCCTGTCCGGTGGACAGGCCTACGAAAAGGGAGAGCTCACCCCCTCTAGCGGCGTCATTTCGCTGCTCTACGCCCGGGGTTACGTCTATCAGGAGAACATCCATCACGACTGGTGGGTCTGGCGCACGGGCGCATGGGTCGCAACGCCGGCGCCGACTCCCGCATCCGCGAGCGGCACCACGATCCCCTCGGCCTCCCAGATCGTGGACGGCGGTACCGATGTATGGACGCTCTCGGGCGGTCAGGTGTACGAGAATCATGCGCTGACGCCATCGAGCGAAGTGATTCTGGTGCTCTACTACGAGGGGAGCGTTTATCAGGAGAACGTCCATCACGACTGGTGGGCCTGGAATGGTCAGGCATGGGCATCGATCCCGTCCGATCCGCGCCTGGGACAGCCCCTTGCCTACGTCGCATCGACCAGCCCGAACGGCACGTATGCCGTCACGGTCATCGATACCGGGACGGCTCGTGTGACCCATACCATCCCGATCGCCTTTCAAGCGCGCGAACTGGCGGTGAGCCCGAATGGGAAACAGGTGTACGCCCTTGGATCGCCGAACAACTCCTATAGCGACGTTGCCGTGATCGATGCAGCTGAGGACAGCGTGGTCGCCACCGTTCAAGTGGCGGGCTATCCTGAGGGCATCGTCGTCTCCACCGATGGAACGAAGTACTACGTGCTGACCATCCTCTACGACAAGGCTACCGGCGAGTACAGCTCGATCCTGTCTACGGTTGACACCGCCACCAATGCCATCATTGCGACGCTGGATCGACCCGAACCAGAGACTGACTCTGGCATCACGATTTCACCGGATGGGAAAAAGCTCTACATCGCCGGGGGCACCCCGTGCGGATGTGCATCCGGTGAAGGAGGCGCCTTCATCGATGTCGTGTCCACGGCCTCCAACAGTGTCTTGGACGTGGTTACCATTCCGACGCCCTTGAATTCCACAAACAAAGACGTTTTCGACGCCCTCATCTCCCCCGACAACACCAAACTGTACGTCAATTACTCCTATATCACTCCGTCTTATGTTTATGTCAACGAGGTGGCCGTTCTCAATCCTGTGACCTTCGCGCAGACGACCACGCTTCCAGCCGACTTGGTCGCTCAGGTGTTTTCGCCCAATTCGCAATACTTGTATGGCGTGGGACTGGGCGGTGTGGGGGTCATCAACACCGCCGCCAATGTGTCCACCACCGCAGTTGCCAACGTACCGGGTGCCACTCAGCTGGCAATCACGCCCGATGGACGGCATTTGTACATCACCGATGTGCCCGATGGCTGGGTATTCGTGGCCGACACCGCTTCCTATACGGTTTCGACTGTCCTGTCGGTTGGAATTCCGGGTGACCCCTCCGGCGACAACCCGCTGGGCCCGACCGGCGCGATCGCGATCGGACCGGCACCGGTACACTGAGCACGACTACGCCGTTGAGGGCGCAGATAAGCACCTGCGATCCGCCATTTGCGGCGAGCGGTCGGATGGGGGTTGGCACGCCTACAGCCATCCATGTCCTGAGTTCCTCGCTACATTGGTGCGCCGCCACTTCGCGTAACGGGCAAATATGGTGAGTCGCCGTTTCAAACGTCTTGGCCAACCTAATCGGCTCATAAAGTCCGTGACCCGCATCGATCCGGTCGGGAGGCGGGTTTGAATTTCCTACCCGCGCCCCCCGTGGACGGGTTTTTGCGGATCCGGATCCGCGCGAGAATTCGCCAAGGGGCAGAGCGAGTAGCACAATTGCCCGGGGGAATATCAAGAACAAACCAGGAGGGGACGCGACCATGTACTGCCCCAAGTGCGGGAATCAAGTTGCGGACACGGAGACTTTCTGCAAGAAATGCGGGAATCAACTGAATGAGGTTTCCAGCGCGACGAGTCCTGGGAATGCACCCACTCCTCTGAGTTCACCCACGTCGTCGACCGGATCGGAATCGAGGGCCTATGCCGGTTTCTGGCGCAGGGTCTTCGCGTATCTCATCGACTATGTGATTGTGGTCGTCGCAATCGTCGTGACCTCGCTCGGGTTGGGCAGAAGCGCCGTGCCGCTCTTCTGGCCTCTGGTAGTGATCGGCGCCTGGCTTTATTACGCGATCATGGAAAGCTCAAAGCCGCAGGCGACGATCGGAAAGATGGCGCTGGGAACCAAAGTGACTACGCTCGGTGGCGAGCGAATCGGATTTGGCCGCGCCTCCGGGCGATACTTTGGCAAGATTGTTTCCGGGCTGACCCTCGGCATTGGATACCTGATGGCGGCGTTCACCGAGAGACGCCAAGCGCTTCACGACAAGATGGCGAATACCTTGGTGGTTCGAGCTCCGCTGAGCGCAGCGGAGATTGCGACGGCCGGCCCGGCGGCGCCCGTTGGCGCCTTCACCATCGCGCTCATCATTCTGGCGGGCATTTTCTTCGGCCCCTTCGGCATCGGCATATTGGCCGCAATCGCGATACCCGCCTACCAGGACTATACGATCCGCGCCCAGGTGACTCAGGGCCTCGTTTCCGCGGAGGCCTACAAGATCGCCGTCAGCGAGGCCATGGCAGGCGGCCTGGATCCGTCCGCGATCACGTCAGACAATCTGAATGTGGCGCGCTCCGGTTTACCGCCCTACGTTAAGAATATCGACGTGATTTCCGGTGCGGTCGCCATCGAGTATGGCGGGGCGGCCAACAGCAACATTCACGGGAAAATCTTGGCGCTCGTCCCCGGCAAAAGCGCTTCTGGCGAACTGGTCTGGGTGTGCGGGCGATCGCGACCGCCCTCCGACGTGCAGCTCGTGATCGACAATGCGGGCGCGTACACCACCGTCCCAGAGCGCTTCCTGCCGCTTGCCTGCCGGCACCCGACCTAGTCGGAGCCATTTTCTTAAGTTTCAGCTGGTCGGGCAAATGCCGGGCAGGTCATTAGCGGCTCGGGCCAGTTAACCTCTCGGGACTTACACCTACTGATCGTGCCAGCGATCCATGACAGCTCGATACTGGTCATTTAATTCATCCATCTCCCGTTGGTATTCGCCAGGCAGAGACGTTGCTTCATTCCATTCATGCTTAGGATCGTACTTGTCGCGAATAGCTTGATGTTTTCTCCAAAACTCCTCACGCAACGGGGCATCAGCATCTAGCTTCTTCTGTCTTGCTTTCTCGCTCTTTCGCTGATGCCACCAGTTCGGCAGTTGGTTGATTGCCCACACGATGAGCGCGACGATGACAGCGGGGTAGACGTAGTCTGGATACCAATGGTTGCCAATCATGAAGGCAATCAACAAGAGCAGAAGCGTTTGAATGTTCATAATGATGATCCGGGCATGTATGAGAATATGACCGCAATCGCCGTATTTGCTGATTGTGGCGTATAGTCCCCGGCGGAATCAATCAGTTGCGGGACGGTCATGCCTTATCAAGGCGACACGGAAGAGACGGCCGAACGTCTAGCTCGCGAGAAAGCGGAGCTGGATGACGCTCATCAAGACCTCGTGAAATGTGTGCTGAGCAATACCCGAATTGATCCCAAGTACAAGGGCAAAGATGTCGAGTTTTTCAAGGTGTATGAAGATGAAGTGACGCCTGAGCAAGTCGCGGCGCTCGTCCAAGGCAAGTACTACCAAGGCTTCCGATACTTCTACAATATCTGGAAGAAAATGCCGGAGGGTCAGAGGCCAGAACTGTATCGAATCGTTGAAGTGGTTAATCAGCTCTCGAGATCAACGATGAGCATGTACCGAGATATTGAACACGCTGAGAGCCAGAAGAAGAGCCCGTTGACCGATACGCAGGTTCTTCAGCAGGCGCCATTTCTATCCCAATACACATGGGGTGAGAAGACATCCGGTTTCAACGTTGATGATCTTGGGCAAGCCCTAAATGAATACTTGGACTTGGGGATCGAGGCTCCGTTTGTTGACCGCATAGTGCTGAAGCTTTCCATAACGCGGGCATACGACGAGCAGCGAGCGAAAACGCAGGATGTCAGCGAAACATTCGCAGAGAAGCTGTTCGGCAAGCTGAGTTACGCAAGTACCTTCGCTACTGCAGTGTTCAGGGTTCTGGTTTACTTCATCCCGATCGTTGTCTACCTTGGAATCGACCTATGGATTATCTGGGCGTCTCTCGGTCATTTATCAGGTGAGAAATTGTCGTATTGGGCATACGTCGGTCTGTTCTATGTCGCCGTCACAGGAATCATTACGCTGATTCACTTGGGCACACATGGCACGAGAAAGGCAATAGAGGCACTCGCCAAGCCAACAGCACCAGCAGGCAACACACCATCAATGAATGTCGATCTCTGGGCGATAAATAGAGCCGTGAACATCCACGGCAATGGGCATATCAATCTTAGACTCGTCCGAGAGCAGCTTAACCGTCTTCAGAATACCGAGATTAAATTTCCGGTGCAGCTCCTGACTCTGATTGATCGATCAATCGCAAAGGGTGCGCATTACTGGTAAGCAAGCCGGCATCATCCCGCTGCCAATCGGTCAGTCGTACCACGATTTCGGCCGGTCGGCCAAGTGTCAGGGTGATCTTAGCTAGCTAAGCTAAGCCGACTGTCAGCGCCCTTACTTAGTGACACTCCCTACCTTTATAGATGGCACTGTACCTTCAATAATGACACTGACGCTCCTCTGCCAGCACCGTAATCGTTGGGAGCTCGCGCTCCGCCCTCACATGATTAACGGCCATAAATGGAAGGCAGCCGCCGAT
>Ga0182030_10028224_pt1 | contig 10042 bp, 11 predicted proteins | sample 812S3MmetaG_FD_121299 | JGI IMG/M metagenome (GOLD analysis project Ga0182030, IMG submission 121299) | Permafrost microbial communities from Stordalen Mire, Sweden - 812S3M metaG (Illumina Assembly) | ecosystem: Environmental > Terrestrial > Soil > Wetlands > Permafrost | place: Sweden... | reverse complement strand
CGGCTACGCCAGTGAGACCGGTCCAGATCCGCATAACCAGGTATTGAGTGAACTTCGAGCCCAGGTGGTGAGGAACTTCCTCCAGAGCATCTTGAGCGCCAAGGGTCACACGGACGTGTCGTTCCGCACTTCGGGTGGCGGGGTGCTCACCCAGTTCTCGAATCTCAACCTGGACCGGGTCGTGATCATCACTGGGTAGCGAATCGTGGGCGTGGGAGAGTGGACTACCCGCCTTAGCGCTTCGGCGAAGAAAGACCTCACGTCACTCTCGAAGAGTTCCACGGAGACGATCATGACGAATGATGCCAAGTTGACTACGTCCCGAATGAAAGCGACCGCTGCTCTACCGGATGAACGCGTGACGATTCATTGGAAGCTAAGGGCCGGGAAAAACTTCGTTGAAGCGAGTGGGATTAGTTACATAATCGCGGAGAAGGACCTTTATCAGGAACCTCAAATTGTGGAGGTACGGGGATTCGAACCCCGGACCCCTTGCATGCCATGCAAGTGCTCTACCAGCTGAGCTATACCCCCAAAGGACTACCGATGTTACCAGTTGTCATGAATTCGCCAAATTCGAAGTGTGCTGCGATTGATGAATTCAGAGTTACTCGTTCGTTGAGTCAAAATGGCGCTTCAGTTTCAATTATTGCTACTTCGTTGCGGCGAGCATTGCGAGAGCGTAATCAGTGAGGCGAAACTCTGTCCATTCGTCCAACGAGTCGGCGCCGAGAGAACGATAGAAGTCGATCGAAGGTTGATTCCAGTCGAGCACCGACCATTTGAGGCGATGGTAACCCTTCGCAACACATTCCTGTGCGAGGTGGACCAGCAGGGACGTGCCGTAGCCGCGACCGCGGAACTCTGGCTTGATGAAGAGGTCCTCGAGGAAGATGCCGTGAGTTCCGGTCCACGTGGAGTAGTTGAGGAACCACACCGCGAAACCAGCCACCTCTCGCTCGTCGGTCTCCACCAAGTCACAAAAGACGTTCGGGGCGTCAGAGAAGAAACTCTCGCGGAGTTGTTCGGGCGTGGCTTGCGCCATTTCCAGAGCTCGCTCGTAGAGTGCGAGGTCTCGAATGAGTTGGAGAACGGTTGGCAAGTCATCGGATACTGCCCGACGGATTCTCATTTCGACGTCTAGCGAGTGACGACGAGTAGAGCGAAGCCGTCGTAGCCTTTACTGCCAACGGTTTGGATCGCGGTTCCTTCGATTCGATCACTCGCGGCCGCCATCTCCAGAAACGCCCGGACGCCCTTGACTCGTTCGTCCGCGCTCATCGAGTCGGCAACCTCGCCGGCGCGGACCACATTGTCGGCAACGATGACCGTGCCCGGTCGAGATAATTGAAGTGACAGCTCCAAGTACTCCGGATAGCCCTCTTTGTCCGCGTCAATGAAAATGAAGTCGAACGGTTCCGCATCTTCGTCGATTAAGTCCTGCAATGACGTCACCGCCGGACCAATACGAATGTCCACCAAAGGTCCAAGTCCCGCTCGGTCGATGTTCTTTCGCGCCACCTCGGCGTGCAATGACTCCAGTTCCAGGGTCACGAGGCTGCCGTCACTCGGAAGCGCGCGAGCTAGCCAGATTGTGCTGTAGCCCCCGAGAGTCCCAATTTCTAGAATTCGTCGAGATTGCTGCATCCTTGCGAGAAGTTCAAGAAACTTCCCTTGATTTGGAGCGACGCTTATCGGTGGGAGCTCCGCCGCGGCACTATGAGCAAGGGTCTCCTCAAGCGCACTATCAGAGGGCAAGAAAAGACTGACGAGGTACTCATCGACATTGGTCCAAAGGATTTCGCTCATTCACAAAGTCTCGCACCTTGGAGACTCCCGTGGGTTGCCAAAAGTGAACAGGCGAGAGTCCTCAACGGTGAACATTCTTGGAGCGAATCCCGCCCGACGTGGCCCCGACTACGAGGCCACTTGCACGACTGCCACTTGTGCCGTTGGGGGTGGCACGTTTTCGCCGTGTTCTCGCATTACTTCTATGTGCATTTCGATGGCCCCGGCGATGTTCACTTTCACTTCTTCTATCGTCTTCCCAGTTGAGACGCATCCGTCGAGATCGGGCACCCGTGCCCCAAAATTATTCGGAGAGCGTTCCATAACGACTGCGTATTCGATCATCGCATTCTCCGTTCCAACCGACCTGACAGACACTGCTACTGAGGAGTTCTCGGTGCTGATCGTCTCCCATCGCGCCGGCACGGTCACTGTTCCAGTCTTCGTCGGATGGTGATAATGCCGATGGCTTCCCTTGTGCCGAACCTGCACCCAACCATCGCGCTCAATTTCTCTAATAATTGACGCGCCTTCACGAATCCCAACGGTCGTCAGCGCGATATTTTCTCCAGCTCCAATCCCTAAGTAGTCATCGCTTCCAGTCAGTAGTGGAATTCGACCAAGTTGACCACCGTTTTTCGCTCAAAGGAGAATGAGGTCACACAATCGTGTCGGTTGGGAGAGGAAGGGCGAATGTTCGCTTTCAAGACTCAACGCAATATCGCACTCTTCAGACATCAGTTGCTGGATCTGCGGATCGACCGCGTGATCGTTCGTGCATCGAACATAAACGGACTCGGCGCGTGCGTTCTCGGACTCTCGATGGATTCGAAAACTTGCCAGTGTCTGTGTCGAAAGTTGGCCGACCGCCCAAGTGGCAACCTCGGGAGTGCAATCGCTGTAAAGGGCCCCTTTCGCCAGTTCAGGTTTCAACCGGAGGTAGTCGCCTTCGACCTCAATCGCGTCGTCGAGGAGCGTGCGAACACGAATTCGTCTCGTCGCATTTGTGGCACTCTCGCCAGGTCTGGGCACCAGAGCGGCCACGTAGATGCACCGTTGGAGATTCGCAATACGTGAAGCGACTTCCGACACCACTGCGCCACCGTAACTATGGGCGACGAGCACATACGGCCTTTCGTCGTTCGCCAACGCAGCGACGGCCGCTGCGTCCTCGGCGAGACCCGTCTTTGGATCAGCACCGTTCCTCGAACTCGGCAGGTCGACGGCTTTCCACGAGACACCTCGACGGTCCAACTCCGTTGCGACGTCGCGCCAACACCACGCGCCACCCCACGCGCCGTGCACGAGGATGTACGTCGGAGAAGTCACAGTGCCATCTTTCTCGACCAGGGGAGTGACTACCAAACCCTAGAATGTCAAGATGGCGCGGCCTTTTGACGTTAAGAAAATCGAGAAGAAGTGGCAAGACCGCTGGCTCGAAGACGGCACGTACGAGGTCGATAACGACGATCTGCGCGAGCGCTACTACGCGCTGACAATGTACCCATATCCTTCGGGTGCGGCCCACCAAGGACACGTGCGGATCTACACCTTCGGCGACGTCAACGTGCGTTATCAGACCATGTTGGGCAAGGCGGTGCTTTCACCCTTCGGGTTCGACTCCTTTGGCCTGCCTGCGGAGAACGCCGCCATCAAGGCCGGTACGCATCCTCGGGTCTTCACCGAGGCGCGCATCATCGAACTAAAATCCTCGCTCATCCGACTCGGCGCGGTCTACGACTGGCGCCGAGAAGTTCGCAGCCACGATCCGTCTTACATTCGCTGGTCGCAAGCCATCTTCCTCGCGTTCTTGAAGGCCGGCCTCGCGTACCGCGCCGAAGCTCCGGTCAACTGGTGCCCCGGGTGCGGCACGGTCCTCGCCAATGAACAGGTACTTCCCGACGGAACGTGCGAACGCTCCGGTGACCTCGTCGAGCGACGGAACTTGGAACAGTGGTTCTTCAAGATCACCGACTACGCCGAGGAGTTGTTGAACGACCTCGACACGCTCGAATGGCCCGAACGCGTGAAGGCGATGCAGCGCAATTGGATCGGGCGCAGCGAAGGCGTCGAGTTCGACTTGGCGTTCGCCGACAATCCTGACAAGGCCATTCGCGTCTTCACGACTCGACCCGATACCGCCTTTGGTATCACGTACGCGGTCATCGCCCCTGAGCACCCCTTGCTTGACGAATTGACGACGAACGACCAGCGTGCCAGTGTCGCCGCGCTCGTCGATCGGGCGTCGAAGGAGAGCGAAGTCGTACGCACGGCGACCTCCGAGGGCGGCACCGCACTCGAGAAGCGAGGCGCGTTCACCGGCAGTTACGTGCTCAATCCGCTCAACGGAGAATCGGTGCCGGTCTACGTGGCCGACTACGTACTCGGCACCTACGGCACCGGCGCGATAATGGCCGTGCCCGGGGAGGATGAACGCGACCACGCGTTCGCGCTGGCCTACGGACTGCCCATCGTGCACACCACACGAGTGCCTGAGGGATTGGATGGCGGCGCGTACAACGGTGAAGGCGAGAAGATCAACTCCGGCTTCTTGAATGGACTCGATATTGGTGAAGCGAAGCTGCGCGCGACCGAGTTCCTCGCCGAGAACGCCCACGGTGACCTCAAGGTGAACTACCGCCTTCGTGACTGGTTGATCTCGCGACAGCGGTTCTGGGGCTGTCCGATTCCTATCATCTACTGCTCGAACTGCGGCATCGTGCCCGTACCCGACGACCAGTTGCCCGTCCTCGCGCCCGATGACGTGACGATGGATAAGACCGGTCAATCGCCGCTGGCGACGCACGCGGAGTTTCGTAACACGACCTGCCCGGTCTGTGGCGCGCCGGCCCTTCGTGAAGCCGACACGATGGACACATTCTGTGACTCGTCGTGGTACTTCTTGCGCTACACCGATCCCTGGACTCCGAACGTGGCGTTCGATCCCGCAGAAGCGGCGAAGTGGATGCCCGTGGATCAGTACATCGGCGGCATCGAACACGCGATTCTGCACCTGCTCTACGCGCGCTTCTACATGAAGGCCATGGTCGATATCGGCTTGGCACCGGGACTCCCTCGCGAACCGTTTAAGCGTCAGTTCTCCCAAGGCATGATCCGGCTCTCTGGTTCGAAGATGTCTAAATCCAAGGGCAATCTCGTGACGCCCGAGGAGTATTTCGACACCGTCGGAGCTGACGCACTTCGACTCTTCCATCTTTTCGTGGGCCCACCGGCGGACGACAGCGACTGGACCGACCAGACCGACGAAGTCATCGACGGCTGCGGAAGATTCCTGGACCGCGTCTATCGGCTGAGCCAGTACCACGAGGTCAACTTTCACGACGGTGTCGATGACGGCGACGAAGAGGTTCGGCGCGTCGTGCATCGAACCATTGAGAAGGTCACGCACGACCTCGAGCACTGGAGTCACAACACCGCGGTTGCCGCACTCATGGAGGTACTCAACACGATTTCTAAGTGGGCGCGAAGTGATCACGGGGCCGAGCGCGCCACGTTCGATGAGGCGATCGACGTACTCGTGATGTTGTTAGCTCCTATGGCTCCTCACGTGACTGCCGAGACCTGGGAAGAGCGACACCCCGGTGAAAAGAGCGTGCACCACCAGACGTGGCCGCTCGCCGATCCCGATTTGGTGAAGCGCGCGAAGGTCACGATGGTCGTGCAGGTCAACGGAAAGGTTCGCGCGCGCCTCGAAGTACCGCCGGACATCTCGATGGCGGATGCGGCTACGGAGGCGCTCGAGGATGCGACAATCAGCGCGGTGTTGGCCGGCGCGACGCCCGAAAGGATCGTCTCTCGACCACCGCGACTGGTGAACATCATCGTCTGATGGGTAAACACTCCGACAAGGATTCCGACACGACGATCACGGTCGAGCCGCCGCGCTTCGATCGTCCCGAGGTGGAAATTCGTGCCTCGACGAGGCGCAAAAAAACTGGCACGGCGCACTGGTCGGGGAGTCGCATCGTTGTGCTGATTCCGGCGCGGATAAAGGGACGAGAACGCACGAGCTTCGTTGATGATCTCGTGGAACGCCTCATGACCCAGCGACCCCAGAATTCGACCGGCGACGCGTCCCTCGAGGATCGCGCGAAAGAACTCGCCGAGCGCTACAACGACGGCGTCGTGCCGAGTTCGGTTCGGTGGGTGAAAAATCAACAGGCCCGATGGGCGTCATGTTCGCCGGCGTCCAAGGAGATCCGCCTCTCCAATCGCCTTCGTCAATGCCCCGAATGGGTCATCGACGCGGTGCTCGTCCACGAACTGGCTCACCTCCAAGAGGTGGGACACACGGCTCGATTCAACGAGATCGCCGATCGCTTCGAACGTCAAGGTGAGAGCGGGCTGTTTCTCGAGGGTTATGCGTTAGGGCTCGGACTCCGAATCGAAGAGGGCGACGTCGACGTTACGTCCGCCGACTGACCAAGGTTCATTGGCGCTCGACAAATTGAAATCGGTCGAGATGAATCAGTTGGCCTCGCCGCGAAGGAATTTCTCGAGTTCAGCGGCCAGTTCGTCGCCACTGGGCAGCTCGTCACCGATTGATACTCCCTCGACCTCGTCGGCGGCCTCTTCGAGCTGGGCGACCATCGTGGTGTGATCGGGATTGTTCGTGATGAGGTCGTCAACTCGTTGACGGGCCTCTTCGGCCGAAGCGCGAAGGCTACCCGCGTCCAGGGTGAGCCCGGCGATGCTCGCCAGCCCATCGATCAACGCCGCCGACGCTTGGGGATAGGGCATCGAGGCCACGTAGTGGGGTACCCGGGCCCAGAGGGTGACGATCTCCATGTCGACCTCGGAGAAGCCCAGTTCGAGCGCCGAACTGATACCCGCCGGAACTTCGAGCTCGCCGGACACCGTGCCTACTCGAGTCAACAGATTGGCACTCGTGGCCGGAGCGGTTCCGATGATTCGCACGGGCCGGGTATGCGGGGTCGGAGCGGGGAACGCGCCGAGTCCGACCACGAGACGCACGTCGAATCGACCGGCCGCGTCGGTGACGACGTCCACGAAGTCGCTCCAGTGAAAATCCGGTTCCGGCCCGACGAGAAAGAGGATGTCCGCGCCGTCCCCGTCACGACCGAAGCGCAGTTGGATCTCGGGCCAGGTCAGTTCAGTGGTGATGCCGTCGATGATGCGCGCGATCGGTCGGCGAGCGCGCTGGTCGATGAAGTATTCGGTGTCGAACGTTGCGAGCACTTCGGTGTAGATGGTGTCGAGCATGGTGCCGATGGCGTTGCTCGCGCCGAGTCCGGCGTCAATCCATCCCTCGAGCGCGATGACGAGGACTGGCTCGTTGAGATCGGGGTCGGCGAGGAAGATGATGTGGTCATAGATCTCGTCGTCCATCAATTCACCTCCAATGTCATCTTCGCACTTTGCGCGAGCATCAAAATATGCTGCGGATATTCCGTGACGCTGCCCTGGTCACCACCGGCCGCACCGGCGCTGTAACGAGCGAATACCCCTTGCATGATGCAGGCCAACTTCCAGTATCCGAACGCTTGATAGTAGGCGACGTGACCCAGATCGAGCGACGAGTACGACGCGTACGCCTTGAGTACCTGATCACGACTGGCGAAGCCCTTTGCGGTCGTCGGCGCGACGCCGAGTAACGACGCCGTCGGGTCCGACGGCTCGGCCCAATAGACCATCAACAGTCCGAGGTCGGCGATCGGGTCGCCGAGCGTGCAGATCTCCCAGTCGAGGATCGCGCGAACCCGACCGCCTTCGTCAAGGACCGTGTTGTCCAGGCGATAGTCGCCGTGGACGACCGACACTCGCTGCTGGGCCGGGATTTTTGCGCTCAGTTCATCGCCGACGGCTTCGATGAGGCCACCGTGATCGACCCCCTCGACGTACATCTGCTCGTACTGGGTGCGCCAGCGACGAAGTTGGCGCTCGATATAGCCGTCGTGACGCGCCAGGTCCCCGAGACCGGCGCTCTCGACGTCGACATCGTGGAGTTGGGAGAGGGTTCGCGCCAAGTGATCGCCGATGACGCCCCGGATGGTCTCGTCAAAGGTCGTTTCAGCTTGGGCCCGGTCGCGCAGGATCGCGCCGTCGACGAACTCCATGACATAGAACGGCCGTTCGTTGACTTCTTCGTCGACGCAGAGTCCGAGCGGCTCGGCGACCGGGATGCCGAGCGGATACAGGGCCGAGATGACGGTGTGTTCACGCACCATGTCGTGGGCCGTCGGGAGCACGTGGCTCGTCGGCGGACGGCGAAGCGCGAACGCCGTACCGTTGGCATCGACCACTCGATAGGTCAGATTCGAACGGCCGCCGGCAATCAGTTCAAAGGTCATGGGAGCGGCGGCACCGACGTGTTCGCTCATCCACGCGGAGACGTTGGCTTCGTCTATTCCGACGACGACACTGTTCATATTCGGCGAGGCTAACAAAGCTTTGCGACGACTTCATTCACTCGAGCACGCCGTTATGCTGACCGACGTGACTGACGTAACTGACGCGACATTTGGAACCGCCGTAATGGAGCGTTCGATGACCGTACCGGTCGTCGTGGACCTCTGGGCCGAATGGTGCGGGCCGTGCAAAACGCTCGGACCGATCATCGAGAAAGTCATTGAAGAGACCGGCGGCGCCGTCGAACTGGCGAAGGTTGACGTCGACACCAACCCGCAGATCGCCCAGGCGTTCAACGTCCAATCGATCCCCGCGGTCTTCGCGATTCACGAGGGCAAGATCGTGGATTCCTTCGTCGGGGCGTTTCCCGAGTCGACGATACGCGAGTTCATAGAGAAACTCGCGCCCGGTGCCTCGAAGGTGGACCAACTCGTGAGCGAAGGTGACGAGATGTCGCTCCGGGCCGCGCTCGAACTCGATGTATCCAATGTCGACGCCGCGGTCGCGCTCGGCGATCTCCTGCGTCGCACCGATCGACTCGACGAGGCCGACGTCGTCCTCAAGCCATTTGAGAACGTCCTCGCCGCAAAGACCGTCCTCGCTCGAATTCGACTTCAGCGAAGCGGCGTCTCTCTCGATGGCGACCTGGATCTGACGCTCGAGCACTTGTTGGAACAGTCCTCGAGCGAGAACAGCGCCAAGGACTCGTTGTTAGAGATCCTTGACGCGCTGGGACCCGAGGACCCGCGCTACGTGTCGTACCGGCGAAAACTCGCCAGCCGTCTCTACTAGTGCGGGTATATCAACCGCCGGCGCCAATGTCGCTGAGGCTCGGTGCGACGACGTTCGATCTCACGTCGCGCGCGCTCGTGATGGGGATCCTCAATCGCACCAAGGACTCCTTCTACGAACCGGCCGCCACCTTCGACTTAGATGCACTCTTTGATCGTGCGCGGCGCCTCGTCACCGATGGCGCGGACATCTTGGACGTGGGGGGAGTGAAGGCCGGTCCCGGTGATGCAGTCTCCGAGGCTGAAGAGCTCGAACGGGTCGCACCGGTCGTCGCCGAATTAGTGCGTCGATTCGACGTGCCCATAAGTATTGACACGTGGCGCGCGTCAGTTGCCAAAGCTGCGTTCGCCGAAGGGGCGTGTATCGGCAACGACATCAGCGGCTTTGGCGACGATCAGTATTTGCCGGTTGCGTCCAAAGCGGGAGCGACCGTCGTCGCGACGCACATCCGCCTCAAGCCACGCGTCGCAGACCCCACTCCGCACTACGACGACGTCACGGCGACGGTGACTGATTTTCTGGTCGAGCGGCGTCAACGCGCGCTCGACGCCGGCGTGAACGCCGACCGCATCGTGGTCGACGCCGGGCTGGACCTCGGAAAGACGGCCGCCCAGTCGTTGCAACTGCTTCGAGACTCCGAGCGATTGGCCGCACTCGGCGCGCCACTTCTGCTCTCGGCCTCGAACAAGACCTTCCTGGGCGTGCTCTTTGACCTGCCGGTGACCGACCGTCGAGAACCGTCGCTGGCAGCGACGGCGCTCGGCATCGCTGCGGGGTGTCGTATCGTTCGGGTTCATGACGTCCAGGGATCTGTACGGGTGCGCGACGTGATCGCGCGACTCGTCGAAGAAGAGCGATCGTGAATTCGAGCGTCTGTGTCGTGGGAACTGACGCGACGATGGTCTACGACGCCGTGCACAACGTCATCGCCGAGGCCCTGGGCGAGCTCGATCCCTCCTTCGCTCTCCAGGACTTCACGGCGAAGGACGTCACGTCATCGGGGGGAGAGCCGGTGACGCCGCTGGTGCTCGAAGCGCTGAATACGCCGCCATTCCTGGTCGAGCGTCGCGTG
>Ga0182030_10028223_pt1 | contig 10043 bp, 9 predicted proteins | sample 812S3MmetaG_FD_121299 | JGI IMG/M metagenome (GOLD analysis project Ga0182030, IMG submission 121299) | Permafrost microbial communities from Stordalen Mire, Sweden - 812S3M metaG (Illumina Assembly) | ecosystem: Environmental > Terrestrial > Soil > Wetlands > Permafrost | place: Sweden... | reverse complement strand
GTATGCGCGACGATTGGACACCGGGCCAAGTGACTGGTCACAGGCGAGGCGAACGGCGGAATAAATGCAGCCGCTTCTCGACCAGTATCAGCGGGTCGATTTCTTCGATGAATTTGCCGATCAACTCGGCGTGCCGCGCGCCCACTATGCGGGCCTTGCGCAGACGCTGCGCACGATCGATATTGCCGAATTCCGCCACCGCGTCGATTTGGTCAACTCGGTGCTGCTGCAACGCGGGGTGACCTTCACCGTGTACTCCGACAGCCGCGGCACCGAGCGCATCCTTCCGTTCGACCTCATCCCGCGGATCGTTCCGGGCAACGAGTGGTCGCTGATCAAGCGCGGCATCGCGCAGCGCGTCATGGCGCTCAACGCATTTCTCGGCGACATTTATGGCGCGCAGCGCATCCTGCACGAAGGCCGCATCTCGGCCGAGATGGTGTTCTCATCGAAGTTCTACAACCGCGAGATGATCGGTTTCCGCGTGCCGCGCGACGTCTACATTCACGTCTCCGGCTGCGACTTGATCCGCGGCCGTGACGGCACGTACTACGTGCTCGAAGACAACTTGCGCACGCCTTCGGGGATCTCGTACGTGCTCGAGAATCGCGACGTGCTCAAGCGCTCGTTTCCGCGCTTGTTCGAGAATTATCAGCCGTTGCCGGTTGACGATTATCCGCGCCGTCTGCTCGACGCGCTACGGCACTCGGCGCCTGCCGGCGTGAGCGATCCGACCGTCGTGTTGCTGACGCCCGGGATCTACAACTCCGCCTACTTCGAGCACACCGTGCTCGCGCGCCGGATGGGCGTGGAACTCGTCGAGGGCAGCGACCTGCTCGTACACGACAACATCGTGTACATGAAGACGACCAAGGGTCTGCAGCGCGTCGACGTCATCTACCGGCGCATCGATGATGAGTATCTCGACCCGCTCGTCTTCAAGGCCGACTCGACGCTGGGCGTCGCCGGCTTGATGAACGCGTATCGTTCCGGCAGCGTCGGCATCGCGAACGCGATCGGTACCGGTGTCGCCGACGACAAGGCGATCTACCCGTTCGTTCCGGAGATCATCCGTTTCTATCTCGGTGAAGAACCCATTCTACCGAACGTTCCCACCTACGATTGCACCGATGAGTTGCAGCGCCGATACGTCACCAGCCACCTCGACGAACTGGTGGTGAAGAACACCAACCAGTCCGGCGGCTACGGTATGCTGATGGGTCCCAGTTCGTCGACGATCGAACGCGCGCGCTTCAAAGAGGCGATCGAGGCGTGCCCGCGCGATTTTATCGCCCAGCCGATCATCCCGCTTTCGTGTCATCCGACGATCGTCGGCGAGACGCTCGCACCGCGCCATATCGATCTACGGCCGTTCGTGTTGATGAATGAAGAGGTCGACGTTCCGCCGACCGCGTTGACGCGCGTCGCGCTCACCGAAGGTTCGCTAGTCGTCAACTCATCGCAAGGCGGCGGCAGCAAAGACACCTGGATATTGGACGACTGATGGTACTGCTATCACGGGTCGCTGAGTCGCTGTACTGGATGAGCCGCAACGTCGAGCGGGCGGAGACGCTGGCGCGCATCCTCGATGTGAACTACAACCGGACCGTCGATCGCAATGCCGCCGGCCGCGAACGCGCGACGCGCGTGTGGCGCAGCGTCTTCGATATGGCCGGCATCTCCGCCGGCGTCGAGGAGACGCTCGACGGCGCATCGCTGGCGTCGGCCGCATTCGAGCGCTGCACGTTCTCGACCGAATACCGCACGTCGATCGTCTCGTGCATCCGGATCGCGCGCGCGAACGCGTTGAGCGTACGGGCCGAGCTCTCGACCGAAGTGTGGGAATGCATCAACGGTCTTTATCTCTTCGTCGAAGCGCAATCGCCGCGTTCGGTCGCGCGCGAAGGACCGTCGTCGTTTTTGCGCAGCGTGCGCGATACGGCGCAAGCCTTCGGCGGCATCGTCGATGCCACGGTGTCACACGACGATGAGTGGAACTTCTTGCAGATCGGCCGCTATCTCGAACGCGCCGCAATGACCGCGCGCATCCTGCGCAATCACGACTTCAGCGACGAGTCGGCGCACGAGTGGCAGCGTCTGCTCGAGATGTGCTGTGCCAGCGAACCGTTCGCTAAGGCGCAGCGGTTGTCGTCGGATCCGAACGAGGCGCTGTCGTTCTTGTTTTTGCACCGCAGTTTTCCGCGGTCGATTCGCTTCTGCACGCACGAAGTCGACCGCGCGCTTCACCGCATCTCCGAGACGGCGATGGGCGCGTATTCGAACGAAGCCGAGCGCGTGACCGGCCGGCTCCAAGCGATGCTCGACTTCGTGCAGATCGGCGAAGTTCTCGACGAAGGCGGCGACCGCTTCGCCGCACGCTTCGCCGAACGCGCCGATGCCATCGGCTCGGCGATCCAGGCGAGCTATTTCCCGCGTGTTCCGGTTGGTTAGGTCAGACGGAAACGGGCAGGCGGCGATCGTGGATCGCGCGCGTCACGCCGTAGCACTCGCAGGCCGCGGTTACCAGACCTACCGGATCGATCATGTGGAAGCGGCCGCGACGGTAGCTGAGGTAACCCGCGGCTTGCAGTGCGGCAGCAGCGACGCTGACGCCGGCGCGGCGCACGCCGAGCATCGTGGCAAGCGCTTCGTGCGTGAGCGGAAAGTCGGCGGAGTGCACGCGATCGGCGCTCATCAAGAGCCAGCGCGCGCAGCGCTCGCTAACCAAGTGCAGGCGGTTGCAGGCCACGGATTGCGAGAGTACGTCGATCACGGCTTGCAGATAGCGGCCGACCGCCAGCCGCCAGCGCTCGTCACGCTCGTAGTCGCGCAAGAAATCATTGACGCTCATCTTGTACGCGCGGCCCGGAATCTGACAGAACCAACGGCCGAACATGTCTTGTGTGCCGAGCGCAACCTGGGCGCCGCACATGCCCTCGTAGCCGACCGTCGCGGTCTCGATCGCCGAGCCGTCGTTCATCGTCGTAACGACCGAAATGACGCAATCGATCGGGAAATAAACGTCGTTGACGGGCGAGCCGTCCTCGTAGAGCGTCTGCCGCACGGTCAAATGAACCGTTTCCAACTGGTCCGAAATAGCAGCGAACTCCTCATTCGTCAAAGAATCGAGGAGAGAGTTACCGGAGCGTTTGGAGATGGAAAGTGCCTTGGAGTTCTTTCACAACACGATGCCGGCGTAAGTGCCGGCGATCCATTGTTTCAGATGCTACCTAGCAAGGCGCATCATGTCGGTACGGCAGCGCACCGTCACAAGCGGGGAGGCTGACATCGTGGAGTTCACGATTTTGCATCAGACGACGTATCGTTATCCCGGGAAGATCCACGAAAGCTACAGCATCGTGCGTCTGCGACCGCGGAGCGATTCGTCCCAATACTGCACGAAGTACGAACTCAACGTCGCACCGCGAGCGCGCATCTTCTCCTATTCGGATCGATTTGGCAACGACGTGCAGCATTTTGCCGTGCTGCCGGATCATGACGTGCTCTCGATTATCGCTCGATCGTCGGTGATAACCGTGCGCTCGCCGCATCCCGACGTGCCCTCACCCGTCACCAAAGAGCAACTCGCGACCGATCCGAACGTGCGGTGGCTCTACGATGAATTGCACGAGAGCCAGTACGTCGTATTCGGTCCGCAACTCAAGGCGTTTGCGGCCGAGGTCGGCGATCCGGGCCGCGACGATCTGGTTGCCTGGTATGTGCATGCCGGAACATCGATCAGCCAAAAGTTCACCTACGATACCGGCGCATCGAGCGTTCAGACCACGATCGACGAGTCGATCCGCGCTCGCGCCGGCGTCTGCCAAGACTACGCCCACATTCTCGTCGCTCTCTGCCGCTACTACGGGATTCCGGCGCGCTACGTGAGCGGCTACATCTTTAGCGGACAGGAGGGGTCGGTACTCGGGGCCGAGGCCTCCCATGCGTGGTGCGAGGCCTATCTGGGCCCCCACGGGTGGATCGGCTACGATCCGACGAACGACACCCTCATCGACGATCGCTTTGCCCGAATTGCCGTCGGCCGCGACTATCGGGATGTAAGCCCGGTTCGCGGGGTATACAAAGGCGTATCGCGCAGCAGTATGTCGGTAAACGTCGCGATGGAGGCCCTGGCCGGGACCCAGCAACAGCAGCAATAAGGCCCGCAACTCCGCGCAACGACGAAGCGCTGCGGTGCAGACGAGCCTCGAAACCCTGGTTGCTGGCACTGTGTTAAGGCGAGTGCTAACTGAAGGAAGGAGGCTCGACCCGTGCGCCAAGACCAATTTTTTGCCGAAGTCGACCGCGCGTTCGGGATCCGCGCCAATGGGCGATTTGAGCCCAATGCCGATGTCTACGTCGACGAGGCCCGTGCTCGCATGGTCGTCCACGTCGAGCTGGCCGGCTCGGACGGAGACGAACTACGCGTCGCGGTGGACGAGAGCGATCTCTACATCATGGGGACGCGCACCGACCGCGCGCAGAACCGCTCGGCATCCATCCTCCAAAAAGAAATTCTCTATGGCGAGTTCTTCAAACGCATTCGCCTGCCGCTGCCGGTCGATGACGCCGGCGCGTCTGCAACCTATCGCGACGGCATCCTGACGATCGAGCTCCCGCTCGCCAATCACGATCGCTTCCCGATCGTGCGGACCGAGATCCGCATGACTGTTAAAAGGACCCTGGCCTGATGGCACCCCGTAAAATCGTAACCCCCGACGTTCTCGGCATTCTGCCGCTACAAGACGCCGTGCTTTTCCCGAACACCGTGATTCCGCTGGCCGTGATCAAGCGGCCGGGCATCGCTCTGGTTGAAGAAGCGCTGCGCGAAGGCAAGCAGATCGGCCTCGTCGTTCTCAAAGACAAGGACATCGAGGATCCCGGTCCCGACGACTTGCGCCGCATCGGCACGATCGGCACGATCCAGAAGATGCTGAAGGTTCCCGACGGCACGCTGCGCTGCATCGTCGCCGGCGGTCCCGTCTTCGAGATCGATCAGATCGTCGGCAGCGAACCGTATCTTTCCGCGACCTATCACGAGTTGCCCGAAGTCACGGTGGAAACCGACAATCTCGTTGCGATGCAGCGCAATCTCGGCACGCTTTTCCAGAAGCTGCTCGGGTATTTGCCGCAAGCGCCGCGCGAGATGGAGATGGAAGTCAACAACATCTCCGATCCGAACCTGCTCACGTACTTCGTCGCCTCGACGATGCGTCTCGACACGGCCGATCGTCAGGCGATCCTCGAAGAGCGCAACACCGAACGGCGTTTGCGTAAGATCACGATGCTCATCACCAAGGAACTCGAAGTGGTGGAGCTCGGGCACAAGATCCAATCCGACATCCAGCGCGAGATGGAAAAGAATCAACGCGAATTCTATCTGCGTCAGCAGCTGCGCGCGATCCAGGAAGAACTCGGCGAAACCGATCCGCAGCAAGCCGAAACGAACGAGCTGCGCAAAAAGATCGACGAAGCCGAAATGCCCGAGGACGTCAAGAAGGCGGCCGATCGCGAGCTCGACCGGCTGGTAAAAGTGCCGACGGCGAGTCCCGAGTACAGCGTCATCCGCACGTACTTGGATTGGCTCGTACAATTGCCGTGGAGCAAGTCGACCTCGGACCAGATCGACATCGCCAAGGCCCGCGCGATCCTCGATGAGGATCACTACGATCTCGAGAAAATCAAAGACCGCATCGTCGAGTATTTGGCCGTCGGCAAGCTCAAGAACAAGCTGACCGGCCCGATCCTGTGCTTCGTCGGACCGCCCGGCGTCGGCAAGACGTCGCTCGGACAGTCCATCGCCAAGGCGATGGGCCGCAAGTTCGTGCGTCTTTCGGTCGGCGGCGTCCGCGACGAAGCCGAGATCCGCGGTCACCGGCGCACCTACATCGGTGCGATGCCGGGAACGATCGTGCGCGCACTGCGCGACGCCGGGACGAACAATCCGGTGATGATGATCGACGAGATCGACAAGGTCGGCGGCGACTATCGCGGCGATCCGCAGTCGGCGCTACTCGAAGTCCTCGATCCCGAACAAAACAACTCGTTCCGCGATCACTACCTCGATCTGCCGCTCGACCTCTCGCGCGTGCTGTTCATCTGCACGGCCAACACGCTCGACTCGATTTCGAGTGCCCTGCGCGACCGTATGGAGATCATCTCGCTCTCGGGTTACACCGAGATGGAGAAGCTCCAGATCGCCAAGCGCTATCTCGTGCCCAAGCAGAAAAAAGCCAATGGGCTAAAGGAAATCCAGGTCGGCATCACCGATCCGGCGATCCGCACGATCATCAACGACTACACGCGCGAAGCCGGCGTACGTAACCTCGAACGCGAGGTCGGGACCGTGTTCCGCAAGGTGGCCCGGAAGATCGCCGAGGATCCGAAGTATCGCGCTCGCGTGAAACCTGAGAACATCGTCGACTACCTCTCGAAGCCCCGTTTCTACAACGAAGTGAAGAAGCGGGTAGCCTCGATCGGGGTCGCAACGGGACTGGCCTACACGCCGGTCGGCGGCGACATCTTGTTCATCGAGACGACCGCGATGCCGGGAACTGGGAAGCTCACGCTCACCGGGCAACTGGGTGACGTGATGAAAGAATCGGCGACTGCCGCCGTTTCGTTCCTGCGCTCGCGCCAGGCCGAACTCGGGTTACCGGACGACTACTTTGCCAAACACGATCTGCACATTCACGTGCCGGCCGGCGCCATTCCCAAAGATGGTCCGAGCGCGGGTATCGCGATGGCAACGTCGATCGCATCCTTGCTAACGAACACCAAAGTCGATAGCGATCTTGCGATGACGGGTGAAGTCACGTTGACGGGTCAAGTGCTGCCGATCGGCGGCGTCAAGGAAAAGGTACTCGGTGCGAAGCGCGCGGGGATCAAGAAGATCCTCTTGCCGAAGCGCAACGAGATGGACCTCGACGACGTGCCGAAGGAAGTGCGCGACGCGATCCAGTTCTCGTTCGTCGAAGAACTGAGTGAAGTGTTTATGCACGCACTCGGCAAGCGCATCATCACGCCGGTGCTGCTGGGCGTGCCCGAAGAGGGCCGTCGCGGCAACAACGTGGTGGCCTTGCGGCCGAGCACGCACAAACGCGGCCGGCCGGAAGCGCGCAAGCGCCGCGCGCCGGTCGGCGCAGCGTCGCGTAAACGCAACTAGCTCTCCCTCGGTGGTTAGCGATAGGTGAGTTCGAGCCGATAGACCGTCGGCTTCGGCCGGCATCCGGGTGGTAACGTGAACGCGTATTGCGCGTCACGCGCCGCCTCGACGCCGGCCGCATCTGTTTTGGCGTGTCCGCTCGAGCTCGCGAGCTTCGAGCTCGTGACGTGTGCCGCCGCGTCGAGGCCGACGTCGATCGCGACCGTTCCCGGGGTTTGACGCTCATCGGGAATGTCGAGGCCGGTGAGCTGCACGAACGATGTCGTGCAGATCGCGATCTGACTCTCCGGTGCCGACGTCGGCAGTATCGGCGGTCCCGAGCCGCTCGGGTTGGGTCGCGCGAGCGCAAGGACCGGAACGTTGAAGTCTTCGGGCACGACCGAGCTCGTGCTGATGCAGCCCTGTGTCGGCGGTGCGAATCGGAAGCGTCCCGCCGCGTCGACTGCTGCCGCGTCGAACACCGCGTCACCCGAGGATTCGACGATCCCGGCGTGACGCAGCCGTCCATCGCTGCCGAGATCGAGTAATAGACGTACCCGACGGTTGGTTGGATGGATGTCGTCGGGCGCGATCGGCGTCGACGTGGAAATGACGCGGGTTTGTTCGGCTGGACACGACGCTAAATACGCCGGCTCGCCCGCGGCCGCGATCAGGGTGGAGAGAAAGAACGCGAACATGCGCGATGCATTCGCGCGTCCGCGGCCGGGGTCCCTACGCGATGAGCGGCATCGCGGTCGGCGAGTCGACCCGGTAGGTCGCGCCGGCATGATCGGAGCGGACGCCCTCGCCGAGCGTGTGCGCGGCGTGCCGCTCGGAGCCGGTGATCACGCGCCGTTCTTCCGCCGTGTCATAGCGCGGATCGAACGTTTGTGCGCGCTGCCATTCGCGCGGACCGTCGTGCACGGCGTGATCGACCTCATGGCCGAGACCGAGCGCGGGCGACTGGCGCCCGCCGTTGCCGGTTTGCAACGCGCTGTGCGGATCCCAATGGATCTCGTGCGTGTTTGGATCGAAGTAGTCGACGTCGTGCCGGTTCGTCGTGAGCGTAACGCGGTGCGCGCCGTGTTCGAGCCGATCGAACAGCGAGCGCTCCTCCGGATCGCGGCGCAAATAGGCGACCGCGCGATCGAAGTCGTGCTGCGCCGGCGCGGCGACGGCGAGCGAGCCGTAATGAACGAACGATGTCATGCCTGCCGTTCACGCGCAAGCGTGCGGCGGCAAGGTCAGAGAACGGAGATCGTACCGTCGCCGTCTTCGGTGATGCGGCCGATAACGGCGCACGTGTGCGTCGGTTCGAGCTGCATGTACATCTTGCGAATCTCGTGTGGTTCGGCTGCAATGAGCAGACCGCCGGATGTCATCGCGTCGGAGAGCGCGACGCGGATCGCACCGGTCACGTGATCGGCGTACGACGTGAACTCGCCATGATACATGAGGTTGCCCTCGGTGCCGGCCGGGACAAAGTCGAGATCGATCAGCTCGAGCACGCGCGGAAAGAGCGGCACGGCTTTGGCCTCGATCTCGATGCCGACGTGCGATGCGCGTGCCATTTCGGCCGCGTGGCCGAGCAGACCGAAGCCGGTGATGTCGGTTGCGGCGTGCGCGTTGTGCGCGAGCATCGCATCGCGCGCGTCGGCGTTGAGACGCGTCATCTCGGCGATCGCCGGTGCGAGGTCGGATTCGGGGATGCCGTCGCGCCGCCGCGCCGTCGTCAGAATGCCCGCGCCGATTGGTTTGGTTAGGAGCAGATGGTCGCCCGGCCGGGCGCCGGCGTTGGTGACGATTTTCCCGGGATGAATCGTCCCGGTCACGGCCATGCCGTACTTGGGCTCTTCGTCCTTCACCGTGTGTCCGCCGAGGATCACGATGCCGGCGGCCACCGCGACTGCCGCACCACCCTCGAGGATGCGCCGCAGGATCCCCGCGTCGAGCGTGTCGATCGGGAACGCGGCGATATTGAGCGCGGTGATCGGCGTGCCGCCCATCGCGTAGACATCGCTGAGCGCGTTCGTCGCGGCAATCCGGCCGAAGTCGAACGGGTCGTCGACGATCGGCGTGAAGAAGTCGACCGTCTGCACGATCGCGAGGTCGCGCGTGATCTGGTAGACCCCCGCGTCATCGCTCGTGGACAGCCCGACGAGCAGCTTGGGATCGCTCGGAAACGGGATGCCGGCCAGGACCCGGGCGAGGTCGGGCGCGCCGACTTTGCTCGCGCACCCGCCGAACCGCGAGCAAAGGCTGAGGCGAACCGCATCGGGGGACTGCATGTCCGCAGGATACAACATTGGAGTACACTCGTCCGCCGGAGGAATCGTGTCCAAGCAGCTGTTGTTCATCCCTGGCCCTGTAACCGTGACCGAGCCGGTGCTCGCCGCGATGGCTAAGCCGATGATCGATCATCGCGGTCCGGAGTTCAAAGTGCTGCTGGAATCGATCGCGCGCAAGCTCAAGCCGGTCTTCGGTACGAGCGGCGATGTCGTCGTACTCGGCTCGTCGGGTACCGGCGGCCTCGAAGCGGCGATGACCAACCTGTTCGGGCCGGGCGAAAAAGTGCTGTGCTGTCCGATCGGCGTATTCGGCGATCGCTTTGCCGAGATCGCGCGCACGTGGGGCGTCGACGTCGAAGTGCTGCCGACGGCGTGGGGTCACGGCGTCGACGCGCAGGCGCTCAAAGCGCGGCTCGACGCGGATACAAAGCGTGAGATCAAAGGCGTCATCCTCACGCACAACGAGACCTCGACCGGCGTACAGAACCCGATGGGTCCGCTGGCCGATGCGATTCGCGCGCACGGAGCGCTGGTGCTCGTCGATTCCGTCAGCGGACTGGCTGCGAGCGAGTTCTTGATGGACGAGTGGGGCTTCGACGTCGTTTGCGCCG
>Ga0182030_10028222_pt1 | contig 10043 bp, 12 predicted proteins | sample 812S3MmetaG_FD_121299 | JGI IMG/M metagenome (GOLD analysis project Ga0182030, IMG submission 121299) | Permafrost microbial communities from Stordalen Mire, Sweden - 812S3M metaG (Illumina Assembly) | ecosystem: Environmental > Terrestrial > Soil > Wetlands > Permafrost | place: Sweden... | reverse complement strand
TATAAAATAATAGAAATCTAGAGTACAATTTATAGAAAAAGATAAATAAAAAGTACTCTAAGAAATATAAATATTGTAACTATTAAATTAATTTATATAGTGATTTATAAACTATAATAAATTGATTATATAAATTAGGATTTTGAAACAGAAAAGAGTTTGGATAATAATTTTTGGTAGATAATTGTGGGTATAACGAGTTATGTTAGTAGAATATAGTTTAATATTAGTGTGCTAATGGCGATTGTGTTAGGGGTGGTGATGGGTTTGATTCGATATACTGTTGTGAGTACCTAACTGTGTATCAATAAGTAAGGTGTTAGTTCGATGTTTCTTTCACGAAATGAAGAGAGCGCAGTCGGAAGCTTTCCTCATTGGAACATGGTTAGCCTTTAGCCATGGGCATCCCCAGTTATCAACTTCCTGGTTGGTCTGTATTTTGCAGTAGTACCTCGTCAAGACGTGTAGAGCATGGAACAAACTTTGCTTCTGGCATGCACCCTACCCTCCTTCGATGTACTCACTGGGGCATTATCTGATCGAATGGTTGATAGTCTACAAGTTTGGTTTTAGGCCTCTCATATAAAGAGGTCGAGGCGGTCGTCTCGAGCAAAGTTAATGCAGCCACCCTCTTTCGTCCCGTTTTCCGTACACAATTTGCCAACTGAAAAACTTAAATCTCCAGGAAGCGATATACCTCTCAAGATGGTTTCTTATGCCACAAACTAAGCATGTCTGTCCCCTTCCCGTTCTCGTATGATACCTCTGGTTTGATGTAAAGCATCCTTGAGAATTGGCCCTCATCGCTGCCATCTTCTTCCTCTGACTGGCCGTTCTCGAGGAGACCGCTTCCTCCTCGTGCCAGCAAATCCCAATATACGCCTCTCAGACCCCATGGTGGCCCGGTGAGCTTAGGGTCCTTGTAAAGGGGAAACTCAAGACAAACGAGTAGACCATCTGGTGCAAGTAAGTCTACCATTCGCGTCGCCCAGGCTCTTCGCGTGTCTGGTAAAAGCGCACACAAAAACTTGTGACTGTCAGAATGGTGTAAGATTTAAATTGGGGAAATAGTACTTACTGTATAGTCATATATCAAGTCAAACTTCATATCGACGTCGAGAGGATTGAAGAAGTCTCCTTGAAAAAAGGTCACTCCACCAGGGGTCCCTAGGCTGTCCCTGTTCGCTGAAGAGAAGTTGTGTACAGACGGCGCACCTACTTCAGAGGCAGAATACGCTTCAGCGGCAGTAACAGCATCTGCGGAGATTTCTAAGCCATAGGCATCGAATCCATGAAGTGCTAGCATAACAACATCATATCCTCGTCCGCAACCCTACCAAGGTAATTAGCGAACAAAACGATATCAAGAGAAGACAACTATTACTGGTACAAGAGCCTTCCTGCGTCTCCCGTCCGGATCGCGAGACGGAACTACGTCGCTACTTTTCTCAACGAGGTCAATAAGAGCCGGCGAGGGCTTGCCCCTATCCCAGAGATCACTCTCGCCCCTTTCCCATAGTGCACACCATCCGGAACCTTGATCATAGACGGAGCTGGGCGCTGTGAGTAACACATGCATTGAAATCAGGAGGATGGCCCGTACCTTCCAGTGAAATGTGTGATGAGGCGAGAGGGCCTGTTAGAATCCGATTTTGTGGCCATAGTCCTCTTTGATATGGAGCCAGTTATTAGAAGGTTAGTATTGCTGTATGTGCTGGCTGGACGATGCGGGAGTTCTCGAGGCTGGTTAGTGTTCTTCTATTGCGTGATGTTTCCGTCCACTGCCCGGTTAGATCCGCTCCGACCACTCCACTCAACTTCGTAATCAAGTTTGGTCTCGACCGATCTGCGCACCAGAGGCTGTGACTCACATTTCAACTATCACTCTCGCTGTCCAAAAACGGCTCACTTACTAAAGAAGATTGATCATCGATCAAGCTTCTCTTAGTATCTTAGTATCTTAGTATATTATTGATCAATTCAATCTGGACTCAGATGGAACAATTCGATAATGTAATCAAGTTCGTTAAGGTTTGGGGCCTGCTAACGACTCGCCACCCCGTACGACCCTAACCCCACACCCGAAAAAACGACCCAACTCGCTGAGCGACGAGGCAAATTGCAGGCCGCTTGACGGGGTTAGGAAACGCTAAGCGAGTCAGTAACGCACGCCCCAATCAACCACCCCGCTCTACGGACGCCCGAACACGCCATTCTAGAGCTCTCGAGGAAAATCGTAAGATTACCAAGTAATTCCCCCACGCCTGCTGAGATCCGAGAGTCTGTTAGATTTTCGGGTCTTTAAGAATGGCATGGATTCAATCATGCCTCAGTATGCTGATGCTGCAACTGGGCTCGAAAATATTCCAGTCGATATTCTATACATGATAGCAGAGAAAGGTCAATCATCTCCCGTCTTTGCCTTTGCCACCTCAAAACGCTTAATCTAAATCATAGATTGCGAATAAGACAGACCTTCTTAGCCTTCGGTTGGCCTCTCACAGATTCGACGATGTCCTCGTGTCCTACGTCTACCAGATACTCGCTCGAGAGGTACAGTTAGGATGGAGCATGCACCTGCACCGTGCAGCTGTAATCTGCTATGACTACTCAGCACCCACATTTCCCTTAACTGCCGAGATAAGGTCGGCGAGACTGCACTGCACGTCGCAGTGCGCAACAACTGTTTTATTAGCGTTCAGAGACTGTTGCGTGTTGGAGCTATCGCGGGTGATAAGAGCTACCACGAGTGGACGCCGTTACATCTCGCAGCACGCTATGGGCGTGTCCCTATATTGCACGAGCTGATCAGAGCTGGGGCAGATGTTAACGTAAGAGGGTTCCATGGTTGGACTGGTCTACATTATGCAGCTCGATCAGGGTATTTGGATGTTATAGAGGTGCTGTTGAACGCGGGAGCTGAGGTTGGTACTTTGGACAATGACAAGAGGACTGCTGCACAGGAAGCTACCAAGTTCGGCCATTACAAAGTGCTTCGAGTTTTGGAGGAATGGACGAGATAGGACTGTAATATAATCATATATTCTATTCGACCTTTGAAGATTGCAGTATAAAATTCGGAAGGCGGCACCTCTTTATTGGCGTATATACATTGCGCAAATTCTAAGGTGCTTTGGGTGATTGAATTGTTGCCAGATACTTATATGGTGCGCAAACCTCAAGTAGTTAGACTTCTGGAACCTTCGTGACCGAGGCTTGGTCCACTTTGGGCAGCAATTGGAGTCTAAGTGCGCCGGGGGTGTTTTCGGTCAGTATCGGATTGCTCAGAAAATTACATAGCATCGAGCCCCACCACTTGCATTGTTGCGAGACACTTCGACCAAAAAGGGTTCCCTTGATGGTGCTCTTTGTTAGCTCCTTTCGGCCTTATATAAACTTCTGATTTACTACTGTAGTGATCTCACTCTTCTCAGCAAGTCCGCGCTACTATAGCCGCTGAGACCTCGCCCATTTCAACTGCATTGCAATAGCAATAACCGGTAGAACACTCACAATTTCCCCCAACCCCGCGTATTGCGGCGGAATCCGAGCGTGAGGAAACGCCCCAGCAGCTAGTAAGATCGCAAAGACGTTGTAAACAAAGGCCCATGCAAAATTAAAGATTACGCGTCGATAGAACGCTCTTGAAAGGTCCATCAGGGTGAGGATGCCACTTAGAGAAGGCCGTATGAGAACAGCGTCTGCGGCACTTCGAGCAATATCCGTGCCATCATTCATGTGCATACCAATGCTTGCTTGAGCAAGAGCAACTGCGTCATTGGTGCCATCTCCACAGAACATGACGACGCTCTTCTGGGGAACGAGCATTTCTTTAACATAGGCTCGCTTATCGCCTGGGCTGCATCTAGAGCGAACGTGGCTCTCTGGAATACCGAGCAGTCCGGCAACGGACTGGACAGCCTCTTCGTTATCGCCGCTGACGATTGAGACTTCGACCGATCGCTTCTTGAGCTGGTTGATGGTTTCGATGGCATCAGGACGAAGAAGATCTTTGAGTCCAAATACTGCGACAAGTTCTCCATCCATAGAGATGCAGAACATGGTTAGTCCCAGTGAGAAGATTTTGTGGACAATTGGTGAGTCTTCGAAGCCTAGCCAGTGTGGATTACCAGCACGAATAGTGCTACCGTTCCACGTTGCTTCCATGCCATTGCCAGCCACAGACACAACGTTCTCGACTTTTGAAGGCTGAAATCCCAAAGCCTTGATATGAGCAGCGATAGCGGTAGACACAGGATGCTTGCTATTTGTGGTCAATCCTAGAAGCATCGGAGCCAGCGAATCGGCCTTTCCTGTCGGATATTCTCCAGCCTTGACAGATAGTTTTCCTTGCGTAAGAGTGCCCGTCTTATCGAAAATAACGTGAGACACGTTTCGTGCAATCTCAATTGTCTCTGCAGATTTAAAGATGAGGCCGTGGTTTGCCGCGACACCTCCTGCGATGACAACCACCAGTGGGACCGCCAGGCCAATGGCACAGGGACAGGAGACAATAAGAGCAGAGATAGCGTACGTCATGGCAACAATGCAGGCAGTCGTCGCACTCTGGTGTCGTACAGCTTTTCCAATCGCGACCCAAATCACAAATACCAGCATAGTAATAACAAGGATGATGGGCACAAAGTAGCCGGCAACGCGGTCGGCAATTTCCTGAATCCTCGGCTTGGATGATTTTGCCTCATCGACCATGCTCCCAATGGTCTTGATAGTATTTTCGCCTGGTAGACGTGTGAGTCGGACGGTGAGGGTGCCAGAATGATTGATTGAACCGGCAACCACAGATAATCCCGGCATTTTGACAACTAGCGTAGCCTCGCCGGTGATCATTGACTCGTCAACCTCTGTCTTCCCGGCAATTACTATGCCATCGGTGACAATGGATGTATCCGGCAAAACTTTGAACGTGTCCTGATATTGGAGGAGGCGTGCATCGATCTCTTGTTCCTGGTTCGTCTTGGGATCTATGATAAGCGCTGTGGGCGTCTGCAACGATTCAATGGATATCGACTCGACGGCTCTCTGCCTTGCAAAAGCGCTGACAGCGCGGCCAACCATGATGAGGGTAACCAGTAATGTACTAGTTTCGAAGAATTCTCCGGTCGATAAAGGCTTCCCTGCTGCTAGATAGGCGTACGCAATAACCGAATAGAGATATGCGGTAGTAGTGCTAAGGACAATAAGTAGATCCATCTCTATCATGCGCGAGAAGATGAGAGCCTTGAGAGCGCCGGTATAGAAGGGTCCAGCAATGGCAATCTGAACAGTCGTAGCAAGCGCCAAGGAAATTGCTCCATAAAGTATTTTATGCGCTGGGAGCGGAGCCCAAGCTAAGATTAGGACAGGTATAGTCAACAGAGCAGACAAAATCGTCATGAAGAACGTCATGCGGACATGAGCTCTGCCCGAAGCGATCTGGGGACGAGCCGCAGAGGGAGCGAGTTTTGCTAATCGAAAGAATGAGTCAGCGAGCAACTCTCTAGCACCAACAATCTTGGGATGGTAGGTGACGCGAATGGTATTCTTGTTGAGGACGGTTAGGTCGGTGACCCCAAGCGGCAAGTCTTCGTGAGCGAAGTCCTGTACATTGCCGCCCACGATCATATCTAGCTCTTGTCCAGACTGTATTATCTTCGCGCAAGTGAACCCTGTCATTCTCTCGATGGTCTTGATGATATCAACGCTATCACCTGTGTCGGATCCGCGCAGGTCAAACTCGGCTTGGGCTAGAACAAGACTGGTCTTGACGTTTGAAATTGCCGGAAGTGAATCGAGCGATCTGTAGAGCTTCTTTTCGCAACCAGTACAGGTCATCCCTCGGATACTCAAGACAAGATGCTCAACTTGGAACAGGCCCTTCTCCATGTCAATATCGTCGGTTCCGGCGACTGGGGCAGTAGTCGGTGCTAAAGCGACATCTTTGATGCAGTCCGAAGCGGCCGATGCTAGCGGTGCTTCTGTATTGCTCGTGGAAGATGAGGAGCTGGCCGACAACTCGTTAATGCAACAGGCTTTCTTGGAGCAATCGTCTGCCTGTGAGGCGTTGATTAGAGAGGCGGGCTTTGCAGCACTTTTGCTGCTGCTGCTCGTCTTGGAACAGTCGCCCACTGTGGCTACCGCAGGCTCGGTGGCTGGCTTCGAAAGCTTACTGCTGCAACAGCCCGTCTTAGAGCAATCATCGATCTTTGGTGAAGAGACCGCAGAAATCGCAGAAACCGCATTGACAGAGCCGCTGCTACAGCCTTTCTTGACATAGTCGTCGGTTCTGGAAACAGTGGCTTCGGAGGCTCCATTTGCAAGGCTCTTGCTGCTGCAACAGCTCTCCTTGGAACAGTCGTCGATTTTGGAAACCGCGACTTCAGGAACCGTCTTCGCCACTGCCTTGGAAGAATCGCCGCAGCAGCTATTCTTCTCAGAGCAGTCACCAGCCTTCTTAGTTTCCATTGATGGCATCGACTCGCATAAAATATGCGTGCTCGGATCTGACTTGACCTCTTTTGAAGTGCCAGACTTCGTAGACGCCGTCGAGTGCTTCGAGCGGATAGATGCGTGAGAGGGGAGGACACAGCATGGCTCGATGTTCAACGACAATAGAACCTTGCAAATGCATCCGAGATGGTCCAACACTGCGCCATATTGATCTCTGGTCTTCTTGTAGTGACGTTCGCAGGGCTGGTATTCGGATTTGGTGCCGAGAGCGACTGACGCGCGGGGCTTCGAGGACTTTTCGATACCAACCGGATCATGGCCGCATTCGTTATTACACTCGCGGCGTGCAACTTCGATGAGACAGCTGTCTGTATTGGGAATTCAAATTGGTATTGAGAAAATGGCGAGCCAAAGGAACAGCTCACCGTCACAGCAGTTGCGTGATGGCCCTGCTCCAATTGGCAGAGTGGCCTCGCATGCAACTCGTTTGCAGGATCGTTGGCGCAGGCTAGAGGTTGCGTCCGTAGGAGCTTGTGAGTCCCACATTATGGATAAGGTACCGTTGGTATTGGCACAGTGCAATCAAATGAGTAGAAGTTTGGTTGGATTTGTGTTCTTTCTTGAGATGTTGCCGTGATCCGAGTCAAATTTAGGTTGTGGTCCTGGCAAGAACCCTCGGCTCTCCCCCTGCTTCCAGAGCCCAAGACATGACTAATATTTTTGCCACGTGACTGGTACTTATATTCCCACCAATTTGGACGGCCGGCCTTGTCAGGCATACTCAGAAGAATAGTGGACCATATACCTCGACGTTCGGCCAGTTCTACCTGATCATGTCTGCCAAAATCACGACTCAATTTGGTCAAGCAGTGCCGCCCGCGCCTCGACACTCTGTAACCGTTCACATGCCCACATGGCAAAATGTCGAGCGGTACGGTGCCGACTCAGCTTCCGTCATCGCTACTTTCAAGAATGCATATCCTCGGATGAAGCCACATAAAGATATCGCTGATGTGAGTTATGCTAGATGCGATCCAGTGAATTCCCAAGGCCAGGCTTGCTAACACTATTCGCAGCTTGCCGCAGTAGTGCTAAAGCATCTAGGAGCGGGAAATGAAGGGTGTTTCCTGTTTCCTTCACTACAATCCGCCAAGGAATGTGTCGAGTATTCCACGTCGCCAAGGCGAGACAACGGAGTCGATAAAAAGCCGGTTGCGACCGACTAGATCAGAATTCGGACCTTCACTGCGAAGGATCGCTTCTTCGCCGTCGTTTTCCCACTCGATAAGCGGCCTGTTGTCGGTGGCTTCTGGAGCACCCCTGGCGCTGGAATTTCGTCTCGATTCGCCGAAGCCAATCTGAATCATCTCGACCAGCTTACTGAAATCACTGTGTCCGAGGATGAGACTTCCAGATCGAGTTTCGAAGGCTCGGCACACGAGCTGCTACGGGACAGAATCGTTCAATGTCTTGAGCGAGCTCTATTAAATCCTGGTTTTAAGCCAAGACCGTCCACCAACGATATCTATTTCTATCAGACAGGCATGGCTGCCATCTACAAACCGCACTCATATATGCTCAAGCTCTACCAAGGCATGACTGTGCTCTTTGGTATGGCCTTCATGAACACAATAACGGCTTTTGAGGAGTTTGGCTCGAGCTACAAATTCTTCGGTCTCGGGACGGACGATGACTTGCACGATTTGGAAATCTTTCTCTAAAACGAATGCAAGCATGGTCGGAAGGTGCAAGCCATCTGGGCAGAATTTCCTGCGAACCCAATTCTCGTCACTCCAAACATTACTAGACTTCGCGCACTGGCAGATGAGTACGATGTTGTACTCGCGATTGACGACACAATCGGAAGCTGGGCAAACATCGACATCACTAGCATGACAGATATACTTATGACCTCACTCACAAAATCCTTCAATGGCTACGCAGATGTTATTGCAGGAAGCGTGGTTCTCAATCCTGCCTCCCGCAAATACCACGAGCTAAAACCTCTCTTCGACGAATATTACGTTCCAGAACTATACATTAACGATGCAGAAGCCATCGAGAGAAACAGCCGCGATTACCTGCCCCGCACCATGAAGCTCAACCACAACGCTAGTTCCCTTGTCCAGTATCTAAAAACGTGTGTAGAAGACCCAAATAGTGCCGTTCGCGCAGTACACCATCCCTCCGTCAACCCATCAGGCGAGCATTACAGGCAATTCATGCGACCCGCCACGCGTGACTTCACCCCTGGCTATGGCTGCCTCTTTAGTATCGAACTGAAAGATCTTCCCACGACAATAGCTTTCTACGACAATCTGAATGTCCATGATAGCCCGCACCTAAGCGCCCCGTTCACGCTGGCTTTTTGCATATATCATGTGCGCGTACAAAAATAAGCTGTCCTGGCCTGCGCAGTATGGCTTGAAGCCTACGCAAATTAGGATCTCCGCCGGACTTGAAGACACGGCGACTCTTCTTGAGGACTTTAGGATTGCGGTTGAGGCGGCGAATAAGATCGGGAGTACGGGAGTTCCGTGATTGATGTAGTCATGGCACTCTGGCCACAGCAGACATTGGGCATTGTAAAATTGAAGATGATAGACTCTTGCTGGTCATCATAGGATTCGAGCATAAAGGGGATTCCTGATATTGATGACGACTCTAGACGCCGACAGAGGCTTGCTGTCGCAAGAATCAAGTGCGGAGGAGGGTTGTTGATACTGAGATGACTGCAAAAGCTGACGAAAGTGTGCTGACCAAAAACCAAAGTACTCACTCATATTAGAGCCCCACTCCATTGAACCAATAACAACGAGGACGTCCGCACTCAAAATAGAGGCGCCATGAAATATATTTACTGTACTCGTGTGGGCACTTTGCCACAGTTTTCAAGAGTTGCAAGTACACTAGCATGTGAGGTCAAAACGCTATGATTCCTCATTGGTCTCAGCACCCCGTATCTAGTAGTCTTCTTCTAAAAGTAGACTTTCCAGAAATAGCTGTGCTCCCTAATGTATACGGATTTGCTTCTATAGATTTAAAATAGTAATTGAAGAGTGCTCAAATGAATAGAGATATAAAACTCTCAATCTTTCTGAATAAAAGAACCAGCAAAGCAAGATTGACTTCTGAACATTATCATTTAAACCTTACTACCAAGAAACTGATCTCAAAACATGACTATAGCGAACATCATACCCAGCAGAACCAATAACACTGCAGCCACTCAGATAGACAAGAATAGAGGAATCATTTAATTTAATGGCCTCACAATTCCAAAGCCTACCCCTGGCCCGAAGGCCAAGCAGATCACTGCCGATTAACTACATTAGAATATAGAAGTTTCAAAGCTTAAAAAAGTCCTCGGTATCAAAGACTATCATCTTAATAAGATAAAGAAGATTAAAAAGATTTATTCTAGCAAAGATCTCAATAGCTACTAAAAATGAAAGCAATTAATCAGATAAGTAAATCTTTTTAAACAATATAAACTGCTTTATTTAATCTATATTTTAGTACTAATAATAGTATATATAATAATAGAGATTAGTAAAGGCTAAATAAATTAAATAAATAAAACATTTAAACTAATC
>Ga0182030_10028221_pt1 | contig 10043 bp, 8 predicted proteins | sample 812S3MmetaG_FD_121299 | JGI IMG/M metagenome (GOLD analysis project Ga0182030, IMG submission 121299) | Permafrost microbial communities from Stordalen Mire, Sweden - 812S3M metaG (Illumina Assembly) | ecosystem: Environmental > Terrestrial > Soil > Wetlands > Permafrost | place: Sweden... | reverse complement strand
GCTGCGGCGCCGGATTGCGCGGGAGTATGCGTGGGCCGGAAGCTCCGGCTGGCAATTGACGAATGAGGTGCATTACATGTATGACGGGAACCTGGTGGTGCAGGAGCGGAACGGGGCCAACCTGCCGCAGGTGACGTGAAAGGGTCGGTCCGATAAACGACAAATAATACTCGACGCAGAGGTGGGTTCCGGATGGATTTGCGCTGATGCCGCGCGCGTTGGGTTGAATGGGCCGGCCGCGAGAAGTGGCGGAAATGCGCAAAGGGCGGGACGGGAAATGCGTATAGAGATTGGTTGAAGTGCCAATTGTCAATTATCGGACCGACACTTTCAGGGACGGCGGAAAGCCGGCGTCCTTTCAGGACGCAGGATGCGGTTTGGCTCGGGACCAGCCACTTCGTAGCTGGCTAATTTCCGCGGTCGCTCCGCCGCCGGGGCTCTTTTGCCATTGCAAACGCCGAGGAATCTTAAATGCATTTTGCCAACGTCATGTGGTGATGTGGCGCGCCTTGACCGAGTGTGGGCGGAGAGTTAGCCTTTCTTGATGGCCAACAAGTCTAAACCGAAGCGCGCCGCCGCAATCCTTGGCGTCGGCCTCGATTCCGACGGACATAAACGCGTGACCACCGGCGAAAACTTCGCCCTCATTGGGGGCACTCAGGAAACCCATGAGGTGATGACCGAGAAAGCCATCAAGATCAAAGAAAAGCTCAAGGCCCGCGGCAAGCGCCTCGATGATGTCAGCCGCGAGGAGTTCGATGACATCGCCCATGAGGTTGGCCTGAAAAAATTCGAGCCGCCGCAGTCGGACTAGGCCGGAACGATTTGGTTCAACCGCAGATGAACACAGATGGACACAGATTTAAAACGGAAGAGTCGACGCGAATTGCGCGAATTCTCGCGAATCAGTTCTGAATTGATTGGATGCTTGCAGCGAAGGGCAATTCGTCTCGAAATTATCTTCGGTAAATCGGAGAGCCATCACACGTGGGGACAGATAAAAACCGGGGATGGGGCATTTCGGCGATTCGGCAGACCTTGGTTGGCTTTATGAGTCGGCGGTGTCACGCATCGGCGACGCGCTTTCTTTGAAAGATAAGTTGACCTTTACCCAGCTGTGGGCGAACGGTTTATATGAACCGTTGGCGACAGTATTCGTGGCGCGATCTGGCGGTGTTTGAAAGCCAGGAGGCCGGGCGGACGCTCGAAGCGTTCCTCCGGAACAATGGCTTCACCGCCCGAAACTATGACGACAAGCTCTTCCGCTATTTTCTCTTCCTGCGGCCTCCGCAAATCACCTATCGCGTCCAGGTGAGAAAAGTTCATTTCGGGGATGCATGCAAACTGCTGGAGGCAAGTCCGCCTGCCGTCCTCGGCCAAGCCATTCATTGCCCGACTTGCCGCTCGCTGCGAATCAACTACCCGCAGATGACCCGACAGTTCGTCCTCCCCACCATCCTGCTCCATTTGGGGATCATCTTCCGCGTGATCGATCATGAATGCTATTGCGAAAGCTGCCACCACATGTGGAATCTTCACGCCGACGCCCCCATTCGCAAATCCCGCACCGCCAAATGGTTTCCGTATTGAGGCCGGTCTGATATTTTCCGGCCGTGAAAACGGTCATCCATTGGTTTCGCCGCGACCTGCGCCTGGCGGACAACACCGCGCTGAGTGAGGCCGCCAAGCGCGCCCAAACGGTTGTCCCCGTTTTTATTCTCGAAGACGCCTCCCGCACCGGTCCGGACGTCAGCGCCGCGCGCCTGGCCTTTATGCTCCAATCCGTCGCCGCACTTCGACAAGACCTCGCCACCCGCGGACATCCGCTCGTCATTCGCTGCGGCGAGGCTGACAAAATCTTGCCCGGGCTTTGCCGTAAAGTGGGCGCCCAAGCCGTCTTCGGCAACCGGCAGTACGAACCCCAGGCCCAACGCCGCGATGAAAGCGTCGCCGCTGGCCTCCTGCAAATCGGCGTGGGTTTCGAGCTCTTCAAAGACGCCGTCGCGTGGGACGAACAGGAAATCCTGACGCAGGCCGGCCGGCCCTACACCGTCTTCACCCCTTATGCCAAGGCGTGGAAAGCCCGGGCAGTGGCGCGGCCCGGGCCCATCTTCGACCGGCCAAAATCAAAAGCCCCCGCGTTGCCCTCGGATCCGCTGCCCGCCGCACCGGATGCCCTCGGCCATCCGCTCACGCAACCCGTCCCGCCCGCCGGCGAAGCCGCCGCCCGGGAGCAGTTGGCCCGCTTCCTGGCCGGCCCGGTCCATGCCTATGCCGCCAATCGCGACTTCCCCGCCCTTGCCGCCACTTCCCATTTGTCGCCCCACCTGCACGCGGGAACCCTTGGGATCCGCACGGTTCTAGCCGCTTTGATGAAAGCCCGAGGGAAGGCCCCGCCCGGCCAGGCGGCCGGCTGCGACGTTTTCCTCAACGAGCTGATCTGGCGCGAATTCTATGTGCAGGTTCTCTGCAATTTCCCGCACGTGGCCACCAGCGCCTTTCGCCCCGAGCTCAACCGTTTGCCTTGGTCGGAAAATCAGGAGCATTTCCAGGCCTGGTGTGCCGGCCGGACCGGGTATCCCATTGTGGACGCTGCCATGCGCTGCCTCCAAGCCACCGGCTCCCTCCACAACCGCCTGCGTATGATCACGGCCATGTTCCTCACGAAGGACTTGCTCCTCTCCTGGCAGTGGGGCGAACGCTGGTTCATGCGCCAGCTCGTGGATGGCGACCTCGCCGCCAACAACGGCGGATGGCAATGGAGCGCCGGCACCGGCACGGACGCCGCCCCCTATTTTCGCATTTTCAATCCCGTCACCCAGGGGCAAAAATTCGATCCCGCCGGCGCCTTCGTCCGCAGGTGGGTTCCAGAATTGGAAAATTTTCCGGACAAGCTCGTCCATCAGCCTTGGGAAAATCCGTCGGAGTTGGCGCGGTCAAAATATCCGGCGCGCGTCGTACGACATGAGGTCCAGCGGGAAAAGTGCCTCGCGCTCTTTCGAAGCGTGAAATAGCGCATTGAGAGAAAAGCCAAGTGGTCCAGCCCGCATATTTCACAGTCAAACCTGTAGCGCAGACTTCCAAGTCTGCTGTATCGCGGGTTTCCCAACCCGCAGACGCCACGCAATTGCGGCACCCTGCCGATTTGGAAATCGGCGATACGGCAGGTTTGGAAACCTGCGCTACGCCGGTTTGGTCCCGCCCGTCAGAGCAGTTATAAAATATCCGGGCTGGCTCACCGTGCCAGCAGGGCCTCGGCGTGTTTCCGCGCCGCGTCGCTCTCCCCGCCCAGCATCCGCGTGAGCTCGGTGATGCGCGATTTTTTATCCAGCAGCGAAATCTCCGAGACCGTCCGCCCGCCCCGCACCTGCTTGGTCACCACGTAATGCGCGTCGCCCGCCGATGCCACCTGCGGCAGGTGGGTGATGCACAAGACCTGCCGTTTCGCCGCGATCTGCCGCATCTTCTCGCCCACCGCGTTCGCCGTTTCCCCGCCCACGTTCGCGTCCACCTCGTCAAACACCAGCACGGGAATCTCGTCCTGCGCCGCCAGCACCGTCTTCAGCGCCAGCATCACCCGCGCCATTTCGCCCGAGGACGCAATCGCCCGCAGCGGCTTGGCCGGCTCGCCCGGATTCGGCGCAAATTGAAATTCAATCTCGTCCAGCCCGCTTGGTTTGATCGCCGTGGCCGCCGGCGCGTCCGCGTCGCTCTGGATCGCCACGTCAAACCGGCTTTGCTGGAAGCCCAGATCCGCGAGCTGCTGGCTCGCCGCCTTGGCCAGTTGGGGAATCACCTTCCGGCGCGCGGCGGAAAGTTTCTTTCCCGCCGCCCGGATTTCCGCGTCCAATTTCTCCAGCTCCCCGTTCAGCCGCGCCAGTTCCGCATCGCGTGATTCGAGCGACTGGAGCTTCGCCTTCGCTTCGTCGCCAAAAGCCACCACGTCCGCGAGGCTTGCCCCATACTTGCGCTTGAGTGTTTGCAGCAGGTTCAGCCGCTCCTCCAGTTCCGCCAGCCGCGCCGGGTCCACCTCCACTTTTTCCGCGTAATGCGACACCGCCGTTTGCAGTTCGTGCAGCATTTCCGCCGCCTGCGCGTGGCGGTCCACCAGGTTCGCCGCTCCCGCATCCACCCGCTGCAGCTCCGCCAGCATTCGCCCCACCGCGCCCGATTGCGTCAGCACCGACGTCTCGCTCTCGCTCAAAACCTCCAGCGCCGCCTGGCTCAATTGCAGCAGCTTGGCCCCGTTGCTGGCCCGGTGAAAGTCCGCCTCCACCTGCGCGTCCTCGCCCGGTTGCACGTGCGCGTCGGAAATCTCCCGCACCTGGAACCGCAAGAGGTCCAGTTGCTGCGCATACGCTTTCTCGTCCACGATCAGCGCGGCCTTCTCCGCCTCCAGCGCGCCCCGCCGGCGCACCAAGTCCCCGAAAGCCTCGGCCTCCCGCTCCAAGCCGCCGAAGGCGTCCAGGATGGCCAGTTGCTTGGCCGGATGCAGCAGCGACTGGTGATCGTGCGGCCCGTGCATGTCCACCAGCCATTCTCCCACGCTCGCCAGCGTGGCCAGGGTCGTCGGCGACCCGTTCACAAACTGCCGGTTCGTGCCGGCCGCCGTGAACGTCCGCTTGAGCACCAAGTGATGGTCCTCGCACGGTTCCAGTCCGTTTTCCTCCAAAAAATTCGCCAGTTGCGGTCCCGCCCCGGCCTCGGGCCGGCCGCGCTTGGACTCGCCGGCGCGTCGCGCCGTCGCCGCTCCTGCCGTTTCCGGGCGGTTCAGCCGCAGCCCGCGCACGTCGAATACCGCCTCCACCGAGCAGCTCTCCTCGCCGCTGCGGATCAGCGACCGGTCCGCCCGTTCGCCGAGCACCAGGTTCAGCGCGCCCAGGATGATGGATTTCCCCGCGCCCGTCTCGCCGGTGATGACATTGCAGCCCGGCTGGAGTTCCAGCGTCAGGTCCGTCACCAGGGCCAGGTTTTTGATGCGCAGCGTCGTTAGCATTTCCGTTCTTTCGAGCACCAGAGATAAACACAGTTGGCTCCGGATGCAAAAAGGAAATTGCTTGGAGGCACAATTAACCACAGATGAACACAGATGGACACAGATCCGGAAACACTTCGGGAATCGGAAAACCCTGCGCGCCAAGCAGTGACCGCGCGCGTCGCAATTGCGCGGGGCGACATGGAGCGCGGCTGTGTCCCGCGCGGCGCGGGATCAGCCGCAGCGCGTCGGGCTCGCAAGGCGGGTTGAGCATTTCCGACGCGGTGATTCCTGCGGAGCGCTGCGGCTGGTCTGCGACACAGCCGCGGTCCGGGCGCGGGTCCAGCAACGCGCTACGGCGGGAAGCGCCACACCGCTTTCGTGCGGGCGACGGTCTGCAAAAGCTTGCGGCTCGCGCGAGCAGGCGAAAGCGCCGTCGCCGCTGGCGCTTTGCCGACGCAGTCCATGACGCCGCCGGAATTGCCGGGCGCGTCGTGATTGCGTGGGGCGTCATGAAGCGCGGCGGTTAAAGCCGGAACTCGGAAAAGTCTCGATGCCAAGCTCCATCATTGGCAGAAAGGTCCCGGAGTCCTCGGATAATGCGTTCAAACTATAGTTGACCGGTTTTCAGCGTTGGCCACGAAGCGGAACCATTAAGCGCCGTCCGGCTTTGGCTCCGGCGACTTGGCTGCCCAACCCGCAGCAAACGGGGCCCGGCGGATCCAAAATCACCCAGCAGCAAATCGACGGTTGGCTGCGCCTCATGGACGAAACCGAACACATCCTCAAAGGCGAGAAGCTCCTGCCCCATTGGCGCATCCAAGACGGTACCGGCATCAATGTTGACAAGCTCGTGCACGACCCGCCGCCTTTGGATATAATCCTTATGATCCAGGGCTCGGCGTTTGTCCCGTATCTCGAAAAAGGACCCATCAGCGACGCCTCGACTTGGAGGATGCTCACCATGCCTTACGGCGCCGGATTCACCCGGTTCGCCATCTGGACGCAATAACCAAAAATTTCGAGAATACATCCACTCGCGCCGCTGCCTCGTTTAAAAACGGAGAAGCGCCCCAGGGCAATCGGCGATGGCTCCAGAAAATGGCCGGCAACATCATTCCACCGTTCGTGATGAATATCGTGGCCCGCCGCTGGCCGAATTGGCGGCAGGCTATAGAGTGAGGCATCCTGATTTTATTCACCGATAATTTCGGTGAGAAACCAGGTCCGGCGTTCGGTTTCATCAATCCAATTCTCAATCAGGCTGGCGGTCGCGACATCACCGTGCTCGTCACAAAGCTCATGAGTGATGCGTAAATATTTTGTCAATTGCTGGTTGTCGTGGCAGAGCTCGGTCAGCATCTGTGCGGCGGCGACAGATTCTTCGTTGTTGTCCTTTAAACGCTGATGGGCCGAAATATCGCCGATGGAATGGAGGGTTGTTCCCCCCAATTTACGCGCCCGTTCGGCGATTTCATCTGTCATCGCATAAATCTGGTCAGCATGCTCGTCGAGGAGCAGGTGGTAATCGCGGAAGTGCGCGCCGTTCATATGCCAATGGAAATTCTTCGTCTTAAGGTATAGGGCGAAGACGTCGGCCAGCAATTGTCGCAGCGACGCCGAAATTTCGGCCACGGCGTCATCTGGAATATCGCTCCTTGGCTCGACGCTGGCATTTTGCGCGTTGGCACGGGATTTCTCGGTCTTTTGCATAATATCTCCCTTCGTTTATCATTGTTTTTCCGATGCTTTATACTTTAGAGCCTCGGAACGGTTTTACGACGATGGAACACTAATCCAAGGCAAAGCGCATGGCAAGTTGAAGGACAATGTGCGGCGGTTGGGGGGCATGCCGCCGACACCGAAAGGACGGAAAGGACCGAAAGGACGGGACGTTCCCGGCGTTCACTTCGCTCAACTTTCTTGCGGCGGGGCGAGGGGGGAGCGCTTCTGAAGCTTCAACTGCTGTTGCTGCTGGAGTGATTGCATTTTTTCGGAGTCGGGAGTTTCGGGGTGGCTGAGTTTTTGCGTGAGGGCGGCGATTTGCTGGTCGAGGAAAGCGTTGCGGAGCTTGAGGGTGACGTCGGCGAGTTGGGTTTGGAGATTGGGCATTTTCCGTTCGTCGGCGACGGCTTCGGTGACGAGGCTGCGCTCGGCGGGGGATTCGCAGGTATCAAGGAATTCGGCGAGGGAGTGCCAGGTTTCGTTTTTCTGGGCGGCGAGACGGCGGGTGACAATCTGGCGCACGGACGGATGCGAAATCCATGCCACGTCCAAGTGCAGGGCGGCCCAGCGGACGAGGTCGTCGTCGAGCAAGAGGAGCTTGAGGAGATGAAACTCGGCGGGGCCGGGGCGCGGGGCGGGTTCGGGATCGGCAGATTCGAAAGATTCTTTTTCGGAATCGCGCGGGACAGATTGGGGGACGGACGATTTTTTGAATTCGGCGCGGACGGACTCGGCGGAGACGCCGAGGCGGAGGGCGGTTTTTTGGGCGTAGGTGTCAATGAGGACGCCGTTAGCGGTTTTGTGTACGGACTCGGACATGGCGCGGAGGACGGCAAGGCGGCCCTTGTCGGTGGCGACGTCGTTGGTGGCGACGAGGCGGCCGAGGTAATAGTCAAAGAAGCCCTCGCCATTTTTGATGATGTCGGCGAAGGCGGGGCCGCCGGCGGACTTGATGAAGCTGTCGGGGTCGTGGGGTGCGGGCACGACGGCGACGCGGACGGCGAGGCCGGCGGCGAGAAGATGGTCGAGGGCGCGGACGGCGGCGTTCTGGCCGGCATTGTCGGAATCGAAGCAGAGGACGACTTCGTTGGTGTAGCGCTTGAGGATGCGGGCGTGCTGATCGGTGAAGGCGGTGCCCTGGGGGGCGACGATGTTTTGGACGCCGTGGGTGAAGCAGGCGATGAGATCGAGCTGGCCTTCGCAGATGATGGCGAAGCCGGCGTCGAGGATGGCGCGCTTGGATTTATCGAGGCCGAAGAAGATTTTGCTTTTGGTGAAGATGGCGGTTTCCGGGGAGTTGACGTATTTGGCGGTTTTTTCGTCGCCAGCGAGGACGCGTCCGCTGAAGGCGACGACGCGACCCTGCTCGTCGCAGATGGGGAACATGAGGCGGCCGCGGAAGCGGTCGTAATAGCGGACGGCAGCGGAGTGGGCGCGCGGGGCGGATGGCTGGTCCGGGGACGGCTCGGCGGGAAGGGGCGCGGAGTCGGATTCGCGGGCGATGATGACGCCGGCTTTTTCGACGGTGGCGAGGTCGAATTTTTTGGAGCGGGCCCAATTGACGGTGTCATCCCAGGAATCGGGGGCGGCGCCGATGCGGAAGAGTTTGATGGCCTCGGGGGAGACGCCGCGTTTGGCGAGGTAATCGCGGGCGAGCTGGCCGGCGGCCTCGTTGGCGAGACAATGCTGCCAGCGCTGGGCGAGTTGTTCGTGGATATCGAGCAACTGGTCCTTGAGGTGGCGGGACTCCTGGGCGCCGGGGGTGTTTTCGAATTCGAGGGGGATTTTGGCGCGCTCGGCGAGGCGGCGGACGGCGTCCATGAAGCCGATGTTTTCGTATTCCTGGAGGAAGGTGAAGACGTCGCCGCCCTTGTGGCAGCCGAAACAGTGGAAGATTTGCTTCTGGGGATTGACGTTGAAACTGGGGGATTTTTCCTTGTGGAAGGGGCAGAGGGCGGTGAAGTTGGCGCCGGCCTTTTTCAAGGGCAGGTAGGAGCCGATGACATCCACGATGTCATTGGCTACGCGGATCCGTTCGCGAGTGGCGGGGGAAAGGAGACCGGCCATGCGGGAAGGGGCCTCAGGAGCGCGCGTGTGCGGACCCGGGCGTGGTGACGATGAGGAGCGGGGAAAGGTTGTCCTTGATATAGGGGCCGGCGAAAGACTGTTTGAAGACGTAATCCTGGACCTCATAGACGGTGGGGATGAAGTTGCCGGAATACCCCTGCATGCCGCCGCCGAACCAGCGGTTGTTGTAGACCTTGGTGGCCGCGATGTCACCGGCGGTGTAATAGGGGGCGTTGAGCACCGCGAGGGCGACGAGGATGAGGCAGGTGTAACGGACGAGGCCGGCGACGATGCCCCAGTAATATTCATTGCCACCGAAGAAGTTGCTGCCTTCGAGCCGGGGGTTAAATTTGCGCTTGAGCATGGTGAAAACGATAAAGATGACGAAAGTGATGGCGAGGTAGCCCGTGACCAACGCGGCGGTGTGGACCTTGAAACTGCCGGCGAACACCTGCTTGGCGTAGCCCTGCTGTTCCAGCCAGGCGCCGATGAAGATATGGCCGAAGCCGGCGACGAGAAGGATGGTGAGCCACTGAAGGGTGGGCAGGAGTTCCTTGGTCATGCCGCGCCTGCGCCCGCGCCAGAAAGCGAAGATGAGCAGGGCGACGATGGCGATATCAAACCCATTAAAGGGCAATGTGGACGTGTTAATACCGGCCGCAAGCATGTTGGAAAAATAGAGTGTCGTAGTCCGAATGCCAGCGAAATCCGTGCCAAGGGCGGGGGTGAGGGCGGCGGAAGGCGAGAGTCTGGTGCCGGGGTTGAGGCGGTCGGCAGATTGAGGGAATTGGCTTCGGGTAGCGGGATCACGGACCAATCTGGGGAGCTGCTCGGAGTGGATTCAATTGAACAACGGGGCGGGGATGCTTCATGGCATAGAAGGCGCTGTATTTAAACAGTTTAACGCTTAACCTAACCCCGGCCCTCTCCCCCGGGGGAGGGAGAAACGGCTTCCGCGTCCTGGCGATTGGCGCGACGCTGGATTTGCGGGTGGTTCCGGGATTCAGTGCGCGACTGTTTGGCTCGCGCTCGCGGCAAATCAGGGACAGTGTCAGATCCGAAAATGGACAGTCAACGCCCGGCACGTTTAGCTAAGTGGCAACGTGATCGTTGTAGGCAAATCCAATAATTCTGGTCGTAAGGAATTCCGCGATTCTTTTGTTGCCATCCACCAAAACCAACAGACTGCCGGTGAACTCGCAGCCGGTGGCGTTGATTTTAAGCACCTTGAATCCCGTCTCTTCCGCGACGATAAAAATACAAAATTCTTTCATGG
>Ga0182030_10028220_pt1 | contig 10043 bp, 8 predicted proteins | sample 812S3MmetaG_FD_121299 | JGI IMG/M metagenome (GOLD analysis project Ga0182030, IMG submission 121299) | Permafrost microbial communities from Stordalen Mire, Sweden - 812S3M metaG (Illumina Assembly) | ecosystem: Environmental > Terrestrial > Soil > Wetlands > Permafrost | place: Sweden... | reverse complement strand
TCGCCGACAAGAACCCGGCGCGGCGCGCGTATGGCGAGCGGCAGGCGATCAATGCGCCGTTGCAGGGCGGCGCGGCGGATATCATCAAGCGCGCGATGGTGCGGTTGCCGGTGGCGTTGCGTGAGGCCGGGTTGACGGCGCGCCTGTTGTTGCAGGTGCATGACGAGTTGTTGTTCGAGGCACCAGAAGGTGAGGTTGCGGCGCTGTCGGCGTTGGCCAAGCGCGTGATGGAGAGTGCCGCGACGTTATCCGTGCCGCTGGTGGTGGAGACGGGATCGGGCCGCACCTGGGCCGACGCGCACTAACGCGCGCGTACACCTCTCCCGCTGGCGGGAGAGGTGTACGCGAGCGGAGCGATGCCGGGTGAGGGTCTTGGCGCGCGGCACCACCCTCACCCGCGTCGCAAGGGCTCCACGACCTCTCCCGCGAAGAGCGGGAGAGGTAGATCTCTACATTTCACAGCACCTTCGACAGAAAATCCTGTGTGCGCTTTTCCTTGGGGGCGGCGAGTACCGCGCGGGGATCGCCCTGCTCCACGATCACCCCACCGTCCATGAAGGTGAGCTGATCGCCGACCTCGCGCGCGAAGCCTAGTTCGTGCGTCACCACGACCATTGTCATGCCGGAGCGGGCCAGGTCCTGCATCACCGCCAGCACCTCCCCGACCAGTTCTGGATCCAACGCTGAGGTCGGTTCGTCGAACAACATCAACTGCGGGTCCATCGCCAACGCGCGGGCGATGGCGACGCGTTGCTGCTCGCCACCGGAAAGCTGTGCCGGATAGCGCGCGTGCTTGTCGGCAAGTCCCACGCGGTCCAACAGCTTGATCGCGCGATCCTTCGCACCGGCGGCCGCGACTCGCTTCACGCGGATCGGCGCCTCGACGATGTTCTGCAGTGCGGTCATGTGCGGGAAAAGATTGAACTGCTGAAACACCATGCCGACGCTTTGGCGCATGCGCGCCACCTCGCGCTCCGGCAGCTCGTGCAGGCGGCCGCGATGCTCGCGATAGCCGACCAGCTCGCCCGCAACCCACACGCGCCCGCGGTCGATCGGTTCCAGGTGATTGATGCAGGACAGCAACGTGCTCTTGCCCGAACCCGATGGACCTATGATGCACATCACGCTTCCGGCGGGCACGTCGAGGTCGATGTCGCGCAGCACCTGGCGCGTGCCGTAGCTTTTCGACAGCCCCCTGATCCGCAGCATGGCGTCGGACTGCGGCGTCATCGGTGGCGGAACTTGCGCTCGAGGAAATGCTGGCCGAGTGACAGCACCGACACGATGATAAGGTACCACAACGACGCGACGATCAAGAGTGGAATGGTCTGATAGGTACGGGAATAGATCAGCTGTGTCGTATACAGCAACTCTGCCAGGGCAATCACGCTGACCAGCGAGGTGTTCTTCACCATCGAGATCACCTCATTGCCAACTGGCGGAATGATCACGCGCATCGCCTGTGGCAGAATGATCCGGCGGTAGATCATCAGGTGGCGCATACCCAGTGCCAGGGCGGCTCTTGTCTGCCCGGCTGGTACCGAAACAATACCGGCGCGAATGACCTCGGCGGTGTAGGCCGACTGGCTCAGACCCAGGCCGGCGAGTGCCGCGAACAGCGGGGTGATCAGCGTGTTGGTGTTGACGGTGAACAGCGTCGGCCCAAACGGCACGCCGAATGAGATCGACGCATACAGTGCGCCGAAATTATACCAGAAGATCAGTTGCACCAGCACGGGCACGCTGCGAAAGAACCAGATATAAGCCCAACTCACCGTCGACAGCAGCCGGTTTTGCGACAGCCGCATCAACGCGAGCACGGTGCCGAGCAACAGCCCCATCGCCATGGCGGCCACGGTCAGTTCCAGCGTGCGTTGCAGGCCGGTCAGGATCTCTGCATCGAACATGTACTGCGCGACGACCGGCCACTCGAACGCCGGGTTGGTCGCGACACTGTAAGCCGCTAGCGCAACGATCAGCAGCACGATCGCTGTCGCCACCCACGTGCCGGGGTGGCGCAGCGGAACGACTGGCTGCGCGGCCTCGGGCTCCGTCACGCCGTTGGCCATGTGGTCAGCGCAGGATCCCTGTCGGATTCAACGGCGCCTTGGTCACGGCTCCGTCTTCTAGCCCCCATTTCTTCACGATCTTCGTGTAAGTACCGTCATCCATCAGGTGCTGCACCGCGGCTTGCAGCGCCGGCGCCATGTCGGAACCTTTCGGCATCGCGATGCCGATATAGGAACGATCGGTGTAGCTTCCGACCACCTTGGTCTTGCCGTGCGACTGCGCAACGAAATAGCTGACCGCGGTGGAGCCGACCCAGAACGCTTCGGCGCGCCGGCTGATCATCGCATCGGCGGCGCTGGTGCCGTCGTTGAACACCAGCAGGTCGATCGGCTTCTTGCCGAGCTTCTCGCAATTCGGCTGATGCAGGCGGGCGAATTCCGCTTCACGCGAGCCGCGCGTGGTGGCCACCGTCACGCCGCAGATGTCGTCCAGCGTCTTCACGCTGAGGGTGCTTTCCGCCAGCGCGGCGAACAGCTCGTTGCTGGTCAGGGTACCGAGCATGTCGACCACCTTCTCGCGCACCTCGGTGACGCCCATCTGGCCGGTCGCGGCGTCGAAGCGCTTGGCTTGCAAGCCGGGGATCAGCGAATCGAATGTGGTCGGACGGATGTCCAGTTCGATGCCAAGCACCTGCGTGGTGGCGCGCAGGATGTCGATTTCCCACCCGGCGACCTCGCCCTTTTCGTTACGGAAATCATCCGGTGGCGAACCGAGGGCCACCGCGACGGTCAGCGTCTTCGACGCAGTCGCGCTGGGGGGCAGCAGTTTCGCGATCGCCGGTTGCAGGGTTTCCTTCAGCGCTGGGTCGCCCGCGGAGGTTCCTTGAGCACGCGTCCCCGGCGCGGAGAATCCCAGCAGCGCGATGCAAGCGACCCAACCAACCAGACGAGACGCACGGCGTCCGCACGCGTTATCCATGAGATCCCCCAACCCCTGACATGATGTTTGCTACTCGGCCGCACGCGGCACGGCGGATCGGCGGCGGTGGCTACCATGCGCGGGGCGTGGCAGGCCCATCGTCTCGCGCAGCGTGGTGCCGGTGTACTCCGTCTGCGCCAGGCCACGTCGTTGCAGCTCCGGCACCAATTCGTCCAGCGCGGCGTCCGATCCACCGGGCATGAAAGGCGGGATCAGGTTGAAGCCATCGCAGGCGCGATCGTTGAACCAGTCCTGGATCCGGTCGGCCACCTGCTCCGGCGTGCCAACCATCACGAGGTGGCCCGACGCGCCGGCCAGCATGCGATACAGCTCGCGGATGGTCATGCGCTTCTCGCGCACCAGGCGCATCAGTTGGTCGTGCCCGCTCTTCACGCCGTTGTGGTCGGGGAGCGCGTCGGGGACCGGGCCATCCAGATCGTAACCGGACAGATCGCCGAACGAGCTGGCGAGAATGGACAACCCGAGTTGTGGATGGATCAGGTCCTGCAACCGATCCATCAGGTGCTGCGCCTCGGCCTCGGTCGATCCCAGCACAGGCAGGATGCCCGGCATGACGTATTGCGTGTCCGGGTCGCGCCCGTTCGCGACGGCGTGCTGCTTGACGCTGCGGTAGAAGGCTTTCGCCTCCTCCTTGTCTTTCTGCGCGGTGTAGATGATGTCGGCGATGCGGCCGCCAAGATTTTGCCCAGGGCCGGAGGATCCGGCCTGCGCGATGACTGGATAGCCTTGGATCGGTCGCGATATGTTCAGCGGGCCGTGCACGGCGAAGGTCTCGCCGCGATGCGCCAGGTTGTGCAGCTTGGCCGGATCGAAATACTGGCCGGTTTCCTTGTTGCGGATGAACGCGTCGTCTTCCCAGCTGTCCCATAATCCCATGACCACATCGACGAACTCTTCGGCGCGCCGGTAGCGCAGCCCGTGCTCCATATGGCGTTCGCGGTTGTAGTTCAGCGCCTCCTGCTCACTCCAGGACGTGACGACATTCCAGCCGACCCGACCGCCGCTGATATGGTCGAGCGAGGCGAACTTGCGGGCGATCGTATAAGGGTCGTTGTAGGTGGTGGACGCGCTGGCGACGAAGCCGAGATGGGTGGTCACCGCCGACAGCGCCGCCATGATGGTGAGGGGTTCCCATACATCGATGCGGCCGAGATAGCTGAGCTGCTCGTCGTCCTTCGCACTGTGGCGCACCGCGGCGCCGTCGGCCCAGAACATGAAATGGATCGCCCGACGTTCGGCCTGCTGGGCGATGTCGCGCCACAAAGCGAAGTCCATCGCATTGCCGCGGGCCTCCGGCAGGCGCCAGCCGGCAGCGTGCGCGCCGTTGCCGACGATATTCAGGCCGAGTTTCATCCGGCGTCGCTGGTCGGTCATGCTGGTCCGTCTGGTTTCGAACGCAATCAGGGTGTCGAGGGTGGGTGTGCGTGGGCCGTAGCTTAGAAGGGGCGTGATCCATGCGTCAAAGCGCTAATTGTTGAGGGGCGGTGTGGGATGTGAAGCTTGGCGGATGACGCTTCGCTCTTCCGCCCTACGCTTGCTACGGCCGCGGTTTGCGTTGGGGGGGAATCGCCCTAGGGTTGCGCGACGACCAGGAAACGGATCCAAGAAATGTCGGCGACCAATCAGGCCGCACCGACGATGTTGCCGCGCTCTGATGTGTTGGCGCGGCTCGATCGGGGACTGACGCAGGGGCTGGAGCTGCTGACGGCCGCGCTGGTGGTGGCCGAGATTGTCATCCTGTTTGTTGGCATCGTCGCGCGCTATGCGTTTCACCGCCCGCTGATCTGGTCCGACGAACTGGCATCGCTGCTGTTCCTGTGGCTGGCGATGCTCGGCGCGGTGTTGGCCCTGCGTCGCAACGAACATATGCGAATGACCGCGCTGGTGAACCGGGCGCGGACCGGCACGCGGCAGTTCACCGAGATGCTGGCGCTTGCCGCGGCGCTGGGGTTCCTGCTGGCGATCTTGATTCCGGCGGTCGGCTACGTCGACAACGAGGCGATCGTTACGTTGCTGTCGCTGGATGTCTCGCTGGCCTGGCGCGCCGCGGCGATGCCGGTCGGGATCGGCTTGATGATCGTCACCGCATTGCTGCGGCTGGACCGCCAGGCGTTGCCGTTGGCGCTGCTGGCGCTCGTGGTGGTTGGCGCGACGTTCGCGGGATTCTGGTTGCTGCATCCGGTGCTGCTGCAACTTGGCAGGCTCAATCTGCTGATTTTCTTTCTCGGCGTGGTGTCGGTGACGGTCTTCCTCGGCATCCCGATCGCGATTTCGTTCGGCCTTGCGACGCTGGGGTATCTGGCGGCCTCGACGCGGATGCCGTTGTCGGTGCTGGTGGAGCGCATGGACACCGGCATGTCGCATCCCGTGCTGCTGTCGGTGCCGCTGTTCGTGTTCCTGGGCCTGCTGATCGAGATGACCGGCATGGCGCGCGTCATGGTGCGTTTCCTGGCGAACCTGCTGGGCCATGTGCGGGGTGGCCTGTCGTTCGTGCTGATTGGTGCGATGTACCTGGTGTCCGGCATTTCGGGGTCGAAGGCGGCCGACATGGCGGCGGTGGCGCCGGTGCTGTTTCCCGAAATGGAGGCACGAGGGGCCAAACGCGGCGACCTGGTGGCGCTGCTGGCGGCAACCGGTGCGCAGACCGAAACAATTCCGCCCAGCCTGATCCTGATCACCATCGGCTCGGTCACCGGCGTATCGATCTCGGCGCTGTTCACTGGCGGCCTGCTGCCGGGCCTGGTGGTCGGACTGATCCTGTGCGCCATGACCTGGTCGCGCGCGGCCGGCATCGAGCGCGCGCCTCGGGCGGTGGCGGGGGCGGTTGGCCGCAGCTTTGTCGTTGCGATCCCGGCGCTGGTGTTGCCGTTCCTGATCCGCGGTGCCGTCGTCGGCGGCGTCGCCACGGCCACCGAGGTCTCCACCATCGGCATCGTCTATTGCGTGTTGGCGGGGTTGTTCATCTATCGCCAGTTTGACACCGCACGATTGTTGCCAATGTTGGTGCAGACGGCGGCGTTGTCGGGCGCGATCCTGCTGATCGTCGGCGCGGCGACCGCGATGGCGTGGGCGATCACCTCGTCAGGGTTCTCGCGCGTGGTGGCCGGCTGGATCGCGGGAATGCCGGGGGGCGCGATCGCGTTCATGGCGATCTCGATCGTGCTGTTCGCCGTGCTGGGTAGCATCCTGGAAGGTATTCCGGCGATCGTGCTGTTCGGGCCGTTGCTGTTTCCGATCGCGCATCAGGTTGGCATCCATGAGGTTCATTACGCGATGGTGGCGATCCTGGCGATGGGGCTGGGATTGTTCGCGCCACCGTTCGGCGTTGGCTACTACGTGGCGTGCGCCATTGGAGGCGCCAATCCGGATGACGGCATGCGGCACATCTGGCGCTATCTGGCGGCGTTGTTGGTCGGGTTGATCATCGTCGCCGCGGTACCATGGATCTCAATCGGATTTCTGTAACCTAACCATAACAAATAAGGGAAAACGACACATGCGAGCGACCAGGCGGATGATGATGGGCGGCGGCGTGGCGGCACTGGCGGCGCCGATGCTGCCGCGTTTCGCCAAGGCGGCGGAGTATTCGTGGAAATTCGGCCATACCGCGCCGACCAGCTTTCCGTTGCATATCCGGCTGGCCGAGGCGGCGGCGAAGATCGCCAAGGATTCGAACGGGCGAATGGATCTGCAGGTGTTCCCCGACGCCCAGCTCGGCGGCGATAATGATCTGCTGTCGCAGGCGCGGAGTGGCGCGATCGAGTTCTGCCAGCCGACGGGGCAGATCTTCTCCTCCATACTGCCGGTCACCGCGATCAGTGCGTTGGGGTTTGCCTGGGCGGATTACTCCAAGATCTGGCCGGCGATGGACGGTGACCTGGGGAAACTCATCCGCGCGCAGATTACCGCGAAGGCGGGGTTGGTACCCATGGAGCGGATATGGGACCTTGGCTATCGGCAGGTGACCACGAGCACGAAGCCGATCAAGACCGCGGACGATCTGGTTGGGCTGAAGATCCGCACGCCGGTGGCGCCGAGCCTGGTGACATTGTTCCAGACGTTGAAGGCGGCACCGTTGGCGTTGCAATTCCCCGAGGTGTATTCGGCGTTGCAGACGCATATTGCCGACGGCGAGGAGAACCCGCTGACGCTGATCAAGGCGGCGAAATTCTACGAGGTGCAGAAATACTGTTCGCTAACGAACCATGTTTGGGACGGGCATTGGTTCTGCGCCAACGCCGCTGCGTGGGCTGGGTTGCCGGATGATTTGAAGGTGATCGTGGCGAATAATCTGAATGCGGCGGCGTTGCTGGAGCGGGTGGATATCGCCGCCGGCGACAAGTCGAACCAGGCGGAGCTGGAGGGCAAGGGGCTGGTGTTCAATACGGTGGACACACAGAGTTTCCGCGATGGGTTGAAGGCGGGTGGGTTTTACAAGAGCTGGCGGGCGAAGCTGGGCGATGGGCCGTGGGAGATCTTGGAGAGGTACGCTGGGGCTTTGGGGTAAGCGTGCACCACCCTCACCCTCACCCTCGACGCTCTGCGCCTCGACCTCTCCCGCCAGCGCGGGAGAGGTGTACTGGGGATTAATCTTTCGGTGGCGCACTGATGGCGTCGATGTAGCGACGCACTGAATACGCCATGACCGTCTTGCCGTTCGCCGGCAGGATGCGGTCCCACCAGGCGCCGTAGATCGGCTCGAACGGCCACGGTTCCAGCACCGCGGCGATGTGCTCGACCGAGCTGCGATCCAGTGGGATCAGATCCGGGTAGCTGCGCATGAAGCTGACCTTGCGGTCCCAACCGACCTGGACGATATCGCCGGACAGCAGCGCGCCCTTGCCGCCAGCGCCCGCCGCCCAGTGCAGCACCTGCGCGCCAGCGAAATGACCCGGGCAGTGCAGCAGCGTCACGCCGGGTGCGATCTCCTTGCTGGGGCCGTCCCAGAACTGCACCACCGGATCGGGGCGCATGACCCATTTGCGGTCGAGCGTGTGCTGATGGATCGGCACGCCGCCGAACGCATGGCTCCACTCGATCATCGAGGAATAATAATGCGGGTGGGAGATCGCTATGCCGGCGATGCCGCCAAGCGCACGCACGATCTCGATCGTTGCATCATCGATGAAGCTGACGCAGTCCCACAGGATGTTGCCCTGCGGCGTGCGGATCAGCAGCGCACGTTGCGCGATGGCGAAGGCCGGCGTGGTGCCAATGCCGATCAGGTCGGGCTCATGCTGGCGGAATGCATTGAAATGCGTCCGCCGCATCGCCGGCAGCGAGGTCCAGGTCTGACCCGCGAGGTTCACGTATTGCCGCTCGTCCTGGCAGATCGGACAGCCGGCGGGGGGCGCGTCGCTCGGCGGATACTGCGTGCCGCAGGTGGTGCAGATGAACGCTGGCATGGGGCACTCCTCGGGTGGCCGAACACAGCCTGACGGAAAGCAGCTTAGGCGGGAATGGCGGATGACGCTGCGCTTTTCCGCCCTACGAGCCATGGGTGATGCGGTGTTTGTGCGGCTGCGGGTTAGCCGAAGACTGGCCGCACCCGCACGTGCTGCTGGCGCATCACCAGGGCGCCGACCATGGCGACGTTGATCAGGTTGGACACGAAGGCGAGCTCGAACGCGGGGCCGTAATGACCGAATTGATCGAACATGGCACCGCCGAGCCAGCTTCCCAATGCCATCCCGGTCATGCCGGACAGCAGCATGATCGGGACGCGCCAGCTTGCTTCACTGGAGGGATACAGGTCGCGAATGGCCAGCACATAGGCGGGGATGATGCCGGCGAAGCCGAGGCCATAGATGGCGGAGGCGGCGTACAGTCCGATCTCGTTATGGGCAAACACATAGACGAAAATGGACGCGGTTTGCGCGACGGAACTCAGGAACACGGTGCGCAGGCCGCCGAGGTTGTCGGCAACCCATCCCCAGAACTGCCGGCTGGCGAACGCGAGGCCCAGCAGCATCGACAGCATCAGCGCACCCTGCTCGGGTGAGATACCGTCATCAGTGCACAGTGCGACCAGATGCGCGGTCGGCATCGCCATTGGGATGCAACAGAAGAACGGCGCCGCCGCGAGCAGCAGCATCGCGACATTGGGCCGCAGCCCGAGCACGGGCGTGCCGGGGCGTGGACCCGCGGCGGCAGTGGCGGCGGCACTCCCGCTCGGAGGTGAGAGGCGGAGGCACCACAGCGCGATCGGCACCACGACAACGATGACGATGACGGCGAAGCCCACCATGGTACGCTGCCAGCCGATGCGGTCGATGCTGATCTGAAACAGGAATGGCCAGATGACGCCGGAGATGTATTGACCGGAGGAGATCAGCGCCAGCGCGGTGCCTCGGCGCTTGTCGAACCAGCGGCTGACATAGACCAGCAGCGGCGGATAGATGCCGGCGCTGCCCAGGAGGCCCATCAGCAACCCGTGGCCCACCAGCAGCGACCAGGTGTTGCCGAGGCCGGACAGCACCAGGCCGGCCCCCATCATCAGCGTGCCACCGAGCACCGTCCAGCGCACGCCGATGCGATCGGCGAACAGTCCCATGGCGATGCCACCCGATCCGGTGCCGAACCAGACAAGGGCGGCCGCGAGCGACGGGATGGCGCGTGGGACGTCGAGCGTTTCGGCGATCGGCTTCAGCGCGACGACCACGATCAGTGGTGCGCCGTAGGTGAACGACAGCAGGGTCAGAACGATCGTCGCGACCACCCAGGAGGTGCGGGTTTCGATCGTGGCCACGCTAGGTGTGGGCACGGTTGGGCTGCCCGCGGTTGCGGTGCGGCTGCTCATGCGGTGCGTTTCCTCCGGTGGCGGATCAGGTTCAACCGCCTTGACGCAGCGTAGGCCAGGTTCGGGTCGCGTGGAACCTGGGAAGGACTGGGCGCCGCGCACGGCCGGTCGGGCGAATTGCTGGTTGCGAGGCACCGCCAATGATGCTGCGATAGCGGGTGGCATCATGGTCCAAGCCGCGTCTTGGGCAGAGGTGTGACGCCGACATTCTGTCTCAGACGGAGACGCCGACATG
>Ga0182030_10028219_pt1 | contig 10043 bp, 9 predicted proteins | sample 812S3MmetaG_FD_121299 | JGI IMG/M metagenome (GOLD analysis project Ga0182030, IMG submission 121299) | Permafrost microbial communities from Stordalen Mire, Sweden - 812S3M metaG (Illumina Assembly) | ecosystem: Environmental > Terrestrial > Soil > Wetlands > Permafrost | place: Sweden... | reverse complement strand
CAGGGGAGAGAAAAGCGGTACATGCGGCGCGGAAATGGAGGATGAAGACGCTTTTGGGGAGGTATAAGATGGCGGTTCAGAGGCAGGAGGAGAGTGTGGGGAGTTTTTCTCCATCATTTTCGCCCGGGAGTGGGTTTGGGGCAACGGCTTTGAGGGAGAGGAGGATGAGTTTAGGTTCGGGTTTAGGGAAGGGAAGGGTGGTGGAGACCGCGGGGAGTGATGTCCCAATGCCGTTGTTTAAGAGTCCAAGACCGGATGTTGTTGAGTTGGGGCTTGTGACGGAGGGGTTGGGGAAGAAAGTGGGACGGTTGTTTGGTTAGGTGGTGGAGATACTTGGTCAGAGTTAGTGGATTTGAGAGCATTCTTCTTCGATGGAGGATATTAGGGGGCTGGGTATGTGGTATATGGTGTCTATAGGTTGGGTCATCGAGTTTGGAAGGAGAGTATATATTTGGGACATGAAGACAAGGATACCCTGAATAAAAAGTCATCAAACAACCAATCAGTCTACTGCCTTGCCGTGTTCTCTTTCGTCTATGCCTTTAGCAGTATGATCTATCGATGCAAATAGAGAGGGGTTCTATGAGTTGTGCCCATTAACATGAGTCTCATTGCGCACGTCTATCTAAACGTCCTATTCTATGCCACCAACTATAAAACTTATTTTCCCTTCGATTCAAGGAACGAAAGGAGGCAACCTCCTAGGTTAAAGGCTAATAAAGTAGGTTGGCTACGCAAATACGCACCCTCTCAGTTATACCTAGGTTCCATTGCGTCTGTGGATATGTGAGTCACGTGTCGTCCCAGGTCTTTTTAGAGAACACGGAGGTAGCTGTTTCAATGTGAGATAAAGACATCGTAGTATTTATCGATAGATTCATGCGCTTCTTGCTCTTGATAATTGTCTCTGTCAGATGGATCATTGTTATATTGCTTATCCCCTCCATCGAACAAAGATGTCGACAATCTCGTCCTCCTTTCCAACTCTGCTTGAATCAACAACGAAGTACCAACCAAACCGCTCACTTGCAAGCCCGGCATCATTCGGGTAGATCATGACTCGTTGTCCAACGTCAAGCGTAGGTGGCAACATATCATAATCACCATCAGCATCATTGGGGTGATGCCAGGGTCTCCACTCCAACTTTGCCGAGTCCTTTTTGACGTCTTCAACTCGCCTTCCAGGATATGCTTTTGAAGGTTCGACTCTTCGAGATCCTATATTCCACTCACTCGCAGCGCCGAATAACTCGTTCACGGGATGTTCGCCAAGGATGGTGGCTCCTATTGGCACGAGAGCTGCAGCCACTTCATCCGGTTGGAGTCGATCTTCTTCAAGACTCCCCGTCAACTCTTTCAATTTTGCGTATAAGCTGCTTATTTCTGTTAAAATGGTGAGAGGAAGGTCATCGAAGGAGAAGTCGGTGTGCCAGGTCTGACCGTGAGCGAGACCTTTTAAATCCATAACAGCGTATGCACCGGGATCGATCTCTACCTGATAACTTAATTCGTTCAAAGACTTTACTATGCCCCTAAAGGCCTCAGGTTCCGCACCCAATGTTTCTTCCCAGCCGAACTCTACAAGGCCAGGCAGAAACGTGACTAGAGGTATGCTACTGACTGAGAACCTTACTCCTTGAGCTGGGGATACTGAGATAAGCCCCTCGAGCTGATCATTAAGTTCCCCGAGAGTTGATGTGTAATCTTCATCATCTTCCAACTCTGAGCCTTCAGGTTGATAGCAATGAAGGCCTACGAAATTTATTGGGGTTGCTCCATCTTGATTCGCGAGTTGTTCAAGCTGTTGGAGTACTGCGCGGAAATCTGCGCTATTGCGACGGAGTCTGGAGGAACCCCCAATATTGATGTGCATATAAACGTGTACTGGATAGCTAGAAAGACGATAGATCTTCTCCAGAAGTGGGATATGCGATATGTGATCGACGAGAAGACGTACGTTCCCTCCTTGCCTTCCAATAATCCTAGCAAACGAGGCAATACGATCAACTTGTGAGGGCGGTATAGGTGTGCCATAGAGAACCTGCATCATGCGTTCAGTGATTTACCCTCCTTCCGCTGAATAAGTTCGAGGGGAGTAAACACATACGCTGACCCGCGTTCCCTTCTTCTGATATTCAAGCAGTAGAGGCAATAAGTTCTCAGCCTCAGCCATATCCATGACTACTAGTCGGATATCTTCTGGATCATCTCCAATTTGTAGACGAGTGATCTCTGTGGTCTCGATCCTTTAATCAGCATGTGTACATAGTCGAAAACTAGCTATAGAGGTTCTTTAAGTCTTAGAGCTATCTGAAAATATATCACGTGATACTACAAAGCCGTCCGCATCGTGTACCCAGTGACCATCTCGAAGCGGCCAATAGGCAATGGAATGCGTCCTCTCAGGCCTCCTCAGAATGGCTCGAATCAAAGAGAAATCAACGATCTTGCATGAATGTCGACCCCGCTCACCTTATGACTGTTCACCTGGAATCTCAATGCAAACCCCAATTTATCAACCGCATCCAACATGCGCGTACAATTACGTTTCAAGACTGCAAGATCCAGGACGGCGGCTGGAAGAGGGATTTCCTTGAGTGATTTGCCAACGAATTGTTGTACGAGTGATGCTTTGGATGGGACTGGGTAGTTTGCAGCCATGCTTGCGAGCTCAATGGAAGATATGTAAGAGATCACTGAAATGGTATTCTTGAATTAGGAGTAATGTTTGATTCTCGTCCTTCATTTGATGATAAGTATAGACTTCTAGGTTTGATGCCACACTGCGCTTGGGGGTGGGGTGGGGTTGGTGGCGCTACTAGTAACCGAAATTCAATGCTATTAATACCCAAGACCACTACAGGCCTCTTCTTAACTTGCCAGCGCCATTGAATCCTCAATTTGCAAAGTCTCGCATCTATTCATACTATTTCGGATTGTTATTCGTCCTCTCCAATTATGTGCACGTGATTTTACGCCGGAGTGTTGACGACCGGGTCAATTCGACTCCACCGCTAGAGCTAGCTGCGCCTTATGGCCTCGCTTTCGTTTCGGTCGGGACGATTGACACCGCTTCAAGCCTCGAACTACCGCAACGGTGTCTTGAGCTTGACTCTGTTTCGCTATTTTTGCGGATTTAGTGTGCGGCTCAGGCGCGAGCTCAATCGCACAGTCTCTCCGCACAAGTGCGCGGGAAGCTGGTACGGTCTTTAAGGCCGCAACATGTTAACTCAAGTGGAAGTCCATCTTATCGTGCAATGGCGGGGTACTATATAGTCAGGATAGTGGTCGTCTTGTTGCAATATTTCTTATCCTCATCGCAATCTTCCTCAGTTCTCAAATTATTACTCAATTGATTGAAATCCATCAGATTTCCCAAGGTACACAAGATGTCGTTCCAGCCATTGCTGCCTCCTTCCAAGACACGTTTTCCAAGCTCAGTCAAAGGCTCTAAGCTCAAAGGACTTGCTATCGTATGCTCTCCCCGATTCAGGAACTCCTTCTCTCAATCATAAATTTTCGGTACTAATAGTCGTTCGATTAGGCCCTTCAATTCGACCTCAATCTCTCCACAAGTCTCCTCCTAGGCGCTACCCTACAATGTCTCCTCATCATCCTACTCCCTAAACGCTATGCCATAACCCCGGCACTCTTCCTCCTCGGCGTCCACACCATCGACGTATTCCTCGTCACCAAAGGCCTACGACCCAACCGCTTCCTCCAAAATGTCCTCTGGAAAAAAACCACAGCCCAAGTCTACGACGCAAATGGAAATTTCGCCGGTCCCGGTGAAGAAAAAGTTGCTGTCCTCCTTCTAGGCGCCAAAAGCAATCACCCCCTAGGAATATTCGCACCTGATTTCTCGACCGTGGGGAATTATCTCCAGCAAATGACCGAGCAGCTTGAAACGGAGAATCAGATCGATTCAGGTTTCCTCGGCTCAACAAGCTTCACGCGCAAAGATGCCCATGGCGCGACGGAAACGCTCATGATCTCGTACTGGCGCTCTATTGAGCACGTGCATAAATACGCGCACGGCCCTTTGCACCAGAAAGCTTGGCGATGGTGGGATAAAACGCTTAAGCAACATCAACATATCGGGTTCATGCATGAGGTGTTTGAGGCGCCGAAGGGGATGTGGGAGGCGGTGTATATTAATTTCCAACCTACTATGTTGGGTGCGACGACGTACCTGAAAAGGAATGGGGCGTTGGAGGGTGGGAAGGTGGGGGATGAGTGGGTTAGTGGATTGTTGGATGCGAATAAGGGGAGATTGAGGACAAGTGTTGGGAGGAGAGGGGCGATGACCAGGGAGGCGGATGTGGATAAGTTTGGGAAGAATTATTACGAGGAGTGATTGTTATTGTGGGGAATTCTATCTCGTCTGCTGGATATAATACAGTCAAACGTGGGGAGATGGCTTTGTATCCGGATAATCATCTAAGATTAGATCGCTTCTAAGCTGAAAAGATTCCCATATATCTTTGTTTTATATTATTGATCTCGATCATTGAGGCAAAGGGAAATTCGGGTCTTATTGATAACAATATCATCATCTATGTCGCTTTGTGGTTGGTACAACCCAAAAATGTCCCCGGAACATACAAGCGTTGCAGTCTCTTGATCGACTACTATACTGGAACAGAATATTTGGAAAATGGAGATAATTCCCTAGAGAAAAGGAGTTGCTTCGTATCTGGAGGAGAGGAATAATTATGATTGTGTCATAGGAAATAGCAACTACCCAGCCACATACGCTTAGTACGCTCTCTCCCCACAACACAGCAAGCCCGAGCAGCCTCTCATTCTCTATACCAAAGCAAATAATCTATAACCGCTAATATTATACCTTGTGGTTGGTGAAGAGGGTGCTAGTCAGGTGATCTAGGCAGGTCCCTTTAATTGCCAGGGCTGTAATTGAATAAGCAAATAGATAGGTATTGATAATATGTCTTAGCTACTGAAGAGATCCCTCTATACATATAATGTCATATAGCTCCAGAAGCTTCTATAGTGTTTCTCAAAGGAACGTGACTTACCCCTAAGAATTCTCTGTAGCTATAATGGCACTATAGATCGTACTATAGTGGGTAATATAAATTGTTTCGGTACGTAGTACTGTAGAGATATATCGTACGGGCATATCATAGTGAATGAGCGCGGCTAGCCACTTCAGGACTAGCCCATTGTCAGGCAGGGCCTCTCTAGACATAGTCTTCTAGATTACAATTTAACATCTACAAATAAACCACGATTAGGCCTTATAGACTATAAAGAGTGATCACCCCTGTGATACCTACAAATTGCTATAGAGCTCTTTAAAATTTACCAATTATAAATGAAACTCTAGAAGATTCCAATCAAAACACCCCAACCAATGGGGTGATTCGATCGGGTCTGTTACCACCTTCTCCGAAGATTCTGGACACCACGCACTTTCTTACAGATAGGCATATTTCAAAAGAATCAAAGCAATAGCCAATGGTAGAAGATGCATATCAAGGAGAATCGATAAATGGAAAGCTGCACATCACCTTCGCTAGGTATGCAAAAGAGCCGAGAACGCTCCGGATCGACTGTCAAACAGCAAGCTCATAATGTATTCATTGAGGAGTGGAATTGCAAGCATATAGATACCACGTTAGATCAGATATCAGAGTCCTCAGGGCTGGGTCGAAGGCTCGAGAACGGGAAGAAGCCGGTAGTTGAAAAATATCTTTTGAAGATGGCGTATTTCCCATGGCAATTTAGTCACGTAGAATACTAGGAACATACTGGATCATACTAGAAGTGGACAGAGCTTTGAAGTAACCCACCGGAACAATGCTGCCATGAACGATGTAACGATCAACGTTACACGCAAATCGAGCGAGAAGTTCAGAGCTTTCTTTGCTGTGGCGATTGGAGGCGCTTTGGTGGCAGTCATCTTCCAGAAAGATACCTCATATGACTATTCTAGTTGCTATGCGTCTGAGGCGGCCAACATGCTAAATTCTTGGTCCCCCGACTGCTTCGAATAAGCTGCGTGCAACGTCGCCAACCCCTTCAGAAACACGGGGCCACAATGGCGCCATTGCAATGTCTTATGAGTGGAAGAAAAATACCGGGGCACTGCCCAGGAAAGAACGGGGTGAAGAGAACTGCATGCTGACATTTTTCAAACCTTGCATGCCGCAATGTGCGGTCGGCGCCTCAACGTGCTGCCACTGTTTCCGGGTAGCTATTTCCCTCTTTTAGATTTAGCGTTTATATAAATATTGAATCCCGCAGTACCACAGCTCACCCCTGTAACTGTGCTACTCTATTCGGACTTGCAGATTTGCTAATGCAAGCCACCCGACGTATTGCATATTTGTAGTCAAGCCCACCTCGAACCTTAGCAAGCGACGTTCGACCGGCAGTTATAGTTCAAGTCGTAGGATTTATCTTTTCTAACCATTATTTTGAGTCCTAATTGAAGATACGAATTTATCTACATTATGTCGTTTGAAGACGCTTTGAAAGTGCCTCTCATAGGCGAAGAACACGTCCACGCAGAAAACGCAAATTGGCAATACTTGGCAGACTTTCATCCTCCACTCTACAAGAAGAATTCAGTAGTCAAAAAAGCTCTTCTCTGCGCGTTCTTCGTAGCTCCTTGGGCTTTGCTCGTATTGCTAGGTGCTTGGAATTGGAATCAGTTTCAGCAATGCAAGACGAGATATTATATCCGTCCTGATCTGACCTACAGCAAGTATCCTTGAACATCTCTTTTAATAAGTTCTTACTGTTCCCAGGTCCTGTCCAAGACCTTGTCGAGTATGAGCTCAAAACGTTCACAACCGGATTCCCCGAGGACCCTGAGTCTTCAAAGTATGTGGGCGAGCCATCTCCGGAGGTTGATGAGCTATGGAAAGGTTTATATCCAAGTATGTTCCAGTGAATCAATCAGAGACTGGACTGATACTTGAAGGTTTAATTCAACTTGTTCCTAAAGAAAAGGCTGCAAAACTCACTAATAAGACGGTCATCTTTCCTCATGACGAGCAGCGTCGATATGCTGTAGAAGTCGACGTATTTCATCAGCTTCATTGCCTGGTAGGTCTATTTGAGCCTCTAGTCATACACGATGCTAAAAAATCGGCAGAACATGATACGTAAGGTGACCAGGCCCGACTACTACACTCCCGTTATTCCTGAGGATAAGACTGAAGATCCGCTTCTCGGACCCCGCCATACCAGCCATTGTATCGAAACTATTCGGCAGGCACTTATGTGTGCCTCTGACATAAGTGTCTATACTTGGGAATGGGATGAAAAGATTCAGTCACATCGTAACCAAGTCAAAAACCCTCACACGTGCCGCAATTTCGAGAAGTTGCGAAATTGGGCAAAGGTCAATACGAAAGAAATATATTTCGACGGAGGCTATCGTGTAATGAACGATCCTTTGGACCCGTCAACTTGGATTGATGGCTATACGGGTGATTAAGGAACGGGTGAAAGTTTTACATATAAGACATTAGTTCAGACCATGATATAATTCTTTGTCTGTATTTTAAATTCGGAATCTTGTGCCAAAACTGTACTTGGAAACTGTCCTCTAGCATCTCAAGCTATGCGGCAGAAATGATGGATCTCAAATTCTAGGCTTGCTCACCTGAGAATGGGGGACATGCTCACATGGCTTGAGGTGGGCTGACCCTCTTCGTATTCATGCAAGTGACGTGGTGGTCACCGGCTTCCAACTTTCAAGGAAGAATGGATTGACATGGTAACATTGCATATGTACATTACATTCAACCAAAACACGTTAACGGCTAATATAGTACCGTAGTACATATGCAATAAAGGTCTGGTAACAAGAACAGCACCAGACCAGAAACAGAATGCCATCTGGTTGCAATCACCAAATCAGGAGGTAGCGGTTTAATGCTTCCGAAGGCGCTCCTTGCATGGGTACAAGAGCCATTTTGCGGAGTGATGAATAAAGATCACCTCCCAGAATCGTCAATCCAACACAGCTTTTAAGCTGTTAGCAGCCTTTACCACTTCTCCTGTTTACGAACTGATTTCTTCTACTATAAGCTTCCCTTGAATTTGTCAAAATGAAGTGGATCAATGCTTTTATTGCTTTCGCGGTGTTCAACTTACCTGTATCCGCGACTCCGATAGATCCGACGACAACTTTTGATGTCGACAGTGCAGCGGCCAATGGACCTACTGAGTACTGGGTCAAGAAGCGTACCGAACCAACGCCAGTGTTTGATGTTGACGATGCTGGCGCCACGGGGCCTACTCAATACTGGGCCAAGAAGCGTACCGAGCCAACACCAGTATTTGATGTCGACAACGCAGGTGCCACGGGACCTACTGAGTACTGGGTTAGGAAGCGTATTGAACCGACGCAGCGCCCCGATGTTGATCTACCTCGGGTCAAATTTATACCTGGGCTCAAAGAGCGCGAAGATGATTCTGCTTTTGATCCTGATATTGCAGATGCTTCTGGTGCAACAACCTGGGTCAAAAGGAGCGAAGGCGATTCTGCTTTTGAGGTCGAAAAGCGTGAAACGGTGGAAAAAAGAGAGGTGAAGTGAGATTGTGGTTTCATATGCCAATGCCATGGCATAATCGTAGGTACATTATCATTCAATTCTCCGTCCTTGACAAATCTAACACATTTCTAGTCTGCGCCCGAGCTTTCTTGCTAGATCATAATATGGACTAGTTTATAAGCTCAGTATCTGCTTCATAGTTTGTTGATTTGGTCAGTTGGTCTGTACAGCTAGCCGGTCTTGGCTTTGATTTCTAGCTTGCTCGCTCTGCCGCTGGAAAAGGGACCTGGAAGAAGTTGTATGCACGTGATCAATAATATCCTCAGTTCTTCAGGTTCAACTTTCAAAACATCTCTCACGTCAACGTTCAACATATTAACATAAATGGTTAAACAAGAAACCATTGTCTAGAACTTTGAAACTATCTGCCAAATAGTGAGAATTCATGTATCTGCACAGTGATCCCCTGATAATCTGAATGAAGCCCCCGCAACCCGAACTCCACCCCAATGAAACACAAGGATCGAATAGAGATTGGATAAAATGATAGAGGAGTGACCGATTTAAAATGCGACTAAGTGAGTCGGGTGCGGATGGGATTGTGTCTAGAGTGTTAATGAAAGTCAGCCACCCATCAACTATCTCACCTCTCTCATCAAGATAGAAATTGTTCTTTTGAATCTCTTTGCTAGGTACATGCTGCGGCTTTCGTCCAAACAGGGTTGAGCCGGCACTGTTGCTCCTATCTGCTGCCAGTACCCAGTAAATATCCGGAGCTATTCAGCACACAAAAAAGCACAATCAGCACCGAACCGAGGCCAAATGAACATTTCATATTGCATTTAATACCAGGATAGTATTTATTCTATTTAAAAGATCTTCTAGGGGTTGTAATCACTGGGTAGAGAGTGCCCAATGCCTCGAGCCAGGTTAGAGCAGGACTCTCGAAGAAGTGAGTAGATACGAACTCATCGATTATGGTTGTTGCACATCGCAAATGATTCACGGTTTCAGTGGATAGAAGATGAGTTAACACCGCCAATGTAGATACTGAGCCAAGGTGGAACTACTTATTCTAGCGATGATGTTGATGCATGAATAAGCGGCTGGATAGTAAGTAATGAGGTAGGTATCACAGTTTGTCAACAACATTACCTATTAGACTTTATTGAGTATTTGAAATCTGCTCTTGGCGAATATGAATCGACACAGTATATGGTAAGTTAGGTATATTGTGAAATATTGGCGGTCGCGGTATTGACGATTGGACGGCGGCTAAAAGGAGGTTGGTTTCACTACTCCGAGGAAAGATTTGAGTGTTGTTGTTGGATATTGGAAAGATTTTTTAAATAAATCGAACCGACAGCGCTGAGTTTTTTTTTTTTTTTTTTTTTTTTGGTATTTAAATATAAGCGGGAAAAAGCTTTGTTGGGTTCGGTTTCGACAAAAGTGGGATCAAGGGGGATGAAAAGGGTGTGATTTTTTACCTCGAAGCAAAAGAATTTTTTG
>Ga0182030_10028217_pt1 | contig 10044 bp, 6 predicted proteins | sample 812S3MmetaG_FD_121299 | JGI IMG/M metagenome (GOLD analysis project Ga0182030, IMG submission 121299) | Permafrost microbial communities from Stordalen Mire, Sweden - 812S3M metaG (Illumina Assembly) | ecosystem: Environmental > Terrestrial > Soil > Wetlands > Permafrost | place: Sweden... | reverse complement strand
GCGCGGTCGGCGAGCGCGAGTGTAGCCCTTACACCGGGTACGCCAGCATCGACACGACCACCATGAGCGTAGCGACGGGAGACGGTATCGATCGCCCGATCGACGACGCTATCCGGCGCTGAATAGTGGATGAGGACGACGTCACGAGACGTGTTGACCAGCGACGGGCCGCTGATGACAAGCCAATCGATCTGGCCCACGGGGTCGAGACTCGTCCCGCTCATGAAGGAGTCCCATTGTGGAATCCCGCGCAGCAAAAATCCCATCGTCCTGCCCACCGGGTTCGACCGAATCACCTCGGCGTTCACGACAACCATGACCAGAACTCGGTCCGCCTGAATCTCGCCTGCCGCGCCGACGATATCTTTGGGATCCCTAGGCCCAGCGTCGCCGCGAGCCGCAATGGCCGCCGCCTCCGACTGCGCATCCGACCCGCTCGCGTCGTTCGGACCGTCGCCATCAGCATCCCCTGGTCGGGCATCGCGCGCGCTCGCGTCCCGCGCAGCTCCGGCATCTCGACGTGGTGGCCTTGGCGCCGGGGCCTCCGGTTCGTCGGGCTGCGCGACCGCAACCGGAGCCGGTGGCGGCGGAGCTGGCGCCGGGGCCTGCTCAAACACATCGATCGGAATTGCCGCCTCTCCCTCGACATCGCGCACCTCCATGCCCGCTGGCCAGTCGAGCGGTATCACCGGGACGGCATGAACCAGGACGGAGCCGACAAGGGAAATTGCGACGGCTATGCGACTCCTCGGGATCGACCAAAAACGCTCCGCACCGGTCGTCGGATCACCGTGCAGTCGTGGCGTCGCATGTGGAGCGGTCGGCGCACTCGACGCCGCGCCTTCACCCGAGGCTACTCGAGGCTTTTCGGTGACGTGCAACGCTGCCAAAGTCTTGCAAGCGTTGCTCTAGCACTGGCGGAGCGGCGCTGAGACATTCATCGAGCGCGTCCGCGGCTCGCAAGGCCATGGACAACGATTGGCGCTCGGGCCATCCCATCCCGCATCGTCGCAAAAGCTGGTCAGACCGCCTGCGTGCGCGTAAGTAAGGTCGTGCGAGAACATCATGGTGCGTAGCTCGGCCGCGGCCGCCTTTGCGTTCATTATTGGGGTGCCGGTTTCTCTCGGGATGCTCGCTTGCAAACGACCGAGTGAAGCGACGCCGACCATCCCTCCCCCGGCGCCGTCCGCGACGGCATCGAGCCCGCCCGTCGCGGCGGCTTCGTCTGCCCCGCCCGTAGACGCCGGGCCCTACGACGGACCGATGCTTGCGGCGACGGTTCTAACCGCTCCGATTGTGAGCGACATGGAACTGTGGTCGGACAGAAGGGGCGAGCGCGACACGAAGGTCGTTCGTCTCGGGTATTTCCGCCTAGGCGAGAAGGTCCCGGTTCTGCCCGGAGTTCACAAGAAGGCCAACTGTCCCGAGGGCTGGCATGAGCTCGTGTCGGGTGGATTCGTCTGCGGAAAATACGCTGCGGTCGACGGCGAGCATGCGAGATACCGCGAGGTTCGGCCTCCGAACCTCGATGGCCCGGTCCCCTACCCGTACGGGTATAACAGTGGACACGGCACACCCCTCTATCGCCAGGTCCCTTCTTACAAGGATCGGGTGAGGTTGGAGCCCTGGTTGGCTAAACCAAAGAAGCCAAAATTGGATGACGACCGAGCCCTCCAGGCGACTTCCACGAGCGACGCGAGTGTCGTCGATCCGGCACCGTCCTCGCTCGCGACCGATCCGGGCGCGGCCTCCGCGGAGGTTCCGTGGTGGGACCGAGAACCACCGGAGGGCGGCGCGATTCAGATCACGCTGGGTGATCTGCAGGAGAACGACGGGCCCATAGCGCGGCGAATGGTGAAAGGGTTCATCCTTTCGCTCGACCACCAGTTCAGCGCCGGAGGTGCGTCCTGGTGGAAGACGATCGGCGGCCTGGTAGCGCCTTCGGATCGGATCATCTTGACCCGCCCCGCGACCGAATTCCACGGCGTTTGGATGGGCCAGGATAGCGGGACGTTCGCAACGAAGAACACTCCGTCTCGCCGAATCGATAGCATTGCCGTTGGTTTTGTTTTGATGTCGAACGCGAAGCGATGGACCGTGGATGAAGGGCACAAGCACGTGTCCGTGGGACAAGGTCCTCTTGACCGCTTTCAAGCGGTCGGTTTGACGGGGCAGCAGGCGACGATCGGAGGCGCCCAATATTGGGAAACCGACGAAGGGTGGTGGCTTCGAGCGAGTGACGGAACCAAGACCGACCCAAACCCTCCTCCGGACGGACTCGGCGAACACGAACGTTGGATCGATGTTAACCTGAGACGTCAAACGTTGGTCGCGTTCGAAGGGACGACGGCAGTATTCGCCACTCTTGTCTCGAGCGGCAGAAACGAGCATGAGACTCCACCCGGCAGCTTTCGCGTCCGGGAGAAACACATCACGGCAACCATGGACGGCGACTCCGAGATCGCGTCGGATGGACCTTATTCAATCGAAGACGTCCCCTATATCCAGTACTTCTCGGGAGGCTATGCCCTTCACGGAGCGTTTTGGCACGCGTCCTTCGGCCACGTGAAGAGCCACGGGTGCATCAATCTAGCGCCATGGGATGCACGAGCGCTCTTCGGCTGGACCACCCCGACGTTGCCCGCCGGATGGCACGGAACGTTTGCGAACAAAGATAACCAGGGCACGCGAGTGATCGTGCATGAACATGGCCCCGGCACGTGCCAAGGGCCCGGAGACTCCTCGCCGCAGTGTCAGGAACATTCCGTCGGCGCCGATCGCTGACAGTCGGGCGGCAAGCGCTCCGGGGGGCGATTCGGAGTTGGCGAGGCTGAGCTCGGGGCTAAAAGACGCCGCTTGTCGAGGAATGGACCCTCGCCGCGGACGCCCGGGAGCGTCAGATCGTGGGATCCGCCTCGCGTCGCCCTATCGACTCATGTTCGCTCGCGCGAGCGCGGACCCCGACTACAATACCTGTCTCGACATTGAACCGCGCGATTGAAGAGGTCCCGCTTGACGCCATCCCGAGCGTCCGGCAGAGATCTGCCCTGTTTGAATCCTGATCCCCCCCAATGGAAGACCAGATCACAGTTCATCTTGATCGCGGATGGGACCTCGCCCAGAAGGGCGATGCCGAGGGTGCGGCCGCATGCGCCCAGCGCGCCCATGCCCTCAATCCGAACTCTGCCGAGGTCCACAACCTCATGGGATTTGCGGCAGCACTCGAAGGTGACGCGGACGTCGCTCTCAAGCACTACCGTCACGCCATCGCGCTCGACGATGCGTATTTTGAGGCGATGCTCAACGCCGCTGAAGTGATGATTGCTCCGCTTTCCGAGTTTGACGCGGCTCTGGTCCAGATCGACGAAGCGCTCAAATTGGCGGAGACCGATGAAGAAGTGGCCGACTGCATCTTGCTAAAAGTCGATGCGCTCGTATCCAAGGGGGACTACGAAGGTGCCAAGCGAGCGATGAAGATGCTGCCAGACGGTCCATTCGACAGCCCAAGCTACTTTTTTCTGATCGGTCGTGCCTGGTATGAGCTCGGTCAGTTGGAAAAGGCGGTGCCGTTCATCGAACAAGCTGTTGTCGCGGATCCGACGAACGCTGACGCGCACTACTATCTTGGGCTCGTGCGGGACGAACAAGGCGATCTGCAAGCGGCGACCGAAGCCCTTTTGCGATCGCGAACGCTCGAGCTTGGCCATTCTCCGCCGACCTGGTCGCCGAGCCCGGACGCGTTCGCGGCAGTCGTGCGAGGAAGTGTCGAGAAGCTTGACGTATTGCTCGGTCGGTACGTGCGCGCGGCAGAGATCTACGTGACTGATTTGCCCGGAGCCGAGCTTGTCGTAGACGGCGTCGATCCCAGAGCTCCTCTCGTCCTCGACACCCCGCCTGCGGAGGAAGGTCGCCCATCCAGGGTGCGCCTGTTCGTGTATCAGCGGAATGTGGAACGAATGGCCGGCTCTCTCGAGCGCCTCGGCGGCGAGCTTCTCGCAGCGCTCGAACGAGAGGTGTCCGCGGTGTTTCTTGACGGTCAGCCGCCGGATAAGAATCACCTTAACTGAGGTCTCGTGCGCCTTGCCGACGTCATCGGTCGCGTCCTCGGCACCGTCGAGATTGTGCTTGCCGGTGTCGAGAGTGATCTGAGAGATGGTCAAACCGCGCTCGTAGACGGCGACGCGTTCGGAGCTAGAGCGGCGGCGAGGCGTGTGCTTGCGCGCGCACCGCGCTCTCCGATCGGACTCGCGCTCCTGGCCGATGCTTGTGAGGCGGCAGACCTCCACGCGGAGCTCTGCATGGTTCTGGAGGAGCTCTCGGAGAGGGCGCCGTCCCGTGCTGAGGTATGGGTGCGACTTGGGCGTGCGCGACTTAGGACTGGCGCGCCACCGCAAGACGTCCGCCGCGCCTTTGCCGCCGCGCTTTCCGTGGCCGACCCTGGAAGTGAAGAGCGATCGGACTCGCTGCTCGCCCTTGCGGACATCGATCTCGCGAATTCGGACCCACATCGAGCTGAGCTGTGGCTCGAGCGCCTCTCCCCAACACCGGCGACTGCCGCGGCGGTGGCAGTCCGCCGGGCGGAAGCTTGGCTTCTCCTTCGGGATCCCGTGGCCGCGAGCCAAGCTCTCGACGCCGTCGAATGGTCGGCCATCGACGGTCGTGCGGCCCTCGCTCGAGGTCGAGCTCTCGGGATGCAGGCGAATCCCAGCGCCATCCCGATGCTGCTTCGCGCGATGATCCTAGAAGCACCGGGCGCAAGCGAAGCGCTATCGTCCAGCCTGGCCCAGATTCCAACCGATGCCGAGCAGCGTTCGCGAATTGCTCGGGTGGTAGAACTCGCCGGCGAGCAGGATTTTCCCCGGTGGCGTGCGGCCTTCGCGGGAGCGCTCGGAAAGCGTGACGAAGCGAGGGCCGCTCTCGTGAGCGCCGTGAGCGCGGGTGAGCTCGGAGCCGCGTATTGTCTTTTGGAAGCTGCGCTCGATGATCGCGATGGCGACGCTCTCGGCGTCGCACTCCAAGCGCTCGACCGCACGAGCGCCGACGCACTGACGACCGATGGCCGTCGGATCTCGGAAGCTCTCGCAGGGCTTGAGAGCCGCCCGAGCGGCGCGCTCAGCACCCTCGAGTGGGTATCGCATCCGAGATCCATCCCGTGGGCCACCGACCTATGCGAAGCAGTCGCTCGGCTCTGGATTCCCGATTCGGAAAAATCGGTCGATTGGGCGCCGCTTCTAGGTCGAATGTCGGTTCACGCCCGAGCGAATACGGATCTCGAATCGCTAACTGCCATAGGGGACATCGCGACCTCGCTCCACCAGCCCATTCGAATGGCGATCGTGGGGGAATTCAATGCGGGAAAGAGCACGTTCATCAATGCTCTCATCGGCAGCGATGTCGCGCCGACGGGCGTACTGCCAACGACCGCGTCGATCCACCACCTGCAGTGGGCACCCGATCCGTTCGTCCGTGTGACACTCGCGCCAGGGCAGACTCCGACGGAGCGAATCGTCCCGATCACCGGGCTGCGCGATGCGATGCGCTCGCTCGAGCCGTCGGTCGTCGATCGGGTCGAAATTCTCATGCCTCTCGATTTTCTCCGTCGCATCGAGGTCATCGACACGCCCGGTTTCAATGCGGGAGATCCTCGTCATGCGGCCATTGCTCGATCGGCGTTAGAGGAAGCCGACATCGCGCTGTGGCTGGTCGATGCGACGCAGGCGTCCAAGCACAGTGAGCAATCGATCCTGGAGGAGGTCCATCGGCTTGAAGTCCCCGTGAGAGTCATCGTCAATAAGATCGACCGATTGAATAGCTCCGACCTTGCTCGAGTGATGTCATTTGTCGATGAGTCGTTTGCAGCCGGAGGTCTGGGCGTACTGGCCCCCGCGTTGGCCCTGTCTGCAAAGAAGGCCCTTTCGGGCAGACTCGGCGACGATGCCGCACTCGAGCAATCGGGCTGGCGAGCGGTCCACGCGATGCTGGAGGAGGAGATCGTCGCCCGCAGCGACCGACTGAAAGAGCGCACTCTACGAAAGAGAGCGCGTCGAATCGTGGCCGTCCTGGCAAGGCGGGCCGCATCGGACCTCGACGCCTATCGGAAGGACTCGGAAAAGCAAAGCCAGATCAGCCGCGCGGTCGGCCTTGCGGGTGCGGAGCTCGATCGCGATCCGAATGCTGCGATCTCGCGATTGACCGCGGACCTCTCCGGACCGTGGGACACCCTTCAACGAGACCTGTCCGAGGTGTTCGCCGGTCGCAGGTCGGAGGATGTCCCGCGCGATGACGTCATGGATCGCTACGTGGTCGAGAGGACGCTCGATGCCCTCGGTCGTCCCCTCGCATCCGCTCTCGCTTCTCTGTCTGGCCCCGCCTCGGTGGAACCTGCGGAGCTCCTGCCGCTGGCCCGTGCACTCCTTCGAGGTGCGCTCGGAATGCCGATGAGCAGCCCTCGGGAGCTATACGTCGCAAGCCTCGCGAAAGCGTCTGTCGCAACCCTCGTGGAGTATCTCTTCGCGAAGTCTACCGGCGAGCCGCCCGAGTCTTCGATCGGAGGCGTGATGCGCGAGCTCGAAGCGCTCGGCCAGTGCCTTTCGGCGGGTCCCTACGCGATCCCGGCGTCGAACGTTCTCACCCACCTCAATCCGAAGCCTCGCGAATGATTCGCGCTAAAGTACGGCGCGTGGCTAAAGCACCCTTGTGGATTCTGGTCGGGTTGCTCTTTCCGACCCAGGTGGCTCGCGCGGAGATTCTGGGAATCGGTGGAGACACGGTCTCCCTTCAGGCCGAGCATCTCGATGTCGACATCATGACGGGAGAGGCTACGCTCACGGGGTCCGTGACGTTGACCAAAGGTGACGTGACGGTGAGCTGCCCGAGAATCGACGTGCACTTCGATCAGACCCCGCGAGTCACGTGGGCCCGCGGGTCAGGTGGCGTCACCGCAGATGTTCGAGGAGTGCACGCGGAGTCCCCTGCGGTCGAGGTGGACCTGGTTCGGCAGGTGTTGGATCTCCGGGGTGGCGTCAAACTGGCACGCGGCCAAAGCTGGATGACTGCGGACAGCGCGCGCATCGAGCTTGCTACCGGCAAGGTATCACTGACGCAGGTCAAGGGCGCCGTGCCTGTCGCCAAGGGTCCATGACGGAGCAGCCTGTCATCGCCGCAACGGGTGTCTGCGTCGAAAGGGCCGGAAAGGAGATATTGCGAGGGGTAGATATCACCCTCCACGCCGGTGAAGTCGTGGGCGTCCTTGGCCCCTCCGGCGCCGGAAAGTCGACGCTGTTTGGAGCCATCGTCGGCAACCTGATCCCCGATCGAGGAAGCGTGAGCCTCGACGGTCGAGACGTCACTCGCTGGCCCCTCTGGCGCCGAGCGCGATCCGGGATTGGATACGTACCCCAGGGTCCGAGCGTTCTGTGGGATCTCACGGTTCGCCTCAACCTGGAAGCGTATCGTCGCATCGCGGGGATGCCTCTGGACGACGTGGAGCACGCGGCGGACAGCGTGGGCCTTGCCGCTCGATTGGACGTTGTCGCCGGCGCCTTGTCTGGAGGCGAGCGACGGCGCCTGGAGCTCGCTCGAGCTTTGACACGTAGGCCCAAGGTCCTCGTGTGCGACGAACCATTCGCGGGCGTCGATCCGGCCGGGGCCGAAAAGCTCGGCAACCTGCTGAGGGCCCTTTCCTATGGGGGCGCCGCGATACTTCTCGCCGATCACCACGTTTCCGAAGCGCTCCGCATATGCCAGCGCGCGGTTCTCCTTATCGACGGGCGCGTTGCCGCGGAGGCTGGCGCGACCGAATTCGAAGCGATCCCGTTGGTCCGAGAGCGATACCTGGGGGGCTGGCAGGGTACCAGAGGGGCGTGACGAGCGACCAGACGTGACCCGCGTCGCGGGCACGCTGGCGTCCGATCATGCACTTTGGCTTCCCTCGGCCAGCGACATCGCGTGCCCGTTACAGGTCGCGTTCCCCGGCGCTCCAAGGCAATTTTGAAACCGGAATGCTACACGATTTCTAGGCCTTCCACGAAAATTCACGCACCTGGCACGAAAATCGCTCGAAACACGTGCCGCCCCTAGGCACACGGTGATATTTCTTGAGTTCAGTCGTGCGCTCGCCCGATCGACCTCGTTTTCAGATCGTCGAGCCGAGTTCTTGCTTTCTTCTCGTCCCGGGCTTGTCCCGCTCCCTTTCCAGTGCGTGAGTCACCGCCAGCGGTGCGACCCCGCGGTCGCTCATCCCCCGACCTGGCGACCCCTTCGTCCCTAAATGCCCGAGACCCAGTGCAACGATGGAGATCAAGCAACAGCTAAGGCTCAGTCAGCAGCTCGTCATGACGCCGCAGCTCCAGCAGGCAATCCGCTTGTTGCAACTATCGCGCCTCGAGCTCATCGACGAGATCCGCAAGGAGCTCGATGCAAACCCCGTACTCGCGGACGAGGAAATCGATCCCCGTGCTCGCGCGAAGAGCGAAGCTGGGGATGCGACGTCGGGGGGTGAGCCACCGCCGGCCGACTCCCCTGCTCTTTCGTCTGAAAAGCTTGCGGTCTCCGACATCGACAAGCGCTCCGAAGACAAGCGTGTCCAGGACATCGACTGGGAGCAGTTCCTTGAGAATCGAACACTTCAGCAGCCACTTCCCAGTGGGCGCGGTGGATTCGAAGATCTTCCTCCGATCGAGCAGAACCTAACCAAAATCGTGTCTCTCGTGGACCACCTGCGTTGGCAGCTCCACATGAGTGACTTTTCTGCTTCTGAGCGAGAGTTCGCGGAGCTCGTCATCGGAAATCTGGATGACAATGGCTTCCTCGATCTCAGAGGAACCGAGCGCGAGGGCGGAGAAAAGACGCCTGACCTGTCGCTAGCGGACCTCGCACGCGAGGTGTCGATGGATCCGGAAGACGCCGAGTGCGTCCTGCGCGAGATGCAGGAATGGGATCCCGTGGGGGTCTGTGCAAGGTCTCTCCAGGAGTGCTTGCGGGTGCAGGCGGAAGTGTTCGGATGCGACGACATGGAGCTCCAAATTATCGAGCGGCACCTGCACAACCTTGAAAAGCACAACTACGCCGCCATCGCCCGCGATCTCAAAGCTCCCGTCGAAGAGGTCTACGAGGCTATTAAACAGATACAGAAGCTCGAAAGCAGGCCGGCAAGGAATTTCAGCGACACGGATGACAAGTCGATTGCGATTACGCCGGACGTCTACGTCCTCAAAGACGGTGATCGTTTCGTCGTGTCCGACAATGACCGCGGGGTCCAACGGCTCTACATCAACGAAGGGCTGACCAAGCAGCTCCTGCGCGATCCCCAGGCGAAGGAGTTCATCGGAGAGAAGCTTCGCAACGCGCAGTGGCTTATTCGGGCTATCGAACAACGGCGAAAGACCATTATCCGGGTCACCGAGTGCATCGTCGAGAAGCAACGGGAGTTCTTCGAGAAAGGGGTCTCCTTTCTCAAGCCCATGATCCTTCGGGACGTAGCCGAGGCCGTCGGGATGCACGAGTCCACGATCAGTCGGGTGACAACGAACAAGTACGTTCACACCACCCAGGGGCTATTCGAACTCAAGTATTTCTTTAACTCCTCGATTCGCCGCGCGTCGGAAGATGACATCGCCAGCGAAAGCGTCAAGCAAGCCATCAAGAAGATTATTGAGGAGGAGAACAAGACAACCCCGATGTCGGACCAGCAGATCGTCGAACTGCTGTCTCAACGGGACGGCATCCAAATTGCGCGCCGAACTGTCGCGAAATATAGGGAGATGCTGGGAATTCTTTCTTCGAGCAAGCGTCGCAAAGTGTTCTGATTCCGCGTCGACAACCTTGGCCGACGCTGCCGATGCAGTTTCGCCCGGAAATTGGGGGAGGAGAGCCGCCGACGGACGCTTGTGCAGCGGGCGTGTCGACGATGCGACTCCGTTCATGAGCTGGCCTTCGCCGCCCTGGCAATGCGGTCGCATCCGTCGTCCGAATCGCTCCGCTCACTACTGACGGTCCCGATCGTCATCGGCGGCTGCATGGCGTTGGAGCCCATTCCGACTTGGT
>Ga0182030_10028216_pt1 | contig 10044 bp, 6 predicted proteins | sample 812S3MmetaG_FD_121299 | JGI IMG/M metagenome (GOLD analysis project Ga0182030, IMG submission 121299) | Permafrost microbial communities from Stordalen Mire, Sweden - 812S3M metaG (Illumina Assembly) | ecosystem: Environmental > Terrestrial > Soil > Wetlands > Permafrost | place: Sweden... | reverse complement strand
CCGTCGTAAAAGCGGTCGGTGATGATTTGATAAATGCTCTGCGCCTGCCAGAAGCTGTTGGGAACCGATTGGGCGCGGGCCGGCAACCATGAAAAACTGATGACAACCAGCCAAAGGAAGACGGTCAACAGGCGCTGGTTATGTTTTTGTCTCATTGCAATCCAGTTCAATCCGCGATGCACCACAACCGGATGGCCGCGAGGTTGACGAAGTTGTAGGCGTTGGTTCCCCCGCCCGGCCAGGAAGTGTAGCGCTCGTTTTGCGCCAGATAACTCATGTTGCGCGAATACTCATCCTCAAAAATGCGCAGCGAATAAGATTCGCCTGCAGTCAGCCGGGCGCGAACGATGGATGACAAATCGAACCGCTGCCAGTCGCCCGATTGGGGCATGACCAGATAACCGGCGGCGACCACATGGCCGGAACTATTTTTACGGACTTCAATTTTTTTCACCGCGCAGGTGATGCCGGTGTTGACCGGTCCGGCGCCGTTGGAAAATTCCGTTCGCAAAACATAATCGCCGCTGCGTTGCGCGGTAAAACTTTTCACCAACAGCTCGTGTTCTGGTTTGCCCCAGTCCATGAAACAGCGGCCGTCGGCCAGCGAGCCGCCGTGATTTTCCATCGCCCGCGCCGGAATTTCCCACTGGTCGTTCGTGGACGAGTAAAAATGGCTGGGTGACAAATGCGATGCGTTGCCAGTTCCGGCATCCAGCGCTTCAATGGCGTAAAAATAAGTCCGGTTGGTGAAATCGCCGGAGCGCGGATCCATCCAGTCCGTGACGGTGACTTTTTCGGCGCAAATCTCGCCGTTGCGGTAAATGTTGAACACCACATTGGAGCCGGTCGCGCACGAAAAATGCAGCGCCAGCAAACCGCTCTCAACCGTGATGCCGTCCTGGCCAATGGTCTTCCACTGCGGCTCCGCCGGGCCGAAAATTGCCCGGCCATCGTGCAAATCAGCAATCAAATTCAGCGTTTCGTCGCACTCACCGTCACGCGGATTTTGCAGATAAACGTCCCACTCGTTTTGTATTTCAAGCGCGGCGGCGGTGACAAAATCCCGGCTGATGATTTTTCCGTTCAATTCAATTTTGCCGATCTCCAAAACACCCGCGCCATTATTCTGCACCGCCGGCAGATGCACCCGCAGATGAATTTTTTTGCCCTGATCACTAAAGTTCTGAAGTTCGAGCATTGAGCTGTCAGCAAACATTTCATTGCGCTGGCGGCTGGTCACGAACGGTGAAAACCGAATTCCATCCGGCGCCGTTTCCAAGCCAAACACGACATCCTGCACCATCGCCAGATAGCCGGCCACCGACCAGAGCTGCCGGCGCGAATTGACCACCGGGCCGCTCAAAATGCCATCCTTCACCTCGGCTTTGCCGGTGACGAAATCAAAATTTTCCATGTTCGACAAATTGAACGCCGCGCCGCGCATCAGCGAATGAATGCCGGCGTCCACCGCCGCCGCATTGCCCGCCTGTCGCGCAGCTTTGATCCAGAATGCGGTCACGAACGGCCAGACGGCCTGGTTGTGATAAATCGGCACGCTGCGTTCCTGCGGCCACACCACCGGCGGGCCGAACGCGCCAACCGGATAATGGTGGAGAATGGATTGGGCCTGCGCGTGGTCCGCGACGCCGGTCAAAATTGCCAGCGATTCGCCCAGCAGATCGTAGCGATGCGCGCGAATCCCGGGCGCTGAATCCGTCAAAATGTAAGTGCTGTAAAGTCCGGCCGAACGGTCGTAAAATTTTTCATTGATGGCCGCTTTGAGTTTGGCCGCCCACGTCGCGTAGCGCTTTTGTTCCTCGGTTAAGCCCTGTCGCTGGGCGTAGCTGGCGGCCGTGCGCAGCGCAAAAAAATCGGCGATGTTTACCGAAAGCGCCTTCGACATGGCAATGGCGATCACGTTGTCCTTGGTCCAGCCGGGATACGTTTGTTCGCGCCAGTCCTGAAACGATTGTTCGCCGCGATACAATCCGTCCGCCGGGTCAAAAAGAATCCGGCGATCTTCTTCGAGCGTGTCACAGATGATCGGATAAATTCTCGCGAGAAAACTTTTTTGCTCGGCGGCGGGAAGAAATCTCAAGGTCGCATCCGCGCCGAGAACCCAGACAATCCGGTCGCTCGAAACCGGCCAACTGCCGCCCGAGCCAGTGTCCTGAATAATTTGATTGGCAAAACCGCCGGCGATCGAAGCTTTGCGCGCAGAAGTTTTGAACAGCAACGAACTGGCGGCACGCTCGGGATCAAAACCGGCGAGCGCCAAATGCGCGGAGTAAGCCAAGTCGCGCGTCCAAACGTAGGTCCAGAATTCGCCGGTCTGGAAGGCTTGCAGAGCAATCGGCTCGCCGTTGCCGTAAGCGCCGTCCCGGATCTGCGCGACGGAATTTTGCAACGCCTCCGCAATCGCCAACGCGTAAAGGCCGTCAAACATTTCGTTGCCCGTGCGGATTCGCGCATGGCCGGGCGATTCGGAAAAAGTGATCCGGTGGTCGGGTGGCCGGTGATCGCGCAACTCCGCGTTGCTCGTCAGCTCATAGGTTTTCAGGCCGTTGGTTTCCGTGGCGACGATGGTTGACCGCAGCGGGCCATCGCTGAAAACGTCGCCGGCTTGACTGGAACAATAACCTGCGCTCAAACCGACAATGACAATGGCAGCGACGGACAGCAGAAAACAAAAATGGCGACGCCCCGGCGACGTTTCCTGTCTGCTTGAAGTCAAACGGGCAATCATTCACCCTATAATACAAGAAAACCGCCGCCATCCTCATCGCATGAATATGCGTAATTTTGTCTGACTTTTGAAGTGCAAAACGTTGCCAACCTAGTTTGTCTGGCGTTAGGCTGGTTGTATCGAAATCAACCCACCAAAAACCGGCTCCCACGGCAACTGCGCCAACCCTGAAGCGACGAAAACTCGCCGCATGATTCCGCTTGCCAGGGCCCGGACAAAACTTAGATTCACGCTATTCCATGTGGTCATTGCTTAAAGAATTTTTCAAGTTTTCCCGGCAGGAGAAGAAATGGTGGCTTATCCCGCTCATCATCGTGCTGTTGCTGTTGGGTGCGATTTTGATTTTCACCGCCAATTCCGGCATCGCTTGGGCGCTGTATCCGTTTCTTTGAGCGATGCCCGCTCCGCGCAATATTCTTGGCGTTTCGGCGTATTATCACGACGCCGCCGCCGCGCTGGTGGTGGACGGGAAAATCATTGCCGCCGCGCAGGAAGAACGTTTCACGCGCAAGAAAAACGATTCTGACTTTCCGCGTCACGCCGCCCAGTTTTGTCTGCGCCACGCGAACGTGATGCCGGCGCAGCTCGACGCGGTCGTTTTCTACGACAAGCCGATTTTGAAATTTGCGCGGCTGCTCGAAACTTATCTCGGCGTCGCGCCCGGCGGCTGGCGGACGTTTCCCACGGTGCTGTCCAACTGGCTCGGTGAGAAACTGGATTTGCGCAAGGCGATCCGCAAGGAACTCCCGGAGCTGCGGCCCGATTGCGAAATCCTTTTCACCGAGCATCACCAGTCGCACGCGGCCAGCGCATTTTATCCGTCGCCGTTTGACGAGGCGGCCATTCTGACGATTGACGGTGTGGGCGAATGGGCGACCACGACCATCGGCCACGGGCGCGGTAGCGAAATCAAAATGCTGAAAGAACTGCGCTTTCCGCATTCGCTCGGCCTGGTTTATTCCGCGTTCACGGACTACTGCGGCTTCCGCATCAATTCCGGCGAATACAAACTCATGGGCCTCGCCCCGTATGGCGAACCGAAATTCGCCGATGCCATCCGCCGCGAATTGCTCGACCTCAAGCCCGACGGCTCGTTCTGGTTGAATCTGGCTTATTTTAATTTTTTGCGCGGCACCACGATGACCAACGAAAAGTTCCATCAGCTTTTCGGCGGGCCGCCGCGCGGGCCGGAGGAAAAAATCACGCAGCGGCACATGGACGTGGCGCGCTCCATCCAAGTGGTCACGGAAAAAATCATGGTGCAACTTGCGCGTCACGCTCGCGAAGTGACCGGTCAAAAAAATCTCTGCATGGCCGGCGGCGTGGCGCTGAACTGCGTGGCGAACGGAATAATTCTGCGCGAGAAAATTTTCGAGCGGATTTGGATTCAACCGGCGGCGGGCGATGCCGGCGGCGCGCTCGGCGCGGCGCTGGCAGCGTGGTATGCGAACAAAGAAAATTTGCGTTCCGTCGCAGCCAACGATTCCATGCAAGCCGCGCTGCTTGGCCCCGGATTTTCCGATGACGAGATTGAAACCGTGTTGCGTTCGCACAACGCGGTTTTTCAAAAGCTGGAAAAAGAAGCGCTGCTGGATTTCACCGCGGGATTATTAAAATCCGAAAAAGCCATCGGCTGGTTTCAAGGCCGGATGGAATTTGGCCCGCGCGCGCTTGGCAACCGCTCGATTCTCGGCGATGCGCGTTCGGCGAAGATGCAGTCGGTGATGAATTTAAAAGTAAAATTTCGCGAGTCGTTCCGGCCGTTCGCGCCCATCGTGCGACGCGAGCGCGTGGCGGACTATTTTGAACTGGATTGCGAATCGCCCTACATGCTGCTGGTGGCGCCGGTGAAACCGGAATTGTGCCGCGAGGTTTCAACCGCCGTGAACGGACTCGACCGGCTCAAGGAAATCCGCTCCACGCTGCCGGCCGTCACGCATGTGGATTATTCGGCACGGATTCAAACGGTGGAACGTGCCGACAACCCGCTGCTTTATGAGCTGCTGTTGCGTTTCGAGCGGGCGACCGGCTGCGGAGTGTTGGTGAACACGTCATTTAATGTGCGCGGTGAGCCGATTGTCTGCACGCCGGACGACGCCTACCGCTGTTTTATTAATACGGAGATGGATTATCTGATCACGGGCAGTTTTGTCATCGAACGCATGGCACAGCCACAGCAAAAAATTGAGCGGCGTATTTTGCCGTCGGCCGATTGAAATGAATTTGCACTTCCAAGAAGATCCGCAAGAATGGCGCAAGTCCGCGCTGCTGACCACGCTGGGCCTGGCGATTTTGAGTTCGCTGCTGCGCTGGCGCAAACATCTGCCGGTGAATTATTGGCTGGCTTTGCTCGTGCTGCTGGCGGTCGTCGCGATTTGCGCGGTGTTGCAACCGCGCTGGTTTCGCGGCTGGTATCGGCTTTCGCTGCGGCTTGGATTTTATTCCAGCCAGTTCATCGGCCGCTGTGTGCTGCTGTTGTTTTTTATCTTCATCCTGATGCCGCTGGGTTGGATTTTGCGCGGGATGGGCAAGGACCCGTTACAACTCAAGCGCCCGCGCCAGGCGGCAACATACTGGCGTCAAGCCAGAGACTGTAATCCGCTAGACCGGCTTTTTTGAAAACTTACCATGAAACAACGCCCGAACAAATCAAAGGCCGGACGTAAGCCGGTCAAGCAACTCAACGAGCGAACGACACCGCTGCCACCCCGCCGCATTTGGTGGTTCCGTTTCATCGCATTGGTGGTCATGCCGCTGCTGCTCATAATATTAGTGGCCGCAGTAGTGGAACTCGGCTTGCGCCTCGGCGGCTATGGTTATGACACCCATTTTTTTCGTTCCATCCAAAAAAACGGCCAAGAATATTTTCTCAACAACGAAAAATTCATCCAGCGCTTTTTCCCGGCGCAACTGGCCCGCTGGCCCGACTCGTTTTGCTTTCCGGCAATCAAACCACCGGACACGATCCGTATTTTTATTTTTGGCGAATCCGCCGCGATGGGCGATCCGCAGCCAGCCTTTGGCGCGAGCCGTTACATGGAAGCGCTGCTGCGCGAGCGGTTCCCCGGCAAAAAATTCGAGGTGCTCAATCTAGGCATCACCGCCATCAATTCGCATGTCATCCTGCCCATCGCCCGCGAATGCGCCCGGCACGACGGCGATTTCTGGATTGTTTACATGGGCAACAACGAAATGGTCGGGCCGTATGGCGCGGCGACCGTGTTTGGCGCGCAGGCGTTGCCGCGCCGGGCGGCCCAGTTGAATCTGGCCCTCCAGCAAACGCGCACCGGACAGCTTTTGGTTTCCGGGCTGCGCAACCTCAGCGGCAAATCGAAGAACGAGTCCTGGGGCGGCATGGAAATGTTCCTCGACAACCAAATTGCGCCCAGCGATCCGCGCAAGGAAACCGTTTACCGAAATTTCGAAGGCAACTTGCGCGACATTGTCGCGGCCGGCGAAAATGCCGGTGCCAGAATAATTTTGAGCACGGTGTCCGTGAACCTCAAAGATTGCCCGCCATTTGCCTCACTCACTGACAGCAATCTGCCGGCGGCCGACCGGCAGCGCTTTGACCAGTTTTTTGCCGAGGCAAAATCGTTGCAGGGGCAAAGCAATTTCCAGTCGGCGGCCGCGCTGTTCCAGCAGGCTGTGAAATTGGAACCGCAATTTGCCGAGGCGCATTTCCGCCTCGCCCAATGTGAGCTGGCGCTGACTAACGCGGCCGCGGCAGAGGAATTCCAAATCGCATGCGACGACGATGCGCTGCCCTTCCGCGCCGACACGCGGATCAACGCGACCATCCGGCAGGTGGCGCAACAACACGCCGGCGACCGGTTGGAGCTGTGCGATGCGGAAAAAAATCTGGCGGCGTTGTCCGGCGCGGGGCAGATCACCGGTGACGAAACTTTTTTCGAGCACGTGCATTTCAATTTTGACGGCAACTACCGGCTGGGAAAAATGTGGGCGGAAGCAATCGGACAACGATTATCCGCCACCGGAACGCAGCCGCCCGCCACGAACCGGCTGGCGCAGGCCGATTGCGACCGCGCGCTGGGCCTGTCCATTTGGAACCGGCAGTTTGTGTTGCAGTCCGTGATGCGGCGGATGGAAAAGCCGCCGTTGGACACACAATTCAACAATGCCCGCCGGCTGGAAACCGTGCGCGCCGAAGAGCTGAGCCTCCGCCAACAGGAAGCGCTGCCCGGTGCCATCCCGCGCGTTCGCGCCGAACTGACCGCCGCCGTGGCGCAAGCCCCGGCAGACAATTATTTATACGAGGGTCTGGCCAACTTCCTCGAAGTGATTCATGACCCGCAGGGTGCCATCGCCGCGTATCGCCATGAGTTGGAATTACGGCCGGATAATTTTTATGACTGTCTGCAACTGGGCCGGTTACTTGGCGAACAGGGCAAACCGGAGCTCGGCGAACCGTTCCTCGAACAAGCCGTCCACCTGCGCCCCAGCCTGCCGGATGGCTGGTTCGAGCTGGGCGTCGTCCTGAACGCGCAGCAGAAATATGCGACGGCGCTGGATTGCATGGAAAATGCGTCCCGCTTTTATCCGAAGGAATCCACGTATGTTTGCAACGCCGGCCAGATGCTGGCCAAACTTAACCGGCATGACGAGGCGATTTTAAAATATCGTAAGGCCATCCAAATGAAACCGGATTATTGGGAGGCACATTTGGGACTCGCCAGCGAACTGGTGGCCGTCAATCAGTTGGAAGAGGCCATGCGCGAATACGCCACCGTTGCCCGCATCAACCCGCGGCACGTCATCAGCCGCTTGAATCTGGGGGTGCTGCTGGTCCGCTTCAACCGGCTGGATGAAGCGATCGCGTGCTTCCAAGAAGCACTCCAAATCGAGCCGGACAACCGCATTGCCCAGGAATACCTGTCTTCCGTGCTTGCCCATAAAGCTGGCAGACCCTGACAAAGTCGGCAGGATGATTTCATCCGGGCTTCATTCACCGCACAAACATGTGGTGGACGTGATCCTGAAACTGGAGGATAGTCTAACCGTTCACCGCAAATAATATTATAGTGGCAACATCCGTTAAACATCACCAACCCAAAAAATGAAATCAAATATTCGTCATGTCTTCTCTCGTCGCTGGCTCGGCGTGGGATTGTCTGTCGTCACAGCCTTGGCCGCCCAAGCGCAAACAGCAGTCACTTTCAGTGTGGACATGTCCACGGAAACGCTGGGGACGCCAACGGCGGTCTATGTCACCGGCACTCTTCCTGGCATGGGTTGGGCCGAATTTCCCGCCGCTTTTACCCTGACCAATGTTCCCTCCACCACCATTTGGCAGAACACGTTCATAGATACCGACCCCGTCGGCACGGTCGAGCAAGTTAAGTTCAATGACAACCTGACCGGCTGGGAACCGAGTAATAACCGGGAGTTCTTGCTGGGAACGACGGGCACGGTGGTACCTGGAACGGAAGTGCTGCCCTTGGCCGTCTGGAATTCAGCCAGCACCTGGCCCAATCCGACCAACCAAGTGACTTTTCAGGTGGACATGTCCGCGCAAATTTTCCTGACCAATTTCATACCTGGCACTGGAACTATTACCGTCTCGGGAGATTTTGAGGGTTGGGACAATGGCATCAACATGACCAACAACCCGGCGTTGTCCGGCAGTGCCTCCAATGTTTACAGTTGCGTTGCGCCGGTCGTCGGTTTTCTGCCTGATGGACCAATCAACTACAAATTCCGCATGAACGGTGGCTGGGAAAGTCCGGCTTCCACCAGCGGCAACAATCGCCAGGCGACCATTGCCACCAATCCCCAGGTGTTGCCGTTGGTCTATTACAATGACAACAGCATTCATGATTTGATCACCGGTTCCCCCATCAATGTGACGTTTACCATCTACTGCCCGAACGGAACCTTGGACGAAACCGGCTATGGTTTTACAAAAGGCACGGATGCCATTTACATCAACGGTGACTGGCTGGGTTGGTGGGGCTGGGGAATCAGCCCTCCCGGAGCCGATCAGATGGTGGAAGTCGGCAACTCTGACGTTTATACCAATACCTTTACCCTCCCTTATGGCAATTCAATCTACGTCAATTACAAGTATAGCTTTGATGGACTTGACAATGAGAATGGTTTTTCCACCAACCACGTCCGTGAGGTGCGCTCCTATGGACCGAATTATACGATGCCTCAGGACGTGTTCTCCTGGTCCGTGCTTCAGCCCAACAACGGCAATCCTTACCCGCTGGCCGGACTCGCCGTCACGAACATTGTGGAACCGGATTTTGGAAACCTTGCTGTCAGTGTTCCATCCGGCGGCAAGATTCCCATCACCTGGCTGGGCCGCCCGGGAGTTATATTGCAAAATTCCTCCAGCCTGCCGGCCGTCTGGAATAACAACAGCTTGAGTGACGCCACCATGTCCACCAACTGGCTCAACGCCGGCGGCAATCAGTTCTTCCGCTTGCAAAAGGAACATTAAGTTGGATGACAAATAGTATCGGTAATCCCCGACTGGGCGGTTGGTTCAAACCGCCTGGCCCAGTCGGGGAAAGTTAGGCAGGCTTGACAGAGAAGAACGGTGGATTAATGGAAACCGACTATGAAGATACACATGATAACAAATGGATTTAACAAACGAGTAAAAGGCGCATTCACTTTGATTGAGTTGCTGGTGGTCATTGCCATTATCGCCATTCTGGCCGCCATGTTGCTGCCCGCCTTGACCAGCGCCAAGGTGCGGGCGATGTCCATTTCCTGCATGAGTAATTACAAGCAACTGGGGCTGTCGTGGTTCATGTATGCCGGCGACAACTCGGACCGGTTGGTGACCAATTCCGATAAACAAAACGGACAGGCGTCCTTGGGTGTCGTAAACTGGGTCTGTCCGGCGGTAGGCGGGTCGTATGTTGATCTGGATTGGACCTCAAGTGGGAACAACACCAACACGGCGTATCTCACTTATGACGCTACTTTTTTAGGCGTCCATTCCATTGCACTGATTGGAAGCTATGTCGCCAATTCGTTAAAAATTTTCTCCTGTCCGTCTGATAATAAGCTTTCAACTGCCCAAAACGGGCTTGGCTGGTCACACCGCATTCGCACCTGTGTCATGAACGGAGCTATGGGCGACGGGTCCAAATGGTATGGTATTCTACCGAATGGCACTCCCGGCGGTGGACATTCGTCAATGCCGCTATTTTACAACGCAAAAAAGCTGACTGATATGCACAGCCCAGGCCCCTCGGATTGCTTCGTTTTACTGGATCAAAATCCTGAAAGCGACGATGACGCCACTTTCTACGTCAATCCGG